>SXGQ01511353.1_pt1 | contig 30813 bp, 21 predicted proteins | sample 3178371 | NCBI WGS metagenome assembly SXGQ01 (sample SAMN11356859, study PRJNA531348) | freshwater metagenome | isolation source: freshwater sample F1-20 | place: China: Fuxian Lake, Yuxi | collected 2017-12-25
GAGCATGATGTTCATGATCCCCACGCCCGCCGCGAGTAGCGAAATGGAACTCACAACAGCGAGCCCGATTCGGACCGCGAATGTCACGTCGTTGAATTGCTTGATCAGGGAATCGCTCGTCAGCATCTCGAAATCATCCGCCTCGCCGGGCAGCACCTTGCGGATTGCACGAAGCACTCCGCGCGCATGCTCCATGGTATCTTCCAGCGTCCTCACATCCGAAGCCTGAACCAGGATCCCGACATCCCGGCGACGGCCGAAACGGTTGAGTCCGGTGGAAATTGGAATCACCGCAAGCGCCTTTGCATCGCCGGATGCATTCCGCTCCAGCACGCCGGCGACCGTGTAGTTAATGGACTCAATCTTCACCCGCTGCCCGACCGGAGAACCGAGCGGAAAAAGCGTCTTCGCGAGCTCGATGCTGATCACGCAAACATCCCGGGCCGAATCGACATCGGCATCAACCAGCGGGCGGCCCTCGACCATCGTCCAGTTGTTCGTGAGAAAGACGCCGGGCGTTGCGCCTTCCAGAGGAACGTTTGGCGGCGTCTCGGCAAATCGTGATGTGATCGTGAAACTGCCGAATGCGCAGTGCAAGCCGGTCACCGGCGCAAAATCGGCTGCCTTTTGAAACTGCCGCGCCTGCTGGACCGTGAACTCTTTCCGTCGCGCGAACTTCATGAATCCATGCGGGCCGCTGAAGTTCACGACCGGGAAGCGCGTCATCGCAAATGTGCGGCTGCCGAGCGCTCCCATCTGATTCTCGATGTTGTTCTTCATCGCGCGCACCGCGGTCATCACGAGGATAATCGAAAACACACCCACCATCACGCCGAGCAAAGTGAGCACGGAACGCAGCTTGTTCGCCGCGAGCGCACTCATCGCCATGCGGATGTTTTCCCGGAGCTCTGCGAGGTAGCGTTTCATGTTAATCCTTCCGCAAAGCATCCACCGGCCGCATCCGCGCGGCACGCCACGCAGGGAGGAAGCCCGAGATCAGGCCAGTCGCGATTGCCACGATCAGCGCCAGCAGCACCACGTGCCATGACATACCGACTTTTGGCAGATAAATCCTCGCCACCTCCACAAGTCCGCGGGCGATGATGACTGCGACGATTCCACCAAGCAGACAGATCGCCGCGGCTTCGATGAGGAATTGCATCAGAACGGTGCGGTTTCGCGCGCCGATGGCCTTGCGCACGCCGATTTCCTGTGTGCGCTCTGCAACGGAGACGAACATGATGTTCATGATGCCGATTCCGCCAACGAACAGCGAAAGCCCGGTGATGAAAAACCCCGCCGTGGCGATAATGGCCGATACTTTTCCGAACTGCCCGACGAGGGCCTCCTGCTGGTTGATCGCGAAATCATCCTCGCCGCCGGGCGGAATGCGCCGAATCTTGCGCATCAGCCCGCGGAGTTCCTCGCGAGTCTCGGCGATGCGGCCTGTGTCGCCGACCTTCACCTGGATGACGCAACTCGGATCACCACGAAAACTGCGGGTCATTTTCTGAATCGGGATGACTATCTGGTTGTCCAGACTCATGCCGCCGAGGACGCTTCCACGCCTTTCGAAAACGCCGATCACTTCGAGCCGTTCGTCGCCGGCGGTGATTCGTTTCCCCAGCGGCGATTCCTTATCGAACAGCTTCTCCGCGATGTCCGCTCCAATCACGCATAGATCACGGTTCGCCTCCGCTTCGGCCTTGGTCATGAAGCGCCCCGAAGCGAGTGCAACGCCATCGGTGATGATGAACTGGTCGTTCGTGCCAATCATCAAGACCATGCCCGTGCTGCGATCTCCGTAGCGCAAACCGTCGACGCCGTGCATGACCGTTGGCGCCACGCCGCGCACGTTTCCGAGCCCCTCCTCCACCTCACGAACCTGCGCAAGCGTGATTTTCTCGCGCCGCTGCATCCGATCAAATCTGCGGTTGCTATCCACGAACCATTCATTGCGGTCCACGTAAAGCACGTCGGTCCCGAGAAACGAAATCGCGTCGCGGAACGCAGTATTCAGATACTCCAGCGCCGTGGCCATCAGTGTGACAGCAACAATGCCGATAACGATGCCGACTGTTGTAAGCACCGAGCGCATGAGATTTCCGCGCAGCGCTTCCCACGAGATGCGGACGCCCTCGACGATCTCGGTAATGATGCTCATGACACCGCCTCATCGCTCGCGACCAGACCATCACGGATGCGGATGATCCGCCGCGCGCGGCGCGCAACATCCTCCTCGTGCGTGACCACAATGAGCGTATTCCCCTTCGCATGCAGCGCATCGAACAGCGCGAGAATTTCATCGCCTGTCTTGCTGTCCAGATTTCCGGTCGGCTCGTCTGCGAGCAAGATTGACGGCTTGTTCACGAGCGCCCGGGCGAGGGCGACCCGCTGACGCTGGCCGCCGGACATTTCGTCCGGCCGGTGCTCCACGCGGTCGGCGAGGCCGACATCAGCAAGTGCGGCCCGCGCAATATCGCCGCGCTCGTCGATGTCCACGCCGGCGTAGATCAGCGGGAGTTCGACATTCCGCAGCGCGGTGGAACGCGAAAGCAAATTGAATGTCTGGAAAACAAAACCGATTTCGCGATTTCGAATGTCCGCGAGATCGTTGTCGTCCATTTCCGCAACGGCGTTTCCATTTAGCACATACGTGCCGGAACTCGGCGTATCGAGGCAGCCGATGATGTTCATCAGCGTGCTCTTTCCGGAACCCGAAGGCCCCATGATTGCGACATACTCGCCACGTTCTATGGAGAGCGTGACGCCGCGCAGTGCATGGACGGTCTCGCCGCCCATCTCGTAGCGCCGGCAAATCGAATCAAGGCAGATGAGACTCATGGAGAACTGGAGTGCATCACTTCCCGCCGACCTTCACCTTCCTACCGTCCTCGAGGTCTTTGCTAATCGCCTTGTACCCGCCCGAAATAACCGGCTGACCCTCGCTTAGACCGGACACAATTTCGAAGTAATCGGCATCGCTGATTCCCGTCTTCACCGGCGTCAACTTTGCAGTCTCTCCCGCCAGAACAAAGACGACTTCCTGCGGCTTCACGGGCTCCGGCGGCTTCCCTTTCCGCGGCTCGCCCTCCGGTTTTGGCGGCGCGGGCGGGAGACGTGTGGTGACGCTCTGGATCGGCACGCTGAGTACATCCTTCCTCGAGCGAGTCTCGATTTCGGCGGTGACAGACATGCCGGGCCGGAAATTCTCTTTGTCCACCACGCCAATCTTCACCTCAAACTTCGGCGCGTCCTGAGAGGACGAATTGCTGCCGCCGAGCATTCCGGACTGCGATTTGGTGGCGTTTGCAATGGCCGTGACGGTGCCTGTGAACTTCCGGTCTTTGAAAGCATCCACGTCGAGCCGCACCTTTTGACCAATCTCGATTAAAACGATGTCGATTTCTCCGATGTCCACGCGCGCCTCCATTTGATCGAGTTGTGCGATGGTCATCATCTCGGTCCCCATATTGAACGACGTGCCCAGCACTCGCTCGCCGAGTTGCGATTTGAGTTTCGTCACAGTGCCGTCAATCGGAGCCTTGATCACCGTTTTCGCGAGATCGTCCTTCGCCCGGTCCAGCGCAAACCGGGCCTGCTCGGCCTGATGAATGGAGTTCTCGGCACGCAAGCGCGCGACATCGCGGGCGGTTTTGAAATCCTGAAAAATATTTGTCGCCACGAGCTTGCTCTTGAACAACTCCTCGTTGCGCGAGAAGTCGGCCTCGGCCTTGATTAACTCTGCTTCAATCTGCGCGCGCGCTCCCAGAGCGGCCTTGTAGCTGGCCTCCGCGGAGTTCTTCGCCGCCGCGTAGTTGTCCGGCTTGATCTGCACGAGCAGGTCTCCCTTTTTCACAAGCTGCCCCTCTTTCACCGGCAACTCGATAATCTCGCCCGCGACTTCCGGACTGATGACCACCTGGGTCACCGGCTGGATGCGCCCACTCGCAACAACCGTCTCCGTGATATCACGCTTTGCGACCTTCTCGATCTGCACAGCGATCACGTCATCCGGCTTGCGAGCGGCCTTCCATACGTACCAAACACCCGGCACGAGTACAAGGAGGGCGAGTGCGATGCACTTCTTGTTTTTGCGGCGGCGGCGAGGTTTCGGCGTCATGGTTGCGCCGGTAAAAGCGCGTGAACTTCCTTGCACGTCAAGCACCGCGCTCTGCCGACGTTCGCACTGCCATCCGAAAAATGCCGTGCCTCCGCGTGCCATTCCGCTACCACGAAACCATGCGAACTCTGCTTCTCTTCCTCGCCATGATCACCACGCTTTCCGCCGAACCGACGCTGCCGCTCACCCTCCGATCCCGCTCAAAGACTGACGGTTCCTTGTCCGAGAAGGCGGCGAAGTGGGATCCGAAGAAGACCGCCATCATCGTCTGCGATATGTGGGACGACCACTGGTGCCGGAGCGCAGCGCGACGTGTGACCGAGCTCGCCGGGCCGATGAACGACATGCTGAAGACTGCACGGAAGAACGGAATTTTCATCATTCACGCGCCGAGCAGCGTCACGGACTTTTACAAGGATACCCCGCAGCGCAAACTCGCGCAGGCCGCGCCGTTCGCGAAAACACCCGTCCCGCTTGCGACAGCACCACGCTGGGGAACTGCCTGGTGCTGGACCGACCCGAAGCGCGAGGCCGTGCTACCCGTCGACGACAGCGACATGGGCTGCTCCTGCACCGACAGGAAATGCGAAATCGTTCCGCCATGGAAGCGGCAGCATCCGCGAATCGAACTCGCCGACGGCGACGCGCTCACAGACGACGGGCAGGAGACATGGAATCTCCTCGCCGCGCGCGGCATCGACAACGTGATCCTTTGCGGCGTGCATTTGAATATGTGCGTTTTGGGACGCCCCTTCGCCATCCGGCAGCAGGTGTATCTTGGAAAGAACGTCGTATTCATGCGGGACATGACCGACTCGATGTACAATCCCGAGCGCCCACCGGGCGTTGACCACTTCACGGGCCACGATCTCATCATCGCACATGTCGAAAGGCACTGGTGCCCGAGCATCACAAGCGATTCGATTACCGGCGGAAAGCCGTTCCGCTTCAAGGAGGACACGCGCCCGCAATAAAGCCGGGAAACTTTCCGCTTTGCGGGAATATACGCCGCTGTTCACGCTCCTATCTGCATCTTGAACCCGGACCATTCATTTCAACTGCTGGTGGATCGACACTATGCAGCGCTGTTTCGCTTCGGCCTCAGCCTCGCGGGCTCGGCCGACGCTGCGAGCGATCTGGTGCAGCAGACGTTCTTTTTGTGGGCGGAGAAGGGGCATCAGCTCCGCGATCCTTCGAAGGCAAAGAGCTGGCTCTTCACGACGCTCTACCGGGAGTATCTGTCGACCTACCGCCGGATGACTGCGCATCCACAGGTGGAACTGGATGACTCCACAGGCGAATTGCCCGCTATCGAGCCCGCTGCATTTTCCAGTATCGACGGCGCTTCGGTGGTCGCCGGTTTGCAGAAACTCGATGACGTCTTCCGCGTGCCACTCACGCTGTTTTACCTGCAGGACTTGTCATACAAAGAAATCGCCGACGTGCTCGGAACGCCGATTGGAACAGTGATGTCGAGGCTTTCCCGCGGCAAGGAACAGCTCCGCGCGCTGCTCAGCGGCAGCGACGCCGCATCGGGGAACGTCCTGCCGTTCGATTCAAAGAAAGGAGCCGCATGATGAATGAAGACCCGCGTTTAATCCTTGGCGCGCGCCGACCTGACGGAAGCGACGATTCCGATCCGGAAATCGCAGCAGCACTCGCCGCCGCGCAAGCCGATCCGCAGCTCTCCGAATGGGCCGCCAAGGAATCCGAAGTCGACGGCCGCCTCTCCGCAGCGCTGCGCTCGGTGCAGCCGCCGCATGGCCTGCGCGACCGCATTCTTACCGGCGCGCGAGTAAGCCGGAAGGAAACCGGGAGCCGTCGCGGATGGTTCGAGCAGAAGGTATTCGGCATCTTCCAGCGTGGCGAAATCGCCGCCGTAGCAGCCGTAGTCGCACTGCTGGCCATCGCGGTAGTTTTCAACCGCGTATCCGACGTTCCCGACGAACGGCCGTGGCAGGTTTTTGCGACTGCAAAAGCCGCGGAATTTGAGAGCGGAATAACACCTCTTGAGCGGGAGGATACGCTGTTTGAGACGACCGCGATTTGGATGCGGGAAAAGGCCTGCCCGGCTCCGCACACGCTTCCAGAGGGCCTTCAAGGGCTCGGTCTTTTCGGCTGCTCGACGATGACATGGAACGGCAAACCAGTCGGCATCGTGTGCTTCAAACTCGATGCAAAACGCGAAGTGCATCTCGTGAGCATCAACGTGAGGGATATTCCGGAAACGCTCTCCGAGAAGCCCGTCTGGACGGAGGTTTCCGGTTACACAACCGCACAATGGCGCGAAAATGACACGGCCTACATGCTGATGGGGCGAGTCCCGCGCGCCGAACTCGAGCCGCTGCTGGCAAAGAAAACCGCGCTCCGTCGGTCGCATCAAGACCGCGTGCACGGATAGGTCCGGCATCAATTTTCCAATCTCACCATGATGAATCCACTACGCATTCTGATCCTCTGCATTCTCGCAATCTCCGCACGACCGCTGGCTGCGCAGGAACATGAGGGACGCGAACTCACGCAACGCGAGACGCTGGCCGACGTATCGGTTGTCGAGCCGGGCAAGCCGTTTCACATCGGGTTCAAATTCAAGATCGAGAACCACTGGCACATGTACTGGCGCTTCGCGGGTTCGCTCGGATACCCGCTCACGCCTGAGTGGAATCTGCCTCCGGGCTGGGAGGCGGAGGCCGTCGGATTTCCGATTCCCATTCTGGTCAATGACGCATTCGGCCAGACGTTGTTTGTGTACGAACACGAGGTGTTGTTCCCCGTCAAAATTACGCCGCCAAAGAAAGCCCAGCCCGGCCCTGTGAAACTCTCCGCAAAGCTCCGCTGGCAGATCTGCGAGGAGATTTGCAAAGAGGGCGAATCCACCGAATCCATCTCGCTCACAGTCGGAGCGCAGGCGGTTCCGGCGAATCAGGAGGTGTTCGCAAAATGGCTGGCACAGCTCCCGCGCGAGGACGAACCGCCGACAAAGGACATCAAGTTCGAGATGAAGGACAAAGTTCTCAGCGTCCGAATCGGCGGACTGCCCGCCGACACAAAGGCGGAGTTCTTTCCGATTCCCCCGGTGTACGACGGCTACATCGCAACAGACGAAAAGACCAAGACGACAACGGAGAAGACCGCAGACGGCGCACAGGTGTTCACGTTTCCAATGACGAGCGAAATCCCCTGGAGCGGTCTGCTCGTAACAACCGCGGCGGACGGCCAGCGTCGCAGCTGGTATATTGGAGACGTTCCGCCGCCAAGCGCACCACCAAATCTCGGGAGCGCACCCACGCGCGAAGAGGTCGTGGAGGATGATGGCGAGAAGTGGGATCCGTTCGACGACATCGCCAAAGGCGAAGCTGGAAAGCCGGCGAACACCGGCCTGCTCGCATTGCTCCTTCAGGGACTGCTCGGCGGATTGATCCTCAATTTGATGCCGTGCGTGCTGCCGGTCATCAGCGTGAAGATCATCGGCTTCGTCCAACAGGCACAGGAATCACGCAGCCGTGTATTCCGCCTAGGGCTCGCCTACTGCGGCGGCGTCTATGCGTTTTTCCTGACGCTCGCGCTGCTGGTGCTAGGCCTCGCTTCTGCAGGAAAATCGCTCGGCTGGGGTGGTCAGTTCTCCAATCCGGTGCTGCTCACGGTGATGATCGCCATCCTCGTCGTGATGGCTCTCAGTCTGCTCGGAATCTTTGAAATCACGCTGCCCGGCGGCGCTTCATCCGCGCTCAGCGAGGCGGCCGGAAAACAGGGAGCCGGAGGCGCATTTGCACACGGATTCGTGACTACGCTGCTGGGAACGAGTTGTTCCGCACCGTTCGTCGCTCCGGTGATCGGAGCTGCGCTCAATGAACCCGGCATACGCATATTCGCCCTCTTTGGCGCAATTGCGACGGGGCTGGCACTTCCGTATTTTCTGCTCACGTGGCAGCCGGCCTGGATGAAAATGGTCCCGAAGCCCGGGATGTGGATGGTGCGCTTCAAGCAAGTATGCGGCTTCGTGATGCTCGGCTTCGGCGTCTGGCTGCTCGGCTCGCTTCCGACATCCATCATGGTCGTCGCCGTAACCGGCTTTCTGCTCATTCTCGCATTCGCGTGCTGGATTTTCGGAACGTACCACGATGCGGGCTGGCGCTGGCCGGCACTCATTATCGTCACGGCTGCGGGTTGGTGGTTTCTAATCCACGGCACCGTTGAAGCGCCGGAGGACAAGCCATCCGGACTGCTCGTGAATATCCGCAAGGGGCTCAATGAAGGACGCCCCGTCTTCGTGGATTTCACCGCCGACTGGTGCGCGAACTGCAAGGCATTCGAGAAGGCGTATCTCAACACCGCGGAAATGCAGGCCGCGATGAAAGCGAAGAACGTGCTCTTCGTGAAAGCCGATTACACCTACCGGCCATCGGACATCAGCGCCGCATTGAAGAAGTGCGGACGTGCCGCCGTGCCCGTGTATGTGCTCTTCCGCAAGCGGGGCGACTACTGGCTCGCCGATACGCCACGCGAGTTGCTCGGCGAACTCACCAAACTGCCGTGATTCGCCGCGCGCTCGTCACGGGCTTCGAGCCGTTTGGCGAGAACGCAGCGAATCCATCGGCAGAACTCGCGCTCTCGCTCGACGGCGAAACCGCGGGCGGACTCCATATCGCAGGCCGCGTGCTGCCCGTGGAATACGGAACTTCCGGGGACCTGCTGCTCGGCTGGATCCGCGATTTGCGTCCCGAGCGCGTCATTTGCTGTGGCCTCGCTTCTGCGAGCCGTGCAATTCGTGTGGAATCAATCGCCTTCAATCTCGACGACTCGCCGTTCCCGGACAACGCCGGCGTTGTTCGCGAAAACGCTCGCATTTGCGCGACGGCTCCGGACTCGCTCCCTGCGACACTGCCCGTCGAACGAGTCATCACCGAATGCTCCGAGCGCGGCATCCCGGTCGATTCATCTATCGATGCGGGCCGATACGTCTGCAACCACGTCTTCTTCCGGTTGATGAATGAAGTGCTCGAAGCCCGGCTGCCGATCGCTGCCGGATTCATTCACCTGCCTCCCGACCTGCCGCTTGCAGTGATGCGCGAGGCGCTGCACATCGCGCTCTCGACGGAATGACTACGCCGGGAAGCTCGCGAGCACTTCATCGCGGGTCGCCACGGCGGTGCCTGCTTTCGCCACGACAATTCCGCTCGCGTGATTCGCAATCTCCGCGGCTTCTTCGGGAGCCGCCCCATTTGCGAGCGCCGCGGTCAGCACAGCAATCGCCGTGTCGCCCGCGCCGCTCACATCCACGACTTCCTGCGCACGGGTCGGGATATGATAAGGCGCGCGGCCTTTCGTAAAAAGCATCATCCCCTGCTCGCTGAGCGTCACAAGCACGTGGTCGCAACTCCATTTCTCGAGGAGCAGCGCACCGACTTCCAGCAACGCTGCATCCGATGTCGCGGGCTCCACAGGATCACTCACACTCCGGCCCGCAGCACGGAAAGCCTCGCCGCGATTCGGAGTCACGCACGTCACATCGTGCCAGCGAATGGAATTGCTGGGCTTTGGATCGACGGAGACAATTTTCCCGCCGGTGCGCGCGCTCTTGATGATCTCATCGACGAGCGCCTGATCGAGCAGCCCCTTGTCGTAATCCTCCAGAATGAGCGCATCGAGTGACGGCAGGAGCTTTTCAAACTGCGCAAGCACCTCCGCCCGCTGGGCTGGAGTAAAACCGCGGCGCTTCTCGCGATCCACGCGCACGACCTGCTGATTCCGCGCAACGATGCGGGTCTTTCGGATGGTTGTGTATTCAGGATCGAAGACCACGCAGCCCATGCGAATGCCGCGCGATTCAAGAAGTCCGCGAAGAATCTCCGCATCGTGCCCTGTTCCGGAGAGGCTCAGCAGATGCACGCCATCCGCAAACTCGCGCAGATTACGCGCCACGTTCGCCGCACCGCCGGCATTAAAGGTTTCGCGCTGCACCTCGACGACCGGGACCGGCGCCTCCGGTGAGATGCGCCCCACTTTTCCCCATATAAATTCGTCGAGCATCATCTCGCCAACGACGAGGATACTGCGTGCCGGATTCAGGAGTTGTTCAGCGCGGGTGCGATTCATTGCCGGAGTAAAACCCCGCGGCATCCCCGTTGCCAACTGCGGATTGCAGGTCCGCGGAATCAGCCAGCACGAAGCGTCTCCCGAGTCTTCGCTTCAATTTCCGAATCGAGTGGAAGCAACGGCCTCCGTACGATCGCGCCGCTGAGCGGGCCGAAACTATCGCCGGCCCAGACCGGGCCACCGGGCGGGTTCTCCATGCCCCAAAGGGGGCCAGCAGAGTGGCGGCGTGAAGGACTTCGACGGCTCGCTGCGATGCTCCATTCCGGACGAGCCGAAGAAGGGCGGCTCGGCCGCGGAGGCGCAGGCGAGGTCGACCCAGTCGATGCGGCTCATGGGAATCCAGATTCCTTCGTTGTCGCCGGCGGTGATCTCACCGCGCGGGCCGATGCCTATTCTGTCCATTGCGCGTTCTAATACAGAAGCACTCAACGCTCACTCGCACATGCCCAGTTGCATCCGCAAAGTTTCCCTCCGTGCCTGCAGAGGTCCCTAGGCCGGTTTCGCGGTTATCCAGTTTACAGAGCGAAAATGGGGCATCGTGCGCGTCTTTCGGTTCATCCTTGCGAACGGCAGTGACCGGCTATTGCTCTTCTCTGATGACCCGCGCATAGCAGCCGTGCAACGCATCGACCACACCTCTCCAAATCTTCCGCTGATTTTCCGCGGAAAATTGCGTTTATTTTGAATCCGGCAATCAACTGGTGAAAAAGCGCCGGATCGGAAACTGCACGGAGCATATATCCGCGTTAAAGACCGCCCTCTGGCGGAGATTACCTAAGCGAACACCAATGTCATCGACCGATAACCAGCGTCACGTCCGATTCCTGCGCAGCTTCACTGCGAATCAACCGGCAATCCGCGCTTACGTGAGACGGATGGTTCCAACACGGGGTGATGCTGACGATGTGATGCAGGAGACTTCGGTCGTTCTATGGGAGAAGTTCGACACGTTTAAGGAGGATGGTGACTTCCGGACGTGGGCATTCGGCGTCGCAAGATTTGAAGTGCTGGCGTGGCTTCGTGATAAGGGACGGGATCGTTTGGTGTTGAATGATGACGTGTTCGCACGACTCGCGGACGAAGCCGGCGAAATCGAACCGCGACTGGAACGCCAGCGCGAGGCGCTCGAGGATTGCCTGGCGAAAGTCGCGCCGGAGCAGCGTCAGTTGCTCATGCAGGCTTACAGCGATGAGTCCCGGATTCAGGATGTGGCGCAACAGAGCGGACGCACGGTGCCGGGTTTCTATCAATGGCTGCACCGGATGCGAAAGCTACTGCACGAGTGCATCAGCCGCGAGTTGACCCGGAGGGCTTCGCTGTGAACTCGGATCTGAACGTACTCATCCAGCGCTACCTCGACGGTACGATTTCCGCCGAAGAGATGGCGTCGCTGAATGCGCTGCTACTCGACGATGAAAGCGCGCGTCGCGAATTTGCCGTTCTGCTCAATCTTGAGTCCGCGATGGAAGCGGCTGCGGCGGGCTGGACGAAGAGTTCCGACCAGTCTTCGGCAAGAATTCTCACCTTCCCAAAACCGGCGAGGTGGATTGCGGCGGCGGCGGCGTGCGTTTTATTGCTCGCGGGTGGGGGCTGGTGGTGGCAGTCAACCCAACGGGCATTTGCGACCGTGGTCAAAGATGCCGGCGTCGACGAGCTATCGGCGGGCGCAAAACTGCAAAGCCAAAGCCATGCTCTGAAAGCCGGCTCCGTCGAACTGATTACCGCTCTGGGCGCCAGAGTCGTGATCGAAGCTCCGGCGGAGTTTCGCTTCGAGTCAGCGCAGCGTCTCCACATGCTGCGCGGACGCCTCTCTGCGGATGTTCCGCCTGCGGCGAAGGGTTTCACCGTGATCACTCCATCGGGCGATGCCGTGGATCTCGGAACACAGTTCGGCGTCGATGTGCCGGAACGAGGGGCCGCAGAGATCCATGTTTTCCAAGGAGAGGTGATCGCGAAAGCGGCCGGTTCCGGAGAAGGGAAGAGTCTGCGCGGAGGGGACGCCGTGACCATGAATCAGGGCGCCAGCGATGCGCGGGAACTGCGTTCTTCCGCCTTCATCCAGCTCGATGAAATGTCCGGCCTGGCTGCCGGCCTCGCCGCCGGGCAGCGCAATCGTTCAGAAGCTGCGCTTGACGCTTTGCGGAAAGATCCCGCGCTTATCTCGTTGCTCGATTTCGAGTCCGGCGAGGCACATCCGGGTGTCTTCCGTACGGTGCAGGGTCGCTGGCCGGGCTCACGGGCGCCGGAGTTCGTGGACGTGGGCGACCACCTCAAACTGAACGTCGGCGGGAGCCGTGACTGGCCGCAACTCACGCTGGCATTGTGGGTGCGGCTCGATCGACTCGGAGCTCCATTCCAATCCCTCCTTCACACGGATGGGTGGAATGAGAACAATCCCGGCCAGGTTCACTGGATGGTCACCAAGGCGACCACCATGCGCCTCGCGCTTTTCAGCAACACGCTCGCGGCAGGCTCCGAGGAAATCAGTGGCTTTCCAGATTCCGGAACTCCCGTTCTGCCCGACCAAGGGCGATGGATCCATCTAGCCGCTGTTTACGATTCTACAGCGAAGACGGTGCGATTTTACCTCAACGGCCGGTTTGACAGGGAATCACGTCTAGCCATCGCCCATCCTGCGCGCCTCGGCCCCGCGCAAATCGGAAACTGGGATCGCCACGACCGTAAACTCAGTGGCCGGGTGGATGAACTTGTCATCCTCGGCCGCGCAATGAGCGACGACGAGATGCGGGCGCTCTTTGATGCCGGGAATCCCTATCGTTGACCATTCATGCGCACGACCTTCCTTCTTACCTTCTGCATCCCGGTGGCACCTTTGTGGCTCACGGCGGATTCCTCCGCGGCTCCCGTGGACTTCGTACGCGATGTGCGGCCGGTTTTTGAAAAGCACTGCACGGAGTGCCACGGGGAGAAAAAGCGGAAGTCGGGGCTGCGGCTGGATTTAAAGTCGGCGGCGCTTAAAGGCGGCGACAATCACGGGCCGGACATCATTCCCAGGAATGCAAAGGAGAGTCCGCTGATTCATTTCCTGACTACAGATGACGAGGACGAACTCATGCCACCGAAGGGCCGCCTCGCACCCGCGGAGATCGAGTTACTCACCCGCTGGATCAATGAGGGCGCAGTCTGGCCGGATGGCGTGGATCGCGCTCAACTTGAGGACACGCGGGACCACTGGGCGTTTAAGCCGGTCGCCCCTGCGAGCGCCGGGAAGATCGATGACTTCATTGGCGAAAAGCTGCGCGCGAATGGGCTCGCGATGTCGCCGCCCGCCGCGACCGCTGCGTGGCTGCGGCGCGTGACTTTTGACCTCACAGGACTGCCGCCGACGCCGGAAGAGATGGCGGCTTTCGCGACGGCCTGTACGACCAATTCGTCCAACAAGGCCTACGAGGAAGTCGTGGAGCGTCTGCTCGCTTCGCCGCGCTATGGGGAGCGGTGGGCGCTGCACTGGCTGGACGTCGTGCGCTACGCGGATACGCACGGCTTTGAAGTGAACACCGAGCGACCAAACGCGTGGCCGTATCGCGACTACGTCATCCGCGCGTTCAACGCCGACGTGCCTTACGACCGCTTCATCCGCGAACAAATCGCCGGCGATTCGCTCGGCGTGGACGCGGCGACGGGGTTTCTCGTCACGGCATCGGTCCTTTTGCCCGGGCAGATAGGAAAAGACGCGCCTTCCATCCGGCTCGCGCGGCAGGATTCGCTGGATGAAATAGTGACGAATATCGGCCAGACGTTCCTCGGTCTGAGCGTCGGCTGCGCACGGTGTCACGACCACAAATTCGATCCCATCACAGCGAAGGATTATTACGCTATGCAGGCATTTGTCGCCGGCGTGGAGTATGAGGACAGACCGATTCGCGGCGCGGATGCTGGGGCGCGGGAAAAGGAAGTCGCAGCGCTGCGTGGCGAGGTTGCGGCGGTCGAGAGGCGGTTGATGACGTTCGCTCCGCTCGCGCAGCCGGGCGCTGGACGTCGGACGACGAACCCGAAGGAAAACGTGGAGAATTTTTCCGCCCTGGATGCGAAGTTCGTGCGGTTCACGATTTCCGACGCGAACCGGCATCCGAACCTCGGGCTCATCGAACCTTGCATTGATGAATTCGAAATTTTCACCGACGGCTCGCAACCGCGCAACGTGGCGCTCGCGAGCGCGGGCACAAAGGTGACAGCATCCGGCAGCCGCGAGTCATCGGCGCACAAGCTCGCGCACATCAACGATGGCGCGTTCGGAAACTCGCGGAGCTGGATGGCGTCGGAAGCCGGTCGCGGCTGGGTCATGTTCGAACTCGCGGAACCGACGCGCATTTCCCGCGTCGTGTGGGGCCGCGACCGCGAGGGCAAATTCACCGACCGGCTGGCGACGGCATTCACGCTGGAAGCCGGCTTGTCGCCAGAGTCGATGAAGACGCTGACCTCGGTTCGTCCACCGCGTCCGACGGTAAACTGGCGGCATACGGTGGATCGTTTTACGCCGGTGAAGACGGACCGGCTGCGCTTCACGGTGCTGGCGACGAACGGCCTGGAGCCATGTCTCGACGAGGTGGAAATCGTGAGCACCACAGGCCGCAACGTGGCGCGCAGCGCGAAGGTGATCGCCTCGGGCAGCAGGCACGAAGCCGGGCGGCACGAGCTGGCGTTCATCAACGACGGACAGTACGGAAACGAGCGGAGCTGGATCAGCAACGAACATGGAAAGGGCTGGTTGGAGTTCGCGTTTGGCACCGAGGAGGAAATCACGCGCGTGCATTGGAGCCGCGACCGGAACGGTAAGTTCGAAGACCGGATGCCCATCGAGTATCGCATCGAGGCGTTCACCGGCGGAGCGTGGAAGGTCGTCGCGGACTCGACGGACCGGCGTCCGTTTGTCGCGGGTGCGGCAATTGATGATGCGTTCACACTGTCGGGCCTGAGTGCTGACGAATCCCGGGCCGCATCGGTGCTGCTCGACGAGAAGACGAAGCTCGAGGCGCGCATCAAGTCGCTGCAAGTCGGCCAGCTCGCGTTCGCGGGAAAATTCCGCGAACCGGACACAATTCATCTGCTCCTGCGCGGCGACCCCGAGCAGCCGAAGGACGAAATTTTTCCCGCGGTGCCCGTGGCGCTCGGAAATCTCGCGCTCACCAAAGAAACGCCGGAGCAGCAGCGCCGCGCGGCCCTCGCCGATTGGATTGCGAGCGCGGAGAATCCGCTCACCGCGCGCGTGATGGTCAACCGCATCTGGCAAGGGCATTTTGGCAACGGCCTTGTCGCGACGCCGAGCGACTTTGGCCGCAACGGGATGAAACCCTCGCATCCCGCGCTGCTCGACTGGATGGCGCGCGAGTTCATCCGCAGCGGCTGGAGTGTGAAGCACATGCACCGGATGATCGTGCTTTCGCAGACTTATAGGCAGTCGTCCGCCAATCAGCCTGCCGCGGCGGCGAAGGACGCGGATGTGCGGTTGCTATGGCGATTCCCGGCGCGCCGCCTCGAAGCGGAAACCATCCGTGATTCCATGCTCGCCGTTGCGGGCACACTGAATCCGGCGATGTACGGACGCGGGTTCGATTTGTTCAGTCAGCGCGGCGGTCTTACGGGATTCACGCCCATAGAAACCCTGTCGGCCGAAAATCAGCGCCGGATGATCTATGCCCACAAAGTGCGGCGCGAAAGCGAGGCGGTATTCGGCGCATTCGACTGCCCCGATGCCGGCCAAAGCACCGCGGTCCGTCGTGCGAGCACCACTCCGGTACAGGCGCTGAATCTCTTCAACAGCCGCTTCACGCTCGCTCTCTCCGATGCTTTCGCCGCCCGCGTCAGAGGAGAGTTCGGCTACGACATCGGAATGCAAATCAGCCGCGCCTACCAACTCGCTCTGGGCCGCGATGCCCGCCCCGAAGAGTTGACCGAAGCGGAACCTATCGTCCGCCAACACGGCCTCCCCACGCTCTGCCGCGCGCTATTTAACAGCAACGAGTTTCTATTTGTTCCATGAGCTACCACGCCGAACACCTCACCCGCGCAGGCCGCGCCCTGCTGGACCGCCGGCAGTTTCTCTCAAACAGCGCCACCGCGCTTGGCTCCATCGCGCTGACCAACCTGCTCGGTGCCGACGGCCTTCTCGCCGCCACGCCAACCAGCCCGCTCATTGACCCCGCACGCCCATACGCACCGCGCCAACCACACTTTCCCGGGAAAGCGAAGAATGTAGTCGTAATTTTCTGCGCAGGTGCGGTGAGCCAGTTGGAGACGTGGGATTACAAACCCGAACTCATCAAGTGGGACGACAAGCCGCTGCCCGGCGGCCCGGCGGTAACCTTTCAGGGCCCGGCGGGAAATCTCGCGAGGCCGCAATACGAGTTCCGCCAGCGAGGGAAGACGGGGAAGTGGGTGAGCGACATGATTCCGCATCTCGCGGAACTCACCGACGACATCGCATTCGTCCACTCGCTCACCAGCAAATCGAACACGCACGGGCCCGCGGAGAATTTCCTCTCCACGGGATTCGTGCTCGATGGCTTTCCATCACTCGGCTCGTGGGTGACCTACGCGCTCGGGAGCGAAAGCCAGGAACTGCCTTCCTACGTCGCCATTCCCGACCCGCGTGGCGTGCCGCAGAACGGCTCGAACAACTGGGGCCCGGGCTTTTTGCCCGCGGCATTTCAGGGCACCACGATGTCGTCAAAATCGCCCATCCGCCATCTCTCCGCGCCAGGCGTTTCCGGCGACGCCGATCGCGCAGCGCGTTCGCTTTTGCAGCGGATGAATGCGCGGCACCTGACTGAGAATCCTGGCGACAGCCAGCTCGCGGCGCGCATCGCCAGCTACGAACTCGCCGCCCGGATGCAGCTCAGCGTGCCCGAAATCGCCGACATCGGCACCGAGCCGGCGCACATCCTGAAAATGTATGGCGCCGACGACACCAAAAATGCCGACAAAGCCGCGTTCGCGAAGAACTGCATCCTCGCACGCCGGCTGATCGAACGCGGCGTACGCTTCGTGCAGCTTTTCAACGGGGCCTACGCGAGCGGGGGCAAACTCAATTGGGACGGCCACAACGCACTGAAGGAGCAATACGACGTGCACGCCGAGATTCTCGACCAACCGGCCGCCGCACTCATCCGCGATCTCAGACAACGCGGACTTCTCGATGATACGCTCGTCGTCTGGTGCACCGAGTTCGGCCGCATGCCGTTCTTTCAGAAAGGCAGCAAAGGCCGCGACCACAACCCCGACGGATTCACCTGCTGGCTCACCGGCGCAGGCGTGAAGCCCGGTGTAAGCCACGGACGCACCGATGACCTTGGTCAGAAGGCCATCGAGGACGTGCATCCACTTTACCACTTCAACGCGACCATCCTCCACCTCCTCGGACTCGACTACGAGAAGCTGAGCTTCGAGCACAACGGCATCCAGCGCCGTCTCACAAACGTGGAAGGGAAGCTCATCCCCGAACTGCTCGCGTAAAGGAACGCACCTCCAAACCGTTCGCCAGCGATCGTTCCATCGTTAACCGCGAGCGAGACATTACCGGACATCCGCACACTCTCGACGGAAATAATTTTTCGCAAGGGCACGCTTCTAACAGAAATGTGTGTCAATTAATTCCCGCGCCGCGGAACATCTTCGGTCGATGGCTCCGTCTGGCACCGGCTTTTCGGTCCGTCGTCCAATATGCGTATCCACACACTCATTTCGTTCTGCTTCATCCTTTCGACACCGCTAACCGCCCAGCAGCCCGTCGCTGTTGGCGGCGGCTCGTATGCCTCGGCCCCTACGCCGGGGATGATGGTGGATAAAAAGGCCGGCGTGGATGCCGTCGCAGAAGTCGAGTCACGAAAGCTGTTTCTCATGAAGGAGGACGCGCGCCCGATTCCGACGAACAAGTGGTTTCAAAACCTGCTGCTCAAGGATTTCGGCACCGGTCTTTGGGCGATGCCGCACAAAGTCGATGCAACGAGGGAAGGCATCGAGATTTTCCAGCCGGTTTCGTTCAGCGGCGACGGCGTGCGGGCAATTGCGGAATGGCCGCTCGTAATCACGGGCCGCGATTTTAAGCCGGTGGATTCGCGCGCCAAGGACTGGTCGGACTGGTCGGTTTCGTTCCGTTCGTTCGAGAGCGAAACGCGATTCATGGACGTGACACTCGGCGAGGGAATGCCTGCGGTGTGGTGCGAATTCACAGGCGTGCAGCCAATCATCGCGTTCGGCGCGCAGCATGGCAAAGGCGCGCGCGGCAAGAATGCGGCGAAGCTCTTCAATCTCGCCGGCGCGGTGGCGACCCTTCCGGCGACCGGGGATGCGCTGGGCATCGCCTACGAGGGGCGGGTATTCGGCGTATTCGCGCCGGATGGTACGAAGTTCGAGCAGACCGAAGCCGGCATCTCCGTTACCTTCGCTGGCAGGGCGTCATTCCTCGTCGTGTGTCCGCTTCCGTCGGAAAAAGACATCGCTCACTTTCACCGGCACGCCTTCGCAGTTCCGCGCGATACACAGCTCTCGTGGAACTACGACCGCACCGCAGGAAGCATCGCGACGACATGGAAGATTGTCGCGGAGCCGTTGAAGCCGGGAGCTGCCGGCAAGGTAATCCAGGGATTTCTGCCGCATCACTGGCGCGAGAACACCGCGAAACTCGAACTCGACGGCCCCAGCTACACGACGATTCGCGGAGCGCTCAAATGCGGCGCGGGCGATACATTCACCGTCGCGTATCCGTTCAACGGCATCCTCCCGAACTTCCCGACCACGAAGTCCATTGACACTTCCCGCATCAGGGAACTGCTTGCGCAGCACTACACCGACCCGAAGAAGACGCTGGGCGGCGATACGTATTGGGGAGGAAAGGAGGTTCAACGCTTTGCGCAGGCGGCGTTCATCGCAGCACAGACCAAGGATGCTGCGCTCGATCCGATCCTTACCAAACTGCGGAGCGGCATGGAAAACTGGCTCACATTCACGCCCGGAGAAAAGGGACAGTTTTTCGCCTACTACCCGCGGAACAAAGGACTCGTCGGCTTTCCCGCGGCATACGGCTCGCAGCATTTTACCGACACGCATTTTCACCAGGGCTATTTTGTCTATGCAGCCGGCCTGCTCTCGCAACTTCAACCCGACTTCGCCGCAAGCCACGGCGGGATGGCGCGCCTGATTGCGAAGAACTACGCCAACTACGACAGGCAGGACGCGCGATTCCCGCGCTTCCGGACGTTCGACATCTGGCGCGGACACAGTTTTGCGGACGGGAAAGGATTTCCCGATGGCAACAATCAGGAATCCACGGGAGAGGCCGTGAATTCGTGGGCCGGAATGATCCTCCTAGGCGAGGCGCTCGATGATCCGGAACTTACCGCCGCGGGCGTAATGGGCTACTCGTTTGAGACTCGCGCAAACCTTGAATACTGGTTTGACCCGCACGACGATGTGTTCCCGAAAACATACATGCACAATGCATGCGGCATGATTTGGTGCGGCAGCATCGTCTGGGGAACGTGGTTCACGGCAAGCCCGGCGTGGATTTACGGAATCCAGTGGCTGCCCGTTGGACCGCAGTCCGCATTCTATGATCGCGACCGGAGCTTTATCAAAAGCGCGTATGCGGACTTCGAGCGCGAGATGAAGACATTTGAGGACAAGGAAGCTGCAAAGAAACCGGGCACTCCGCCAAAGCTCATCGGGATCAAAACCCTCGGCGGCGAACTCGGCAGCTATCATCTCGGTTTTCTAATGCATGCGGACCCCGCGCGTGTCGTGGCGGAGATCGACAAACTTTGGAGCGAGCCGGGCGACAATGTCGCGCACAACGAATGGATGGCCGTGACTTACTATCAGGCCGCCGCGCTCGCCGAACTGGGCCGCGTGGACTGGAGCGCGCACGGGGATTCTCCAACCTCCATGGTCTATGCGAACGATGCGAAACAGACGCGCACTCTCATCGCGTGGAATCCGACCGCCAAGCCCCGGACGGTATCGTTTTTCTCCGCCGGAAAGTTAATCGGCACGCTCTCGGTGCCGCCGCGGAGCATCAGCAGCACGGGCGCTGCAAAATAGCGTTTGCGCCCCCTCAAAAAAAGAAACTCAGAGCGCCTCGTACTCAGCACGGGTGCCTTTGGATTTTTGATACTCCATCATAATTTTCCAACGGCCGTCGCGCTTTACCAGCAGCGCCTCGAAGTGAATGTATTCCCGTGTTTCCTTACCGTCCGCGCCGGTTGCCGAATACAAAAACATGCCGGTCTCGTGGGCGGTCGTCGCATCACCGAGCCGCTGCGAGAACTTGAACTCCACGCTCGCCTTCATCTCGCCACCCTTTGTGGCATCGAACTCCTTCTTCCAGCGTTTGAGCGCATCGGCGAGCGGCGAGCTTGATTTCTTCGATCCGGAAACGAGCACTCCCTCCGGATGGCAGGTGGCCTCATAAGCCGCAAAATCCCCGGTTCCCACGGAACGGGAAACCTCGCCCCAGTACGCATCAAGCTGCTTCAACCGTGCCACGTCGCCGGGCGTGTCATCGGCCCGCGATACGAAGGAAATAAGAACGACCAGAGCGAGTACTGCTTTCATGTCGCGCAGTGTGGCCGCCGGGCGCTGGAAACTCCAGCCGAGAAACCCCTCACGTCGGTTATCCCGGCGCGCACTTTCGAAGGGACGCGCCACGTTCTTTGCGGCTTTACATCGCAGGGCCGCCTCTGTCCGCTCCACCCATCAGTATGCCAGATAGATGCTTGGAAATCCTTGGCCGAGCGCACCAAATCGAACCTCATCATCTTTATGTCGTTTCAGACTTTTTCCTTCGCAACGCTCTGCGCCTCGCTCGTTCTTCTCGCCAGCGCAGAATGCGCCGATGAGATTTCGTCCCGACTGGTTCCGGACACGGACACGGGCATCTCGATCCACGCGGGATTTGATGCGGAGTTGCTTTACGAAGTGCCGAAGTCGCAGGGTTCGTGGGTGGCGATGGCATTCGATCCGAAAGGCCGCCTCATCGTTTCGGATCAGGATGACAAGGGCGCGTTTCGCGTCACGCTGCCGACCGCGCAGGCGGGCATCAAAGTCGAGAGCCTGCCGGGATTTCCTTACGAGCCGGTCGATTGGGGGAAGCGCAAGGTCGGCGGTGCGCTCGGGTTTCACTACGCATTCGGCAGCCTCTACATGGCGAACATGCGCGGCTTTTACCGCATCCGCGACACGGATGGAGACGACCAGTTCGACGAATTCAAGCTGCTGAAGAAACTGAACGTCGGGTACGAGCATTCCGCGCACTCGATCATCGAGACCGCCGACGGGAAGGGGCTGTATCTCGTGAGCGGAAATTTCACGCGGGTTCCGGAGGGAACGACATCTGCACAGCCGCCTGTATGGCAGGAGGACACGCTTCACCCAAACATTCCTGACCCGATGGGACACGCCGTGGGGCTCAAGCCTCCGGGCGGCTGGTTGTGCCGTATTTCGCCCGACGGCACCGACTGGAAAATGATCGCGTCGGGCTTCCGTAATTCCGTCGACATCGCGCTGAATCGGGAGGGCGAACTTTTCACCTACGACTCCGACATGGAGTTCGACGTAGGATGCCCGTGGTACCGGCCCACGCGAATCAACCACGTCACGTCGGGCGCGGAGTTCGGCTGGCGCTCGGGCTCGGGGAACTGGCCGGAGTATTTCGCCGACAGCAAAGGCGCGGTGCTAAATGTCGGCCCCGGATCGCCCACGGCAATCAGCTTTGGTCACCACTCGAAATTCCCCGCCGAGTTTCAGGACAAGCTCTTCATCTGCGACTGGACGTTCGGTACGATTTTCACCGTGGAGTTGCACGAAAGCGGATCGAGTTACACGGGCACCAAGACGGAGTTTCTGCATGGCAGTCCGCTGAATATCGCCGCCATGCGCTTCGGTCCGGATGGCGCCATGTATTTTGTCACCGGCGGCCGCACGACGGCATCACGCCTTTATCGCGTGCGATACACGGGCGGGAAGACCGGCAGCAGTCCGCGGACTCTTCTCGCAAACAGCGAGGTCAGAGCGGTGCGTCATTCGTTGGAAAGCTTCCACGAGCGCGGCAAAGGCGGCGCGGAGGCCGTGGAAAAAGCATGGCCGTATCTCGCAGACACCGACCGCGACATCCGCTACGCAGCACGCATCGCGATCGAGAATCAGGATGTGGCACTATGGTGGGAAAAGGTCTTCGCGGAGAAGAACCCGCGCTCTGCGATCTACGCGGGTATCGCGCTGAGTCGGCACGGTGACAAGTCGCTGTCCGGCAGGTTGCTCGACAAACTCGGCGAGATTCCTTTTGAATCGCTCGAACAGGAAGACCGGCTCGCGCTGCTTCGCGCATACGCGCTTTGCTTCATGCGCATGAGCCCGCCCGCCGCGGAAAAGGCGGCCGCGGTGATTGCGAAGCTCGATGCGTTTTATCCGAGTCAAGACGACCTTGTGAACGCCGAGCTGTGCCGCGTGCTTTCCTACCTCGACGCCCCGGCTGTCGTAAGGAAAACCATCGGGCTGATGAAATCCACGCGCGCCGAAACAGTGGACTACGATACGGAAATGCTGAAGCGGCACGAATATGGCGACGCCATTCTGAAGATGATGGCAAACACGCCGAACACGCGGAACATCCACTACACCTACTGCCTGCGTCGCGTGCGCGCCGGATGGACGCCAGACGACCGAAAATTCTACTTCGGCTGGCTGAACGAAGCACTCACGAAGAACGGGGGAAAGAGCTTTGCCGGCTACATCCAGGCAATTCGAAAGGACGCCATCGCGCAGCTTGAAACCAAGGACGCCGAACCGCTCGCCGGAATGCTGGGCGACCTGCCGACGATCGATCTTTCCAAACTGCCGAAGCCCAAAGGACCCGCCGGAGCGTGGACAGTTGATTCGGCGATGAAGCTGTTCGAAAAGGAACTCCGCGGACGCGATTTCGAGAATGGCAAAAAGATGTTCTCCGCCGGACTCTGCATCGCATGCCATCGCTTCAGCGGCGAAGGCGGTCACTCCGGCCCCGACCTCGGCTCCGTAGGCAATCGCTTTTCCATCCGCGACATACTCATGGCAATCTGCGAGCCAAGCGCATCGATCTCGGAGCAATACATGGCCAGCACCGTGAAACTCAAAGACGGCAGCGTGCTGACCGGCCGCCTGATTTCCAAGGACGGCAGGGAGATTACGGTCGCATCGAATCCATTCGATCTGAACCAGGTCCAAAAGGCTCCGGCGGACAAAGTGGAGAGCATTGAGTTCTCCAACGTCTCCATCATGCCGCCGGGAATGATCTCCGGAATGAATCGCGATGAACTGATGGACCTTATGGCCTATCTGCTCTCGGGTGGGAATGCGGAGCATCGCGCATTCAAGAAGGAGTAGCGCGCCCTTCAACGTATGCAGGAGCACTTTGTTCGTCCCTGCATCGGAGCAATGCGCTATTACCCGCGTGACATGAAACTTCCAATCCTCCTCACGACCACGCTCCTGCTTACGCACCTTGCACACCTGAGCGCAGCGGAACTCAAACTCGCTGCGCTCTTTTCGGACCACATGGTTTTGCAACGCGAGAAGCCGGTGTCGGTGTGGGGCTGGGCGGATGCTGACGAGAAACTCACCGTGGAGTTTGGCGGTCAAAAGAAGGCGGCCGCTGCGGATGCGAACGGGAAGTGGCAGGTGAGACTCGACCCGCTTCCAGCAAGCGCAGAGCCCCGGACGCTGCTTGTTCAGTCCGCAAAGCTGGAGCGAAAGATCGAGGTCAACGACGTGCTTGTTGGGGAAGTCTGGCTCGGCTCGGGGCAATCGAACATGGCGATGCGGGTTTCCGGAGCGCAGGATTTTGCGACGGAAAAGGCAGCGGCGGATTTCCCGGCGATCCGCACATTCAATGAAGTGTCGAAGAACTCGACAACGCTTCAGGCGGACGGGAGCGGAAAGTGGGAAGTCTGCTCGCCGGAGACAGTCGGCGCATTTTCCGCGACGCTGTATTTTTTCGGACGCGAGGTGCATCGCGAATTGAACGTGCCGGTGGGCCTCATCAACTCATCGGTTGGCGGAACGCCCATCGAAGCGTGGATTGCCGCCGATGTTCAAAACCCAGAGCATGGAGTTGCTGCCCCGCAAACTCCGGACGCAGTCGAAGCGGTGCCCAATCCCGTCCCTAAACGGCCCGCAGCGGCAGCGAAAGCCACGACAGGGGGTCTCTTTAATGGCAAAATCGCACCGCTGATTCCGTACACACTGCGTGGCGTGCTGTGGTATCAAGGCGAGGCAAATTCGCATCCGGGCAAATCACACGCGTACCAGAAACTTCTGCCGATGCTCGTGAACGACTGGCGCAAACGATGGAATGAGGAACTGCCGTTTGCGTGGGTGCAGTTGCCGAACTTCAACCGTGAAGGCGAAGGCTGGTCCGTCGTCCGCGAGGCGATGCTGAAGACCCTGCGTCTTCCAAATACCGGCATGGCGATCACCGTCGATATCGGAGAAGCCACGAACATTCACCCGAAGAACAAACAGGAAGTAGGCCGCCGCCTTTCGCTGTGGGCCCTCGGCTCGGTGTATGGGAAAAAGGTCCCCGCCATCTCGGGTCCACTTCCGACCGGACATGAGGTTAAAGGTGCCGAGATCAGCGTTGCGTTCAACCACACGGACGGCGGACTCGTCGCGAAAGATGGCGAACTGGCAGGCTTCGTCGTCGCGGGAAGTGACAAAGAGTGGAAACCCGCACGCGCGAAAATCTCGGGCAGCAAAGTGATAGTATCGAGCGCAGAGGTCGCGAATCCGGTTGCCGTGCGTTACGCGTGGGCGCCGAATCCCGTTTGCAATCTCTTCAACGGCGCGGGCCTGCCTGCGTCGCCGTTCCGGACCGACGACTGGCCCGCGGATGAGTCCGCTCCGAAACATCCCGCTTCGGCAAAATGACCATCGCCGCCAAACAACCGCTCGCAAGCGTCGCAGCGCTGTTCCTCGCGCTCTTCTCATCGCTTCATGCTGCGGATGCCCCTCGTCCGAATGTTCTGCTGATTTACTCCGACGATCACGGCTGGGCGGATTTGGGAATTCAAGGCGTGGACAAGGACATTCGCACCCCAAACCTCGACCAACTCGCGAAGGACGGCGTGCGATTCACGCGCGGATACGCTTCGGCCCCGCAATGCATGCCCTCGCGTGCAGCGGTAATCACCGGACGGTATCAGCAGCGATTCGGCCTCGAAGACAACAACAAGGGCCCGCTGCCATTGAGCGAAATCACGATCGCCGAGCGATTGAAGCCGGCCGGCTATCTCAGTGGATTTGTCGGCAAAAGCCATCTCGATATGGGCGGCGATAAAGGCACGGAGAAGAGCAGCCGCATCGTCATGACCCATTTGCCGCATCATCAGGGCTTCGACGAATACTTCCGCGGCGAACTCCGGGATTTCTACGCGTCGCACGCACTGGACGGAACACCATTTGCCGATGCGCCCCGGCTTGTCCGCGATAATCGTTTCCGCGTTACCGTGCAGACGGAAGCCGCGCTTTCCTTCCTCGATCGCCGCGCTGCGAAACCGGAGCAGCCCTGGTTCCTTTACCTCGCGTGGTATGCGCCGCATGTGCCGCTCGAATCGCCGGAGCCCTGGTTTGGAAGAACACCGGAGTCTTTGCCGCTCAAGCGACGCCAGGCGCTCGCGATGATCGGGGCAATGGACGACGGACTCGGCCGGATCCGCGCGAAGCTCAAAGCGATGGGGCAGGAGCAAAACACGCTCATCTTTTTCATCGGCGACAACGGCGCTCCGCTTGGCAATGCCTGGGACGGCTCTGTGAATCAGCCAATGGTCGGTCAAAAAGGAATGCTCGCCGAGGGCGGCATTCGCGTGCCGTTCGTTGCCGCGTGGCCGGGCAGGTGGCCACAGGGCGCGCAGTTCGATCATCCCGTAATCAACCTCGACGTGGCAGCGACCGCAGCCGCGGCGGCTGGTCTGCCCGGTGATCCTACGCTCGATGGCGTGAATCTTACGCCTTTCGTCACCGGGGAGAAGAAAGGCGCGCCGCACGAGCGCTTGTTCTGGCGGTGGGCTTCACAATCCGCAGTGATGGAGATGCCTTACAAGCTGATCAAACTTGGAGGAAAACCGCCGCTGCTTTTTGACATCACGAAACCGGACGGTGAAAACGCCACGCGTGATCTCGCTTCCAAACAACCGGAAGTTGTCGCCCGTATGGAAGCACGGCTCAATGCGTGGGCCGCGGAGCTCAAGCCACCGGGACTTTCCACTGAGAACTCTGCGTTTACCCGGCACCACGAGGAATTGTTCACCGAACATCAGGTCATCGCGGGAACACCCGCACCGGTGAAGCCTGCACCCGAGTCTGCCGACGGCGGCATTCAGGGCTGGATCGCGCGAAATGGAACACTCGCGGTGAAGAACGGCGCGCTTGTATTGGTGCCGGAAAAGGCTGCTGCGGAAAACGCGCGGGCATTTCTCACAAACTCCCGCCTCGATATCGCCGGCCCCGCAACAGCGATTCTGAGAGTGCGTGCGACGGAATCTGGAAAAGGTCAGGCGAGCATCACATGGCGGACAAAGACGCAGAGTTTTGAGGCTAATCAAACAGCTCCCTTCGACTGGCCGACGGGAACCGAGTGGCAGGAGGTCCGCGTGTCGATTCCGGAGCAAGCCCGCATCGTTCACGTGCGAATCAATCCACCAAAAGGCGCGCGCGATATCGAAGTCCGGTCGATCGAATTCAAAGGAGCCACCGGAGCCGGAAGCACGTTCCGGTTCGATGAAAAATAGTCACCACATACCCATGAAACTCAGCCTGACACTCCTCATCTTCATTCTCGTCGGCGCACCGTCTGTCTCGCCGGCCGCAGATGCGACTTCGCGGAAGCCGAACATCCTTCTCATCCTCGCCGACGACCTCGGCGCTCGCGACTTGGGATGCTTTGGCAGCACCTACTACGAAACGCCCAATCTTGATCGGCTCGCCTCCCGCGGGGTGCGGCTGACCAATGCCTATTCCGCCAGCCCGCTCTGCTCGCCGACGCGATCGAGCATTCTCGTCGGACAGCATCCGGCGCGCACCGGCATCACCGCGCCGGTCTGTCATCTCCCAACTATCGTCGTAGAGAAGAAGCTCGTGTCAGGCAAAGCGCGGGTCAACGTCGCGAACTCCGTCACCCGTCTGAAGCCCGACTACCACACGCTCGCCGAGGCATTGAAGGGCGCCGGGTATGCCACCGGTCATTTCGGAAAATGGCATCTCGGACACAACATGGCAGCGGACGATACGTACGAACCACGCGACCAGGGCTTTGATGTGGACTGGCCGCACACTCCAAAGGCTCCCGGCCCCGGCGGAGGCTATCTCGCACCTTGGAAATTTATCACCGACGCCGCGATCAAGGACGATGCGGGACGCCATGTGGACGAGCGCATGGCCGACGAAGCCGGCAAGTTCATCCGGGCCAGCAAGGGCCGGCCCTTCTTCGTGAACTTCTGGCTTTTCTCCGTCCACTCACCTTGGAATGCGCGCGCCGATTACATCGACCATTTTAAGAAGAAAACCGATCCCGCCAATCCGCAGAAGAACCCGCTCTACGCGGCAATGGTCAGGAGTATGGACGACGCTGTGGGCCGACTCCTTCGCCATCTCGATGAATCCGGCGAGACCGAGAACACGCTCATCGTCTTCTGGTCCGACAACGGCGGTTACGCCTACCCGCCAAAGCAGACCGACCCCGCGGGCTTCGCCGAAATTCCCGCCACCAGCAATCTTCCCTTCCGCAGCGGCAAGGCGTCGCTCTACGAAGGCGGCACGCGCGAGCCGGGCATCGTCGTCTGGCCCGGAAAGGTGAAAGCTGGAACGACCGCGGATTTCCTCGTGCAGTCCACCGACCTCTATCCAACCCTGCTCAGCGCCGCCGGAGTCGCGCCGAAAGCGGGACAAAAGACGGACGGCTTCGACCAAAGTGCCGCTCTCACCGGCGGCACGCCGCCACGCACGCGAGTCTTCTGCCACTTCCCGCATGGCGACGCTCCGCGCGACGCGGTGATGGACGGCTTCTACGCCGGCTCGTACATCCGCGAGGGCGACTTCAAGCTCATCCGCTTTTATGCGCGGGCGGACGACGGCTCCGACGAACTCGAGCTTTACGACCTCTCCAAAGACCCCGGCGAACGGACCAACCTCGCAAAGGAAAAGCCCGACCTCGCCGCGAAGCTCAACAGCGAACTCGACGCGTTCCTCAAAGAGACCGATGCCGTCATCCCGAAACTCAACCCCGACTTCGGCAAGGCCGTTCCCGACGAAAAAGCCGCGCCGAAAAAGAAGGCCGTGGCAGCCGACGACCTTCCCGGCGGATGGAAAAATCGCGCCGGCGTCGCCACCGTTCGCGACGGCGTTTTGAACATCCACACGAAGGGCGCGAACTCCTTCCTCGGCGTGGGCGCACCACTTTCCGCGGGCACGGCGAGGTTCACGTTCCGCGTCCGCGCACCGCAGGCGGGCGAAGGAAAAGTCGCGCTCCTCGCCGCCGCGGGCGGTACCGAAAGCCTTTCCATCCCCTACAAAATCGCCGGCGAATCCGTGTGGGAGACCATCACGCTCGAACTCCCCGTCAAAGAAAACACAGGCATCCTCCGCCTATACCTCCCGACGAACTCCGCCGCCGTGGACTTCGACGATATCGTCCTCACCCCGCCACAAGGTGAACCCCGCCGCTGGAGCTTCTGACCATGAAAATCCTTATCATCCTGGCAGCCCTCCTGTTCACTCCGCCCGCTGGACTGCAAGCAGCATCACCCACGCGACCAAACGTCGTCTTCATCATCTCCGACGATCAAGGGGCCGGAGACTACAGCTTCATGGGGCATCCGCAGATCCAAACGCCTCATCTCGACAGACTCGCTGCGCAGAGCCTCACTTTCCCGCGCGGGTTTGTCCCCACGAGCGTCTGCTGCCCGAGCCTTGCGAGCATCGTCACCGGGCTCTACCCCCACCAACACAAGGTCACAGCAAATGATCCGCCGCTGGCATCGGGCGCAAACTCCAAGGGCGGACGCGGGTCCAGCGCCGAACTAACGGCGCAATGGAACGCCATGCTTGATAACGTGCCCACTCTGCCGCGACTGCTCGCGGGTGCCGGTTACCTCAGCTTCCAGACCGGCAAATGGTGGCACGGCGACTTCTCCCGCGGCGGATTCACCCACGGCATGTCGCAGGGCACACGGCATGGCGATGCAGGCCTGACTATTGGGCGCGAGAGCATGAAACCGATTTATGATTTCATCGCCGACTCGCGCCGTCAGGAGAAGCCGTTCTTCGTGTGGTACGCTCCCATGATGCCGCACACGCCGCACACACCTCCCGATCGATTGTTTCAGAAATACTCCGCCAAGACCGACTCGCCGCACGTGGCGCGTTACTGGGCGATGTGCGAGTGGTTCGACGAAACCTGCGGCGAATTGCTGGATTATCTCGAGCGCGAGAAACTCGCCGAGAATACGATCGTCATTTACGTGACCGACAACGGATGGCTGCAGTCACCATCCGCTGCAAAGTTTGCGCCCAAGAACAAGACAACACCCTTCGACGCCGGACACCGCACTCCAATCCTCGTGAGGTGGCCGGGACACATCGCGCCGGCCAAATCCACCTCACTCGCTTCCTCCGTCGACATCGTGCCCACAGTCCTAGCGGCGCTTCAGTTGCCTGCCCCGGAAGGGCTCAAGGGAATCAATCTGCTCGACCCCCATGCCGTTGAGGCGCGCAAACACGTCTTCGGCGAGGACTTCACCATCCGCTCGCAGACGCTGGACGATCCGGCTTCGAACGTTCTGTGGCGATGGGTCACCGATGGTCGCTGGCGTCTCATTCTTCCACGCACCTTCGAAGCGGAAGCGGCACTGAAAACGATTCCTTCCGACAAGTATCTGCTGCCCTATCTCAAGCAGTCACTTGAGGTCGCGCAGCCGATGCTGTTCGCTCTGGATGTCGATCCCAGCGAACAAAACAATGTCGCCGGCAAGCATCCGGAAATCGTCTCCGGACTTCGTTCCAAACTCGACGCTCACTGGACACCAAGAACCATCAAGCAATGAAAAATGTAGTCGCACTTCTTACACTCCTGCTGCTGGCACCATTCACCGCACTGCCCGCCAGTGACAGGCGCCCCAATATCCTCCACATCCACGCTGACGACCATCGCGCCGACGGCTTGCGTGCGCTCGGCAATCCGTTGCTGGTCACTCCTTATCTCGACACACTTGTCGAGCGCGGGACGACATTCACGCATTGCTACACCATGGGTTCCATGGTCGGTGCCGTCTGCACTCCGAGCCGCACCATGATGCTCACCGGCCGATCGTGGCAGCGCATTCCCGGAGCACGCGAAGCCGCGCCTAACGCAAAGGATCCGGCCACGTTCCTGCCGCGCGTTCTGCAAGCCGCAGGTTATCAGACCTGGCACATTGGCAAATACGGCAATGGCTTCCCTGCCGGTCTGGCGGAGTTTCAATCCAGCATCAAGGACGACGCCCGCGGCAACAGTGCCGACGATGACCGCGCTCATTGCAGCCGGCGCCTAGCCGACCACGCCATTGCCTATCTGA
>SXGQ01811189.1_pt1 | contig 30787 bp, 17 predicted proteins | sample 3178371 | NCBI WGS metagenome assembly SXGQ01 (sample SAMN11356859, study PRJNA531348) | freshwater metagenome | isolation source: freshwater sample F1-20 | place: China: Fuxian Lake, Yuxi | collected 2017-12-25
AGGCGATGACGATGGTCTGCGTGCAGGTGTTCGGCAACGACGCGGCCGTGGCCTTCGCCGGCTCGCAGGGGCACTTTCAGCTCAACGTTTTCAAGCCGCTGATGGTCCACAACGTGATCGAGAGCGCCGACCTCATGGCCGACGCCTGCGATTCGATGCGGATCCACTGCGCCACGGGCATCGAGCCGAACCTCGCCCGCATCCAGCATCATCTCGACGACTCGTTGATGCTCGTGACCGCGCTCAACACCCACATCGGCTACGAGAAGTCGGCCAAGATCGCCAAGAAGGCCCATGTGGATGGCACGAGCCTGAAGGCCGCGGCGGTGGCCCTCGGCTATGTCACACCCGAGCAGTACGACGCATGGGTCGTGCCGGTGGAGATGACGCGGCCGTTGGCGACCTGAGCGGACCCTGATTCGCCGGCGTCGGGTGCTCCGGCGGCCGCCCACGGCCGCGGGGGCTCGATGGCTCCCGCGGCCGTGAAAGCTGGCAGGCCGTGGCCGACGACATCCATGACCTTCGTCCGCTCGATCGATTGGTGGAAACGCCGGGGGTTTCCACCGCCGGCGATCCTCGCCCCCCGCTCAGACGGACTTGTTCCGCGGTCTGCTAGATCGCGGACGCGGCGGTCTCGCCGGTGCGGATGCGGACGACCTCGGCGAGATTCGTCACGAAGATCTTGCCGTCGCCCACCGGGCCGGTGCGGGCGGTCGCCATGATCTTGCTGATCACGGCCTGTGCCTCGTCGTCGCTCACCACCACCTCGATCTTGACCTTCGGCAGGAAATCGACGGAGTACTCCGCGCCGCGATACGTCTCGGTGTGCCCCGTCTGCCGGCCGAAGCCGCGGACCTCGGTCACGGTCATGCCCTTCACGCCCTGAGCGTTGAGCGCGTCCTTCACTTCCTCGAGCTTGAAGTGCCGGATGATCGCTTCGATCTTCTTCATGATTCTTTCCTCTCGGATGGGTGGCCCCGGTCGGCGGGCCGTGCCTGGGATGCTGAGCCGATCGCGCCGACCGACTTCCGCCAATCCAAGTTCAATGCACGTGGCGTGCCAAAGCCCGGAATGTCGCAAGTCCCCGGCTTTTCGGAAAACGGGGGCCGCCGTCGTGTCACGCCGGCGCGACCACCGCGGATGAAGTGTCTTCCAAATGTGACACCCTTGTCACGCGTGCCGCAGCTGCTCGAGCCGGCCATGGCCGTCGGGTGGGACCGTCGGGCGGGGCCGCGGCCGTGACCGGCGGAGATCAGCCGACCGTCGTTTGTTGTGCGTCTCTGCAGCCATTACATTTCGGCGGTGGCGCTCGCCCCCCGTCCGCATTCATGGGAGTTTGCCGTGCCGAAACGTTTCTCCCCCACCCGCCGCGGCTTTCTCAAGGCCTCGGCCGTCACGGCGGGCGTCGCCGTCGCGACGCCCTACATCATCACCTCCAAGGCCCTCGGTGATGCCGTCACTCCGCCGGCGAGCGACCGGATCGTGATGGGCGGAATCGGCCTGGGCAACATGGGCTCGGGCGACCAGCGGGCGTTTCTCGGCATGCCCGAGGTTCAGTATGTCGCTGTCTGCGACGTGCGGGAGAAATACCGCAACGCCGCCAAAGTCCGCACCGACGAAACCTACGGCACGCAGGACTGCGCTGCGATCATCGACTTTCGCGACCTGCTCGGCCGGGACGACATCGACGCCGTCCACATCGCCACGCCCGACCATTGGCATTCGATCATGATGATCGCCGCCTGCCGCTCGGGAAAGGACGTCTACCTGCAGAAGCCCGAGACGCTCACGCTCCGTGAGGGTCCGCTGATGATCGCCGCGGCGCGACGCTACGGCCGCGTCGTGTCCGGTGGCAGCCAGCGGGTGCTCGACGACTATCGCTCGATCGTCGATCCCTGCTGGGCGGGCGAGCTCGGCCGGATCACGACGGTCGACCTGAACGTCGGCCCGTCGGCGATGGCCTGCCACCTGCCCGGCATGCCCACGCCGGACGGCATCGACTGGGATCTCTGGCTCGGCCCCGCGCTATGGCAGCCCTACAACCCCGGCCGCTGCGACGGCAACTACGGCACCAGCGGCAACAGTTGGCGGTCGTACGTCGATTATTCCGGCGGCAGCCTGACGGACTGGGGCGCCCACAACTTCGGGGGCACGATCTTCGCCGCGGGACTGCTCGATCTGCAGCCGCAGCGGATCATCTACCAGCCCGCCTCGGCTGACGGCAGGCGAGCGGTCTCCGTGGCGCTCGTGTATCCCAACGGCGTCGAGATTCACTGCAACCGCCATCCGGAGGAGCAGCCGCGAAACATCCCCTCTGTGGTGACGCACGAGCGGGGGATCACGATCCGGGGCGACGGGCAGCCCGTCGCCCCGCGGCCCGTGCCCGCCTACAAGGGCGCCGGCGGCATCTATGGTGACTTCATCGCCTGCGTCAAGACCCGCGAGCGGCCCTTCCGCGACATCGAGATCGGCGTCAACACGATGACGGGCCCGCACATGGTGGCGCTCGCGGGACGGCTTCAGCGTTCACTTGCCTGGGACCGCGACGCCCAGCGATTCGTCGATGACGACGAGGCCAACCGACTCCTTGACCGCGCCCGTCGTGAGCCGTGGACGCTCTGACCACCGCATCCCGACCCAGCCGCTCGCCCCGACCCAGCCGCTCGCCCCGAAAAGACCACCACAGCCTGAATCGCAGGAATCAGACCATGGCCTTCGATCCCTCCACGCTCACCGTCCCCTTCACCGCACTGGCGACCTATGACTGGGGCGGTGACGAGGCGGCGTTCGCCATGATCGATGCGGCGGTCGTCGCCGCCCACGACGACCCCGCCCTCCGGAAGGACCTCGAGGGGCGGCTCGTCGTCCTGCTCGGCCCCGCCACGTCGAGGGCCGCCAAGGAGTATGTCTGCCGCACGCTCTCGGTGATCGGCACGGCGGCGGCGGTGCCGGCCCTCGCCCCCCTGCTCCGCGACGCCGAGCATTCGCACATGGCTCGGTTCGCGCTCGAGCGGATCGCCGGACCGGAGGCGGTTGACGCGATCCGCGGAGCGCTCCCCGACGTCGCGGGCAATCTCGAGATCGGCATGATCTCATCGCTCGCCAGCCGTCGCGATGCCGCGAGCGTGCCGCTGATGGCGGTGCGGCTCGTGGGCGACCCGGCGGTCGCGGTGGCCGCTGCCCGCGGTCTCGGCAGGATCGCCACGCCGGAGGCGGCCGCCGCCCTCGCCGCCGCGGAGGCGACCGGCGCCGTCGCCGACGCGGTGATCGACGCCCGACTCGCCTGTGCGGACGCGTTTCTGGCGGCAGGCGACCGGACGGCCGCCCGGGCGATCTTCGAATCGATCGATGCATCGGTGGGGAATCCGCCGCGGACCCATCGTGAGCGGGCCGTACGGATCGCCGCGAGGAGCGGGCTCTACGCCGCGCTCGATGACACCGTCCGCCGTTCGGTGCTCGCACTTGCCATCGTCCTGGCCGCGACGGCAGGGCCGCTTCGCGCCGAGTCGTCGCCCGCGGGGAAGTCGTTGGGCGACACCGTTCTCGCCGCCATCGCCGCCGGTGATCCCGACATGCGGGCCGTCGCCCTCGACCGGGTCCGCCACGGGGTCTCCGGGGAATGGTTCACGCGTGCAGTGTCGGAAAAGATTCCCTCGTTCGAGCCGGCCGTGCAGACCGTGACGCTGCTCGCCCTGGCGGACCGGGGGGATGCCGCGGCGGTCCCCGCCGCGGTGAATCTGCTCGCATCGGCCACCGATCCGGCGGTCCGCTCAGCCGCGCTGCTTCTGCTCGGCAGGCTGGGCGGTCCGGCGGCGGTGCCCACGCTTGAAAAATCCCTGTCGGCGGCCGATCCCGAGCGGGCGGCGGCGCGACGGGCGCTCGTCGTGATCGGCGGCCCCGATTCCGCCGCCGCGATCGTGGCAGCCGCCGGCCGGGCCGCCGCTCCCGGACCTCGGGCCGTGCTGATCGACGTGATCGCCGAGCGGAGAGATCGCAACGCCATGCCGCTGCTCCTCACTGCGGCCATCGACGACGACTCCGGCGTGCGGCAGGCGGCCCTGCGGGCGCTCGGACGGCTGGGCGGCCCCGATCAGATCCCGGGCATGGTTCAGGCGCTGCTGCGGTCATCGGGCGACGATCGGAAGGGGGCGGAACTGGCGTTGTTCAGCACCTGCACGGCAAACAAGGATTCCGCACGATCCGCGGAGATCCTGTTCGAGAAGTATTCGTCGGCCGGCGATGCCGATCGGGAGATCCTGCTGCCGGCGCTGGCCCGCGTGGGCGGGCCGAAGGTCATGGAACTCGTGGAGGGCCTGCTCGCCGATCCCGCCACGCGGTCGCAGGGGCTTGCGGCGCTTGCCCGGTGGCCGGATGCCACGGTGGCCGATCGGCTGTTCGAACTCTTCAACGCATCGACCGACGAGGGGGAGCGGAACATGCTGCTCGCCGCGCTGATCCGGATCGCACCGCTGCCCGACAACAGGCTCAACGACGCTCAGAAGCTCGAACTGCTCAAAAAGACGATGAGCCTCTGCGAGCGGCCGGCGGACAAGGCAAAGGCGCTGGAGCGGGCCAACGCGATCCGCACGATCGACACCTTCCGCTTCGTGGTGCCCTATCTCGACGATCCTGCGCTCGCCGAGCCGGCATGCCTGAGCGTGGTCGAGCTCGCCCACCACCAGAAGCTCCGCGATGCCAACAGGGAGGAGTTCCTGAAGGCCCTCGACAAGGTGCTGGACATCACGAAAAACGAGGAACTCGTCGAACGGGCCACCCGCTACAAGGCGGGCCAGACCTGGGAACGGAAGAAGAAAAGCTGAGTCGCCCGAACGGACGTTTCCGGAGCCGCCGTTCGCCGGCGATTCGTCGTCCTGCGGCTACTTGCGAAACTGGCCCCCGTCGAGACCGTGTCCCTTCATGAGACGGTAGAGCGTGCCCCGGGGGAGCCGTGCCTCCCGCGCCGCTGCCGAGACGTCGCCCTGATGCCGGCCGAGGAGTTCGGCGAGGTAGTGCGTCTCGAACTTCGCCACGTGCTCCGCCCGCTGCGCGAAGAAGCCGACGGCCCCGGCCTCGGCAGCCGCGGACCGACCGGCAGCGGCCACGATCTCGTCGGGCAGATCGTCCACGCCCGCCATGGGCGACCGGGTCATCGCGACCGCCCGTCGGACCACGTTTTGGAGCTCCCGCACGTTGCCGGGCCAGTGGTAGCTCTTGAGCACCTGGTAGACGTCGGTGGAGAGGCCGCCGACCGAACGGCCCGCCTCCTGAGCCGCCTTGTTGGCGAAATACTCGGCGAGCAGGCCGATGTCGTCACCCCGGGCCCGCAGCGGCGGCAGATCGACGCGCACCACGTTGATCCTGTAGAGCAGGTCGCGGCGGAACTCGCCCCGCTCCACCATCTGGTCGATGTCCCGCGACGTCGCGGCCACCACGCGGACATCCACGGGGTTTTCCTGCCGCGCGCCCACGCGCCGCACCCGCCGCTCCTGCAGCACGCGAAGCAGTTTTGCCTGGAGGGGCGGCGGCAGTTCGCCCACCTCGTCGAGAAAGAGCGTGCCGCCGTCGGCAAACTCCACGAGTCCCATGCGGCGGGCGTCGGCGCCGGTGAACGCCCCCCGTTCGTGGCCGAAGAGTTCGCTTTCGATGAGCGCGTCGGGAATCGCCCCGCAGTCCACCGGCACGAAAGGCCCCTCGACCCGCCGGCTGCGGGTGTGGATGGCCCGCGCGACGAGTTCCTTCCCCGTCCCCGTCTCCCCGGTCACGAGCACGTCGACCGAACTCGTCGCCACCCGATCGATGATCGAGTAGACCTGTCGCATCACCGGGCTCTCGCCGAGGAACTCGGCGAACGAATAGGGCCGCTCGACCGCCCGGCGGAGCACTTCCTCGGCGGCCCGGCGCCGCGAGTTCTTCAGCAGTCGGTCGAGCGCGTCCTCGAGGTCGGTCTCCACCCGCGTGATGTCGAGATAATCGCCGGCTCCGGCCTGCAGGCACGCCCGCGCCATGTCAACGCTCGGCTTGGGATCGATCACGACCATCGGCAACTGCGGGTCGGCCTTGCGGAGCGCCGCGTAGAGCACGTCGGCCGTGGGGCCCGATCCGGCCGTCACGACGCCGAGGTCCCATGAATCGCGGGCGAGCGTGGCGAGCGCCTTGTCGAGCGACGTCTCGATTCGCACGTCGAGCGGCTGGAGCCGCGCCACCAGCCGCGCATAGGGCAGGGCCGCGGCGGCGGAATCGACGATGATGATGCGGGGCTGCTGCACGAATACGAGCCTCGGGCGCCGTCGGCCGCCAACCGTGCGCCTCTCTCGGAAGTATGCAACTGGCGACGCCGCCGGGCAACCCGTCGCGCCGCTTCCGCGGCACCATGGCTCTGGTACATTCCGGTTTGGTCCGCACGGCCGATTCCCGACGACTCGGAGAGCCCACTCGCATGGCGATCGACACCTACGCCCCCTGTCCCGGCGGCACCGGCAAGAAGATCAAGTTTTGCTGCGCGGACCTCGTCGGCGACCTCGAACAGCTCGACAGACTCGTCGAGGGGGACCAGATCTCGGCCGCTCTCGACCAGGTCCGCCGGCTGGAGGAGAAGTCGCCCGGCCGCCCCTGCCTGATGGCGACCCGCACGAAACTCGAACTCGCCTCGAAGCGATACACCGAGGCGGCCGCGAGCAGCAGGGCGTTTCTCGACGCCTTCCCCGACAATCCCCTGGCGCTCGGCCAGGCGGCGGTGACTGACGCGATCGCGGGCCGCATGCAGGAGGCGGCCGCCGCTTTCGACCGTGCCCGCGAGAAGGCCGGCGAGAAGGGACCCGGGGGCGAGGCCCGCGACGTGTCGGCGGAACTGGTGCAAATCGCGGCGACGCTCGTGCAGGCGGCGGCCCAACTGGGGCATGTGGGGTTTGCGCAGGGCATCGTCGAATGGCTCACCGACGCCGCGCTCGGCTCCGAGGACGAGCGCCGACTGCTCGCCTCGATCGTCGGCTCGTCGGGCGTGCCGCCGGCGCTCCGCACCCGGGTGCGGCTCGAGGAGGCGCCGGCTGACTCGCCCTGGCGACCCGACTTCGACACCGCCGTCAGAGCCGCCCGCGAGTGGCGGCTCTCCAAGGCACTGACCGCCTTCCGCAGTCTCAAGGGAGTGGCGGGGGAGTCGCGGGAACTGTTCACCAACATCGCCGTCGTCTGCGAGATGCTCGCGCTGCCGTTCGAGGCGTCGGAGGCCTGGGTGGCGGTGTCGCGGCTGAAGAACGTGCCGCACGACGACGCCGTGGAGGCGATGGGGAGGGCCATCGCGCTCGAGACGGAGGCCGATCCTGACCGCTCGCCGCTGATCCGCTTTGCGAGCTGCTCCGCCGCGCTTGCCGTGCCGGCCGGCGAGGAGGGCACGACCGCCATCGAACTCCTCGAGGACAAGCTTCGCCATTCGGGCAACTACGATCCCGCTCCCTTCGACCGGACGCAGTGGGTGAGCAGGGGGGCCGTGCCGCCACGGTCGGCATGGCGGGTCTACGACGACAAGAGCCCGGCCCGGCTCCTGGCGACGCTGCTCGTCTTCGGTCGGCAGACCGACCGCGAGCCCGAGGCGGTGCTCCAGGGCTTTGCCCCCGACATCGGGACGGCCCGCCCCGCCGTCGAAAAACTGCTGGGATGCGTGTTCGCGGCGGAGGCTGGGGGAGACGCCATGCCCGGCACCGGGCCGACCAACTGGCTGATGGGGAGCCAGTTCCGCATGCGTCCTCCCGCGGCACCGCCGACCCCGGCACCCGCCGGGAGCCCGTCGGTGTTCGACACGCTCCTCGAAGAGCAACGCAAGGCGATCTGGGATCGCTTCCTCGACGTCTGGCCCGACACGCCCCTCCCCGAGTTGCTCGGGAAGACGCCCCGCGAGGCGCTCGCCGATCCGCAGGCCGCCCGCCGGGTGGAGGCGATCGTGACCGAGGGCGAGGCCACCTCCCGTCGGCCCGATGCCTGCGATGCCTGGGGCGCGATGCGGGGCCGGCTCGGCATGCCGCCGGCTGCGACGATCGAATCGGCCCAGCCGCTGCAGGACGGCGTGCCGCCGCTGCGCTGGCACCGGCTCGACATGGCGAAGATCGGCATCGACGAACTCCGCGGCGTGCTCGTGACCGCGCTCGACGCCGGGTTTGAACGGGCCGCGGAGCGGGCCGCCGAGGCGCTGGCGGCACGGGCCGACGCCACCCCGGCCGACCGCTGGGAGGCTCTTGGCGTGCTCGAAGACCGGGCCGCTTCGAGTCATCGCAAGCTCGAGATCCTCGCCGCCCTCCGCAGCATCGCCGCGGAGCTCAAGGCCAACGACGGCATGCTCGATGTCGCGGAACTCCGCGTGCGGATGCAGCGGGGCGACGAGGCCGACACCATGCGGCTCTTGGAACACCTCAGACGCGATCACGGCCGCGACCAGCAGGTGCTGCAGGCGTTCGCTGAAGTGATGGCCGAGGCGGGAGTCGATCTCTCCGCGCTCGCCGGTCGCGCCGGCGGCGCGACGCCGGCGGCCGCGGCACTCCCCGCGGCCGGGGGCGACACGGGCAAACTCTGGACGCCGGGCGGCGAGAAGCCCGGGCAGGCGGGCGAGAAGAAGGTCATCTGGACACCGAACTGAGCCCCGAGGCCGCAGGCCCGGGGCCGCATCCATGAGCTTCACGGCTTTCGACGAGGCGGCGATGCGGCGGGCCATCGAGCTCGCCGCCCGGGGCCGCGGCGCGGTGGAACCAAACCCGCAGGTCGGTGCGGTCGTCGCGACGGCCGACGACGGCGGCCGGATCGTCGGCGAGGGCTGGCACGGTCGGTTCGGCGGCCCGCACGCCGAGGTCGCCGCGCTCGAAGCGGCCGGTGAACGCAGCCGGGGTGCGACGCTCTACGTGACGCTGGAGCCCTGCTGCCACCACGGCAAGACCCCGCCGTGCACCGCCGCCATCATCGCCGCCGGCATCGTCCGCGTCGTGGTCGCAGCCGGCGATCCGTTCCCCGCGGTGGCGGGCCGCGGCCTCGAAGCCCTGCGGCAGGCCGGCGTCAGGGTCGAGACCGGCCTGCTCGAGCCGGAGGCGATCCGCCTCACGGCGGCGTTCCGCAAGCTCGTGACCGGGGGAAAACCCTGGGTGATCGCCAAGTGGGCGATGAGCCTCGACGGCAGGTTTGCCGCCGCCGCCGGGCAGGATCGCTGGATCTCCTCGCCACCATCACGGGCCCTCGTGCACGACCTGCGGAGCCGGATCGACGCGATCGCCATCGGCATCACAACGGCGCTGGCCGACGATCCGTTGCTCACGGCCCGACCGCCACCAGGCTCGTCGCCGGGGCCTCGGCAGCCGTTGCGGATCGTGTTCGACAGCAACGCCCGCCTGCCGACGACGAGCCAGCTGGTCCGTACGGCCGGCGAGTCGCCGGTGCTCGTGGCCGTCGGCCCCGCCGCCCCCGCCGAACGGATGGCGGCCCTGGAGGCGGCAGGCTGTGAGGTGTGGCGCGGTGCGGACGGGGACCGCGACCTGCGGATCACGGCGCTGCTCCGCGAACTGGCCGCGCGGCGACTGACCACCCTGCTCGTGGAGGGAGGTCCCACGCTGCTCGCCTCGCTGTTTGCCGCCGGCGAAATCGACGAGGTCTGGGCCTTCGTCGCGGCCCGCATCATCGGCGGGCCGGCCGGCAACGACCTGCCGTCGCTGCCCGACGTCCCGAACCTGCTGATCGAGGACGTCTCGCACCCGGGAGACGACATCTTGATCCGCGGGCTCGTCACCTCGCCGACAGACCCACGATCTCCGTCGTGGTGCACTCCCCGCGGCGGATGATTCTCAGTTGCACGGGAATCGCCCGCTGCATCTCGTCCACGTGCGAGATCAGGCCGACCACGCGGCCCTCGTCCCGCAGCGCTCGCAGCGTGGCCATCGCAAACTCGAGCGTCTCGGCGTCGAGCGAGCCGAAGCCCTCGTCGATGAACACCGTCTCGAGCCGCCGCCCCCCCTGATGCCGTTCCGCCGTGCGGGCCAGCGCCAGCGCCAGGGCGAGCGACGCCAGGAATGTCTCGCCCCCGGAGAGCGTGCCGACGGGCCGCCGCGTGCCGTTCCAGGTGTCGAGCACGTCGATGTCGAGCCCTGCGAGCGACTTCCGGTCGGCCGTCGATCCGGCCCGCAGCAGTTCATACCGCCCCTGCGTCATCTGCCGCAGCAGCACGGTCGCCTCGGCGACCACCTGCTCGAGCACCGCGCCGAGCACCCAGCGGTGGAGTGAGACCTTCTCCTCGGCGTGCGCCTGGCCCGACACCATCTGATGCAGGTGCAGCCTCACACGATGCGCCTGCTCCGCGGTCGCCCATTCAGCGGCGACGCGGGCATGCCCGGCCTGGAGCGTTCCACAATCCTCGGCCCGCCGTCGCGCCGCCTCATCCGTCTCCCGGGCCGACCGCTGCGCCTCGGCCAGCGCTTCGTGCGCCGCCGCGAGTCCGGCGAGGTCGGGGGGGGTGCGGTCGCCGAGCGCGATGGTCGCCGTCGACAGTGCCTCGCCGGAGAGGGCCGCCTCCTTGTCGATCGCGTCGATCGTGGCGGCTAGAGAGGCGATCGTGGCGGCATCGCGGGCGGCGGCGGTCACGGCGGCGGCCGAGCCAAACCCCGACGAAACCAGCTGTGCCTCGAAGGCCCCTTGCGCCTCGGTGGCCTGGGCGGCGAGCAGGCCCGCGGCCGACCGTTCCGCCGTGAGTCTGTTGCCCGCGCTGCCGGCCGCAACGATCGCTTCGTCGAGCGCCGTCTGCGCGTCGGCGAGGGCCGCGGCGAGTTTTCCGCGGAGTGTCTCGAGCGCGGCCTGCTCCGTCTCGAGCGCCGCGACGTCGGGCGGTGCGGGAGTCGCCGCCAGGACGGCCCGGGCCGATGCCGCCACCGTGCTCGATGCCGTCAGCGTGGCGGTCGCCCGCGTGGCGGCGGCGATCGCCTCGTCACGCCTGGCCTGCATCTCCAGCTGGTGCTTCACGAGCTTCTTGAGAGCCGTTTCATCCGGCACGTCGCCGGAGGTCTTTGCCGGGGAGGGGTGGGTCGTGCTGCCGCACACCGCACACGGCAGTCCCTTCTCGAGCGTCGCGGCGAGCCGCGAGGCGGTGCCGATCTCGTACCGCCTCCGGGCCTCCTCGAGTTCGGCCTCGGCGGCGGTCAGGGTGTCGCGGGCGAGGGTCTCCTTGCGGGAAGCAGCCGCGGCAGCCTCCTCGGCACGGGTCACCGCCGCCTCGGCCGCGGCCGCCTCGGCCTCTGCCTGCGTGTGCCGCTTCCGCACCGACTCCGCAGCCTTGAGTTGCTCGCCGATCACGCCCAGCCGCGTGTCGATCTCCGCCGTCTTCGCCTGCCCGGCCGTCGCCTCGTCCCGCGACTTGGTCCGGGCGACGACCGCATCCGTCGCGGCCTTGGCCTGCTGCTCGAGCACGGCCACCTGCGCCGTGGCCTCCTGCTGACGGCGTTCGACCTCCCGCCACACGGCGAGCAGACGGGCCGGCTCGGCGGCCCGGCGTGCGGTGGCGAGCCGATCACGATCCGGGACGACGTGCTCGAGTTGCTCCTCGGCCCGCGTCTTCCGCTGCCGGGCGTCGATCACGGCCGCGTGGAGCTTCCCCACCTCCTTTGCCTCGCCCAGGGCACGATTCGATGCGTCATACCGCGCGGCCACCTCGACGAACACCCGGTGGCTCTCCGCGGCGGCGGCCAGCGCCTCTTCCTGCCGCACCGCGAGGCCCGTGGCCACCGCGGCGTCGTCGAGGCCGATGGTCCACTCCTCACGGGCCAGGAGGAGTTCCCGTTCGCGTCTGACCAGCTCGTAGCGGGCCTGCGCGGCGGTGCGGTCGCGGGCCACGATCGCCTCGAACCGCTCGAACACCTCCGTGCCGAAGATCCGCTTGAGCAGGTCTTCACGGGCATCGACCGAGGAGGCGAGCACGTCGCGGAATCGGCCCTGCGGAATGACGATCACGCGGCGAAACTGGTCGGCCGTGAATCCCGTGATCGTGTGGATCGCTTCAGCCACCTCCCGATTCTTCGTCGCCTTCGGCCTCCAGGCGGCCGGCGAGCCATTCTCGCCAGCGGTCCATTCGAAGAGCGTCGAGCCGGCCGATGCCTTGGTGGTGCCTCCGCCCTTGAGCGCCGCCCGCTCGTAGGCCGGATTGCGGACGATCTTGTAGTCGCGACCCGAGACGGTGAACTCCAGCTCGACCTCGGTCTTGTCGGCGGGCGTGGCCCGGGTGCAGCGGAGTTCCTCGCCGCTGCGGCCGTCGGTGGCGGCGGCCTGCGTCTGCCCTTCGCCGGTCGTCTGGCCGAAGAGGGCGTAGCAGATGGCATCCAGGAGCGTGGTCTTGCCGGCCCCGGTGGGGCCCGCGAGGAGAAACAGGCCCGCCGATCCCAGCCGCTCGAAGTCGATCGTCTCGGTCTTGAGAAACGGCCCGAACCCGCTCAGCGTGAGCTTGCGAAACCTCATGTCGCCTCCTGCGAGTTGATGGCCTGCTCCATGCACTCGCGGGCCAGACGACCGATGTCGTCGCCGACGGCTTCGGGATAGCGGTCTGCGAGGAACTTCGTCACGAACTCGTGCTCGCCCTGCTGGCGGAACTGCGGCGCCGCCGGCGTGGCGGACGCCGGGGCCGGGGACGGCTCCATGGAAAACGCCAGCAGGTGGGGATAGGCCCTGCGAAGCTGGTCGTGCGCCGACGGCACCATGATCGGGTCGGTGATCAGGATCCGCACGAGATCGAGATCGCGGCGGTCGTCGGCGGCCACCCCGCCGCAGATCGCCGCAAAGCTGCCCCGCAGCGTCCGCATGCCGTACTTCTGCGGCAGCGGGATCTCCCGCACGGCCACGCCGCCGGCCGCGTCGATCTCGACGACGCTCACGGTCTTGTCGTGATCCTCCTCGGCGAAGGAGTAGCGGGCCAGCGATCCGCTGTAGCGCACCCGGTCGGAACCGACCTGGTGCGGCCGGTGAAGATGCCCGAGCGCCGTGTAGGCGAACGGCCCGAAGACGGCTGGATCGACGGTGGAGACCCCCCCCACGGAGATGTCCCGTTCGGAGTCTTTGGTCTCGCGGCCGCCCTGCGCGAAGAGATGGCCGACGAGCACGTGTCGCGACGTCCCCGCGAGGTCGGCGGTCGCGATCCGGGCCCGCGTCGCATCGTCGTGCGACCGCAGGTCGTTCCGCATCAGGTCGGAGCGCACCTCCTCGGGGGTCGCGTAGGGCATGAGGTGGAAGGCGACGGTGCCGTGGTCGTCGGCGAGGTCGATCCGCTCGATCCCGTCCCGCGAGGTGCCGGCGATGTGCACGCCCGCTTTTCGCAGGAGCCGGCGTCCAAAGTCGATCCGGCCCCCGCTGTCGTGGTTGCCGGCGATCGCGAGCACCGGAGCGATCGCGGCGAGTCGCAGGAGGATGTCGTCGAAGGTGCGGACGGCGTCCTCGGGGGGCACGGCCCGGTCGTAGATGTCGCCGGCGATGACGATGGCATCGGGCTTCTCCTCGGCGGCGATGCCTGCGAGGGCGTCGAGGGCGTGCCGCTGGGCGTCGAGCAGGTCGAAGCCGGCGAGAATGCGGCCGAGGTGCCAGTCGGCGGTATGGAGAAAACGCATGCCGGGGAGTCTACGGCCAGGCGGGCTCGGCGCCGCACCGGAAACGGACCGCAGGAGGTTTTTTCGCGGTCCGCGAACGGCCCGCCCCGAATCGGCGTCGGGAATGCTCCCGCTTCGCTACGATACCCCCCGCCATGCCCCTCACCATTCGCGCCGTGTCGTGCCTGCAGGGGGTTCTCCTCCCGGCGGTCGCGTTTCTCTCGAGGCCGGCCGACCTGTTCGCGCGGCCGCGAATCGTGGTGCCCAATCCCGGCACGAAGGCATGGCTCGCCGCCGAGCTCGCCAGGACGCTCGGCGCCCGCGGCGGCGGCGACGGCATCGTCGCGGCCGTCGAGCTTTCGTTTCCGGGCACGATCGCGGCGCTCTTGCAGCCCGCCCGGGGCGGCACGGCCGATCCGTGGTCGTTCGACCGCCTCACGTTCGCCGTGCTCGACGTGATCACGGGCCCGGCGGCCGCGAGCCTCGGCATCCCGTTCGACGTGCCGCGGGAGCCGCTGATGGCGGCCCATCGGATCGCAGGGCTTTTTGACAACTATCACGTCCGCCGCCCGGGCATGATCCTCGAATGGGAACGGGACCACCCGAACCGCGTCCTCAGCCCCACCGCCAACGACGAACGGCAGGACGGCGAGCCGGTGCCCGACAAGCTCCGCGACGGCGACCGCTGGCAGTTCGAGCTCTGGCGGGCCGTGCGGCAACGCATCGGCAGCCCGTCGCCACCGGCGCGGCTGAGCCTCGACCACCAGCCGGGCCGCGATCCGCTGCTCGTGGCCGGCGTGCAGTCGCTGTCGCTCCATCAGCTTCAGTGCCTCGAACGCCTCGGCGAGACCCGCGATGTCGAGGTGCTGCTCGTGCATCCCTCGCCGGGCCTGCAGGCATTCTGGACGCCGTCGTTGCCGGGACTCTCCCGCGGGGTGCCGCCGCGACGGCATCTGGATCCCGACCTGCCCGATGGCGTCGATCAGCTGTTGCCGGTCTGGCTCGCCGGCAGCCGCGAACTCCAGGAACTCCTCGCCTCGCAGGGCATCGCCGTCGCCGCGGTCTCCCCTGCTCCCGCGGCCACGCCGGCCGACACCCTGCTCGCCCGGATGCAGGCCACCGTGGCCGCAGGGGGCGAGGCAGTGTCGCAGGATCACGACCCCGCAGCCGACCGCTCCGTGGCGATTCATCGCTGCCACAGCCTTTCACGGCAGGCCGAGGTGCTGCACGACGCGCTGTTGCATGCCTTTCAGGAGATCGACGGACTCCAGCCGCACGACGTCGTGATCGTCAGCCCGTGCATTCAGAAGGCCGCGGCGCATCTCGAGGCCGTGTTTCAGCGGCGGGTGAAGGGCCGCGGCGCGGCAGGCGAAGAAGTGCCCATCACGCTGCCGCTCGTCGTGGCCGATCGCGGCATTCGCGAGGTCAGCGAAGCCGTGGACCTGCTGGTGATTCTGCTCGCGATGCCCGGCGGACGCTGCTCGATCGACGACGTCCTCGGCCTGGCGGCCCATCCGCTCGTGCAGGCCCACTTCGGCGTCGACGAGGCCACCGTGGCGGCGTGGGCGGACCTCGCGGAGCGAACGAATATCCGCTGGGGCCTCGACGCCCGTCACCGCAGCCGCCGCGGCCTCACGCTCACGGCCGACACCGAAGTCCATACGTGGAAGCTCGGCCTCGAGCGAATGCTGCTCGGGGCGACGCTCCCCGATGCCGACCCGCGGCCCGAGCTGGGCGGGATCGTGCCCCTGACCGGCCTCGACCCGGAAGACATTTCGGCGATTGCGAAGCTCGTGCGGATTCTCGGTGTCGTCCGCGGCCTCGAGGCGACCACGGCGGAAGCCCGGCCGGCGGCGGAGTGGTGCGATGCGATCGAGGCGGCACTCGTCGGCCTCTGCGGCGAGGATTGTCGGGATCTCGCCGAACCCTTCGTGCTGCTCCGTCGGCTCCGCGACGCCGCCAGCGACTCGCACCTCGTGCCGTTCGACGACGTGCGGCAGCTGCTGGCCGGCTGGTTCGACGAGAAGGCGGGCCGGCAGCCGCTCCGCACCGGGGCGATCACGGCCACTTCGATGGTGCCGCTGCGGGGCGTGCCCTTCAAGGTGGTGTGCGTGATCGGCTACGACGACGCCGCCGTGGGCGTGTCCGAGGCGGATGGGGACGATCTCGTCACCCGGCAGCAACTCGCCGGCGACGTCGATCCGCGGATCGACGAGCGGCGGGCGCTGCTCGACTGCCTGCTGGCGGCGGAGCGCCGCCTCGTGATCACCTGCAACGGCCAGAGCATCAAGAACAACGAGCGGCTGCCGCTGGTCACGCCGCTGGCGGAGCTCGTCGACTTCGCGGTCCGGCACGGCGTGCGGCGGGAGAAGCTCTCCGGACCGAGTGGCATCGAGTTTTCCCACCCGCGGCATCACCTCGGCCGCGGCAACTTTCTCGACGGCAAGGTGCAGCCGGGGGTGATCTGGAGCCACGATCAGGCCGCAGCGGAAGTGGCGCCGCTCGTCGGCCGGCCATCGCGAGTGGAAACCGACGCGAGCGCTGCAAGGGCCGCGTCCGTGACCGAGGTCCAGCCCCTCCCCGTGATCGAGCTCCCGATGCTCGTGCGGATGGTCAAGGATCCGCTCCGGCTCCATGTCGAGGAGACGCTCGGCATCGACACCTGGCGGGACGACGACTCGGCGACGCCGGCCACGTTTCCGCTGAAACTCGAGGCCCGGGAGGTACGCGCCTTGATCCTCGAGCTGCTCGGGCTGCTCGTGGCGGATCCTGCCGCCGAGGGTCCGTGGATCGAGGCCATGCAGCACAGCGGGCGGCTGCCCTTCGGCCTGCATGGCGCGCGGCAGCTGGAAGAGATCGTCGGAGTGGCCCGGGGCATGCGGGACGAAGCGGCCTCGAAGGGCGTGCCTTTGGCCGGCACTGACGCTCGGGAGCTGCGGATCGACGTGGCCGGCGGCCGCGTCGTGGGGCATGTCGCCGGCGTGCACGAGGCGTCGGGGCAGCTGGTGATCGTCACGGCGGGCACTGCCGAACAGAAGTCGTCCGGACATCCGCTTCACGTGGCCGCGGTGCAGCTCGTGGCCGCGCGGGCGGCGGGCCTGCCGATCGACAAGGTTTCGGTGGTGGCGCGAAATGGCGACTGGAAGCCGGGGGCGTTTTCGAAGGCTGGCAAGCCGATCAACCCCTGCCAGATCCGCACGGTCGTGCTCGCCCCCGACGTCGATCCCGCGGCCCGTCTCGCCGATCTCTGCAGCCTCGTCCGCGACGCCGTGGCCGGGCCGTGCGGCCTGTTCGATCTGCAGTTCGCGAAGCCCGACAGGCGGGCGGAAGGCTTCGACTCGTTCGTCACCAAAAAGAACTGGGCGACCGGAGAATTCCCCTATCCCCGAACGACCGAGGCGCTCGTCTACGGCCTCGCGCCCGTATTCGAGCAGGTCTTCGCGGCGGGCTCACGGGAACTGGCCTTTCTCGACCGCTTCACCGGGCTGCTCACCCTCACCAGCAGCGGCATGAAGTATTCACTCACATGACAGAACAATTCCGACTCGACGCCTATCCGCTCCCCAACGGCACGCTCATCGAGGCGAGCGCCGGCACGGGGAAGACCTATTCCGTGGCGGCGCACGTCACGCTCGCGATCGCCACCGACGAGAGCCTGCGGATCGGCAACGTGCTCGTGACGACCTACACGCGAAACGCGGCGGCCGAACTCCGCGACCGGATCCGCGGGCGGATGGTGCTCTCGGCCCGTCTCCTCCGCGGCAAGGAGGTGCCCGGCCACGTGCCCGACGAGCTCGACACGTCGCTGCGGGCCGACGAGGCGGGCTGGACGGTGAAGGCCCGTCGGCTGGAGCGGGCGATCGCGGAGTTCGACACCGCCACGATCGGCACGATCCACTCGATCTGTTCGCGGGTGCTGCGGATGGCGGGTTTCGAGGCCGCCGACACCGGTGATGAAGACCTCCGCGACCGGGTCGTCGTCGAGGTGGTCAACGACGCGGTCGTCACCGAGGCGACCCACGGCCGCCACTGGGACGAGAAGCGGCTGCAGCAGCTCGTCGTCAAGCATCTCGGCGATCCCTTCATCAGCAACTGGTTCGACCGCGCCGGTCGCACCGCCGACGAGGCGGCTGCCCTCGACCTCGCCGCCGCGATCATCGACGGCTGCGTGACGCGGGTGCACGAACGGATGCGGGGGAGCCCGAGTTTTGACGACCTCCTGCGGCGGGCCTGGGAAGAGGTCAGCCGCGACGATCCGCAGGGGCGGGGGTTCCGCGACGAACTTCGCCGGAAGTTTCGGCTGGCGATCGTGGATGAGGCGCAGGACACCAGCCGCCTGCAGTGGGAGTTTCTCCACGAGATCTTCCCGCCGAACGGCGACCGGCCGCTGATCGCCGTCGGCGCTCCGAAGCAGGCGATCTACGGCTTCCGGGGCGCCGACGTCACGGCCTACCTGCGGTTCTCGCAGCGGGGCGTGGCGGCCGATGGTGCGGGGCCGCCCCGCCGCACGCTCACGGTCAACCGCCGCTCCGACGCCCCGTTGCTCGAAGGTCTCAACAGGACGATGGCGGGCGCGACGTTCGGAACCGACATCTCGTATCAGCGGGTGACGGCGGCCGACGACCGCGCGGTCGCCCAGATCGTTCCCCTGCGACCGGTCGAGTTCGTCGATGTCGGCGAGGGGTCGCCCGCCGAGGCGGCCGTCCGCAAGGTGCATGAGCTCCTGACGCTCGCGAAGTTCGACCCGACCGCCAGGCGGCCCATCCGTCCCGGGGAGATCTGCGTGCTCGTGCGGATCAACGCGCTCGGCGGAAACATCGGCAAGCGGCTCAACGGGCTCGGCATCCCCGCCGTGACCACCGGCACCGCCAGCGTGATGGCCGGCCAGATGGCGGAGGACATCCGCATCCTGCTCGAGGCCATGGAGCGGCCGAGCCATGCGGGCCGGGCCCGCCGCGCCGCGGCCACGGCATTCTTCGGCGCATCGCTCACCGAGGTCGCGAGCCTCGGTGAGGCCCGGGAACAGGCTGTGCAGGAGCGGCTGGCCACGCTGCATGCCGCCCTGCAGCAGAGGGGAATCGCGGCGATGGCGGCCGCGATGATGGCCGACCAGGACATGGCCAAGCGGCTTGCGGAGGGCATGGGGGGCGAGCGGCGGATCGTCGACGTCGCCCACATCGTCGAACTGCTCCACGACGCCAGCGACGGCAAGGGCTGCCATGCCCGGGTGATGCTCGAGCGGCTCGGGGAGCTGGCCACCATGGACGAGAAGGGGGAGCTCGTGAGCAGGCGGGTCGAGAGCGATGCCGACGCGGTCAAGATCATGTCGGTGCATGCCGCCAAGGGACTCGAGTTCCCGTGCGTCGTGGTGGTCGATGACTGGAAGGCCAAGGAAGCGTCACGGCAGAAGGGGCCGGCGGTGTTTTACGACGGTGACGACCGCCGACTCGACATCGGGCTGGCGATCCCCGAGATCGGCACTTCGGACCTCGCGAAGACACGGGTGACGGAGGCGGACAACGACGAGTTCCGCCGGCTGATCTACGTGGCCGTCACCCGTCCGCGGCACCACCTCTGCGTGTTGCGCTCCGCCGGATGGCAGGAATCGCTGCTCGCGGAGGCGCTGCCCGGGGCGGCCGCGTCGGCGGCCGCGATCGCCGCGGAGGATGCGTCGCGGCTGGCCGTGCGGATGGCGCACGACCTCCCGCCCGCGGAGGCCTGGAAACCGCGGGAGGCCACCGGGACAGAGCCCCCGCTCGGCGTCGCCCCGATGCCCGCGGAGGTCGAGCGGACCTATCGCCGCACGTCGTTCAGCGGCATCACCGCCGAGGCCACCCGCCTGAGCGGGCAACCCTACGCGGCCGTGGACCGCGGCCACGACGAGGGGCGGGGCGAAACGGCGGCGAGCTCGGAAACCATCACCGCCGCTCCCGCCGCGAGGGCCGCCGAGGCCGCTTCGCCGCTCGACTCGTTCACGATTCCCGACCTGCCGGCGGGCACGGCGTTCGGCAGTGCGGTGCACGAGATCTTCGAACGGATCGAGGTGGTGCCCGGCGGTGATGCGACGACGCTCACCGCCCTGGTCAGCGCCGCAGTCGGCGAGGTGGCCACGTCGCGGTTCCTGCGACCACACCAGGACGCCCTCGGCGACATGCTCTCCGCCGCGATCCGGACGCCGTTCGGCGGCCCTCCCGGCAGCCTGTTTCGCGAGCTGACATTTGGCGACTTCACGACCGCCGATCGGCTCGCCGAAATGGATTTCGAGATGGGCCTCGCCGACCTTCGCCGGGGCGCGGTTGCCAGCGACGTGGGCCGGGTGCTGAAGGCGTTTCTGCCGGCCGGCGATCCGCTCGCCGCCTACGCCGACGACCTCGCCGGGCGGGCCTTCGACGTGCCCTTGGCGGGGCTCATCAACGGCTCGATCGACGCCGTGCTGCGGCTGCCCGGCCGGCCTGCCGACGATCCGCGGCTCGTCATCGCCGACTACAAGACCAACAGACTTCACGATCGGGAGGCCGCGCTGCCGCTGGCGGCCTATGCACCGCCCAAACTCGTCGAGGCCATGGCCCACCATCATTATCCGCTGCAGGCGCTCATCTACGGCACGGCCGTCTGGCGGATGCTCCGCTGGCGGCTCGGCCATCTCAAGCCGGAAGGCTGGGATCCGGAGGAGTGCCTCGCCGGCGTGGTCTACGGCTTCATCCGCGGAATGAAGGGGCCCTCGACGCCGACCGACGCCGCAGGCCGTCGCTACGGCGTGTTCACATGGCAGCCGCCAGCCGGCATCTGGAAGCGGCTGAGCGAACTGTTTGCGGGCGACCTGACGGGGGTGCGATCATGAGGATTCCTGCGGAACTCGCCCCCTACGTCGCCGCCCAGGTGATCTCGGCCGACGATGTCGCGGCCACCGCGCTGCTCGTTGACATGGCCGGCCGCCAGCAGCCGGGCCTCGCTCCCGAGCCGCTGGCCTGGGTTGCGATGGGCCTGGCTCTCCGCACGCCGCGGGATGGTCACACCTGCGTGGTTCTCTCCGGGATCGACGCCTGGGCGGGGGGCATCGAGCCCGCTGCCGGCGGCAGTCTTTGCTGGCCGGCCGCGGCGGCCAGCTGGAAAAATGCGCTTCGATCGGCCGGCCCGCTCGTGGGCACGCCGGGGGACCGTTCGCCCTTCATTCTCGACGGCGACCGCCTCTATGTGGCCCGATCGCTGCACGAGGAACAGGAGATCGCGCGGCGGCTCTCCGGCACGACCGCGGGCCGGGTCGAAATCCTGCTCGGCGGCCCGGGCACCGGCAAGACGACGACGGTGGCCAAGCGACTGATCGAACTGTTTCAGGCCGACCCGCACACCCGGATCGCCCTCGCGGCCCCGACGGGCAAGGCGGCGGCGCGGATGGCCGAGGCCCTGCGAAATCGACTCCACGATCCCAACGCCCCGGAGGAGGTTCGCGCCGCCGGCGCCGCCGCGCGGGCTGCGGTCGAGGCGGCCCGCCCCGTGACGGTCCATAAACTCCTGGGCAACCGCCCGCAGGGCACGACCCGCTACCGGTTCAATGCCGGCAATCCGCTGGCCTACGATCTCGTCGTGGTGGACGAGGCGTCGATGCTCTCCAGTTCACTGATGTTCCACCTGCTCGCCGCGCTCTCCGCCGACACCCGGCTGCTGCTCGTCGGCGACCCCGATCAGTTGGCGAGCGTCGATGCGGGTTCGGTGCTGGCCGATCTCGCGAAGGCGGCCGAGCCGTCCGGATCACCGCTCGCAGCCCGCACGACGAGGCTCACCGTTCGGCATCGGTTTGGGGGGCGGATCGCGGGCTTGGCCGACGCGATCCTCGCCGCTGACGCGGCCGCCGCGCTGGCCATCCTCGACGGCACCCAGCCAGCGGCGGCCGAGGCCGTGGCCGGCCCCGCAGACGACCCGGCGGCCGTTTGCCGGGTCGAGCCCCACACGGCGGAGTTCAACGCCCTCGTCGATGCCGCCGTCGCGCATGCCCGGCGGCTCCAGGAACTGGCCGAGTCGGGCGACGTCGCGGACGCCCTCGAAGTCCAGAAATCGCTGCAGGTGCTCTGCGGCCATCGCGAGGGGCCGCTCGGCGTGGCGGGCTGGAATGCGGTCGTGGAGCGGCGTCTCGGCGTGGCGGGGGGCTCGCCCTGGTATGCCGGCCGGCCGGTGCTCGTGACCCGCAACAATCCCGCGCTCGATCTCTTCAATGGCGACATCGGCCTGATCGTGCCGGGGGCCAACCGGGGCCAGATGGATGCGGTGTTTCCCACGGGCCGCGAACCGCGGCGGGTGCCCGTCTCACGGCTGGAAGACGTGGCGACCGTTCATGCCCTGACGATCCACAAGAGCCAGGGGTCCGAATACCGTCACGTGGTCGTGGTCCTGCCGGAGCGGCAAAGCCGGATCGTGACCCGCGAACTGCTCTACACCGGCGTCACGCGGGCGATCGAGAAGGTGACGGTCGTCGGCTCCCGCGAAGCGATCGCGGACGCGATCAGGCGGCCGATCCGGCGGGCCACCGGCCTTGCCGGCCGGCTCTGAGGCCGCCGTCGCCCGGGGCCGGCGGATCAACCCGCGCATCAAAGAACTACCGCCGCTCAGGGATCCCGCGGCTCACTTTGCCGGCATGTCGCGAATGACGTTTTGCCAATGCGTGACGAGCGCATCGTCCCGGAACGACGTTTCGGCGACCGCCGCGCGGAGTGACTTGAGCGCCTCGAGCACCACCCGGGCGTGCTCCAGAGCCTCCTTCGCCTGCTCATTCTCGTCGGCGGCGGTGAGCTCGACGTCGGGATCGACCGAGCCGTCCCGCTCCTGAACGCAGCCGTAGCGGGTCAGATACACGACCCACGGCTGGAGCACGTCGACCAGCCCCGCGAAATCGACCGCCGCGGCCCCCGCCAGCGGCTCGTCGAACTTCGTCAGCTGGGCCCCCGTCTCCAGCCGGCTCTCCACGAGCATGCGATCCGCCTGCTTGGCCACCAGCGAAAACACCGCCGCCTTCTCCCCCACGCCGATCGTGGGCCGGATCTGCTCGTCGAGCTGACTGTCCCCCAGCGGCCACGACCAGACCGTCCCCCCTTCGATCTTCGCTTTCTCGGGCTCGGGGATGCGGTAGCCCGCGGGCACTTCACCGGGATTCATGCCGGCCATCGCCTTGGTGAGTTCGTCTCCCAGCTCGAACAGGTCGCTGAGCCCCTCACGGAAGAGCTTCGGATCGTCGAGCGACAACACGATCGCGGGCTCCGGCAGCGGCAGCGGTTCCGAGGACGCCGGCAGTTCCGCCTGCGGCCGCTTGGTCCGCGCCTTGGAGTCGAGCACGAGACCGATCTGGCCGTCGGACATCGCCTTCAGGATCTTGTCGCGGAGGATCGTCGCGAACTTGCCCGCCAGCGGGGCGATGTGCTCGGCGAACTCGTCGAAACCCTCGGCATCCTCGTCGCTGAGCTGCGGCCGACCGTGCTTCTCGAAGAGCGCCCAAGCGGACTGGGCGACATCGACGGCCACGTCGAGCGCGGCGGGATCTGACTTGATCCGCGACACGAGCACACCCAAGGGGGCGCCGCCGGCGTGTTCCAGGAGATCGAGCCGCTTCGAGCCCTCCAAGGGCTGGTTGCCCGTCCAGTTCCAGACATACCCCTCGTAGCCCTGTTCGCCGATGAACGAGAACGCCGTCCACGGGCCGGGAACCGGAAGCCGCTTCTCGTATTCGTCGGCCGCGCGGGTGATGAGTTTGCGGACATCCGCCTTCGCCTCCGCCGACATGCTGCCGTCGTTGATTTCGTCGGTGAGCGAGGCGATCGCCTCGATGTCGGCGCGGGAGGTCGCGAGCGCCTCGTTCAGCGACCCGCTGATGTAGGAGATCCCGGTGATCGGCTTGTCGAGGTGGTCGAGGAGCGGCTTGAAGGCGGGAAGCGTGAGCAGCCCCTTTCTGCCGCTTCCGGGAAGGGCGAGTTTCTCGAGATGATCGACGGAGTCGCCGATGGAGAGAATCATCCAATCGCCGATGAGTCCGATCGCCACCACGACATCGAGCCTCTGCAGCCGCTCCAGAACCCTGCCGACCAGCTCCTCGTCGCCGGTCGCGTCGATCATGCCGCGCTCGATTTCATCCCAAGGCATGCGGTCGCCGGCGAGCGTGAACGTGAGCATCTCGGCCCCGGCCACCTGCCGCTGCTCGAATGAGTCCGCGAGATCGGGATCCGATTCGAGCAGCAACCTGGCGAGCACGGCGAGCCGCTTGAGCTGGTCGGCGCCGAGGTCGCGGTCCTTGATCCTGAAGCCCCACACGACATCGGGAACCACGACGAGATCGGGGTTGTCGGCCAGCGCCTGGAGCATGAGGGCCGCCTGGCGGCCGTCGAAATCACCATCGAACTCCATGTCGAGGCCCCCCTCTTCGAGCATCCCCCCGCCGAAGCCCTCTGCGCCGTCGTTCTCTCCGGCGTTCTCCTCCGAGAATCCTCCGCGGTCTTCTTCGTCCATCGCGTCGTCACCGGCGGCGGCGATCGCCACGACGCCCTGGAGTTCGACACCGGCCCGCATGGCACTCACGTCCGTCTTCCGCAGGGCGTCGGTGAGTCTGCGGACGAGCCTGCAGAACGAGATGCACGAGGGCTCGCCGTAGACGAAGGTGTCGGTGGACACCATGTCGGCGAGCAGTCCCACGGCCCGCTCATTCTCGGGAAGCTGCATGAACGTCTCGAAGGTCGAGAACGGACTGCCGGGGGTCGTCCGCTGCTCGTCGATGGACGCGATCGCCCGCTTCACGACCGGCAGCGCCTTGAGCGCGGCAAAGGCGTTGCTGTTCGCGATCCGCTCGTACTGTTCGCGAAGTCTTGGCGAGGAGGAGAGGAAGGCCGCGTCGCTCGGCACGATCGCCACGCCCAGATCGGCCTGCTTTGCCGCAGGGGCATCCCCCTCGGTGGCCGGGGCCAGCGAACCGACGAAGACGCCGAGAGCGCCCGCCACGACATGCCAGCGGCCCGACAGGGGGCGGCGCGGAATCAACCAGAGCAACAGCGTCAGCATCGGCGGTATCCTCCGTTACAAAACGAGCGAGCAACGCCACGAAACCCCGAAACGCGGCCCGGGCTTAGAATACGCGATCACCCGGATCGGGGGAACACTCGATTCCGCCGTGGCCAGGGCCTGTTCCACTTTCACGACGGCGAGGAGGCACCCCCGGTGTTCATCGGATCCACAAGCATCGTCGATACCTTCGCCGAGGCGTTCCGGCTGCGATACTGTCGGCTGCTTGTCACGGCCCATGACACGCACTGGCTCGACGCCGCCCTGCGGGCAACCTGTGGCTACGGCACGAGCGTGATCGGCTGTGACGCCGAAGTCGGGGTGGAGCGGCTCCTCGCAGCCCACGAAACTCCGGACGGCCGGCCCGGCGGACTCGTGCTCCTCTTCGCTTTCTCCGGGGAGAGCCTGGCAAAAGCGGTGGCCAACCGCGTGGCCCAATGCCTTCTCACCTGCCCGACCACGGCGGTGTTCGATGGCATGCCGGTCGCGGAGGAACGCATTCCCCTCGGCGGACACGTGCGGTTTTTCGGAGACGGCCACGAGAAGTCGAAGGTCGTCGACGGCCGGCGGTTCTGGCGGGTGCCGGTGATGGACGGCGAGTTTCTCGTCGAGGAAACGGCAGGCATGGCCAAGGGTATCGGCGGCGGCAACTTCATCGTGCAGGGCCGCTCCCTCGATGCAGCGCTGCGGGCCGCCCGTCTGGCCGTGGAGGCGGTGGCGACGATTCCCGGCACGATCACGCCGTTTCCGGGGGGCGTTGTTCGATCGGGGAGCAAGGTCGGTTCCCGTTACGAGACGCTCAGGGCGAGCACCAACGAGGCCTTTTGCCCCGGGCTCGCCGGCCGTGAGCCGACGAGCCTGCATCCCGCGGCAAGCTGCTGTCTCGAAATCGTGATCGACGGCAGCCACGAGGAGGCCGTGGTCCAGGCGATGGCCGCGGGCATTCAGGCGGCCGCCGGGCCCGATGTGCCCGCCATCTCCGCCGGCAACTACGGCGGCAAACTCGGGAAGTTTCACTTCCATCTTCACCAGGTTCTCTCCTCATCCTGAACCGCCTCGGCCGCGCCTCTTCTCGTCCGGGCGTCAACTGACCTTCTCCTTCGTTGCGGGCTTTGCTACTCCCCGGCGTTCCCTCCCGGATTTTGTCCGGGTTCGGGATCCCACGAGGTCCAGCGAGGGTCGTCGCCATGTCCGTTCCGTCAGCCGAACCACGCGTGTCTCGTCAGGAACTCGTGGTCCCGCCCCGGGGCTCAACGCTCCCGGCGGTGATCGGCGGAGTGATCTGCGCCGCCGCCGGATTCGGTCTCGTCTGGGCACTGGGCATCGGCCGTACGCCCCGCCCCGATGACATCGGCCCCGACTCGCCCGCGGTCGCCACTTCCGCCATGGCCCCGCCAGCAGACCCGCTGGGCGATGTCCACGCCGGCACGCCGGCCACGGCCGAGCCCGATCTGCTGACACCCGCCGACAACGCCCTCCCCGCGACTCCGCCCACGCGAAACGATCGCTGGCAGCCGCGGGCGGCGGCTCGCGATCGCGATGCCGACGACCTGCCCGTCGATGACCGCTATCCCACCCGGCCTGCATCGCTCGACCTGCCTGATCACGTCATCCCCGCAGCCGGTGAATCGGCGGCCCCGACCGGCAGGTTCTCGCGGTATTCGTCGGCCGATCTTCCGCAGGCCGATGACGCCGCGCCGGTCGCGAATGGTACGGATGGCATCGGGGCCGAGGACGGCGCCGCTGGAGCGGCATCCGAGCCCGCGGACGCCGCTCACGATCCGGCGGTCGATTCGATCTCCCCCGAACCCAAGACCGATCTGGCACCACCCACCGGTTTTGCGGCCCCTGCCACGGCTCCCGCGAACGAGCCCCTCCCTGAAGATCCGGGCGACTTCGCCGCATCGGAGACGCCCGCCGCGGCGGCCTTCGGTGCCGCACCCCCGGCCTTCGCAACCCCGCCCCTGGCAACCCCGCCCTTGGCAACCCCGGCCCCTCCCGCGCCGCTTCCGCCACTGCCGTCCCCGCCAGCGGCGCCCACCGCATTCGGAGCAGCCGGCAACGCCGCACAGGTCACCCCGGCCGCGAATCCGCCGGCCCCCGTGGGCTCACCCTTCGCCGGGGCGCCGCCGCTGGTCGCCGACATGGCCGACGCCGATCCCGAAGTGGGTCCTGCGCCCTCGCCACGGCCGCCCGACCAAAGCCCCGCGGTCGGCCAGGGGCGTCCCGGACCGATGCAACTCGAAGGGGTGCAGACGCCGCAGGTCTCGGTCGAGAAGCGCGGGCCGCGCGAGATCTCGGTCGGCAAACCGGCCCGCTACGAGATCCTCGTCCGCAACATCGGCAGCGCCACGGCCCACGAGGTCATGCTTCGCGATGCCGTGCCCCAGGGCACGTCGCTGGTCACGACCACGCCGCCGGCGAGCCCGATCAATCAGGCCTCGGGCGACGCCGAGGGTGCGCTTGTCTGGCTGCTCGGCACCATGCCGCCCGGCGGGCAGGCGACCGTGACCATGGAGGTCATGCCGCGGGTCGAGGGAGAGATCGGCAGCATCGCCAGCGTGAGTTTTCGGGCCGACGCCTCCGTGCGGTCGCGGGCGACCAAGCCCGATCTCCGGATCGAGTGCGGCCAGCCCGCGCCCGTCCTCATCGGCCGCGATCTGCAGATCACGATCACGGTCACCAATCCGGGCACCGGCACCGCCACCGGCGTGGTGCTCGAGGGCTTCCTGCCGGAGAACGTCTCCCATCGCTCGGGCCGCGAGTTGGAGTTTGACGTCGGCCAGCTGCGGCCCGGCGAGTCGCGGACCCTCGATCTCGTGCTGGGCACCCGCGGGCCCGGCGTGCATGCCGCGCGATTCGCCGCGCGGGCCGACGGCGGCGTCGAGGCCGTGCACCAGGTGCCGATCGAGGTGACGGCCCCGACGCTCGAACTGGCCGTCGACATGCCGCTGCGGCGGTTCCTGCAACGGCCGGCCACCTGCACGATCTCGATGGTCAACGCCGGCACCGCGCCGGCCCGGGCAGTCGAACTGGCGGCCCAGTTGCCCCCGGGGATGAAGTTCGTGAAGGCCAACAACGCCGGCTGGCACGATGACCGCACCCATCGCGTGCTCTGGAACCTCGAGGAGCTCCCGGCCGGCGAGACCGGCTCGGTGCAGATGGTGGTCATGCCGGTCGAACTCGGTCCGCAGAAGATCGTCTCCGCCGCCCGGAGCGCCGACGGCCTTGCCGATCAGGTGGCCCACACCTGCGATGTCGAGGGACTCGCCGCGTTGTCGTTCGAGGTGGTCGACAGCGAGGATCCGATCGAGGTCGACGGCGTGACGGAATACGTCGTCCGCGTCGGCAACCAGGGCACGAAACCCGCGACCGGTGTGCGACTCGTGGCCACCCTGCTCGGTGACCTCGAACCGCTCGACGCACAGGGCCCGGGTGGCCATCGCTTCGAGAATCTCACCGTGACCTTCGAGCCCCTCGCCAAACTCGCCCCGGCCGAAGAGGCGGTGTTTCGCATCCGGGTGAAGGGCCGCCGCGCGGGCGACCAGCGGGTGCAGGTGCAGCTCACGAGCGCCGACCAGCCCGCGCCGATCACGAAGGAAGAAATCACCCGGGTCTATGCTGACCGCTGACGAAACCCGCTGACCGCTGACGAGACCCGCTGACCGCTGACGAGACCCGCTGGCGTCGCCGGCCATCCACGACGGCGTCCTCCCGAAGGAACCCGCCCCCCCCGCGGCCGCTCTCGGGGCACCGCAGCCCCCGCTGCGGGAGTGTCAGGTCAGCCGCGGAGCACGGCGTTGACGCGGCGGCCACACTCCGCCACCACGGCATCGACGACACGCCCCGCCTCCTCGCCGGAAAGCGTGCCCGCCCCGCTCCGCAGCGCGAGCGTGACGACGAGGCTCTTTCTGCCCGCTCCCAGCCGCTCGGCGTCCTGCCAGACCTGGACGAGCCGGCAGTCCTCGAGCACCTCGCCCGCCGCCGACCGGATCGCGTCGACGACGTCTCCCCACGGCACGCTCTCGGCGACCACGAGATTGACGTCCCGCTGCATGGCGGGGAAATCGATCGGTTTCACGAGCCGCCGTTCGAGCGACGCCGTGAACTCGAGCCTGTCGAGTCGCAGCTCCGCGGCGGCGACCGCGGCGCCGAGCCCGAAGCGGCCGGTGGCGGCCTTCGACACCTCGCCCACCACGCCGATCCTGACGGCCGGTTCGCCGCGACGTTCGAGCAGGATTTCCGCCGCGCGGCCTCGCGCGAAGGGATCGAGCAGCAACGGTCGATAGACGAGCCTCGTGCCGCCGTCGCGATCGATGCCCAGCCCCGCACACACTCCGTCGGCGAGGCCCTTGGCACGGGCGAAGTCGCCTCCCACCACGAACGACACGAGCAGCGGCTCCTCGACGGGGCTGGCTGCGTTCTCCACGGCGGTCGGCCGGGCCAGATAGGCCCGCGCGATCTCGAAGAGATCAGCGTCGTCCACGCCCACGGCGACGTTGCCGCCACGGGCCTCGAGCAGACTCGGGAGCAGGCTGCGGCGGAGCCGGTCGGCGCCGCGGACGAGCGGCGGCGCGATCACGATCGGCGGCGTGTCGCCCCAGGGGCTCGCCGTCGCGGCGAAGTCCTCGGTGACCACGCTGCGGGTCATCGCCTCGCAGAGACCGGCTCCGACGAGCACCTCGCCAGCCCGCCGCACGGTCACTTCCCGCGACGACAGCTCGACTGGACGAGCGGCGATCACGGCATCTTCGGACACCCGTTCATAGCCCTCGATCCGGGCGATCTCCTCGACGAGGTCGATGTCCCGCCAGCAGTCGCGGCGCCACGTGGGCGCCCGCCACCGCCGAAGCTGCGATCCGGCGGCCGGCTCCCCGACGAAGCCGAGACCGGTGAGGACTGCCTCTTGCCGAAGGGCGGCCACGTCCACGCCGAGCACCTCGCCGACACGTCCAGCCGGCAGGGTGATCGAAGCGGGCGCGCTGGCCAGTTCGCCGGCGACCACGCCGCCGCGTTCGAGCACGCCCCCGGCCAGTTCGAGCACGAGCGCCGCCGCCCGGCGGCTGGCCCAGTCGACCATGGCGGGGTCGGGACCGCGCTCGAAGCGGTAGGACGAGGGGCTCGCGAGCACCAGGCCGCGGGCGGCCGCCCGCACCGGCAGCGGGGCGAACTGAGCCGACTCGATGAGCACGTCGGTGGTGCCGGGACCGATCTCGGTGTCCGCGCCCCCCATCACGCCGGCGAGCGCCACCGGCCGCTCGGCGTCGGCGATCACGCACATCCGCTCGGTGAGCGTGTAGACCTTGTGATTGATCGCGGTGAAGGGCTCGCCCTCGACCGCTCGCCGCACGATGATGCGTCCGCCACGGATCCGTGACAGGTCGAAGGCGTGCAGCGGCTGCCCGCACTCGAGCATCACGTAGTTGGTGACATCGACCACGTTGTTGACGCTCGCCATTCCGACCGTCGCGAGCCGATCGACGAGCCATTGCGGGCTCGGCCCCACCCGCACGCCGCGCAGCACCCGCGCCGTGTAGCACGGACAGATTTCCGGAGAGCGAATCTCGACCGCGATGCTCTGCGATGCGTCGCCAGCTCCTTCCAGCGGCCGCGGATCGGGCACATGGAGCGGCCGGCCGTAGAGCACCGCCGCCTCACGGGCCACGCCGATGTGACCGAGGCAATCGGGCCGGTTGCTGGTCACCTCGATCTCGACGGCCGTGTCGTCGCCGATCCGTGTCGTGGATTCGTGGTTGAGTCCCGACATCAGCAGCCGGTCGACGAGCTCGTCGACCGTCCCCGGCACCTGCACGTAATCCGCCAGCCAGTTCGTCGAGATGATCATGGGCGGCTCAGAACTGCCTCAGAAACCGGACGTCGTTGCGATAAAAATCCCGAATGTCGTCCACCCCGTGCCGCCGGGCGGCGATCCGCTCCACGCCGAGGCCGAAGGCGAATCCCGAGACGGCATCGGGGTCGTAGCCGACGGCCTCGAGCACGGCGGGATCGACCATGCCGGCCCCGCCCATCTCGACCCAGCGGCCGCCCCATTCCATTTTGGCACGCTCCTAGAGATAATCGCGTGGATTAAGTCGCTATAGTCCTCCGCGCTTGCAACCGCAACATAATTTATAAAAACAAATTCATCGCTGTCGTTGATTAGGTCAATG
>SXGQ01176835.1_pt1 | contig 30767 bp, 25 predicted proteins | sample 3178371 | NCBI WGS metagenome assembly SXGQ01 (sample SAMN11356859, study PRJNA531348) | freshwater metagenome | isolation source: freshwater sample F1-20 | place: China: Fuxian Lake, Yuxi | collected 2017-12-25
CAAAGGCGGCGGAAAACTCGTCATCACCGAAGACCTCGACGCCGCATGCAAAGGCGCCGACATCCTCTACACCGACGTGTGGGTGAGCATGGGCAAGGAAAAGGAATCCGAATACCGCAAAGCCCAACTCGCGCGCTACCAGATCAACGACCACGCCCTGCAACTCGCAAAACCCGGCGCGCTCGTCCTCCACTGCCTCCCCGCCTACCGCGGACTGGAAATCACAGAAACCGCCTTCGAGGCCAACGCAGACTCCATCTTCACCCAGGCCGAAAACCGCCTGCACGCACAGAAGGCGATCCTCTCCATGCTCGTCGGCTGATCGGCGCATCAGCCACGCATCACGAATAAACCCGGCACGCTTAGCGCCGAAGAGCGGGAGCCGGATCTCATCCCCGCAGTTTCCGCGTTCTCTTGTACGGGACTCGTTGGTGTACGTTGCGATTCACCGCCGATAAGCAAGCAACTCAGCCAAGCCACGGCGAAACGACGGGAGCGGCCCGTCTTGGGACGCGTCCTGATTTCCCGTCCGAGCTGCAAAATCGCAGGACGGACCTCATCGGAATCACCTGTAGATCAATCGCTTGGCCCACACCCCGAACAATTTGCAAAAGCGCGCCGCAAAGCGCTTATGCCAAACTAATTAAAATAAGACTTATTTAAAACATAAGTCGCTTACTTTCATAGTGTTATCTTTCCATTCAATGCATGCCTACTTCCGGGCAATTTCCGGTTAGAAAAGCCCCGTATTTATTGTGAAACAGGGGACGCAACGCGACCACCGATGCGAAAATCAAATTCCTAGGTGATAGCGTAGCAAAAACAACCACCCACTGAATAAACACACATGAACACTACACTAAACAGCAAACACCTCGCAGCAATTGCTGCCGTGCTCACAATCACGTCCACCAGTGCCTTCTCGCAAGGAATCTGGCAAACTCAACCGCCATTACCCGGAAACGGATCCTCAGCCGCCGCAGCGGGAATTATAGGAGACAAACTCTACTATGTCGGAGGGGCCGTACCATCGGTTCCGACGACAACCGCGGTTCTGGAATACAACATCACGTCGGGCACATGGACTTCGAAGGCTCCATGCTCTGTGTCCAGGTCGTTTCCGGTATCGGGGGTGATGAACGGAAAACTCTACGTTGCTGGAGGAGCCATCAACTCGGACTTTAATACTCCCACCGGAGTTCTAGAGATCTACGACCCAGCCACGAACTCGTGGACAACCGGAGCCCCGATGCCCGTGGGTCGTCCGGCTGCAGTAGCCGGCGTCATAAATGGAAAACTCTACGTTGCAGGCGGACAAAGCACCTCCCCTTACGCAGCCATGAGCAATCTCGATATCTACGACCCCGCCACAAACTCCTGGTCGCCGGGAAGCCCTCTGCCGGTTCCCGTGGGAACGGCGGTGGGCACCGTAATCAACGGCAAACTTTATGTTGCCGGCGGATACACGGGCCCGTCCTCAGCGACCCCGGTTGCCGCCCTGCAGATATACGACCCGGGCACAAATTCCTGGTCCAGCGGGCCGGCGATGGCGATAGCCCGCGGCCACGCCACGGGAGCGGCCGTTTACGGAAAGTTCTACATTACCGGTGGTTTCGACGCGGCAAATCAACTCCGCCCGCAAACGGAAGTCTACGACCCTGCTTCGGGTTCGTGGTCTTTTGGACCGTCGTCAAACATCCCTCGCTATTGGGCCGCGTCCGTGGCTCGGGATTCGCAAATGTTTACCGTCGGAGGCTGGATAGCAGGCCCCAATCCGCCCGGAAACTCGTTTGAAATCCTCTCGCTCCCCCGGTTCGTTCAGGCAGTTCGCACTGGAGACATCGCGGCGGGTATCTCAAACGCGAAGTTCACCAGCTTCGGCGTTCCTGCAATGAACGAGGAAAATCACACTGCATTCTACGGAGTGGTGACCGGCCTCAATGGCGCAGCGACCACCGCTCTCGCTGGAAACAACTCGGGGATTTGGGCGGACGATTCCACCGGCACACGGCAACTTGTCGTGCGCAAGGGCGATTCGGCACCGGGCACCACGAATGCCGTCTTCGCCGGGCTCACTGACGTTGTTTACAACAACAACGAGGAAGTGGCATTCCTCGGCTCCCTGAAACCGGGAGTAGGCGATGCGGTCGCAAATCCGAGCAACTTGAAGGGCATCTGGGCAAACAACGGCGGCACCCTCCACCTCGTCGCACGGACACTTGAGCAGGCTCCGGGATGCCCGAGCGGTGTCGTATTCAAGACAATCAACCGCTTCGTGCTTCCCGATCAAGGCGGTGTCGTGCTCCTAGCGACACTCTCGGGAACGGCCGTCACTTCGGCGAACAACCAGGGAATCTGGGCCGTCGATTCAGCGGGTGAACTTCAGCTTGTAGCCCGTAAAGGCGACGAACAACCGGGCACCGGAAAGCTCATCAAGGCGCTGTCATTCCTCACACCGACATCGAGCACTGCGGGCCAGACCCGGAACTTCGCACACGGAACCGGTGACATCTCCTACCGCGCCACGCTCTCCGATGGCACGAGCGCCGTCTTCACCGTAGAATTCCCGTAAAGTCCGGCATTTGCCGCGAAAAACACAGAGGGCGGATCGACAACGGTCCGCCCTCTTTCTTTCCGCCGTAAGGGCAAAAAAGCGGGTTGGGGCAACCCATGGATCTCCGATACTCCGTCGCACGGCGGATCAAATACGACCGGAAGCGACATCTCCTTCACACATCGCACAGGTCCCTGGCTGCATGGGACACGGCACCGACTTTCCCCCGAACGCCGCGAATGCACCCAGCATCGCCCTCGATGTTCACCGACATCGACCCCGATGTTTACCGACATTGACCTCAAATCCGGAGGATTTCACCCCAATGTTTACCGACATCGACCCCGAATCCGGAGGATTTCACCCCGATGTTTACCGACATCGACCTCGAATCCGGAGGATTTCACCCCGATGTTTACCGACATCGACCCCAAATCCGGAGGATTCGACCCCAATGTTTACCGACATTGACCACGAATCCGACGGATTTTACCCCGATGCTCCCCTGCATCGACCACTCTGCATCGCTCCATCGAGCCCTCTGCAACAGAGTAAACCACCTGTTTTCTGCCATTTGCACCCACGGAAGCGGCGCTGACAGCCTGTTCGGCCTCCCCGAACCCGGTCGTTCTTCCGGCTTGAGCCCGAATGCCGCGTCCAGGCGCTGAAAGCGCGCAACGTAATAGCCCAGGGTGAAGCCCTGGGTATCACACACCCACACGCATGGAGCCCTGTAAGGGCGACACAACGGCCCGCATTTACCACCTTGTGGTCCGTTGCCACCACCATGCCGCCCTTACAGGGCTGCATGCTTGATGAACCGTGAACCCAGGGCTTCACCCTGGGCTATTACATTTCCGGGCTTTCAGCCCTCAAACGCGGCGTGCGGCTTGAACCACCTCTCGGAGTTCAGTCCGCCACGCGCTGCTGAAGCGACAATCTTGTTGCCCGTTCCCGCCATCCGGCCATAAACCGGCATCCATGACCGCCGCACCCCGCGATATCCCGACAAATCAGCCGCCTATGAAGGAGGTGCACAACATCCGGATTTGCGTGCGCTCCTGTAGTTCGCCCAAAAAGCTGAGTCCATTTCGATTCCTTCGAACCTTTGTTCCAATGTTCCTCATCGGATGTGCAGCTCAGCCGACTCAGCTTGAGAAACGGATTCAGATTGCGAGCCCCGCCCCTAATGTGCCGACCGCGCCACAAGCGACTTCGCAAGAATACGCCACCTATTTGAATCGTCGCTTTGGTTTTCGTCTGTCCTATCCCAGCAACCTACGTTCATCCCGTCAGCCAGATAATGGAGCGGGGATGTCGTTCAGTTCTCCAGACGGGGAGTTTAGCGTCACGGCACAAGGTCACTTTCTAAATGGTGATACACTGGACACGCTTTGGGCAAATGAACTCAAGCAAGGCGGGGCTACGATCACCTATTCAACGAAGAAGGCGGATTACTATGTTGTCTCTGGGTCCCGCGCGGGCCGAGAGTATTACCGCAAAGTTTTTGCAGAGGGAGGTAATTGGGTGAGGTTCGACATAGTCTATCCTGCCGCGAAACGCGGTTATTACGATCAGGTCGTGGAGCGAATCGCCCGTGATTTCGTACCTTTCGTACCAGGGGACTATGACCGTACCTAGAAATACCGATGAATTTGCATCACAATTCGCCCACCTCATCGGCTCACTAGGCCGCCTCAAACGCCATGACCAAACTCCCTGAATTTTTCTTCGACGGCACGGAAGTCGGCTACTTCCGCGGTGGAGCATTCCCGAAGTCCGCCGGTCATTATCAATACGAACCCTATCGCGGTCCCGGGCACTACGAGATGCAGGAGAGGCTTAACGATGGCGGCAACCCGCGCTGCTACTATGAGACCGGCGGTACTCGCACGACGTTCGTTGTTCGAGCGTGCCCGGAGTATGGAGTCCTTGAGCTTTCCGAATTTGAGAGTTCACCCATCACCGCAGCTTAACGGGAAAGGCTGACCAGCCAAAAGTCCCAACGGGCGGCGCTCGTTGGGCTGGGGCATCCGACTTTATGAAACAATATACCGGATGCCCTCGCGGCCTGGTTTTGAAAAACGGTGAAAGCGAGGGTTGACCGGAGGGCCACACCGCGCCTTATTCCACGCCTCTTCTTTTAAAAACACATGAGCACACCCGCACCACAGCAAGCCATCAACATCAACCTCTCCGAAATCAGCGCGCGTTATAATACAAACGTGCAGCGCCTTTTTGATATCGCCGCGGCGACCGTCGGCGGCGTGCGCGTGCAGTCGGAGAAGGACTACGGCGATTTCGTGAAGTCGGCGGGCTATTTCCCGAATGGAGCCTCCCACGCCAAGCACGAGGACATCCGTCCCGTCGCCGAGCAGTGGGTCGTGCGCAACATCCTGACGGAGGCGCTCAACATGCTCACGCCGCTGCTGGAGGACGTGCGCAGCGTGGCGGCGCTCGCAGAGTGGAAATCGAAAGGCGAAGCCAGTGGCGACGAGCCGCAGAAGATTCTCGTGACGCAGCGCGAAGAGTCGCTGAAGAAGACCTTCGGCGACCGCATCAAGCAACTCCGCGACAGCTACAATGTGTTCTCGTTTGTGGAGGTAATCCTGCCCGGGCTCTTCCAGCTCCACACCATCCTCGCACAGCACGACGGCAAGGTGCCGAAGGAATTCCTGAACCCGACCGGCGAATGGATTCTCGGTCTCGTGACGCTCGAAGTGGAAAAGGGCGACGGCAAATCGCAGCCCACGGCAAAGCTCGCGCGCACGAACCGCCGGTTCGCGCTCGGCTCGACGGTGAACGTCTCGAAAGCAGACATCCTGCTCGCAGTCGGCTCGGTCGGTTTCTACGCAAGCACGCTGCTGAACTCGCTCCAGGAATACGTGAAAAAGACGATTCCCGGGCAGATTCAGCAAGCCTGAGTTTAATGCTCACCGACACGCACGCGCATCTGGATTTCCCGAAAATCCAGACCGACCTCGCCGGAGTGCTCCAGCGGGCCGAAGCGGCGGGTGTGACGCGAATCATCACCATCGGCACCACCGCCGAAGGCAGCCGCCGCTCGCTGGCGCTGGCGACGCAGTATCCGCAGGTCTTCTGCGCCGTCGGCCTGCACCCGAACAACGTCGCGGAAGAACCGCCGGGCTGGCTCGAAGTCGTGCGCGAACTCGCAGCGAGTCCGCGCGTCGTCGCGATTGGCGAAACGGGGCTCGATTACCATTACCTTCCGTCCACCCGCGGCGGCACCGCGCAGGATGACGCTGCGGAGAAAGTCGCGCAGGCCGCGGCCTTTCGCGCGCAGCTTGAACTAGCCGCGGAACTCGGGATGCCCGTCGTCGTCCACGAACGCGACGCGTGGGACGACACGCTCGCCATCCTCGGCGAATACACGGGCCGCGTCCGCGCGCTGTTTCATTGCTTCGGCAAATCGCCCGCCCACGCGCAGCAGCTTCTCGCGCTCGGACACACGGCGAGCTTTACCGGAATCGTGACCTTTAAAAACGGCACCGAAGCGCAGGCTTCGGCGCGCGAGATGCCCGCGGATGCGCTGTTTGTGGAGACCGACAGCCCGTATCTCGCGCCGGTGCCGCATCGGGGCAAGCCTTGCGAGCCGGCGTTCGTGCGGCACACGGCGGAATTCATCGCCGCGCTGCGCGGGATTTCGCTGGAGCAATTCGCCCGCGAGTCCGAGGATGCCGCGAACCGCTTCTTCCGATTTCCAAAATGAAAACGCACCTCCTCTTCCTCGCAGCACTCACCGCCGCCGCACTTGCCGCCGAGCCGCTCTCGCGGACGGAGCGCGCAAAGATGATTACGGCTTTTGAGGAAACCGTCGAGGAGGCGTCATCGGCAATCGGCAAGGAGACCGGCCCGGCGCTGGTGCGCGAATATTCCCGCCGAGGCGATGCCCTGCTCTTCCTCGGCAAGGCGAAGGAGGCCGTCGCGGATTTCGAGAAGATGATCGATCTTGACCCATCGCAGGATGCGCCGCACTGGCGGCTTGGCATCGCGTATTACTTCGCGGGCGACTTCGCGAAATCGGCGAAGCAGTTTGAAAAATACCACGCCTACGACAACCGCGATCGCGAGAACGGCGTATGGAAGTTTTTCGCGCAGGCAAAGGTCGATGGAATCGAGAAGGCGCGGAAGGAGATGCTGGAATACACGCGCTTCGACCGGCATCCGTTCCCCGCCGTGTATGAAATGCTCGCCGGCAAAAAGACCGGCGCTGAAGTGCTCACGGAAATGGAGAAGAAGGAAAAGCAGGACGACCCGCTGGTGATGTTTTTCGCGCACTACTACATCGGCTGGAACGAGCAACTCAACGGACGAAACGACGCCGCAAAGGAGCACCTCGCAAAAGCCGTGGAGCTCTCCATCAAAGCCGGTGCCGGCGGCGGCCCCGGCTACATGGGCCAGGTCGCGCGGCTCCACTACGAAGCGCTGAAGTAGCGGCGCCCGACCCACCCGGGAAGACGGCGGCGGAGCCGGGCGAGGAGGGATATCAATCCGCGTGGCTTCGCGATTCAGGATTCCTGATTTGTTGACAACCAGCTTGCGTTTCCCCGCCCGCCGCTCTTAAAGGCAGGGCGGGAATCAACCCGCACCGACAAAACTAATATGGCCGACAAAAACACAAAAGTACCCGAAAACGTGCCAGGACCCTGGTACGTCGACAACGAACTCTGCACGCCCTGCCGCGTCTGTCTGGATGAGGCTGGCGATTTGCTGAAATACAATGCCGACGAGTCGAAGGTTTTCTTTTTCAAGCAACCTGAGACGCCCGATGAAGTGGCGCACGCCCAATCGGCCCGCGACATCTGCCCGCAGGCTGCGATCGCAGAAGACGGCGAGTAATCGCTGATCGTTCTATAAAAAGCCCCGGCTGCTTTCACGAGCGGCCGGGGCTTTGTCGTTTCGGCGACTACTCCTCGCCGCGCATCCAGTGGATGAGCAGGTCGAGCTCTCTGGCGCTCAGGCGGCTGCCTTCGCCGAAGGCGGGCATGCGGTCGTTGCGCTTGCCGTAGAAGTTGTCGTGTGCGGGATTTTTGAGGAATTCGCGGAGCCACTCGGTGCTGCCGTAGCCTTCAAACGTCGGACCGCTTCCGCCTTCGTTGGCGCGCCACTGGTGGCAGTCCGTGCAATCGAGGGCGACGTCCGAGAGGAGTTTGCGGCCCTCTTCGATGAATGCAGCGTCCTTCGCGTCGATTTCCTTTTGCAGCGGGAGTTTGGCTTCGGCGCTGAGTGCGGCGATGATCTTGTTGAGCTGGTCCTTTTGCTCGGCGGTGTAATCGGGGATGTCGTCGAGGATGATGCGGACCATTTTGCTCTTTTTCGGAGCGACGGCCTGCGCGCTTAGGCGTCCGGCAAGGGATGTGATGCGGTCCTGATTATCCGGAAGCGACGCAGCGGTGAGCGTGGCGATCCATCCGTCGCGCTTCGCCTGGTCAGGCTTCGGCGTCGTGGCGAGTGCGAGCAGCGCGGGCTCGGCGGCGGGGATGACATCCGGCTTCAGCAGCTTGCGAATCTCCGCCATTTTCTCCTTCGTCGCATCATCCGGCGGCGGGTTCACAAAGCGCGTTCCTCCGAAGTATTTGTGGGTCTCGATTTGCTTGGGGTCGAGGAAACCGGCGAGCCATTCGCGTGAGGCGAAGCGGGCGAGATCCGGCGCGCTGCGGTCCTTGTCGGGGATGATTTCGCCGAGGCCGTTGTGACCGTCCCAAGCGTGGCAGCTCGCGCATTGTGATTTGAAAAGGCGGGGTCCCTGCGTCAGCGGATCGTCGCGAAGTAGGGCGAGCGCTCCTTCCGTCGGGATTCCGTCGCGTTTCTTTGCGAGTTCCATCGCGCGGGCCGCGTCCTTCTGCGCCTGAACGACGGCTGCCTTGTAGTGCGGATCGGCTGCATCCTTCATGAATGCCACGGTGGTGAGATAGCCGAATCCGGCAAGCCCCGCGAAGAGCGTGAACACATTGAAGAAATGGCCGATTTTCCAGCGCCCGAGAATCGGCATCAACATGAGAAGTCCGAATACCAGGCCCGGGATGACGAGCGACGCCACGATGAGGCCGTTCTCGCCGAAGGGGCCGTCGGGCGCGAAGGTTTTCAGCTTCAGGAACTGGAAGAGGAACATGAAATACCAGTCCGGCCGCGCCGCGCTGTATTGCTCGGCGGGGTTTGCCGGCGCACCGAGGGCCGCGCCTTTGAAGTGCCAGACGAGCACGAGAACGGCGATCATCACGACGCAGCACGCGACCGCGTCCATGAGCACCTGGTCGGGGAAAAACATGCCGTCGCGCTTCTTTTTCGGCAGCTTCGGTGTGAGGCCGTGTTTTCGGAAAAGCGCGATGTGCGCAATGATTAGGAGCACGAGCAGCGCAGGCAGCACGCCGGCGTGCAGCGCGAAGAATCGCGTGAGCGTGTGGTGGCCGTAGTTCGCATCGCCTACGACAGTGCGCTGCATGGCGTCGCCGACGACCGGGACGTTGCCGACGAGATTGGTGACCACTTTGGTGGACCAGTAACCGCGCTGATCCCACGGAAGAAGATAGCCGGTGAGCGAGATCGCGAGCACGAGCACCAGCAATCCGAGTCCGAACCAGTAGTTGAATTCGCGCGGAGCCTTGTATGCGCCGTCGATGATCACCTGCATGAAGTGAAGCACGAGCAGCGGCACCATAAGCTGCGCCATGTAGTGATGAATCCCGCGCAGCAGCCAGCCGCCCGGCATCACTTCGTTGATGTAATACACGCTCTCCCACGCGCTCTGCGCCGAGGGGCTGTAGTGCATCCATAAAAAGACGCCGGTGATGAACTGCACCACGATTGCGAAGCTGAGCGTGCTTCCCCAAATGTAGCGCCAGCGGGAGCCGCCGGGCACGTGTTCATAAAGCGCGCTCTTCAGCAGCTTGCGGTAGCCGGTGCGGTCGTCGATCCAGTCGAAAAGTCCCATAAGTGTGCGATTCTAGCCGACTGCGATTTTCTCTTTGATGCCCGCTTTGAACTCGCGGAACACGACCCAGATTTCCCCGGCGGCGTTAATTTCGACTTCAAGCGTATCGAGCCCGCGGTAGGCCGGGCTGGGCTGGACGACGTCACCCTGCGCGGTGAAGGCGCTGTCGTGAATCCCGCAGTAAAAGTCCTTTTGCTCCGGACGGTATTCAATCGAGCCGCCGAGATGTGGGCACGATGCGGAGAGCGCCTTGACCGTGCGTTCGCCGGTGCGTTCCAGAAAAACTGCTCCCACGGCATTGCGCTGGTGGCGCGTCCACGCGTCGGTCCGTTCGACGCTCACGCTGAAAAGACGGGGCGGCCCGGGAGGAAGCGCGTCGAGCGAGGAAAGCTTCACCTTTACGCCCTCGGGCACCAATTCGCGGATTGGCGCCGTCAGCACGGTCACACCGGCGACAACCGGCGGGATAATACAAGCAGTGCCGAAGACGGCGCATGCGGCGGATTTAAGGAACTCGCGGCGGTCACCCGGCTGGCCGGGCTCGGTGGTTGTGGGTTCAGTCATGGTGAAGGGTTCTATTTTCCGTAATACAGGAGTTCATTCCTTTATATTGGAGCAGGGATTGCCCGAGGGATACGTTCGCAGATTGCAAACGGCAACGTGCGATTTTCTTCAGCGTGCGACTTTCCAGCGGGTCTCACGGTCGAGAATGACTTCGTCCGGCCGCACGTGGAATCCGCATTCTGTCAGCAGGTAGGAAACACCTTCCTTCGTGCCCATCGTATCGCGGAGGTAGCGGGCGAAGAGTTCGATGTATTCCTTGTAGCTGTCGAGTTCCAGAAAGCCTTCGCTGGCATACTTTGCCAGCTCCTGATCGTGGTTGTCGATTAACTCCAGAAGCGCGGCACGAAGCCGGGCACGGATCGCGGGATCGACCACGAGCTTGAACGGGCTGGCGGACGGATCTGCGGGAACTTCAATCGATTGCGGCGAGGCTTCGGACATGTGTGCGACGGGTATCATCCGGTGCCGCGTGGTCAAGCCGTGAGCCGGGCCGGTGCACTTATCTCTTTCCCACGTGGCGGCAGTCCGGCAAGGATACGTGTCTTATGTCAGACCAAGTAAGAGTGAGATTCGCGCCATCGCCGACCGGCTACCTGCATGTCGGAGGGGCTCGCACAGCGTTGTTCAACTGGCTCTATGCGCGCCACACGGGTGGAGTTTTTGTGCTGCGCATCGAGGATACCGACAAGGCCCGCAATACCGACGCGGCGATGCAGGCGATTTTCGACGGAATGAAATGGCTCGGGCTCGACTGGGACGAAGGCCCGGAGAAGGGCGGCGCGCATGGTCCGTATTTCCAAAGCCAGCGCGAAGACGTGTATTTGCGCTACTTTGAAACGCTGAAAGCGGCCGGTCATCTCTACGAGGACGGCGGTGCGTGGCGGTTCAAATTTTCGCGCAAGAAGATCATCATGGACGACCTCGTCTGCGGTCGCGTGGAGGTCGATATGTCGAATGCGGAAACGCATCCCGACATGACGATTCGCCGTCCCGATGGCGGATGGATTTTCCATTTCGTGAACGTGGTCGATGACATCGAAATGCGCATCACGCACGTCATCCGTGGCGACGATCATCTTTCGAACACGCCGAAGCATTTGCAGCTCTTCGAAGCGCTCGGCGTTCAGCCGCCACGCTATGGGCACATCCCGCTAATCTTGAATCCCGACGGCTCGAAAATGAGCAAGCGGGACACGGGCAGCGCTGTCGGCTGGTATGAGGAAAACGGCTTCGTCGCGGATGCCGTGGTAAACTTCCTGTGCCTGCTCGGATGGAATCCAAAGACCGAACAGGAAGTGATGCCGGTCGCCGAAATCGTCCGCATTTTCGACGTCGCAAACATCAACCGGAAAGCCGCCGTGTTCGACCTCGCGAAGTGTGAGTGGATGAACCAGCAGTACATCATCAAAATGCCCGTCGAGCAGCTCGCTCCGCTCGTCGAGCCAATCCTCGCAAAAGCAGGAATCAGCACAACCCGCGAAACTCTGATTCCCGTTCTGGGCCTCGTGCGTGAGCGACTCAAGCGCCTCACCGACGCGACCGCGTGGGTGGACTATTTCTTTGTGGAGCAGGTCGTTTTCGACCCCGAAGCAGTGGAGAAAGCCATGCGCAAACCCGGTGCGATGGACCGCCTTCGTGCGCTCGATATCGCTTACCAATTGCTTCCGGCATGGAACGCCGCAGACCTTGAAGCGACGCTGAAAGCGACCGCGACCGCCGCGGGAGTGAAAGTCGGCGAGTTCGTGCATCCAGCGCGCGTGGCTGCGACCGGACGCGCCGTCGGAGCGAGCCTCTACCACACGCTGGAAGTCCTCGGGCGCGACCGCGTGCTCGCGAGGTTTGCGCGGGCCATGACCGAGTTTGCAGGATGAAGTCCGTTTACACGCTCGCAGACCTGCGCGACTGGGCGAACGCGACTCGCGATTGCGTGCCGCCGCTTCGTCTCGCAGTCATCGGAGATCCGGTCGCGCACTCGAAATCCCCGCAAATGCACAATCCGGCACTCGCTGCGGCCGGAATCGATGCTGCATACACGCGGCTGCACATTTTGCCCGGTGAAGTGGAGGAATGCATCCGGCTGTTACCCGGCGCGGGGTTTATCGGCATCAACTGCACAATCCCGCACAAAGGCTCGGTGCTGGCCGCTGTGAACCAGCCTGATGAAACAGCGCGCCGCGCCGGCGGAGTGAATACGGTCATCGTTCAGCCGGACGGAACGACCGCGGGAACAAGCACGGACGGCGGCGGTTTTTCGCGGGCCGTTCGCGAATCGTTCGGAGTCGGACTAGCGGAGTTGCGCGTGCTGGTGCTCGGAGCGGGCGGCGGTGCGGGCCGTGCGGTTGCCATGCAGTGTGCGGCGGAAAACTGCGTTTCGCTCACGCTCGCAAACCGGACCGTGGAAAAGCTTCCGTCGCTCGCGAGTGAGATCGGCTCATTTTATCCTGCGGACCGTGTCTCGCTGGCTGGCGACGATTCATTGGCCGCAGCCGCGCTTGGTGCGGACCTTGTGGTGAATTGCACGGCGGTCGGTATGAAAGCGGATGATCCTTCGCCGCTGCCTGCTTCGATGATCGCTGCGCGGCATCTCGTTTATGACACGATCTACGTCGGCCATCGCACTCCGCTGCTTCGGGCCGCGGATGAGGCTGGTTCGCGTGGCGCAAACGGCCTTGCGATGCTCCTGCATCAGGGCGCACTTTCCTTTGAGCGATGGTTCTCCAGACCCGCGCCGCTTGAAGTTATGCGCGCGGGCCTTCTCGGCCAGTCTCCAAGCTTATGAAAAAGGCATCCGATTTCCTCCGCCACGAGATTCCCGGTGTTGCAAAGTTTGTTGATACGCCCGGCGGACTTGTGCGGCTCGATATCACGACGGCGCTCGCGACCGCCGAAGTGTTTTTGCAAGGCGCGCACGTCGCTGCGTTCCAGCCGGTCGGGCAGGCTCCAGTTCTTTTCCTCAGTTCCAAATCGTTCATGGCTCCCGGCAAAGCAATCCGCGGAGGTGTTCCGCTGATTTTTCCATGGTTCGGACCGCACCCGAAGCGGACGGAACTCGCTGCTCACGGATTTGTCCGCACGGCTGAATGGGAGCTCGAATCGCTGGAGCAATCGGCCGACGGCAGCGTGCAGATTGCATTACGATTTGCTTCGAGCGAGCAGACGCGCGCCATCTGGCCGCACGATTTCGTCCTCCGTTTTCGTATAAACATCAGCGCGGTTCTGGAGATGACGCTGGAAACCGAGAACACATCATCGGCGTCCTTCACGTTTGAAGACGCGCTCCACACTTACCTGACCGTTGCCGACGTCACGGAAGTCAGCGTGAACGGCCTTTCCGGTGTGGAGTACATCGACAAGACCGCCGGCGGAAAGCGTTTCCGCGAAGGCAGTGAGCCTATTCGAATCCGTCGCGAAACCGACCGCTTGTATTTGAATACAACATCGACTTGCTCGGCGGATGATCTGTCGCTGGCGCGGCGCATCGTTGTGGAAAAATCCGGATCGAATGCGACCGTCGTATGGAATCCCTGGCAGGGAAAGGGTATGTCGCTCGCAGACCTCGGGCCGGAATGGCCGGGCATGCTCTGCATCGAGACCGTGAATGCCGCCGATAATGCCGTAACCCTTCCGCCGGGAGCCCGCCACTCGACGCGCGCCGTCGTTCGCGTAGAGCCGCTTTGACCCGCAGGCCGTTGTTCTGCATTGCCCGGATATGCGTGTGACGCTAGCTAACGCGGCATGACGAATTCATCCCGTCCCCGGCTTTCCTTCTGGCAGATTTGGAACATGTCGTTCGGCTTTTTGGGCATCCAGTTCGGCTGGGGGCTTCAGATGGCGAACATGTCCCCCATTTACAAAACCCTCGGCGCCGAGGAGAGCACGCTGCCTTATCTGTGGCTGGCGGGACCGCTGACGGGACTGCTCGTGCAACCGCTGATTGGCGCCATGAGCGACCGAACATGGACGCGGCTGGGACGGCGGCGTCCGTTCTTTCTAGTCGGCGCCATTTTTTCGTCGCTCGCGCTCAGTGCCATGCCGCATTCGGGCAGCGTCTGGATGGCGGCGGGGCTGTTGTGGATTCTCGATGCCGCGATCAATACGACGATGGAGCCGTTCCGCGCATTCGTCGGCGACAAGCTTCCGGAGGAGCAGCGGACAAGCGGGTTCGTGATGCAGTCGTTTTTTATCGGCGTCGGGCAGACCGCCGCCAACGCCTTCCCATGGCTGCTTGGAACGTACGCCGGCGTGAAAGGCGCGACGGCTGCGGGGATCCCGCTGACCACCTATTATTCATTCCTCGTGGGTGCCGCGGTTTTTCTAATCGCGGTGCTCTGGACGGTCTTCAAAACGAACGAGGAACCGCCTGCGGATATCGAGGCGTTTCGGAAGGAGAATGCGGGGAAAGGCGGATTGCTTGCCGGCTTCGCGGAGATTCCGGCGGCGATTGCGGAGATGCCGAAAACGATGAAGCAGCTCGCAGTGGTGCAGTTTTTCACTTGGTTCGCATTTCCCTGCATGTGGCAGTTTTTCGGGATTTCCGTGGCGAAGCACGTCTACGGAGCTCAAAGCGGAACGCCAGAGTTTGAGGCCGGAACGAACTGGGCCGGCCTGTGTTTCGCGGCTTATAACGTCGTCTGCTTCGCCGTGGCTTTCCTCATTCCCGTCGTCGCGAAAAGCATCGGGCGCAAAGCGACGCACTCCGCGTGTCTAGCGCTTGGCGGCCTCGGATTGCTCGGGGTGTTTCTTTGCAAAACACCGCACTCGCTCTGGCTTCCGATGATCGGTGTCGGAATCGCCTGGTCGTCGATTCTCTCGCTGCCGTATGCGATGCTCGCGGGCGCGATTCCCGGGAACCGCATGGGCGTTTACATGGGCGTGTTCAATCTCTTCATCGTCATCCCGCAGGTGGCTATGAGCTTCATCATCCCGCGCATTTACAAGACCGCGCTGGCCGATGATCCGCGCAATGTCGTGATGCTCGGCGGAGCAATGCTGCTCGTGGCTGCAGCGAGCGTCTTTATCGTCGAGGACAAGGGCGGTGAAGCTGCGGTTTCCGGCGGTGGAGGAGGGCATTAATCTTCATGAAAACTCTGCTCGTATTGTTCGCCATTGCGACGGCCTCACTCCACGCAGCGGGCGAGAAGCTCAACGTGGTATTCATTCTCGCCGATGATCTCGGATGGGGCGAACTCGGCTGCTATGGGCAGAAGAAAATCCCTACGCCAAACATCGATAAACTCGCAGCGCAGGGAATGCGCTTCACTCAGCACTATAGCGGTGCTCCAGTCTGTGCGCCTTCACGCTGCGTCCTGATGACGGGTCGCCACCTCGGGCACGCCGAGGTGCGTGGAAATATGCAGGCGAAGGTAAAGTTTCCGCAGTTCAAGGAAGGGCAGATTCCGCTCACGGAGAGCGCGCTCACAATCGCGCAGGTTTTCAGGAAAGCGGGATATGCGACCGGCGCGATGGGCAAATGGGGGCTCGGTCCTGTCGGCAGTACGGGTGACCCGGCGGCCAAGGGTTTCGATCTTTTCTTCGGCTACAATTGCCAGGCGGTTGCGCACAGCTTCTACCCGGCTTCGTTGTGGCGGAATTCCGAGCAGGTGCCGCTGAATGCGAAACCGATTCCGGGCGCGAAAAAGCAACCCGACGGCGAGGTGAAGATGGAGACTTACATCGGCGAAGTCTATGCGCCGAAGCTAATGCTCGATGAGGCGCTCAAGTTCATCGATGCGCAGAAGGAGAATCCATTTTTCCTATATCTGCCGTTCATTGAACCGCACGTCTCGATGCATCCACCGGTATCGTCCGTCGATAGGTTTCCGAAGGAGTGGGACGATGTTCCGTATCGCGGCGAAAGCGCGTATCTCCCGCATCCGAGACCGCGGGCTGCCTACGCGGCAATGATTGCGGACCTCGATGGTTACGTCGGACGCGTCATGGAAGCTTTGGAGAAAGCAGGCGTCGCGGAACATACGCTCGTTGTTTTCACCAGCGACAACGGAACCACGCACGAGGGACCGCCGAACACGAAGTTTCATATCGGCGGCGTGGACCCTGCCTTTTTTAACAGCACGGCTGGGCTGCGCGGATTCAAAGGCAGCGTGTACGAAGGCGGTATCCGCGTGCCGATGATTGCGAGGCTGCCGGGAAAGATTCCCGCGGGCACGGTGAATAATTCGCCGAGCTATTTCGCAGACTGGTTCCCGACGCTGTGCGACGCGGCTGGTTTCGAGAAACCGGACGGACTGGACGGCGAATCGCTCTGGCCCGCGCTTACCGGCGGCAAAGCTGCGCCGCGCGTGAAGCCGATGCTTTGGGTCTATCCCGAGTATGGTGGTCAAGTCGCCGTGCGTTTGGGCGACTACAAACTGACCCGACAGAAACTCAACACGAAGACTCCCGGGGCTTGGGAGGTGTACGATCTCGCCGCGGACATCGGTGAAACGAAGAACATCGTCGCCGGCCAAGCCGATTTGATCCAGCAGGCCGAGGAACTTCTCCGTCGCGAAGTTTCCCCGAACGCAAATTTTCCTCTCACGATTCCTGGCGTCACGAACTGAGGATGTGGCGCGCGTTAATTTCCGTTTGAGCATGGTGGCAAAAGACGTGATGCTCTGCGGAAATGAATGACCAGTCGCCAGTCCGCCATAACCCGCCGCAACCTCCGGCGCGTGTCGTCGTGGGCATGTCGGGCGGCGTGGACTCATCGGTCGCGGCGTTCCTTTTGAAACAGCAGGGCTACGAGGTTATCGGCGTGACGATGAAAGTCTGGCCGCAGGACTGCATCTCGCGAGCGGAGGATAAATGCTGCGGTCCGCAGGCCATCGCAGATGCGCGCAGCGTGGCGCACGGGCTCGGCATTCCGCATTATGTCGTGGATGAGTCGGTGAATTTCGAGCGCGCGGTAATCGATTATTTTGCCTCCGAGTACAAAGCCGGACGCACGCCGAATCCGTGCGTGATGTGCAACGAGAAGGTGAAGTTTGGCAACCTGTGGGGGAAGGCGAAGGCCATCGGCGCGGACTTCATCGCGACGGGCCACTACGCCATCGCCGAGCATTTGCCGGAGCGCACGGTGCTTCGCAAAGGCCGCGACCCGCGCAAAGACCAGTCGTATTTTCTGTTCTCGCTTCGTCAGGCGCAGTTGCAAAAAGTCATCCTCCCGCTGGGTGAGATGGAGAAGACGGAGATTCGCGCCATTGCGCGGCAGATGGGCATGAAGACGGCGGACAAACAGGACAGTCAGGAAATTTGTTTCGTGCCCGGAAATGACTACAAGGCGTTCCTGAAATCGCACATGAGCGAGGGCGAATTCCATCCCGGCCGGATCCGCGACCGCGATGGCAAAGACTACGGGCCGCACGAGGGAATCGAGATGTTTACCATCGGCCAGCGCAAAGGGCTGCCGGGCGGTTCGGCATCGCCGCGCTATGTCGTGGACATCGATCCGGCGACTTCGACTGTCATCGTGGGTGGCGCGGAGGATTTGGTGTGCGACGAGTTCATGATCGCTAACTCGATTTGGCACAGCGACGACTCGGCACCTTTCGATGCGACGGTGAAAATCCGCTACGCCGCTCCCGCCGTTGAAGCGACCATCTTCCCCGGCGAGCGTGGCGAGGCGCGTGTAAAACTCCGCGAACCCCAGCGCGCAATCACGCCCGGCCAGGCCGCGGTGTGCTATCGCGGCGACGAAGTGCTCGGCGGCGGCTGGATCGAGCGGCAAAAAGTCGTGCCCGTTTTGCGTCCCGTAATGCCGGAGCCGAAAGCGGATGAGAGTTTCGAGGTGGAGCAAATCGGGTGCGGAGCTAAGCGATGATCATCGTGCTGCTTTCGACGTTTCCGGATCGCGTCGTCGCCCGAAATGCAGTCCGCACACTCGTCGAGGAACGCCTCGTGGCCTGCGGGAATATCGTGCCTGGTGTGGAGTCTATCTATCGCTGGCAAGAGGCAGTCGAGACAGCCGAGGAAGTCATGGTCATTTTCAAAACCACTGCGGATTCCGCCGAAGCAGCGCAGGCGCGACTGCGCGAGTTGCATCCGTATAAAGTGCCGGAAATTTTACGCCTGCCGGTGGATGGCGGATGGCCGCCGTATCTCGACTGGGTGAGCGAACAGGTGACGCGAATCGATTGACGCCTGCGCCTGTGCGGATAGCGTTCGCGGCGCATGACGCCGGAACAGCCGCTCACAGGCATCAGAGGGTGCGTGATCGACGCGCCGGAATACGGAAAGTTGCGCTCCTGGCGCGACGGTGCCGTCGTGTTTGGTGGTGGACGAATCGTCGAGGTGGGCGATTTTCAGCATCTCGGCAAGAAGCCGCGCCAGCAGCCTGTTCGCTGGCTGCACAACGAGCACGCGGCGATTTTCCCGGGCTTGATCGACGTGCATACGCATTTGCCGCAATATCCCGTGGTCGCGCGCGGGCGCGGTCAACTGCTCGACTGGCTTCACCACTCCATTTTCCCGCGTGAGAAAGCTTTCACGGGGCCGCCGGGCCAACGGGAAGCGGGGGCATTTTTTCCAGAGCTCGCCCGTCACGGAACGACTACGGCAATGATTTACGCGGCGATCTATGAGGATTCGTGCGACGCGGCATTTCGGGCTGCGGAGAAATCGGGTCTGAGGATCGTCATGGGGAAGATGATGATGGATGTCGGCACCTACGGCACCATGCAGCCGCGCAAAGTGTTGAGTGTCTCGATGCTCGAGAGCGAACGTCTTTGTCGTCACTGGCACGGGCGGAACGACGGACTCATCGAGTATGCCTTCAGCCCGAGATTCGCGCTCGCATGCAGCGAAAAGCTGATGCGCGAGGCGGCCGCGATGGCCGGTCAGTTTGGGTGCTACATCCAGACGCATCTCGCCGAGACGCGCGAGGAATGCGAGCGGGTGCGGCACCTTTTTCCGGCGATGAAGGACTACACTGACGTTTATGAGAAATGCGGGCTTGTGGGCTCCAAATCGGTCTTCGGGCACTGCATCCATCTTTCCGAGCGTGAGCGGGCGGCGATGTCGGCTGCCGGGGCGAAAGTGGCGCATTGCCCGACGGCGAATATTTATCTCTCCAGCGGAATCATGCCTCTCGCGGAACACCGGGCCGCGGGACTGAAGGTCGGACTCGGCACCGATGTCGCGGCGGGACCGGAATTGAATTTATGGCAGGTCATGCGCAGCGTGATCGAAAGCCAGAAGATGCGCGGCTTTTACGAACCGGGAGTTCAGGTGCCCACGCCGGCTCACGCGCTCCATCTTGCAACGCAGGGCGGCGCGGAAGTGCTTGGGAAATCGGATCAGATGGGGACGTTTGATATCGGCAAGGATGCGGACATCACGGTCATGGATATCGGAGCGATGCTGCCTTACCGCGGCAGCGCGACGAAGCCGGATGAACTGAGCCCCGAGGACGTGCTTTCGCTTTGCGTGTACCGCGGCGGGCCTCATGCGGTGCTGGAGACGTTTGTGCGCGGGCGCAGCGTTTACCGCTCCGCATCGCCGGAACTGTTCTAGCATTGCATCACGCGGGCGCATTTGGAGACTGCACCCAGTGCCTGCACGCATCGCCCAACTTATCGTCCTCTTAATCGCCGCGCTTTTTTGCGGCTGCGGTCGCTCGCCGGATCGCGCGGAGATTGTCGTCATCAACGGCGCCGAACCCGGAACGCTCGACCCCGGAAAGATTTCGGGCCAGCCCGAGGGACGCGTCGCGAATTGTCTGTTTGAGGGACTGACGCGCTACAACATCGATGGCGAAAGCGAGCCCGGCATGGCCGAGCGCTGGGAAATTTCGCCGGACGGGCGGACTTACACTTTTCATCTGCGCGGTGCAAAGTGGAGCAATGGCGACGTGGTCACTGCGCAGGATTTTGTGTGGTCGTGGCTCCGCGTTTTGAAAGAGGCTGATGCGGAATATCGCTATCAGATGTTTTATTTGCGCGGTGCGGAGGAATTCGCGAAGCAGTTCGACGCGCAGGGGAAGCCGGATGAAAAGACCATCGGCATCCATGCGAAAGACGATCGCGCGCTTGTGGTAGAGCTGAAAAACCCGACACCCTACTTCATCGACCTGTGCGCGTTTTACACCTTCTTCCCGCTGCACCGCCCGTCGATTGAAGCGGCGGAGAAGGCCGGCGAGCAGTGGTTGCGTCCGGGCCGCCTCGTCGGCAACGGCGCATTTGTGATGAAGGAATGGCGCTTGAACGACCGTATCCGGCTCGATCGAAATCCTGCTTACTGGGATGTCGCAAATGTCCGTGTGGCGAACCTCGACATCCTGCCGGTGAATAATCCGAACACCGCGTTCAATTTTTACCATAGCGGTGTCGCGGACTTGATGCTCGATAAATCGCTCGTCCCGAGTTCGCTGGTAAGCGAGTTGAAGAAGCGGCCCGACTATCACGCGACGCCGGTGCTCGCGACTTACTTCATGCGCTTCAACGTAACTAAAAAGCCGTTTGATGATGCGCGGGTGCGGCGCGCAATTTCCATGGTCGTGGACAAAAAGCTCCTCACGGAAAAAATCACGCAGGCCGGCGAGGTCCCGGCAAATGCGTTCGTTCCGCCGGGGACCGCCGGATATGTGGGCCCGGCGGGATTGAAGCGCGACCTCGATGCTGCACGAAAGCTCCTCGCCGATGCCGGATACCCGGGCGGAAAGGGTTTTCCGTTGGTGCGTTATCTTTATACGAACCGCGCGGATGTGGATGACAAGATAGCAGTCGAACTTCAGGCGGTTCTTCAGAAGGAGCTTGGTATTTCCATCGGGCTCTCGAAGCAGGAGTGGTCTGTGTATCAGGGTTCGCTCGCCAGTCTCGACTACGACTTTGCGCGCTCGTCGTGGGTCGGTGACTACAAGGATCCGAACACGTTCCTCGACATGTGGGTCACAGGCGGCGGCAACAATCAGACCGGATGGGGAAACAAGCAGTATGATGACCTCATTGCCAAAGCCGGTGCCGAACCTGCGCAGGAGAAGCGCTTCGATTTTTTCCGGCAGGCCGAGAGTATTGTGCTCGAGGAGGCTGCGATTTGCCCGCTGTTCAACTACGTGGTCATCATGTTTTACGACGGCGAGCGTCTGGGAGGTGTGCGCGGGAATCTAACGGATGAGCACCCGTTCCGGCTGTTGCATTGGAAAAAGCCGTGACGGACTTCATCGTCTATCAGCTCTATCGCGCGATCGGCTTTGTGCTCGGGCTCCTTCCGCTCGGACTGGTTGTCCGTGTCGGTCGCCTGATCGGGTTTTGTGGCTATTTCATTGCCGGCAAATACCGGGGAATCGCGCTGCGAAATCTCGCAATCGCATTTCCCGAGCAATCGCCGGCGGAACTTCGCGCGCTCGCCCGCCGGCACTTTACCACGCTGATTGGGAATTTATTTGCCGCGGAGAAGATCGGACGGCTTTCGCGCGATGATGTAAAAAACATCGTGACGATTGAAGGCCGCGAAGTCATCGACTCACTCATCGCGGAGAAGCGCGGCATCGTCGCGTTGGTGAGTCACATCGGGAACTGGGAACTGCTGTCGCAAATCTGGCCGGTCGTTTTTCCGTGTCCGGGCGGCTCGGTGTATCAACAGCTCGGAAACGGTCACATTGATGCGCATGTCCGCAGAACGCGCGGGCGGCTCGGGCTTGCTCTGTTTGAGCGGAAGGAGGGTTTCACGCAGGCGATGGACATGCTGCGGAAAGGCGGCGCGGTCGGCGTACTTTTCGATCAACACGCCGGCGATGCAGGCGTGTGGTGTCCGCTTTTCGGCCGTCTCGCAAGCACGACCTCGCTGCCTGCGATGCTCGCTCTGCGGACAAAAGCTGCGCTGGTTCCGCTCGCGATGCACACAGATGGCGCGGGGAAGTGGAAGCTCGTCATCGGTGAGCCCGTCGTTCCTTGTGCGACCGAGCCCGGGGCTGTGACAGCGCAACTCAACCTTGCGCTGGAGCGGCAGATTCGCAGCCAACCCGCGGATTGGTTCTGGGTGCACAATCGCTGGAAAACTCCGAAACCCGAGTTCCTGCTGACGAATTACAAGCGGGGGATTTCTTACGCGACGCCCGAGCCTCCCAAGTTGAAGCCGTTCCGGATGCTGATTCGCTCCTCAAACTGGCTTGGTGACGCTGTGATGACCGTTCCCGCGCTTCTCGCAATCAAGCGCGGACGGCCTGATGCACACATCACCGTGCTGACGCCGGCAAAGCTCGCGGACGTTTACCGGCAAATTCCTGAAGTCGACGAAATCATCGCGGTGGAGGCGCCGACAGGAAAGGGCTTGATGCGGAAGATTCGCGGGCTGTTCCACGTGTTCACTGTTGCCCGTGAGGTGAAAAGACGCGCTCCGTTTGAAGTCGCGATCCTTTTTCCCAACAGCGTTCGGACGGCAATCGAGGTGTGGCTGGCGGGAGTGCCACGAAGAGTCGGGTATCCCGGGCACTCTCCTCGTTCGCGGTTGTTGAACCAGGTTTTTCGCGAAAAGCCCCGGAAGAAGAAGGACGGCCCCGCGCCTGCGCCGGTGCATCAAGTGAACCATTATTTGCGTCTCGCAAAGTTCATCGGAGCGGACGTGAAGCTGGATCAGGAAATCGTGGAGCTTGCGCCACCGTTGCCGGTGGAAGCCGGCCGTTCGTCCATTCGCATCGCCGTGTGTCCGGGTGCGGAATATGGTCCGGCGAAGCGGTGGTTGCCCGAGCGTTTTGCGGAGGTGATGTGTGCCGCTGCGAAGGTTCACGAAATTGAATGGCACCTCGTCGGCACCGCGAAGGATCGTCCGGTGGCGGAGGAAATCGAACGGCACGCGAGTTTGCCGGGAGTCCGGAATTCGTGTGGACAGACGAGTCTTCAAGAGCTGATTGAACTGCTGAAAACATGCCGTGCGCTCGTGACGAACGATACGGGAACCATGCATCTCGCAGCGCTGCTCGGGCTCCGGACGGTGTCGATTTTCGGTAGCACGGAGCCGGTGCTCACAGGCCCACTCGGACGCGGGCATATCGTGATTCGCCGGCAGGTGGAGTGCAGTCCGTGTTTTCTGCGCGAGTGTCCGATTGATTTCCGCTGCATGAAATCCGTGGAATCGGCGGAAGTCACGGAGGCGTTGCTTTCAGTGATTGGCGGAGGAAACCGATAGCGACTGGCGGAACGGTCACTCCCGCGAGACGCGCGCAAAGTTACTCACGATTTCGAATTTTCGTCCCTCGTCACGTCGAGAAAGTAGCGTTCGAGATTCTGCTGGGGCTTTCCCTCGCCGACTACTCGTCCACCGGCGGCTGCGATTCGGCTTCGGATGTCTGCCATCAGCTCCGGCGTCACGTTTTCCATCACGAGTTCGGTCTGGTTCTCGATGGAGATCAACTGGTCGAGCTGGCCTTCGCGCACGAGCGAGCCGCGGTGCATAATGCCAATGCGATCGCAGATTTCCTGCACCTGGCTCAGCAGGTGCGAGCAAAGCAGCACGGTGATTCCGCGCTCCTTGAACTTCAGGATCAGGTCGCGAATCTGATGCGAGCCGGTCGGGTCCACGCCCGCCGTCGGCTCATCGAGCACGAGCAGTCGCGGCTCCTGGACCAGTGCCTGGGCGAGGCCGATGCGTTGGAGCATCCCTTTTGAGTAGCCGCCGACACGACGATCCTTCGCATCTTCCAGTCCGACGAGTGCAAGCAGTTCCTTGGTCCGGTCTTCGAGCATTTTTCCACCAAGTCCGCAGAGCTTCCCGTAAAACTCCACGGTCTCCTTGCCGGTAAGGAATTTGTAGAAATACGGATTCTCCGGCAGGAAACCTACCGCTTCGCGGCTTTCGACATCGCGGCTGTCGCGCCCGAAAATGAATGTGCGTCCCGAGGTCGGCGTCACGAGGCCGAGCACGATTTTCATCGTCGTGCTTTTACCCGAGCCATTGGGTCCCAGCAGACCGTAAACGTGCCCGGCCTCCACGTTCAGATTGAGGTCGCGCACAGCGGTAATCTTTCCGCGCTGGAACATCGAAGGAGGTGTGAATTCCTTCGTGAGATTCTGGATTGAAATGGCAGGCGTGCTCATCGGTCCGGAATCGATAGCGCGGAACCGCCGATTGGCCAAACCAGTTTGCTGTTAAATCGAAGCCTCTATTTTGAATATGCCATCACATAGGCGAGGACAGCCCGTTCCTCGATGGGCGTGAGTTTCGATTCCGGCGCCATGCGGCGGATGATGTCCGGCCATTCGGCGCGAGTGTGTGCGGTGACGGCCACGGCATTGTGGCAATCCGTGCAATCCGTGGTGTAAATCGTGCGGCCTTGTTCGAGCACGGCGACTGTCGTGCGTGCGGACGATGCCGCAGCGGGTGTAACCGACGGAGCAATCGACTCCATCGTGACGCATCCGGCGGGCAAAAGAGCCGCCAGCAGGAGCGGCGCCCACCGGAGTGAGCGCCGCTTTTCTACCGACCAAACATTCATTTTAGAAATGGAATCCGAGGATCATGCGGGTCTGCACGTCCGGCTCGGAATCGATGTCCGTGGCCTGAAACAGCACCGTGGTTGCGACGAAAAAGTCCTTCTTCCGATAGGATGCCACCGGGCCGATGTAGAGCGCGCCATCCGCGCTGCCCGACCATCCCTCGTATTCGAGCTCATACTTCGCCTCGGCGCCGATGCTGAATGACGGCGACAAATCGTAGCTCACGCCGAGCGTCTGCTCGAACACGCCGATTTCCTCATCGTAGCCGGAGCCTTCCCATTCTGCTTCGACGATCGTGTTGGAAATGAAGGTCCATGGACCGAGATTTTTCTGCAAAAGCAATTTTGCCTCGAGCTTGAAAATTTCCTCCCCGAGCTTCACCTCGCCGTAAATGGCGCTTCCAAGGATGTCGGTGGTCGGGTTCGAGAGATTGTAGATCAACTCGACGCCGGAGCTTTTCCAGACGGCGTCGGTCTTTCCGCCCTGCCGCGTGAGTGTCCAGTCAGCGAGGTAAATGCCGATCTGGAGCTTGTCGGTCAGACCGCCCTCGAGTTCGTGGCGGAAATCGAATGAGTCCTTGCCGGAGCCGTAGGATTTCCATGTGACCCATTGCTCATACTCCCAAACTCCTTTCGGATTTGTGGTGACGTCGTTTGAGTAGGTGAACTTCCGGTCGCCAGCGAGCGCGGAGCTCGCGAGGACGGAAACGGCGGCGATTGCAGTGATTGCTGATTTCATTGTGCAATTGCGACTCAATCGCAAAAGCACGTTCGCGTCAACATGTTTTTGGGACTCAGTCGCAATAAAGATGCGTGAGTTGTTTGTGCCTTATGGTTAGTTACTTGTATCCGTCCTCAGGGCGAGGTGCCGCGCCGCCTTGGCAACAATCCGTGATGAAATCGCGTGGTTCCCCCCCCATTTCGCCAACAAGACCGCATCGCTGCGGCGGCTCGCGAAACCACCAAACGGGCCGGTTTCGGGGTCGGAATGGCGCTGTTTTTTCCAGATGCAAAGTGATGCATATCTTTCGTGCGGGAAATGATTCCAGCGTGCACGAGATGGGCCACACCGGCTACGCGTCGCCGAGCAATCTGTTTACCATTCCCGCCGCTACGGTGCCGAGAGCTTCTCGATGGCGCGACGGTGCGGGGCGGTGAGCGGAAGTGAGTCTAGTTCGCCGAGCTTGTGCCACGCTTGATTTGCAGCGGGCTTCGACGGCGGCGCAACTTCGTGAACGTAAAGCAGCACGCGATGATGCGTGAACGGATACTCGGCTGAATGAAGCGGCTGCGAACGTGGCGCTTCGTTCAGCAGCGGAAGCTTCCAGAGACCCTTCCATCGCGGTCCGGACTGTTGCTCCAGAAGGACGCTGCCTTTCTGGAGAACCCACGCGCAGTGCTCAATGAGGTCGATTCGCTTTTTGCGGGGCTTTTTGATTGGAAGATTCCGCGCTGTGCCGGCTGCGGCTCCGAGACAGTGCACACGCACCGGACACTCGTCGCAACGGGGATTGCGCGCCGTGCAAAGCAGCGCGCCGAGTTCCATCAGTGCGGCATTAAAAAGCCCCGGTTGCTTCTTCGGAACCAGCCGTCCCGCCTCCAGCCAAAGCGCTGCCTGGCCCTTGGCGGAGTCGATAGGCTCGCGCAAATCGATCAGCCGCGCGACGACCCGTGCCACGTTTGCATCGACGATTGGCTCCGGCAGATCGAACGCAAAGCTAGCGATCGCACCCGCCGTGTAACGTCCCACACCGCGCAGTGCCCGAATCGCAGCCGGATCGGCCGGAATTCTTCCCCCGTGCGTGGCTACGACGGCCTGTGCAGCGCGATGAAGATTTCGCGCGCGGCTGTAGTAGCCGAGGCCCTGCCAGAGAGAGAGAACGTCGTGCTCCGCCGCGGCGGCGAGCGTTTGAAAATCCGGAAACCGCGTGAGCCAGCGGTGGTAATAAGGAATCACCGTCGCGACCTGCGTCTGCTGCAGCATCAACTCGGACACAAGAATCGCATACGGATCCCGAGTGTGCCGCCACGGCAGGTCGCGCTGTTCCTTTCTGAACCACGAAATAATTGCCTTCTGAAAACTCATTGGTTGCTGCGCGAAATCACGCGCCCGTTGTGTCGGCGACGCCTGCTCCGGTCAACCGTCCGCATTGCTCCTTGAATCCGCGCGGACCGCGACGCAGATTCCGGCACCATGAACCGCCGCGATTTTTTAAAGTCCGCATCCGCTGCCACGCTCGGCGCACTCGCCGCAAATGAGTCGCGCATTTTTGCCGCCGATGAAGTGGAGAAAATCGCGCCGCGCGCGGACTGCGTCATCGTCTTGTGGATGGCCGGCGGCATGGCGCACACGGAGACATTCGACCCGAAGCGCTACACGGCATTTGAAAAGGGCGTGGAATCAAAGGCGGTGCTTTCCACCTTCCCGAGCATCCCGACGAGTGTCGATGGCGTCCGGTTCTCGCAGGGGCTCGAAAAAATGGCGGAGGTCATGGACCGCGGTACGCTCATCCGGACTGCGCAGGCTGCGGACCTCGGGTTCATTTTGCACTCGCGCCATCAGTATCACTGGCACACCGGCTACATCCCGCCGCAGTCGGTCGCAGCGCCGCATATCGGCGCGTTCATGGCGCGTGCCCTGGGGCCGCGAAATCCTGCCATTCCGGCGTTTATCAACATCGGACAGCGCTTCGATCTCGGCGAAGGTGAAGAGTTGAAGGCATTCACCACCGCGGGATTCCTCGGCAGCGAATACGGTCCATTCAATGTGCCGTTTCCGCAGGATGCCGCGCAGGCCGTGCGTCCGCCGGAGGGGATGACGCCCGGCCGGTTCGCTGACCGGAACAAATTCTACAAGCGGCTGCTCGAAGCGAGTCCGGTGCGGGAGGGCAGCGCTTTTCAACGCGAGTCGTTCATCCGCGCGATGGACAACGCGCACCAGCTTCTCGCCTCGCCGGCGGCGAAGGCATTTGATCTCTCGCTGGAGCCGCCGGAAAGCGTCGCTCGTTACACGCCGCCGGGCTTTGACCCGAAGAAAATCGGCGGGCTGAAGCTCGATCGCGAAGGCGTGTATGAAGTGCAGAGCGCAGGGCGATTCGGGCTGGGCTGTCTGCTCGCGCGGCGGCTCGCCGAGGCGGGCGCGCGGTATATCGAGGTGACGACCGAATACATCCCGTTCCTCAATTGGGACACGCACGAAAACGGACACACAAAGCTCGTGGCGATGAAGTCGATGATCGATGCGCCAATCGCCCAACTCATCCGGGACCTCGAGGAGCGCGGCCTTTTGAACCGCACGCTCGTGGTGCTTGCCAGCGAGTTCTCGCGCGACATGCTCATCGAGGGAAAACAGAACAGCCAGCAGCGCGAGCAGGCGCGCGTGCCCGATCGCATCGAGGAACTGAAATACTACGGCATGCACCGTCACTTCACCGAGGCGGGTTCGGTGCTGATGTGGGGCGGCGGCATGAAGCGCGGCCATGTCCACGGCGAGACCGCGGACGAGCGTCCGTGCAAGACCGTGAAGGATCCCGTCATCATCGAGGACCTGCACGCCACGATTTACAAGGCGATGGGGATTTCGCCGAAGCTCAGCTACCTCGTGGAAGAGCGCCCGTTTTACGTCACGAAAGACGGCCTCGGAAAACCGATTGAGTCGCTTTACGCGTAGGGTCAGTCGCGTCCTTCTGCGAGCCGCTGGATGGTTCCGTGGATGGAGCGTTCGATGGTCGTGCCGTCAGCGCCGCGAAGTTTGAGAGCGAGTTCGTAGCAGTGCGTCGGGCCCAGTTCGGGCACGCTGATTTTTACGGTGCGTCCGTCAGCGCCGAGGCTTGCTGCGGCGACCGCGAGCGTGCGCTCGTCGTAGTGCTTGGAGCCGTAGTTCTTCGTGCGTTTGAGCGACCACACTTTCACCGCGAACGCATCGGCCTTCACGGAGTTCGGATCGATGCTCTCGCTCAAGGTCACATTCAGCGCGCCTTTCGCCGCTTGGATTTCGAGCGGCACGTAAGCGGGTTTGCCGCTGCGGCGGATGCGGTGAAATCCGCCGGGCGCGGTCGCGTTTCCGGCCCACGCGAACATGCCGCAAGTGTAGAGCGCGCCGTCCTCCGCAAAGCGTCCGCGCATGATGCCGGTGGCAAACGCGGGCATCGGCAGTTCGCACACCGCGCCCTGCCAGACGCCGCGGACTTGTTCGTTCGGGACGATGAATGCGCGGCCTGTTCCGTAGCTGAGATTCAGCAGTGCGCCGCCGAGCGTGCCCCACGAGTTCTTCGGCACAAACAGAAGCTCGGCGGGGCTGCGGTCCTTGTTGTTGGTGATCCAGACCATCGGCGGCTCCATTGCGGAATCCGACGTATCGGTGACGTCCGTGTAGCCGAACATGTTCCCGTAAAAGCCACCGACTTTCACCCGGTTGATGCGGTTCTTCGGCGTCCAGAAGCCCTCCTGGTCGGTCACGAAAAACGTCCCGTCGTCATTCACGCTCACGCCATTCGCTGCGCGAAAACCGGTCGCGAGAATCTCGGTGCGCGTGCCGTCGGCGTTTACGCGGAGCAGCGTACCGTGGTGCGGCACCACGCTGTCGAGCGCGTGGCGTCCGGACTTCGCGTAGTAGAAATTCCCCGCTGCATCCGTCTGCAAGCCCATCGCGAATTCGTGGAAGTGTTCGGTGACCTGCGCGTCGTCGTTGAAGCACTGGATGAAGTCCGTCTCGCCGTCGCCGTTCAGGTCCACGAGTTTCGCGAGCATGTCGCGGCAGGTGATGAACAAGTCGTCGCCGCGGAACTTCACACCGAGCGGCTGGAAGAGTCCGCTCGCGATTCGCCGCCATTTCAGCGGGGCGGGCGCGGGGGCCTTGATTCCATCGACGCGCCATACGTCGCCATTCCACATCGCCACGATTGCGGCCTTTCCGTCCGGCGTGAAATCGAAGCCTCCGGGACGCAGCCAGCTTTGCCACGGGTTCTCGATGGGCAGCGGAAAATCATCCGCGGCAAACGCGCCGTCGGCTTTGCCCGCAACGGAAGTCGTCTCTACCGTCTGCGGCCATTGCGCGGGGCCGCCTTGTGTGAGCGGTGCGAGGTCCAGTGGCGAATTGTCGGTCTTCGCGAGCGCGTCGAGTGACGCGGGATCCACACGCGAAATGAAGATGCGCGTCTTTGCTCCGCCGGGCAGCGTCGCGACCCAGAATCCGCCGTCCTTTTTCAGAGTGCCGTCGCCTGTCAGCGCGACGCTCACCGTGTCCGGCGCGACACGAAGCGCGACAGATTTTGCATAGGAGCCGACATTGAGCGTGCGCGTGAACACTGGCGTGGCCCCGTAGTCGAGCAGGCCGGGCGATTCGAGCACGCGAACATGTTCGGCGCCAATGCTCGCGGCGATGACGACGCGATTGCCGTTGCGGTGGAGTCCTTGAAAGCGCGCCCATTCGCGCCGGAGCGGGCCGTAGCGTTTGCCGTCCTTCCCGAGCACGCGGGCGTCGTCGTCCCACTTGCCGTCCGGCGAAGCCCAGCCGGGGCCGACGGGATTGATGAAATGCTTCTCGCCCGTGAGCGAAGTGTGCGTGCCGTGGCTGCCGTCGAAAGCGATGCCCTTCCAGTCCACGAAGTCGCCCGTCGTCGCTGCGGCCACGCGCATCGTGTCGTGGTCGTAAATCATCCACGCGCGTCCTTTGCTCACGCCGCCGGGGCCGTCGTCGAGGCGCACGGCGATGGCCTTTTGCGCGATGTTGTCCGGCGCGACTTGCAGCGTCCAAAACAGCGCGTTGCCCATCTCCATGCGCTTGTATGGCGGCGCGCTGGTGTCCGCTTTCTCCGCCTCCGCACGCGCCAGTCCGCGCGGCAGGGAGGCGAGGTATGCGGGCGTGACTTCCGTAAACTGCGTCTTGTTGTGCGGCTTCAGGAACGTCTCGCGGATGTATTGAATCACCGCGTATTTCTGCGCTGTCGTGTATTGCGGCTGCGGCACCATCTGGCCGAATCCCTTCGTCAGCGTCACATACATCGAATACGGGTCCGCGCCGTTCTTTAACGGCCCTTCCGCGAACCGCAGCGCCGTGGGCAGCGAGCCGGGCGCGTCCGTTGTGCCGTGGCAGACCACGCACAGCGTTTTGTAAATCTCCGCGCCTTCCGCGAGCGACTTGTCATTCCATCCCGCCACGATCTCCGCGTGGTCGCTGCGCTCCAAAGCCTGCACCCACGAGGCTTTCACCGTCACTCCCGGCGCGGGTTCGATAACCGGACGCCCCGTTTCCCCGCCCGGCTTGTAGGTAA
>SXGQ01577159.1_pt1 | contig 30763 bp, 24 predicted proteins | sample 3178371 | NCBI WGS metagenome assembly SXGQ01 (sample SAMN11356859, study PRJNA531348) | freshwater metagenome | isolation source: freshwater sample F1-20 | place: China: Fuxian Lake, Yuxi | collected 2017-12-25
AATTAACCCTTAAAGGTACACAATATCAATTGATTTTGAAAAAAATCGAACTCCAGTGTAATTGGAGCCGATATCTTCGTTTAAATAATGTCTAAAATAATGATCATTTTTATTTAGAATGGCCAATATAATAAATGATTAGGCCAACACTCTTTTGTCAGAGATCGAATGGTAAGGGGGATTTTTCAAAACCAGCGCATCCTGCGAAAAAGCAGAAAAACAATGGAAATCATCGCTCCGCTAAGCCCCAAAAGCCCCCAAAAAGCTGTTTCGGTTCGAGCATAGGGTAACGGAATGTTCATCCCGTACAAACTCGCAAAGAGGGTTGGGATAGCCAAACAGATGGTCACGAAAGTCAAGGTTTTCATGACATTGTTCATGTTATTATTGATAACGGAGCTGAAGGCCTCCATCATTTGGCCCATTATCCGTATCGATATCGTGGTCATTTGAAGGGCTTGCTGGTTTTCAATTTGAACATCCTCAAGCATGTCGTCGTCCTCCTCATGGGTGAAATGACGCAAACGACGCAGCCTTTCCAACATGGTTCCATTGGTCTGCAAGGCGGTGGTGTAGTAAATCAGGGCTTTTTCGTATTGCAGAAGACCCACAATCTCTTTGTTTTTGAGGGAATTTTCCAGCTCGTCTTCCAGTTTTTCAACGATTTTGTTGATATTCCGAAGGTGAATTAGGAATTTGGAGGCTGTTTTAAGGAGAATTTGAAGAAGAAAGGTGTCTTTTTTGTTAGTCGTAAAGCCTCGCACCCTTTCCCTGACAAATTCCTGTACGATTGCGTTTTCTTCTTTGCAAAGGGTGATGGTCAAGGTTCCAGTCTGCATGATAAGCAAAGGCAGGGTGATGAAGGGAATATCATATTCCATGCCCCTAAAGTGGGGGATTCTCAGAACTACAAGCAGGTAATCACTTTCTTTTTCTACCCTTGAGAGTTCATCCAAGTCCAATGAGTCGGTTAGATATTCAACGACCTGGGGGCAGTGCTTCTCGAGCCATGCCGTATCCTTGTCGTCCGGGTCCACAATATTGATCCAGCAACCGCTTTCTACTTCTCGGATTTCGGTCAACCGTCCGTTCAAGGTCTGCAACAACTGAATCATGGTAATTGGGAGCTATTTCGATAGGCGAATAAAGTGAAATGTCCAAGGGCTACGCAAAAATAGGGTTTTATAAGCTTAATGGGGCTCTAGCTAACCAATTGTGGGAGATTAGGCGCTTGTTAGGCGGTGGTTCATCTTAATCCCGTAATTTTCTAATGCTGGTAAAATTGAACCGTACCATGAACTTCCTAGAGGCCGGATAAGTCCCTTTTGTTGTATTTTTCCTTGAAGGTAGAGCTCTACGGCCATGGCCAGTGGCAGACCTACCGTTTTGGCCATGGCGGATTTATCGCCCCCCTCTCCTTCTAAAATTAAGGTACAACGATGACTTTCTGCCTGACCATCAGGATTTAAAGTTCGGACATGGTGGGTCATGAGGAGCATGTCACGATCCGTGGGCGCCAACGACATTCGTTCTGTCATCCTTGTTTCTAACCAATCTGCCGGCGATTGCCAATTGGTTGCACCATCTGAATTATGCCCCCCGATACTTTTTGAATATTGGAGGTGCAAGGTGTCAATCAGTTCCCAAATGCCCAAATAGTCCCATAATTCCTGGACAACCTTACAATCGGCATCCGAGTATCCTAATTCGTTGGATAATTTGTGGCGCAAGGTATTCGGGGACGGTAGGTTGTTAAAGAGAGTTGGTTCCAAATCCCTGGATGAATTCAATCCCCAATTTGCTATGGGATACCAAGCAGTGCAAAAGTGACGATGCCGTAAGGTGCCCCTTATGACGGTATGGGCGTTGGGAATGCCATACAGGTCGGCATAAGGCAAGGAATTTCGGTTGAAATAGCCCACCAAATCCGGGAAATCGGCTAAGTCAACCTCAACAACTTCACGGAATAGGTCCGGGTAGCTCAAATGGTTGGTCTTGTTTTGGTTCAGGTATTGAGCAGGGCCGCCCTGTCCTGCCAGAATAACATTCCGAGGATTCCAAGAAAATTTGTAATGCCAAGGGTTATTGTCCGAAACTGGGGCAACGAGGCCCCCTGTATAACCCTCGTAGGACACAATTTGGTGACCGTTTTGTTGAAGGTTATCCAGGACTTGAACGGCAGTCAGATGGTCCAAACCAGGATCGCAGCCACATTCATTCAAGAAAAGCAGTCCTTTGCTGGCGATTTCTTCTTGAAGACAATCCATTTCAGGCGTTTGATAAGAGGCCGTGAACATAGGTTTGTGGTATTTCAAGCATGCTTTAGCCACTGTTAAATGCAGGTAAACTGGTAGGAGCGAAACGACTAGTGTTGCATTTGCAACTAATTTCTCAAAACCATCATTATCCGTTGTGGGCTCCACAGTAGTCGCAGAACAAGATGGCAAAAACTCAACTTTGGCTTTCGCCCAATTAAAATTTTGGTCGGCAACCACAATTTTGATATTCAGAACGGATGCTTGTTGTGCCAAATACTCTATTAAGTAGCCAGAAGACCTGCCGGCCCCAAAGATCAAAACTATACGTTCTGTCATATTTTTTTGAATGCGGCTTTATTTGAGAGGTTGATAATTGGGTATTTCCTCAAAGATCAATCGCCCATTACGCCAAACCAAGGCATCAAAACTGCCATCGGGAATGAAATCAAAGCCCTCGCTGGATGGGTCCGATCCCCTGCTGATCAAATGGTCAAAATAGACTAGAGAGCGGTCTTTGTCCCATTGCATTTGAACCTGTACATCCCGAGGGTATTGAAGCTGCCAACGGCTTAGGCTACGCCCTTCATAATCAATGAGGGGGGCGCCAACATGAACCAACTCAGACCCGGGGTCAGGACAGAGCCAATCCAAGACTTTGCGTTGAGTAAAGGGTTCTCGAGCATCATACCCCAAAACGGCATAGCATATTTTACCGTTATAGGCGGGAGTTATCGGTAGGATTTGGAAATAAACTGCACCGGGCCAATGGCGGTTATCGAAAACATCTTCGTTTTCGAAGCGGTTGGCCATTTGGTCAATCAAGGGGTAGAATTTCCCTGTCTGCCCAAGCACGCAACCGTAATGCCTTCGGGCATTCTGTTCAAGAAGGACTGACCATGTCAAAATACGCCATTTTTGGTCAGGGGTCGTTAAAGTGGAAACAGAGGGTAATTCGGACCAAGCCAATCCCCAAGAATTCCCGGTTTTGACCAAACGAACTATATCCTGCACAAAGCGATGGTTAGCAGTCCGTCTCTTGGCTACAGACGAATCTTCCGCAAAAACCTTGGCTTTCAACTTCATACTATTGAAGATATCGAGTGGGGTCTCTTGAACGACCTGGCCCAAAGCCATGCTCGTCACAAGCCACAAGCCACAAGTCAAGAAAATTCCAATTTTTGGGCAATGATTCATGGTTTTCAAATCTTAACGAGGCGTTTTGATCCAACGTAGGGACTGGTATCGAATGGCAGGTCTTTGTAAATTTTGGTTGTTATGGGTTTCAAGTTCAAGAAGGTAGAGACCAGGCATCAAGCCAGGCATTTCTAGGGAATAGGTGCTTGAAGCCGCTTGCGAACCATCCTGAATTGGGGAGTCCATCCATTCAGAATGCCAAACGGATTGCCCAAGCTGGTTGGCGATTTGGAGGCGTACTCTGCCGCTGATCAAGGGGATTTGAAGGGTTAAACGCTGATCGCTGGAAGGATTTGGATAAATTGACCAGTCTTGTGCAGTGGGAGGAACATCCGCAACGGGTAAGGCATAGAAACGATAGAGTCCAATATTGGTGATGTAGAGATTACCGCCAAAATCATTTTGACTCGTGAACCGAATACGATACGAGCCTTGCGTTGTTCTCTGCAACAAAGGATGATCCACCTCGATTCGCCTGAAAGCTAACGAATCCGCGGGGTTGATTCCTGCATGGGATCGCAGGGAATCACCGCCGTTTCGGTAAATTTCTTGGAAGGTATTGCCGCAGTCCGAAGAAAACGACACTATCAGGCTGTCTCTAAAAGCGTTGTTACGGTTGGAGTAGGCGACGTCAAAATACAGTTTGTACCGTTGTCCCGCAGGTGCTCCTTGAAGAAAAAACGGCGGTGAAACGAGGTGATCTTTCTGACGAAGCCTAGCTGAATAATCCCGCATTTTGATCCCAGCAGCCCATCCTGTTCCTCTACCGTTCGCCCCTGTGCTGGTAGCGTGAAAAGGGGATGGGGTGGAGGGTAATGGGTAGGTTGACCATGTTGCGGGCAATGTTGATCCGGTGTAATCATCGTTATCTGGGTTTTCGATCGTCCAATCAGAAACCCGATGATTCTCGGTCACAAAGGGGAGTCGAAGCGAGTCATTGAAATGTTCCGTAATCAGATCATTGGCAGGCTGGATATTGCGAAATTGCAAGAAAAAATAATTGTTGAGGGTATCACCTTCCAGCCCTTGCAAGGACATGCCTGATCCTGGCGGTCTCAGAGGGCTGATCCGGAACATCCAGCGTTCTTCCGAATTGGCGAGATTTCTATTAAGGCTACTAATCGTAACATCACTTATCTGGCCTGGGGCTAATATTCTGGATCCAAAAAAAACCGAATGATGCCAGATTTGGTTATCGTACACATCCAACATAAATCCATTCGCCACCGTATCTCCTCGGTTTGCGATAGTGAATTTCAAATTGGAAAACAAAGGACTGCTCGTGGCACATCGTCTTCCTAACACTGAAATAGATGGTGAATCTAGTCCGAGGATGGCCAGGTCAGGTCCGTGTTGAAAAGGCGGCGTTGGGGTATGCACGGCCGCCAAGAATTGGTAGGCCGCATCGGCTTGAATAATGCCTCGTCCGAAGAGATTGTCTTCGCCGGCAGGTCCCAGGTCCAATGCTGTTTGATACAGGGCATTGAGGATTTGACGACCGGATAATTGTGGAAAGGCTTCCTTGAGCAACAAGACAGCGCCCGTCACATGAGGTGAGGCCATGCTGGTTCCGGATTTTTGGCCGTAACCGCTTGGTCCATCGGCAGAACGCACATTCACTCCGGGTGCGGAGACTTCGGGCTTGATTTGGACCATGGAATCTGATCCACAACGACTAGGGCCGTGGCTCGAAAAACCTGCCAAAACATTAGAGGCATCAAGCGCCCCAACGCAGAATACATTAAGGGAATCGTAAATGACCTGTGCGGGTACACCAATGGTGTAGGGGCCTGGACCGTTGTTGCCTGCCGAAAAAACATTGGCTATACCGGCAGCCTCCGCGCTTAACAAAGCTTGAGCAACGACGGTGGCCTGGCATACGCTGTCTAAACCTGCATTGCCTCTGCCCCAAGAATTGTTAATAACATCCGGAATATCGGTATGGGTCGAGGTGTCTCCATCAGGGTTGAGGGCCCATTGGTAAGCCCTCATTAGTTGGGTCCAAGAACGAACCAAGGCCAGATTGGTTACAATCGGATCGGTTGCTATGAAATAGGCCCCAAAGGCCACACCAATGGTGTCCCTGTTGGAGGAATCTAAGCCAAGAACCGTACCGATAACATGGGTTCCGTGGTTGCCAATTTTGTCGGCTGGAACGGGTTCATCGTATGCGTACCAAGATTGATCCAAGCCCAAACGTTGCCCAATAAATTTACCGCGAATCGCAGGATGCTGAGGCCAGACACCAGTATCCATGAGCATGGCCCTACGGTTTTTGCCGGTGTAACCTCTCGACCACAATAGAGGAGCTTGGATAGCGCTTAGTCCAGGCTCCCGTCCGTTGACCAACTCTGGATGTTCAATGTTATTCGCAGTTGAACTTAAGTTATAGCATTGTCCATCAGACTCGCTTTCCGTCACGTTCATGGACTCGGTATATCCAATAGGCAAGGCGTCCACAGGGTCGATGGAACGAATATCAAGGCTTTGGGTAAGATGTGCAGCGGCCACACGGTCCATGCGTAGAACGACCGAATTCACAATCCAAAAGGAATCCAGCATGGACCATTGGGTTCCATTTACTTGATTGTATTCATCCAACCAAATACGAACCAAGTTGCAGGCATTTGATGATTTGCTCATGCTCTCACGGATTACGGTCGATTGCCTTTGATGCAAGGGCACCCCAAGGGAATCAAATAGAACGGTTGCCGCCGCAGCGTCAAATTGATCAGCAAAGGTGACCAAAAATTTCCCTATACTTAAGCTCGGAATCTGCTTTTGGGTGGAAGAATCTTGGATGATTCCTTCTGTACTGGGCAAGGATAGATTGTGGAGGCCAAAGGCTTGGCTTTGAAAGCAAAAAAGGCCCGATGAAAAGACTAAAGGCAGGAGGCTGATGGGAGATTGTAGACCCTGTAGGAATGAAAGGAACTTGGAGATCATAAGGCCTGAGTGAATTCATTGATTTGTGGAGATAAAGAAAGGAGGCAAAAGAAATAAAGTAGTTTAAGAGCGAATTGGGGGTATATTTGTGGCATGCCTGCCCAGGTGGCGGAATTGGTAGACGCGCTGGTCTCAAACACCAGTGAGCTAAAACTCGTACCGGTTCGACTCCGGTCCTGGGCACTTAAAGGGGTCACGTTGCGAAGATCAACGAAAGACATGTTGCAGGAGGTCGTTGCCGAATGCAAAGACCATGAGGAGGATAAGCAGGACCATCCCGACATACTGAGCTCCCATGAGGAACTTTTCGCTAAGTGGACGACCTGTGACCATTTCCACCAATAGGAAGACCACATGACCCCCATCCAATGCGGGGATAGGCAGCAAATTCATGATCGCCAATACCATGGATAGCAAGGCGGTGGTGGTCCAAAATCGCTGCCAATCCCAAATTCCACCGTACATCTTTTTCGCAATGGCTATAGGACCGCCCAATGATTTTTCGACGGGGACCTCCCCGCGGAAGATCATGCCAAAGCCTTTGATGTTATCCGAAATTGTTTTCCAACCCATGCGTGCCCCGGCAGGTAAAGCAGACAGAACGGAATAACGGACAGTTTGGGTAGGGATCTGCTCCATGGCTGGATAGAAACCAATGGTACCTTGATCACTGACTTTGACCTGTACATCCATGGGCGCTGCACTAGATCGGCGAAGGCTAAGGGTACAAAGACGAGATTTATTGCTTTTGAGAATTTTCTGCACCTCATCGAAATACAAAATTTCTTGGCCATTGATGGCTACAATGGAATCACCGTCTTGAACTCCCGCCTCTTGGGCAGGCATGCCCGCAGCAACCTCTCCTACAGCGAACCGCGACCTTGGGGTCAGGAACAAGCCCTTGTCTTGTTCCAGGAATCGGCGAAAGAAGTCCCCGGGGAGTTTGAGTTCCAACAGCTGAGAGCCTCGTGAAATCTCCAATTTTACATTGGATTGCAGTAGGTAATCCGTTGAGTATAAATCTTCGAGGTATTGAACGGGTTTGCCATTGACCATGCTAATGCAGTCACCCGCCTTCAAACCCAACTCTTCGGCAAAAGTGGTGGTAGCAAGGCCATGGGGAAGACTACGCATCGGGATTTTCTGTTCACCCCAATACCATAAAATCATTGCAAACAAGAGTATCCCTAAGATGGCATTGACCGTAACCCCGCCGATCATGACAATAAGCCGTTGCCATGCGGGTTTGGAACGAAATTCATCAGGCTTGGGAGCTGCGGCCAGCTGGTCCTTGTCCACCGATTCGTCCACCATCCCGGCAATTTTGACATAGCCCCCGATGGGTAGCCAACCTAACCCAAATTCCGTATCCCCTCTGCGAAATGAAAACAGTTTCTTTCCCCAAGCGTCCACAAAGACATAGAATTTCTCTACCCTTATCCCGAATATTCTAGCGGCGTAATAATGTCCCCATTCATGCAGAAGTACGATTAGACAAAGGCCCAGAATGAGCTGACTGGTCATGATCAGGATTTCCATAAATGTAATTGCGGTTATACGCCCCAAAAATAGCCTGAATTGGTAGTGCTGCCTCGTTAATACTTCTTAAGCGTAGGTTTGCATCATGTTGGATCGAGAGGCACTGCTGCACCTGATGGGCAAAATTTGGAATGCCTATGGTCTTCGTCTTGATCAGGCCTTCAGGGATGCTGGCGTACCCCTCAACGCCGAGCAATTTCGCTTCTTGGACCTGGTACGCGAGAGGCAAGGACAATATCAAGAAATCTATTCGCGTGCTTTGGGTCGTGATCGTTCCAGTACGTCGCGAATGGTCCAAAGCCTGCTTCGCAAAGGGTGGATCACTCGAATTCCCGAAAAAGAAGTCAACGACAGACTAGACCTCGATACCCGCATCAAGCGAATCTATTTGAGCGAGGAGGGTAAGAGAATTCTAGATCTTGTGGCCCAACCGGTTCGATTGGCATTGTTCCCTTTATGGGAGAATTTGGCCGGAGAGGAGAGAGAAATGCTTGAACTATTACTCAAAAGAATATATATCAATATCCTGTAAACTAAGGTATTACAATAAATCTTTTGGAATAAATGCCATATTGGGCTTCCAAATTGACCTGGTAGCAACCAGGAGCCAAAAGCAAAGGAATGTTCTCTATTTGCAAGCCTGGATTACTTAGATCCAACGCTATTTTGCCACGCATGTCCGTGAATGAAATCCTGCTGCAGGGATCCAAAGGATGCAATCCAAGGAAGAGGGTACTTTGACAAGGATTGGGGTAGAGAACCACATCCCCAGGGTCGGTCAATGGGGGTGGTGGAGGTGGTTTGGGCGCCCGATATCGGTCTCTGTATCGTACTTCTTGCACCGTAGGAGGAAAGAAAAGGATCCCTCTTTCAATAATCTGTAAGATTGGTCCTCGATTCCCACCTTCATTGGTGTACCAAGAGGTTTCAATTTCAGTGCGCGCAGGCAACCCTATCGCGGCAGAGCCGCTGATGGAGATGCTATCTTGAATACTGGTTCTGCTTCGCATTCTTAAACAATTGAACGTGCCGTAGGGCGTAGAAAGAGTCCCCCAAGCATCCGCGTGGCTAATACGTCGCCCACTCCTGGAAATTTGAGCTAGAGTAGGGATATTGATTTCAAAGGCAAAAGTGCTGGTGTCTCGGTCGTTGTATCGAAGAGGAAAATTCAAGATCTCGTCTGCATCGTTGTAAAAAATTGGAAGCGGCAAACCGAACAATCCTATCCCTTGAGCGGTCTTGGCCCATCGGTTGTTGTTTAGGTTATAAAAGTCATAGAGGTTGGTCAGTGGCAAATTCAAAGTATCAAAACCTGGAATTGGCAACTGAGCGGGCAATCCCAAAAACTCAAAGAGGCTGCTGCTATCGGCAATTTTGCGCCCATAATTTCCAAAAAGCAGAAAATAGGGTGTTTGGGTCGCGTTTTGGTATTGTTCCACTTTGCTTTGTTCGGAGAGCAAGGCTGATCCTGGGTTCCAGGATCGCGATGGCCCACTTTGGGTCAACAATGGAGCAAAAGAGAGCGGATTAGGGGCGAGGTAGTAGCGAAGACTATCGCCGGCCACGGGGGCGCAGATTCGGTTGAGTTCAGGTGCTGTTTGTGACTTGGCAGTGGAAACTATAAGCAACAAGACGATGTTGGGCAGAACGAAATACCATTTCATTCCTCAAGTATAATTTCCAAGGAGGGCATTCCAAGGCATCCTTTGCATTTACTTTGATGTTTTAGTGAAATGAAAGCAATTTTGGTCGTAGTTGGTGATGAAATTTTGTTGGGCCAGGTGGTGGATACCAATGCCTCCTATTTGGGTCAAGCCTTTGCGGCTTCAGGTTTGGAGCTGGTTAGTAAATGGACCGTTCGGGATCGGGAGGAAGAGATACTGGAAGTCCTCCACCTTGCGATGTCCAAAGCCGATTTGATTGTTTTCAGCGGGGGTCTGGGCCCTACTTCGGATGATTTAACCAAGCCCCTGCTAACCAAAGCTTTGGGTGGTCACTTGGTGCGTAATCAAAAGGTAGAAAATGCTATTAAGACATGGTTTGAAGCAAGGGGGCTGGAACCGGGTCCAATGAACTTGGCTCAAGCCGATTTACCGGATAATTGCACCTTGCTCAATAACCCTTTGGGAACGGCCCAAGGCATGTTATGGTTGCACCACGGGGTCCATGTCGCTGCATTGCCTGGGGTTCCTTACGAGTTCAAGCATATTGTGGACCAAGAGCTTATCCCTTACCTGAAAACAACAGGATTGTTGAGGCCCATGGTTCATCATACCCTGATGGTTGCCGGTTTGGTCGAGTCCTCCATCGCGCGTATCCTGAAAGCATGGGAAACCAAATGGAGGCCCGAAGGCATACGCTTGGCTTATTTGCCAAGACCAGGTCTTGTTCGGCTAAGGCTCAGCCTGTATGCCAATGAATGCGATGAAAGTCTTGATTTCGTTCTTGCTGCCATGCAAGGCCGAGTTCAATTAGCGGCTCAAGAAATCAAAGATCTTTTGGAAGGCTATGTCTATGGAGAAAATGAACTTTCACTGGAAGAATGTATCGGATTGATATTGAAGCGAAAATCTCAAAAGATTTTCTTTGCAGAAAGCTGTACCGGAGGCGCGTTGACTGCTAGATTGGTGCGTGTGGCTGGTGCTTCGGATTATGTGTTTGGTGGTGTTGTCGCTTATACCAACGAGCTCAAGGTCAATTTTCTTGGGGTCAAAGAAGAGGTCATTATAGCGCAAGGGGCGGTCTCTACTGAGGTTGTTGCCGCTATGGCCCAAGGTGCAGCCTTGCGTTACGGGACGGACTATGCCGTAGCGATCAGTGGGATAGCTGGTCCGTCGGGAGGGTCTGTTGATAAACCGGTCGGGCTGGTTTGCTTCGGTATCCAAGGCCCTCAAGGAACCTATGCCTATCATCGTTCTTTGGGTGCTGGACGTGAATTGGTTATTGAACGCGCTGTGATGACAGCGATGTTCCTCCTGTGGAGGGTTTTGATTGACCAACCCGTGATGGATTCATGAGTCCCATTCCCGAATCTTAAGAGTCCATTCGAATGGTTTATCCTTAATTTTGAAACATGGCGAGATTTGAATTGACAATGCCCAAAATGGGTGAAAGCATCACCGAGGCTACGGTCCTGAAATGGCTCAAGCAAGACGGGGATTTGGTGGCCAAAGACGAAGCTGTTTTGGAAATTGCCACGGACAAGGTAGATTCGGAGGTGCCAACCCCAGTAGGGGGAACCTTGGTTCAGTTGCTTCATGCCGAAGGTGCTGTGGTGAAAGTAGGTGCCGTTTTGGCCGTTTTGGAAACTCAGGAGCAAGGAGGCTCAGAGAAGGCTCCAATGCCCAACCAGGCAAACTCTTTAGTTCAGCCTACGAGTCTTGAGCCTTTAGGGAGAGAAGGAGAGGAGTTACACCGCGTTCTTCATACAGGCCTAGCTGCAACACCTTTGAGTACACCCACTGCCACCACAGGTCGCTTTTATTCCCCTTTGGTCCTGAATATTGCTAACCAGGAGCGTATCCCAATGTCAGAATTGGAGAGAATACCGGGATCAGGGGATGGTGGACGCTTGACCAAAAAGGATTTGATGAACTATTTGGCCTCTGGTAAATCCCATGGGTCTTATAGTCCCGAAGCAGTAGCTCATCCGGTTCAGTTGTCTCCATCACCCGTAAACGAATTGGAGCCTTTGAATGAACCTACGGTGATGGTTTCGAAAGCCAAACCTATCATGGAAGATACGGGTATCGAACTCCATGGGGTGGTAACGTCCGGATCTGTGGAAATCATCGAAATGGATAGGATGCGTAAGTTGATTGCTGAAAATATGCTGGCTTCCAAGCGTACATCAGCCCATGTGACCTCATTTGTGGAGGCCGATGTAACCAACTTGCATTATTGGCGTGAAGAGCATAAGGGGGAGTTTGAGAAGCGATTTAATGAGAAACTCACCTTCACGCCCATGTTTGTAGAGGCCGTAGTCAAGGCTATTCAGGATTTCCCTATGATCAATGTATCCGTGGACGGCACCCGTATCCTAAAGCACAAAGAAATCCATATTGGGATGGCCGCCGCTTTGCCAAGTGGAAATTTAATTGTTCCTGTCATACAGAATGCAGATCAACTCAACCTCGTTGGAATTACCAAGCGTGTGAATGATTTGGCAAGCCGTGCACGGATGGGCAAACTTCGACCAGAGGAAATACAAGGGGGAACCTTCACCCTCTCCAATGTAGGAACTTTTGGAAATGTTATGGGAACACCCATAATCGCCCAGCCTCAGGTTGCTATTCTTGCTGTCGGTGCGATTCGCAAAAGGCCGGCCGTTATTGAAACTCCGCAAGGAGATTTTATCGGAATACGGTATATGATGTTTCTATCTCATTCTTATGATCACCGCGTGGTTGATGGGGCCCTCGGTGGAATGTTTGTGAAGCGTGTGGCTGAGTATCTCGAGGGTTGGGATTCCTCCAGAGGAATTTAGTTCCCATTCAGACTTGTCAAGGACGGTAAGGTCTACCATCAAACGGCTGGCCTAGGCGCTTTGCTTGGAGCAATTTGCACAGTACCCCTTGACCTCCGTTTGCCATTCCAAAATTTTGTACCCTTTGGGGGTTTTGGGCAAAGGCGGGGAATCCAACGTATCCAAACACAGGATTTTGTGGCAAATAAGGCAGTGAAAATGTAAATGTTGGTGCCGGTGATCGCCGGATTCGCAATGTTCAGGGCATATTGCGTAACAAACGGATTGATTGGAAACCACAACCTCGTGGATTAATCCACCCTCCATGAGGGTTTGAAGATTTCGGTAAAGGGTCACCCGATCGGCAAATGGACCTAAAAGATCCAAAAGTTGAGCTTGGCTCAAGGCGCTGGATGATTCCAAAAGTATGCTAAGCAGGTCCTTTCGAAAAGGAGTGACTCTTAAAGAACGGCCGCTTAACAAGCCATGAATCCTATCGGCCGTTACGCTCTTGGTCAATGTCTTTGTAGGCACCTTGGGTTGCAAAATAGGCCATTGCTGCAATTAATCCGCACAAAAGTAGCATATCGATATAGTCTAATCGGTTGGGCGCCATGATACTGGATGCCACAATATACCCTGTCCAAAGTAATGTAAGCAATGTGAATATAACCGCTAATTTGAAATGCATAATTTTATTTTGATTCAAAATTAAGGGCAAAGAAGGCCAGATGGGACATCAGTTCCTAGAATGGATAGGCGTTCTTTTCCAAAACATGGCGAGCAACCAAACGTCGCAGGGATTTGATATCGTAGCCTATAGTCTTGGTGAAGCGTCGTAGTCCCATGAGCATCATGCGTTGTTCATCATTTTCGGGAAGGGCCGATATAACTTCTTTCCCGGCCTTCATGCATTGTTCTGCGGCGTGATAGGCCTGGAGTTTGACCAAGGCTAAACGAATTTCCCGCTCTTTGGGGTCAAAACCTGATTGGAGCTTAAGGGTTTTGAGCAGCGCGGATTCGAGAACGTAAACCTCCATGGCCATATCCGCCATACGCATCAGAGCCTCTTGTTCCTCAGCCAAAGCCGTACCGTAATGCTGGACGGCAGCTCCAGCGACCAGCAGTCCGGCTTTTTTGAGTTGCTTGAGCAACTTGGCTTCGGGAGCCAAGTAATCGGTGGATTCCTCAGCCCCGAAGTCCGGAATCTCCATCAGTTCACCGGCGACTCGACGGGCTGGACCCAAAAGATCCACATGGCCTTTGAGGGCTTTTCGTAACATCATATCGACAATGAGCATGCGGTTGATCTCGTTAGTGCCCTCGTAGATTCTGGAAATTCGTGCATCTCGGTAGGCAGCCTCCATGGGTGCATCGGCCGAGTAGCCCATGCCTCCATAGATTTGAACGCCTTCGTCTGCCACCATGGCCATCACCTCGGATCCGTAAACCTTGAGAATTGCGCATTCCACCGCAAATTCTTCAAGGCCCTTGAGTTTGGCTTCGGCTTCTGATTTGCCTTCCGCCATAAGGGCATTTTGGAGTTTTTCGATCGCATCCCCTGCACGGTACAAGGCGGCATCGGTCGCATAAACCAGCGCGGCACAGCGGGCTATTTTTTCTTGGATGGCGCCAAAGGCACCAATGGACTTGCCAAATTGATGCCGCTCATTCGCATAGCGACTCATTAAGCCAATCACCTTGAAGGCAGCACCGTTGGTGGCGGCCGCTCATTTGATACGCCCGGCATTGAGCACATTGACAGCGATTTTGAAACCGTCCCCACGCTGCCCCAACATGGAATCCACCGGAACTTGAACCTTATCGTAAAAAACCTGACGGGTTGAAGAGGATTTGATGCCCATTTTGTGTTCCTCGGCATTCATCGTCAAGCCCTGTACATCATCCCGGTGAAAGACAAAACAGGAGATGTTTTTGTCGTTTTCGATACGGGCAAAAACAATAAAGACTTGCGCAAATCCGGCATTCGAAATCCATATTTTTTGGCCAGTAATCTCGTAATGTTGTCCATCCGACGTAAGTACGGCCGTTGTTTTTCCCGAATTGGCATCGGAACCCGCACCCGGCTCGGTGAGGTTGTAGCACGATAACCATTCCCCCGATGCAATTTTCCCCAAAAATCGTTCTTTGATGGCTGCTGATCCGTAATACTGTATGGGTAAGGTCCCTATTCCGGTATGGGCACCAAAGGCAGTTGCCAAGGATCCGGTCATGCTGGAAATTTCTTCGCAAATCAGCATGGACACATTAAATCCCATGCCCAAGCCGCCGTAGGCCTCGGGCACCGAAAGGCCCAGGAGACCCAATTGGCCGGCTTTGCGCATTAGGTCTTCGACCAAAGGGTAATCGCCCTGTTCGAAGCGATGCAAGTGCGGCTCAACTTCGGTTTTCATAAAGTCGGAAGCGGCCTGAAACATCATTTTTTGTTCCTCGCCAAAATCTTCGCGTACAAAAATTTCATCGGGAGCGGGATCGTAGACGAGAAAGTGTCCACCACGACGGTAAGATTTGGAATCCATAACAATAGGTTTTAGGAAGAAAAAGTTTCAAAAATCCCTGCAACCCCTTGCCCACCACCAACACAGGCGGTGACCATGCCGTAACGTTGTCCTCGTTGACGCATTTCGTGGAGGAGTTGCAAGCTAAGTTTGGCACCGGAGCAACCCAAAGGATGGCCCAGCGCAATGGCACCACCGTTGAGATTGACACGCTCGGGGTTTAGGTCCAGTTGACGAATGACGGCCAGGGATTGGGCCGCAAAAGCTTCGTTGAGTTCGATTTGATCCAGGTCTTGGAGACGTAGGCCGGCCTTGGCCAAAGCCAAAGGAACCGCCGCCACCGGTCCAATACCCATAATACGGGGTTCTACACCCCTAGTGGCATAGGACAGCATGCGTCCTAACGGCTCTACTCCCAATTCACGCACCATTTTTTCGGAGGCGACCAGGACAAAAGCGGCTCCATCGGAGGTTTGGGATGAATTCCCGGCGGTGACGGTACCCCCTTGGGCAAAGACGGGTTTGAGTTTGCCCAAGGCTTCCAACGAAGTATCCCGGCGGGGTCCTTCATCGGTATCGATGGTGTGGCATCGTTTTTGTTTTTTCATCCGCTCATCCACATAAACCTCTTCCACCACCACCGGGGCAATTTGAGCTTTGAATCGACCGTTATCCAAAGCCGCTATTGCTTTGGTATGGGATGCCAGGGCAAAGGCGTCCTGGTCATCCCTGGAGATTTGGTATTCCCGGGCCACCATTTCGGCAGTCAGGCCCATGGAAGTATAATAATCCCCGTGGGTGCTGGCGATGGAATAGTTGAGGGCTGTTTTCCAACCCATGACTGGAACCATGGACATGGACTCGGTACCGCCGGCCAATATCAAATCGGCCATCCCGCTGTGAATTCGTTGGGCGGCAATGGCAATGCTTTCCAGGCCTGAACCGCAGTAACGGTTGACGACCATACCGGGAACTTCCTTGGGCAGGGCCAGCAACGAAACGATACGTCCCATTTGCATGCCTTGTTCGGCTTCAGGCACGGCATTTCCGACGATTAATTCATCGATGCGTTGGGGATCCAATTGAGGCAAAGTGGCAAGGACCTGTCGAATCACTTCGGCGGCCAAATCGTCGGGGCGCGTGAATCGAAATCCGCCTTTGGGGGCTTTGGTAACGGCCGAACGAAGTCCGGCAATGAGGTAGGCGTTCATAGGTTGGGGTCCTTTAGTTGCGAAGGGCTTTGCCGGTTTTGAGCATGTGTTGGATGCGTTCCAAGGTCTTTCGCTCACCGCACAATGAGAGAAAGGCTTCGCGCTCCAAATCCAATAAATACTCTTCCGAAACAAGCTGGGGATACGACAGATCCCCTCCACAAAGCACATAGGCTAACTTGTTAGCGATCAGACGATCATGGTCCGAAATGTATTGTCCCATGTGCATGCCGTTAACGCCGGCTAACAAGAGGGCCATGCCGGCTTTGCCGGGAACACGGACATCCTGACGTTGGGTGGGTGGGGTATAACCGGCTTGGGCCAATTCCAAAACCCAATCCCGGGCTTGGGCTATGCGTTGCGCTTCAAACAATGAAATTCGATCGCTATCCCGGAATATCCCCATGGCTTTGGCTTCCATGGCCGATGTAGCGACTTTGGCCGTGGCGATATTCATGTAGACTTGGCTGAGGGCATTGTATTCCACATCGCCTTGACGGTAACGATCGGACAGACGAACGGCAAATTCTTTGGTGCCGCCGCCTCCCGGGATGACCCCAACCCCAACCTCCACCAAACCGACATAGGTTTCGGCAGCGGCTTGGATTCCGTCGGCATGCATGGACAATTCGCATCCACCGCCCAAGGTTAAACCTTTGGGAGCCACAATAACCGGCACCTTGGATAAACGGGCGAGCATCGTAAAGGATTGAAAAGCCCGTACGGCCATGTCCAGCTCTTCGTATTCTTGTTCGGCGGCAAGCATAAAAACCATACCCAGGTTGGCACCTGCCGAGAAAACCGAGGAATGGTTGGATACGACCAAACCGGCAAAATCTTTTTCGGCTAATTCAACACCTTTACGAAAACCGGCGATTACTTCGCCACCAATGGCGTTCATTTTGGTATGAAACTCCACATTGAGGACGCCTTGACCCAGGTCGATGAGACTGCATCCGCTGTTGGACCAGACCAATCGGGTGGGCTTGAGCAGATGCAAGTCCACGATGCGCTCACGATGAGGCACCTTGACTCGGTAACCTTGTCCCGGATGATAACACCAGAGTTCCCCTTCTCTATTTTCGTAAAAAGAGTCAAAGCCGGCATCCAGCATGGATTGCACCCAAGGCGCGGGGGCTTCGCCGTACAGTGTCATCAACTGACCCATTTCTCGAACACCAATGGCATCCCACAGGGCGTAAGGTCCTAGTTCCCAGCCAAAACCAGCCTCCATCGCCTCGTCCATCTCGTAAGGGGTTTCGCAAATTTCCGGTATGCGCAAGGAGGCGTACCGAAGGTTACGCGCAAAACTCTGTCGCAAAAATTCACCGCCCTTATCGGGCATTTGAATCAAGGCTTTGATGCGCTTTCGTAAATCGCCCTCTTGTTTGATGGGATCCAAGAGAGGGAATTTGGTCTTGCTTTGAAGGCCGTATTCCCCAGTCCGAAGGTCCAGGGCCTCAATCTTTTTGGCTCCGCTGGAGTCTTTGGTTTTGCGGTAAAAGCCTTGTTTGGTTTTGTCGCCGAGTCGACCTTCCGATAACATTTTTTGAAGGAAATCCGGAATTACAAAGAGGTCGTGGTATTCGTCGTCGGGGCAACGTTGGTGCACCCCCTGGGCCACCTTGACTAGGGTATCCAAACCCACCACATCGCAGGTACGGAATGTTGCGGACTTGGGACGCCCGATTAAGGGGCCAGTGAGTTGATCCACGGCGGTTATATCCAAATCCAATTTCGCCATGCTGTGCAGCAGGCTCATGATGCCAAACACTCCGATTCGGTTGGCAATAAACGCCGGACTGTCCTTGGCTTGAACAGCAACTTTGCCCAGGCGTTGGCGACCAAATTCCAAGAGAAAAGGAATCCAAGCCGCTTCGGTCTTGGGGCCCGGAATGATTTCCAGGAGCTGCAGATATCTGGGCGGGTTAAAAAAATGGGTCCCGCAGAAATTTCGCTGAAAGTCATCGGAACGTCCTTGGCATAAATCAGCTACAGGAATTCCCGAAGTATTGGTGCTTATCAATGAGCCAGGTTTCCGATGTTCCTCCAGACGACGATATAAATCCTGCTTGGGTTCCAATTGTTCCACAATTGCTTCGATGATCCAATCGCAGTCCGTTACATTGGCGAGGTCATCGTTAAAATTACCAGTTTGGATTTTGGCGGCCAAACGGTCCAGGTAGAGAGGGGACGGCTTGGATGCCACCGCGGCGGCCAAAGCCTTGTTGACCAAGTTGTTGGGATTGCTGCCGTCGCTAGGGTCCTGCATATCCAGGAGCAGAACCTCCAAACCGCAATTGGCAAAATGGCAAGCCAAGCGGGAGCCCATGATGCCTGAGCCCAGGACCGCTACTTTGTTGATTTTTGGATTCATAACACAGGGGATATTTGCGCATTGCCCATCAACTGCGTAGGGCTCAGGGAACCGATGAGGCCGTTGATGGTATCCATGCATTCAAAAAAAACAGCTAGTTTGGCATCGCCAAGCCGATTACGAATCAAACGGTTAAAATGTCGTACCCTTTCTTTGGCCAATTCGCGGGCAGCTATGCCTAGGGGTGTTAGACGTACCATCACTTGTCGTCGGTCTTGGCCGGGAATACGATAGCGTTCAATTAGGCCATCGTTTTCGAGTTTGTTCAAGGTCCGGGTGGTAGAGGAGGGTTCCATGCCCAATTTGGGGGCGACTTGCGTCACAGGCAGCCCTTCCGTTTCTATATGCAACAAAAGGTAAGCCGAAGAAACGGAGAGACCGTAGCTCTCAGCCTCAAAGTGGTACATCCGGGCGATGTTCAGCCAGGTCAAACGCGTGTCAAAACAAACAGTTCGTTTGGATTTGTTGGGGTTAATAGACGGAAAGACCATAGCCAAAGATAGGCTTACTTAGTATGCGCGCATATCTTGTGCCTGCATAAAAAAAGAAAATCAATAAAAAAACCCAGCAATGCCGGGTTAGGAAGTTCTTCTTTGGGGCAAAGACGACCGTTCAAATCAGGTGGCGTAGAGGTTATCGTGTTCTTTTTGGAATTTCCCGACGATAAACTTGCGCTTCAGCTTCATGGTGGGGGTTAATTCGCCGCTTTCTACGGTCCATGTTACCGGAAGAATGGTGAATTTCTTGATTTGCTCCCATTGGCCGTATTCTTGGTTGTAACGATCTACTTCGCTTTGAATCAAGGTGACCACGCGGGGGTTCAGTGCCAAAACTGTGGGTGAATTACCGCTAATTCCGTTCTTGGAAGCCCAATCGGTCAGAATATCCCATGCGGGAACGATCAGCGCGGCTGGGTGTTTTTGGTTTTCACCGCAGACCATGAGTTGTTCGATGTAAACCGATTCCTTGAATTTATTCTCCATGGCTTGGGGTGCGATGTATTTGCCCCCGGAGGTTTTGAAAATTTCTTTTTTGCGGTCTGTGATTTTGAGATTCCCCTGAGCAGTCAACGTTCCGATATCCCCGGTGTGAAACCAACCCTCTTGGTTGATGACTTGTTGGGTCAGGGCTTCGTCTTTGTAATAGCCTTGCATGATGTTGCTGCCTCGACATAGAATTTCTCCATCATCGGCAATTCGCAGTTCCACGCTGTCGAGGACCGGTCCAACGGTGCCAAATTCCACCTGACCCGTTGCCAAATAATTAACGGCGATGACAGGGGATGTTTCGGTGAGTCCATACCCTTCCAAAACCGGAATGTTGGCAGCCCAGAAAACACGAGCCAAGCGAGGTTGCAAAGCAGCAGCCCCGCTCACGATGGCCTTGACATTTCCGCCCAAAGCTTCGCGCCATTTACTGAATATAAGTTTATTGGCCAGTTTAAGTTGGGTTTCGTACCACCAGCCGTTGGCCCCTTGGAGCTCATATCGGAGTCCCAGATTCAAGGCCCAAAAAAACAGGGAACGCTTCACGCCATTCAGCTCCATTCCTTTGGCAACAATTTTGTCATACACCTTCTCCAAGAGGCGAGGCACGGTCGAGAAAACTTGGGGCTTGATTTCTTTGAGATTCTCACCGATGGTTTCCATACTTTCGGCATAATGAATACCGATGGAACTGTAGATCATCATATAAGTAAGCATACGCTCGTAGATATGATTCAGCGGCAAGAAGCTCAAGGATTTGTCACCTGCTTTGCAAGGCACCCTAACGGCAGCAGCCAGCAAATTACTCATAATGTTATCATGTGATAACATGACTCCTTTGGGAAAGCCAGTAGTTCCTGAGGTATAGATAATGGTCGCTGTGTCTTGCTTCTGGATGGCAGACCGGCGTTGGACCAAGGTATCGCTGAGTTCTTTGCGGGGAGATTGTTGAATCTCGGTCCAGTGCTTAGCGCCCTCAACCCGGTTGAACGTGTAAACCCCTTGAATGGCAGGGAATTCTGCAGCGATTGGGGCGATTCGACGATAAAGGGCTTCATCTGAAATCATAACCCATTTCACGTGGGCATGTTCGAGGATATAGCGGTAGTCTTGGTCGGTGATGGTTGGATAAAGAGGAACATGGACGGCACCCACTTGCAACATTCCCAAGTCCATAAAATTCCATTCCGGTCTGTTGTTCGAAATGGTTGCAATTTTGTCGCCTGGCTGAGCACCCATGCTTATCAAGCCCAAGGCAACACGGTTGACTTCGTCAAGGGCTTGATTGGTGGAATATAATTTCCAAACACCGCCTACTTTGCAGCCGAAGGCATAATCCAAGGGATGATTCGCCTTTTGATATTCCAGCAATTCAAACAGGAGACGGGGTTGATTCATCGTCCGTAAATTATGGGTTGGTTTTGAAAATCTTATGGGAATAGGTGCTCTGGGCTTGGGTTGATGAAATCGTCAGATGATACAATCCCTCGCTCATGGTGCTAAGGTCAAGTTCAACCTTGTTAGCCCCAATAGAAGAAATTTGGTTGGCAGGCAGCTGGATCGTCCTTCCTTGGAGGTCGGTAAGCCGAATAGCCCATTCTCCACTTGAAATTTCAGTACTTGCAGGCAGTTCAAGGACGCAGGATCCCGATACAGGATTTGGGTAAATCTTCAATGGGTTAGTGCTTAGAGCCTCATCTTCAGCTGAGGTATGAATGGAGTATCCTAATTGTAGCTTGAAGCCCTTATGAACTTGCTTGGTTATTGTATTTTGGACAAATCCTGTCAGGTAGAGGTGAGGAATTCTCCATCGAGCGCCCAATCGATATTTGAAATTAATGGTCGTCGGTACGGCACCGGATCCGACAGTGAATCCGTTGGTGTCGGGTAACATTTTGCGAAGAACCATGGGGAATAACTTTTCACCGTTGCTTCCTGGCAAGCCACCACCGGGTTGTCCGGGGGGTGGGTAGTATATAGAATCCTCTGCAAGGAATAAAATGAGTCGATTGGTTGAATCAGGAGTGGCAAGGGAGTAGACCGAGCCCGTGACCTCTACCGAATCTGGAATTTGAGGGTCACCGACCCCAATAAGTCGGGTATCCAAATCGTATATCCAATTGGCAGGCGTTATATTATACCAAGTTTCCAATGTGGTTTGACCCATACCCGAACTCAAAGCATGCCGGCCAAGACGCAAGGCAGGGACGCCGCTAATTCCATAATAATTGACTCGAAATGTGGGATCTACTGGGTTAGCCAAATACATGGAATCCAATCCAGGCCAGGAGACATGATGCCGAACGGCAGTGGCTTTGCCTGGATTGCTTCGCATGAGGCCCTGGAAAGTAGGGTTTTGTTGGGCACAAGGAGCGCAGGAGGCGTTGGTGAAGTGCTCAAACACGAGAATATTGCTCTCAAAATTCTGCGCTATCGAAGTAGAAAGTCCTGACGAGAATAGGAGAACTAAGACGAACAAGCGCCGAAAGAATGGAATACGTAAGGAAAGGATCATAAAATGATAATGGTTAATGATTTGGTTACTAAGATAAGGTCATGCCACAAAAAAAGCCCCTTGCGGGGCTCTTTTGATTCTTGGGAAACAATATTCCTTCGAATTAATGGCTAACCATGATTTTGCGCGGCTGAGTCAAGGGTTGATCACCTTTGGTAAGTTGAACCGAATACAAACCGTTGGCCCATTCAATCGTGGAAATTCGAACCTTGGGTGATGTGCTGGCTTCTAGCAAGTTGCCCTGTGCCATAATTTGACCCATCGCATTGGTGACCGTGTAACCGTTGGCATCGCTTAACCCATCCCCGATTTGAATGAACAATTCACTGTGGGAAGGATTGGGGTAAGCGTTCCACTGGGTCGTGTTAGAAGGAAGGTCTAGAATTGAGGTGGTGTTGATGGCGTTCCCCAACTTGATTTTGACACCTTTGTTGACGTCTTTGGTGCCGTTGGCCTGAACGAAGGCCAAGAGATAAAGGTTATCCCTGACAAAGGTTGGGGACAGTGCATAAGTAGCGCTGACCGTGGTGCTTTGTGATCCATTGCCACAATTGATGCCGTTGGAGGTGGGCAGAATTTTACGAAGAACGGATGGGAAATCTTTCTCTCCGTTGCTGCCTGGGGCCGTAGCATACGAAATGGGATCTTCCACGAGGTAAAGCCAAAGCTTGTTATCGGTGTTGGAGGTTGTTGTTTTGCCACGAACTGAACCGGTAACGGATAGGGTATTTCCGGTGACTGAACTATTGAGGATATAGTTCCAATTGTTCGGTGTGTTCATTACGTTGTCATCAATATTTCCTTGGTTAATGCTTGCAGGATTCGAGGACAAGGCAGAACCCAAACGCACGGCTGGAACACCGGTGATGTTATAATAGGTAACTCGAGATGTGGGATCGGTAGTATTAAAAGAATACATAGGGTCTGTGCCAGGCCAAGACGTGTGGTGCTTCACAGAGGTGGCTTCCATGTTGTTGGCTAGCAAAAGTGCTTGAAATCGAGGGTTATTGGTAGCGCAAGGGCCACATGAGGCATTAGTGAAATGCTCATAAATGAGCATGTTGGATTGAACAGGTGGGGCAGGATCCACCACCGACAAGGTGGCAGTCAGGGTGTCGGAGTTAATATTTCCACCGTTCAACCCGGAAACCCAAACTTTGATGGAGTACGCTCCGGCCGTGGTAGGGGTGTAAGTACTGGTGAAGGTGAAGGCGTCTGAATTGAAGGAGCTCACTGACCCGCTATAGGCCTGACTGGTGGTAGGGCCATTATTCACTGAATAGTTCAAGGTAGCGGAAGATATGGAATTGATTCCCAAATTGCGGAAAATTCCACCAATATTGACTGCATTGTTGGTAAAGGCAAGAGATGGAACGGTGTAGGAAACCATTTGGGCCGCGTCGGCAGCGGGGACCGTGATCCGAATATTATCCACCAACATAGCCACCATATCGTTGGAGATATTCCGGAAGGCGAAACGAATGGTTTGCCCCAAATAGGGGGCTAGTGAAAAACCACGCACGGTCAATGCGATATTTTCTCCATTAGTAGAAAACAACGGCGCTGAGGTTAGAAATGAAGCCCTAGCGGTATCCCCGTCGCTGATCCGTAGCTCATAGGCTTCAGGATAAGTGGCATTTCCCAAACTTTGGGCTTCGTAGATCATGTAATAATTTCCACTTGCAGGTATTGAAATGCTTGGAGAAATCAACCAACGATCCACGACGCCTATTGGATTGGTCCATGAAACGCTCACAGCGGATTTACCTAAATTACTGAAAACCGCAGGAAAGGTCCAAGCATTGGTGCTGTTTCCGGTTAAGGCAGAAACATTGGTTGCGCCAGGTCTGCCATCCATATTTCTTAAAACCCAACCAAATGGATATGAAGTCGTTGAGGTGACGGTATTAAAGTCCTCACTGAATACTGTTTGGGCTGAAGAAGCACCCCAAAAGGAGCCCCAAAGGGCTATCGAAAAAAGTAGTTTTTTAATCATATTGTATTTTTCTACAAGGTTAAGCCTTAAAATCCTTAGAACCACAGTTTTGGTATACGATTTTGTCTTAACTGACATTTTGTCGCATTTGGGCGTAATTTTGTATGCAATGAGAAAAATCTATAGATTTCCTTCTTTTTTGAGGAAAAGAATACGTTTTACCTAATATCAAAGCAACATGAGCGGCCAATTTTCTGGGATCTTGAAGGGTAACTTACCCCAAGGCGACAAGTTTCTCTACATGGAGAGCTACGGTTGCCAAATGAATTTCTCGGATAGCGAAATTGTGGCCTCGGTTATGGCTGACTTGGGGTATGGTATCACGGATGATTTGGAGCAAGCGGACGTGGTAATGATCAATACCTGCTCCATACGGGAAAATGCAGAACAAAAGGTCCGGGCCCGCTTACAGCATTTTCGGTCCATGAAGCGCCACAAACCGTCCATGATTATTGGCGTTTTGGGATGCATGGCCGAAAGGTTGAAAAGCAAATTGTTGGAGCAAGAGCAATTAGTAGATCTCGTGGTTGGCCCGGATGCCTACAAAGATTTGCCGGGTTTGTTGGAACAGGTCCAAGGAGGTCAACAAGCGGTGAATGTTTTGCTCTCCCGGGAAGAGACCTATGCGGAGATTGCCCCGGTACGCTTGGGTTCGAATGGGGTAACCGCCTTTGTGACCATTATGCGGGGTTGCGATAACATGTGTTCTTTTTGTGTCGTGCCCTTCACTAGAGGGAGGGAGCGGAGTCGTGATCCCCACAGCATATATCAAGAGTGCTATGAATTATGGACACAAGGCTACAAGGAGGTTACGCTTTTGGGCCAAAATGTGGATTCCTATCGCTGGCAAGCCCCGGCAGTGGAAATGAAGAAGGCGGAATCTTCTACGTTTTTGTTTTCCGATTTGCTGGCTTATATCGCAAGCATTTCACCCGGCCTAAGGGTTCGATTCTCGACCTCGCATCCCAAAGACATCACCGACGAAGTGCTCCATACCATGGCCAGGCACGATAATTTATGCAAGAATATCCACCTGCCGGTGCAGTCAGGGAGTTCCATGGTGTTGGCGCGCATGAACCGGACTTATGATCGTCCATGGTACCTGGAACGGGTAGAGGCGATTCGAAGGATACTCCCTGGTTGTGCGATTACCACCGATATTATTGTTGGGTTCTGCGGGGAAACCGAAGAGGATCACCGCGAAACCTTGTCCCTAATGGAGATAGTTCGTTTTGATTCAGCGTACATGTTTGCCTACTCGGAGCGACCTGGAACCCTTGCGGCGCGTAAATACCCTGATGATGTTCCTGAGGAAATTAAGAAACAAAGATTGGCCGAGGTTATGGCCTTGCAGGATCAACATTCCGTGGAGCGCAACCAAGAAGAAGAGGGGAAAGTCCATCACGTCCTTATTGAAGGCAAATCCAAACGCTCGGATCAGGATTGGTGCGGTAGAAATTCGCGTAACAAAATGGTAGTATTTCCGGGGCAAGAAGGGGAATTGGCCCTTGGATTCAATGAAATAAAAGAATTATCCCGAGGATCCTACGTTGATGTTACTGTGCATCGATCCACCAAAGCAACGCTGATGGGTCAAGTCGCTGAATTTGATGCTGTTCAGTCATGAATAATACCATGAGTGAAGATAACGCACGTCTAGAAAGGGAGCGGGAATATCATAACAAAGCCTTTGCGGAAGACGTTCGCAAATCGTTGGATAAATTTTATGATACCATCGAAAGTAGCCGTGATGCTCATTGGCATGCACTCATGCCCGTAGCTAAGGACCGCAGGGTCTTGGAATACGGTTGTGGACCAGGTTCCGCTGCATTTGAACTTGCAAGACACGGAGCTCAAGTGATCGGAATTGATATTTCTGATGTTGCCATCGCGCAATCCAAGGCCAAGGCCAATGCCGAAAATCTTGAAATTGATTTTCGGCGAATGAATGCCGAAAGTCTTGAATTTGAAGATAATACTTTTGATATTATAGTGGGGTCTGCCATCTTGCATCATTTGGATTTGGATAAGGCCTACAAGGAATTGCATCGTTGCCTGAAGCCAGGTGGCAAGGCGGTCTTTATCGAGCCAACAGGGCATAATCCCTTGCTTAATTGTTACCGAAAATTGACTCCTAAATTGAGGACTGTGGATGAAAAGCCCATGAGACGAAAGGACTTTCGGAAAGCTTCCTCATATTTTAGCGAGGTTTCCGTAAAATACTACAATTTATTCACCACGGCCGCTGTTATTTTTCGCAACAGGCCGTATTTCAAAAATTTATTAGCGGCGTTAGATCGTTTGGATCAATGGTCCTTCCGATGGATTCCAGGCCTCAAATATTGGGGATGGATGGCGGTAATGATTTTGCAGAAAGGTCACCCAGAAAGGTAGTCAACCTGATTTGGAATAGCGTATGGAATTACAAGCCCTCAAACGACGGTTCGGCATCATTGGGAATGCACCATCCCTCAATCATGCATTGCACATAGCGGGCCAAGTGGCTGCTACGGATGTCTCTGTTTTGATTCTTGGAGAATCCGGCGTGGGTAAAGAGGTTTTTTCCAAAATACTCCATCAGCAATCTAAACGTAAGCATAATAAGTTTATCGCTGTAAACTGTGGAGCTATTCCGGAGGGGACCATTGATTCCGAACTTTTTGGGCACGAAAAAGGCTCATTTACCGGAGCCCATGAGGCGAGGCAAGGGTATTTTGAAACAGTCAACGGGGGTACTATTTTTTTGGATGAGGTCGCTGAAATGCCCTTGGGGACTCAGGCGAGGTTGTTACGAGTTCTGGAATCGGGTGAGTTTATAAAGGTAGGTTCCTCCAAAGTCCTTTCTACCGATGTTAGGTTAGTTGCTGCCACTAATGTGTCTTTGCTTAAGCAAATTGAGAAGGGTAAATTCAGGGAGGACCTGTATTACCGAATGAATACGGTTGCGATTCAGATTCCCGCATTAAGAGAACGAAAAGAGGATATTCCACTGCTGTTTAGAAAGTTTGCTGCTGATTTTTCGGAGCGTTATCATTCCCAGTCTGTGCAATTGGATCAAGGAGCTCTGGATTGGTTAGTTAATCAAACATGGCCTGGCAATATTCGGCAACTCAAGAATGTGGCTGAACAAATTTGTGTGTTGGCGCCAACCCGCATGCTCCATGGAGATGAAATAATTCCCTTTTTGCCTGTGCGAGAGTACACAAAAAATTTATTACCAGCATTGTTGGAAGGAGTGGGTGGTACCTCCGAGGATTGGTCGGAAAGAGATTTGTTGTATAAAGTCTTGTTCGATCTCAAAAAGGACATGGCTGAAATGAAGCAGGTGATGGGGCAGATCATGGAGAATGAAGTACCTGTCCGTGAAAACGAGAAAACCTCTGGAAATGTGATTGCGCCATTTTTTGAATCTGTACAAATGCCTTCGATGATGTCTCGTTACGAAGACCATGCCGAAGTTGTAGATATAGAAGAAAATTTGTCTTTGATGGAAGTGGAGAAGCGCCTGATTGAAAAGGCTATTCGTAAATATGCCGGCAAGCGTAGGCAGGCTGCCATTGAATTAGGTATATCGGAGCGAACCTTGTACCGAAAAATCAAAGAATATGGTCTCGAAGAGGAATAGCCGGGGAAACATCCTTTTGAGTTTAGCGTCTTTAATGATGATGTTCTCCGTATTGTCTTTAATGAGCGGATGCGGTGTATATTCATTCAGCGGAGCTTCGGTTCCGTCAGACGTCAAAACCCTGTATATTGCACAAATGCGTAACAACGCATCTTTGGTTAATCCCTCACTTAGTCAGCAATTGTCCGATGCATTTCGGGATAAATGCTTGGCTGAATCCAATCTCAAATTAGGTGCTCTCGGATCAACTGATTGGGAGTTTACGGGAGAAATTCAGGATTATTCAGTCACCGCAGCCGCGGTATCCGGACAAGAGAAAACCAGCCTTAACCGGTTGACGGTGGTTTGGCGTTTGCGGTTTCAGGTCAAAGGCCAAGAAAACCAAGGATGGGAACAGCGATTTACCCGCTATGCTGATTTTGATGCTGGGTTGCCCCTTCAAAGTGTTGAAGGAGAATTGGTGAATCAAATTGTTAAGCAATTGGTGGATGACGCTTTTAACAAAGCATTTATTCAGTGGTAATCCATGGATTTACGATTGCTTCGCGAATGGATTCGGAACCCTTTGTTGCTTGAAGGTGTTGATGGCCAGGATCTTGAACAACTTCTTTTGGAGGCACCTGCGTTTGAAGCTGGTCAGCTTTTGTCTTTGCAACGAATGAAAATCAATCATTCCTCAAGATTTTCGAAGGCCATGGCATCCTACACCGCCATGACCGATCAAGGCCAGTGGTTGTACAGGGCTATTGAACGCCAGCAAACCAATCCTCAAGGTAATCCGCAGAGCCATCGTCCGAGTATTGATTCGTACCCTATGGAACCCAAAGAGATGGTGGATACGGTAACGGAACAGAATAAAGCGAATGTGCAGCAAACACGGCTGGATTGGTTTACGCTGTTGGGTCAGGTGGACTGGAAATCTATGGAAACCGATGACCTCGATTTACTCTATGCGGAGTATAAGCAGACCGATTATTTGGAGGCCTCTTCAGACTTTCCTTCTTGGGACAATGATTCAATAAGGATCAGTGAACCGATAAGGGAAAGTGATTCTCAAAGTAGATCAAAGAAGGCTCCCGAAGAATTTCATAACGATATGAATCGTATACGCGAAATGGCTGCCAAGAGTTTGGATTTGGATGAGGTTCCAGTTTCGGAATCCCTTGCAGAGCTTTATTTGGAACAGGGGCAAAAGGCAATGGCCGCCCGAATTTATCGACGGCTAATGGCCAGGTTCCCCGCCAAAATAAGTTATTTCCGAGAATGCATCGATCAAATGGAATCTTATCATTCTAGGTGATTGGTTCAATTTTGGTCTCTAATCGCATTTTGAACTTACCTTTACCCTCCTTTTGCTTGGAAACAACCCTCAGAAATCGAATTATTAATTTTTAATTATTATGTACACGTTCATTACTCTTCTTATTGTTTTGGTCAGCGTTTTGTTGATCCTTTTGGTTTTGGTTCAGAAGCCCAAAGGTGGGGGATTGGCCCAAGGTTCTTCCTCAATTAACCAAGTAATGGGGGTCAAAAAGACATCCGATGTTGTGGAAAAGGGAACATGGGTCCTTAGTTTAACACTCCTAGGGCTCGCTTTGCTTGTGAATTTGTGGATTCCCCGTGCCGAGACAAGCGAGGAGGGTGCGGCTTCCCGCCTTGAAGAAAAAGTATTGGAAACCCCTAGCACCAACCAACCCACACCTGCGGGAGGCAATGTAGCACCTGCCCCCTCCAATCAAGGAAACGCACCAGCCCCGAATAGCCAAGGAGCCAAGCCAGCCCCGAATAGCCAAGGAGCCAAGCCAGCCCCGAATAGCCAAGGAGCCAAGCCAGCCCCAGCCCAATAGGGGGAGAAGATTTTATCAGGAATTTTGACCCCTTTTTGCATTTGGAGGAGTCGATTCGGTGTTTTGGACACCACTTTCAGGGTATTTCAAAGGTCAAATCAGCATTTTTGTCATGCTAATTGGTTGTTTTGGCATAAGTAAAGGCGCTTTTGTCATATACAGACCTGCATTTTAGGGTTGGCATGGGCTTTGCAATGACTTAATCAAACCTAAACCAACAAATTTTATTCCTATGTCTAGCAAAATCACCCCAATTGCCGACCGGGTTCTCGTGGAACCCACTCCCGCCGAAGAAAAAACAGCAGGTGGTATCATCATCCCCGACACGGCCAAAGAAAAGCCACAGCGTGGCACGGTTATCGCTGTAGGCCAAGGGAAGAAGGACGAGCCCATGACGGTGAAGTCCGGTCAAACCATACTCTATGGGAAGTATTCAGGAACAGAAGTTCAAATTGAAGGTAAAGATTACCTTATTATGAGAGAGTCTGACATCATGGCCATTCTTAGCTAAACCTTGAATAAGCCTGAAGATTATAATCCATCCAATATTTTTTCGATTTTTCAAAAACCTATCATTTTAAATTAATTTCCATACCATGCCCAGTAAACTCATTTATTTCGAATCCGACGCCCGCGATGCCCTCAAAAGAGGGGTGGATGCCCTGGCAAATGCCGTTAAAGTAACATTAGGTCCTAAAGGTCGTAATGTAGTCATTGACAAGAAGTTCGGAGCGCCAAATGTCACCAAAGATGGCGTAACTGTTGCCAAAGAAATCGAGCTCAAAGACCCCATTGAAAACATGGGCGCTCAACTAGTCAAAGAAGTAGCCTCCAAAACCGCTGATCAAGCGGGTGACGGTACCACGACAGCTACGGTTTTGGCCCAGGCCATGATTCGTGCAGGTCTCAAAAACGTGGCCGCTGGTGCTAACCCCATGGATCTCAAAAGGGGAATGGATAAAGCAACCTCAGCTGCGGTCAAAAGCCTGCGTACCCTCAGCATGGAAGTAGGGGATGATTTTTCGAAAATTGAACAAATTGCGACCATATCTGCAAACAACGATGCTGTCGTTGGTAAACTAATTGCAGATGCCATGCGTCGTGTGACCAAGGAGGGTGTGATCACCGTCGAGTTGTTGCCGCGGTCCGCCACCCACACCGGGAGGACGCGACGCCAGGGCCGACCTACGGCGGGCCGAACATCACCACGAGTCCGGGCACGAGCGCCCACGCGAGGTGCTCGCCCCAGAACAGGTAGGCGGCCGCCCCGATCGCGAGCGACGGA
>SXGQ01412927.1_pt1 | contig 30762 bp, 22 predicted proteins | sample 3178371 | NCBI WGS metagenome assembly SXGQ01 (sample SAMN11356859, study PRJNA531348) | freshwater metagenome | isolation source: freshwater sample F1-20 | place: China: Fuxian Lake, Yuxi | collected 2017-12-25
ACCGCCATGCCGTGCGCGGCGGCCTCGGCATCGGAAATGAGCCGGAAAATTTCCCGGGCCCCGGTGCGGACTCCCTCGGGGAGATCCGCGGTCGCGAGCCTCCGGTCGATGTCGGCGTGTCGCGTGTGTTGATGTTGGGCCGGGGCATCGACGACGAGGTGCGTTTCCTGCTCCGCGGGATCCAACGGCGCCGCGACGGACTCCACGGCGGCGGAGGGATCCACGACCCGCAGGTGCGTGGCCCGCATTTGCGCGCGCGTCACGGGGTTGATCTCGACCCGCACCGCGGGCCAGCCGAGCCGCGCGGGCACGGCGGCGAGCTCCGTGGCGGAAACGAGCCCGGCGTCCACAAACGCCGCGGCGAACATGTCCCCCGCCACACCCGAGACGCTCTCGAGGAACAGGATCCGGCTCATCGCGGGGCGGCCGCGGCCTCACGCACCGCCCGCACCACCTGGCACGCGGCGAAGCCGGCGGAGAAACCGTTGTCGATGTTGGTGACGGTGACGCCCGGCGCGCAGCAATTGAGCATGGCCAGCAATGCGCTCAGTCCGCCGAAGTTGGCGCCGTAACCGATGCTCGTCGGCACCGCGAAAACCGGCCGCCCGAGCAGTCCGGCGACCACACTGGGCAGCGCGCCCTCCATGCCGGCAACGACGACGAGCGCCGTCGCCGCCTGCAGGGTGTCGGCCCGCGCGAGGAGCCGGTGGATGCCCGCGACGCCGATGTCGTAGACCGTGACGTAGGGGATCGCCATCGCGACGCACACCTCAGCGGCCTCCTCGGCGACCGGCAGGTCGCTGGTGCCCGCGGCCGCAACGACCACGTGCGGCTCGCCCGGCCGCGGCGCGGCGGGCACCGGGGCGTGCAGCGTGACGGTGCGAGCGGCGGCGTTGACCCGCGCACCCGGGAAACGAGCGGCGACCTCGGCGGATTTCTCCGGCTGGAGTCGCGTGATGAGGACGGGGGCGCCCGCTTTGCCGGCCTCGGCCGCGATCGCGATGACCTGCTCGGCGGTCTTGCCCTCGCCAAAGATCACCTCGCCCAAACCTTGGCGCAGGCGCCGGTGATGATCGACCTGCGCAAAGCCAAGGTTGGTGGTGCGAAAAGGTCCGCTGCGCAGGTGCTGCAAAGCTTCGTCGGCCGAGCGCGTGCCGGCGCGTACGTGATCCAGAAGCTCGCGGAGTTCCGATTCGCTCATGAAGATTTTAGCCGGCTCGTACCCCCGCCCGTCCGGTAGCCGGCAAGATCGAGCGTCACCCATGCGTAGCCGCGGGCGCGCGCCGCCTCCGGAAGGGCGTCGCGCACGGCGAGAACGGCCGGCATCTCCGCCGGGTCGGCCTCGACGCGCAACCAACGCGCGCCGCCGTGCTCGTGCAGGCGCACCCGGAAGACCCGCAAGCCCGCGCCGCGCAGCATTTCCTCGAGGTCCTCGACGTCGCGCAATTTCGCCGGCGTTACGGCGACCCCCGTCATGAGCCGCGAGCTCAGGCAAGGGCTGGCCGGCTTGTCGGCCAAAGGCAGGCCGGCCGCACGCATCAACTGCCGGATCTCATCCTTGGTGAGACCGGCCTCGTCGAGCGGCGCGATGATCGCGTTTTCCTTGGCGGCCCGATGGCCGGGCCGGAAGTCGCCGCGGTCGGAAGCGTTGTAGCCGTAAGCGATCGCCGCGTAGCCAAGCCGCGCGGCGAGGTCGTGGCTGAGACGGAAGAGCTCGGTCTTGCAGTGGTAGCAGCGATCGAGGTCGTTGCGGAGATAGGCGGGGTTGGCGAACTCCGCCGTTTCCTCCCAGCGGTGCTCGGCCCCGACTAGCGCGGCGAACCGGGCGGCGTCCTCACGTTCGGCGCGAGCGAGACTCGCGCTCACGGCGGTGACCGCGAGGAGACGCCCGCCGGAGACGCGACGTTCCTGCTCGGCCGCCCAAAGGAGAAAGGCGCTGTCGACTCCGCCGGAATACGCCACGATCAAGCCCTGCGGCAACCGGGCGCGCAGCGCGAAGCGCAGGGCCTGGTGCTTCGACTCGAGCGTCGCGGAGGGCGCGGCGGAGGTCAGCATGGGAGGGCGGGACCGTGCAGCGGCGCCGCGGTCGAGTCAACCGGCGCCGCAGCTCAAACGGCACGCGGCGTGACGCCGATTCCCGGACGGTCGGGCAGCGTGATGCGACCGTCGACCACGGTCATACCCTCGAAGCAATCGTTGGCGATGAGCAGCGCGCCGTCGAGATCGGCCCAGTCGACGAGGGGCGACAACTGGGCCGCAGCCGAGACGGCGCACGAGGTCTCGGTCATGCAGCCCAGCATGACCTTCAGCCCGAGCGAGCGCGCGACGATGATCATGCGGTGCGCCTCGCGGAGGCCGGTGCACTTCATGAGCTTGATGTTGATGCCGTCGTAGACCCCGCGGAGTTCCGGGACATCCCCGAGACGCTGGACGCTCTCGTCGGCGATGAGGGGCAAAGGGCTGCGCTCGCGGAGCCACGCCGCATCCTCGAGGCGATCCTTGGGGACCGGCTGCTCGACGAAGAGCACATTACGGCCGGCCAGCCACTCGATCATGCGCAAGGCGCGCTCGCGGTCGGCCCAGCCTTGGTTGGCGTCGACGGTGATCGGCACGCTGGAAACGGAGCGGATGGCCTCGATCATGGCGCGGTCGGCGATGTCGTCGCGACCGAGCTTCACCTTGATGATGCGATAGGGAGCGGCCTCGCGAGTACGCTCGCGGACCACGTCCGGGGTATCGATGCCGATGGTGAAGGACGTGACCGGAGCCTTGGCGGGATCTACGCCGAGGAAACGGTAGAGCGGCAACCCGAGACGACGGCCGATCCAGTCGTGCAAGGCGATATCGACGGCGGCCTTGGCGGCGGCGTGGCCAGGGGCGAGGGCGTCGATCGCGGGCAGGATCTCCTCGCGCTGGAATGGATCGCGGGCCTCGGCGAGGACGGCCGCGGCGCGATCGAGAAACGCGGCGGCGCCGGTCTGCGTTTCCCCCAAGTAGGGCGGCATGGAGGCCTCGCCGAAACCCGTGATGCCGTCGTGCTCCAACTCGACGAGCGTGGCGGGTGTCGACGTGCGGGTGTTGCTGGCGATGCCGAAGGCGTGCCGGAGCCGCAAGGTGTAGGGCCGGTGGCGGAGAATCATCGCTCTCTGGCAAAACAAAGCGGACACCTCTTGGCGAACCCGCTTGCGCACCGGATTCGGCATCACCAGCGTCCCACCCTACCCCGAATGAGCCGCTCCGCAGAGATGAACCGCGCCCCGACGGGCACGGCATCCTGGTTACCCTCCGACTGTGGAGAGCGCCGTCAATACGCGGCTGGCGAGCTGCTTTTCTCCGAGGGGGAAGCTGCGGACGGGATGTTCATCGTGGATTCCGGCCGGGTGGAGATTTTCGTTCCCGGCCCCGGCGAGGAGCGACGGGTGCTTGCGGAACTGGGGCCGAACGACACTGTCGGGGAGATGGCGGTGCTGGACGACCTGCCGCGCTCGGCGTCTGCCCGGGCGGCGGTCGACACTCGAGCACGGTTACTGAGCCAGCCGGCACTGCTGGAACTCCTCGAACGCCGGCCCGCCATCGCGCTGGGGTTCATCCGCGAATTCATCCATCGCATGCGGGCGATCAACCGGCGGTACTTCGAGGAGGTCGTGCAGGCGGAGCGACTGGCTACGGTGGGACGCTTCACGCGCACCATCGTGCACGACTTCAAGAACCCGCTCGCGACGATCCGCTGGACGTCGGAGCTGGCGTCGGCTGAAGACGCGCCGGCGGCCGCCCGGCAATCCTCCCACGAGCGCATCCTGCGTCAGGTGGAGCGCATGCAGACCATGCTGCACGAGCTGATCGAGTTCACCCGGCCGGGCGGACAGAAGCCGGACCTGCGGACGGCCGATTTCGCGGCCTTCCTGCGCTCGTTCGCGGAGGAAGCAGGCACTGACCTCGCGGCGCGCAACGTGCGCATCGAGCTGGAGTCTTTCCCGGACCCGGCGCCGGTGCGGATGGATCCGCCGCGGCTTTCCCGCCTGCTTCACAACCTCTGCAACAACGCGGTCGACGCGATGCCCCGCGGCGGGCGGATCATGCTGCGGCTACGGCTCCAGCCGGGCTCGGCGGAGCTGGAGCTGGAAGACACCGGCCCGGGAATTCCGGCGGCGGTGGCCGACCGTCTCTTCACGCCGTTCGCCACCCACGGCAAGGCCGGTGGCACCGGTCTCGGTCTCTCGATTTGCCGGCGCATCGCGGAGGACCACGGCGGTTCCATCGCAGTCGCACCCGGAGAAACCGGCAGAGGGGCACGCTTCGTGCTCTTACTTCCGATTACCCTCGCCCGTAGCTAACGCCGCGGGTCGAATCATCGCACTCAATCCTATACCATGAAAGAACCATACCCCCGCCGCGGGTTCCGCCCGCTGCTCCTAACACTGCTATTCGCCCCGTCGTTCCTGCTCGCGCAGGCGACCGGCATCATCACCGGCCAGGTGAGCAACCAGGCCACGAAGTCCTATCTGGAAGGCGCCACGGTCGAGTTGGACGGCACGGGCCGCTCCACCACCACGGACCGGGAGGGCCGTTTCGAATTCCGGGACGTCCCGCCCGGCCCGGCCACAATCGTGGTCGCCTTCGCCGGCCTCGACACCTCGCGCACCACCGTGACGGCCGCCGCGGGCCGCCGGGTCGTGCAGGACGTCGAGCTGACTTCCGGCATCTACCGCATGGACAAATTCACCGTCGCCGGAGAGCGCGAGGGAACCGCCAAGGCGGAAACCCTGCAGCGCCTCGCTCCGAACGTGAAGAACGTCGTTTCCTCGGACACCTTCGGAAACATCGCCGACGGCAACATCGGCGACATGCTCCAGCACGTCGTCGGCATCACCGCCGACTACAACGGCCCCGACGTGCGCCAGATCAGCATCCGCGGCGTGGGCTCGGCGCTGAGCTCCGTGACGATGGACGGCTCGCAAGTCGCCAGCGCGCAGTCAGCCGGGACCGGCCGCCAGTTCGAGTTCGAGACAGCCTCGCTGGGCAACATCGAGTCGATCGAGGTGACGAAGGCGCCGACGCCCGACATGGACGGAGCCTCGATCGGCGGCAGCGTGAACCTTGTCACCAAGAGCCCGTTCGACAGCAAGGCAGGCCGGGTCTTCACCTACACCGTCGGTCTCGCCTCGCAGCCCACCTACGCGGGCCCGGTTGAAGCCAAGTGGAAGCAGCCGATCCGGGGCCTAGGGCCCTCGATGAACTTCAATTACTCGGATGTCTTCGGCGAGAAGCGCAACTGGGGCATAGCGCTGACGGGCACGTTGCACAGCCAGCCCGCCGGCGGCGCGTTGATCGCGAGCAGCTACGAGCGTCGCAACGACGCCGGCCCCGCGTTCGCCAACAGCATCAGCCGCTACATCGTCAACGGCGCCACCCGCTCCCGCCTGGCGACCGGCGCCAAGATCATGTACAAGTGGAGTGAAGAGACGACGATCTCGTTCAACAACGTCTATAACTTCTTCCACGAGAACAACGACACCCGCTTCCACACGCTGAACGCCGCGTTCGCCACCGGCGCCAACCTGCCCAGCCTGCTCGCGACGGTGGATGCCGCCGGACGCCGCACCGGCGGCGGCTTCGTGAAGCCGGGCTACACCGAGACGTTAACGCAGATTTTCGCCAACAGCGTCGAGCCCGCCACCCCGGGACCCGGCGCCCGCGACGTGGCCTACTTCACGTCCCGTTGGACCAACCAGGGCGGCACCGCCAACCTCAACGTGGCCTCCAACGACAAGTCGGGCCGCACCTTCGTGTTCTCCCCGAGCGTCCGCCACCGCTTCCCGGGCCTGCACATCGACTATAGCCTCTCCTACTCCAACTCGGCCACGTACTACGACGTGATGCACGAGGAGGACAAGTACTCGGCCCGGCCGACTGGAACGGTCTTCCTCGAGATCCCCAACCTGGGTTTCGCAATCGACCGCAGTCAGGACGCGAAGGTGCCGACCGTGCGCCAGACCGAAGGGCCCGACTGGCAGAATTTCGCGAACTACAGCCGCCTGCGCATCGACCAGAACGACCAGCGCGGCTACGACAAGGTTTACGCCGCGAAGTTCGACCTCCGGAAGGACGTCAACTACCGCTTGCCGTTCTACTACAAGACCGGCTTCACCGCGCAGCGCCAGACCCGCCACCTCTGGACCAATCCGCGCCGCTCCTTCTACACCGGCCCCGACGGCATCCTGAACACCGCCGACGACAACCAGGGCATCTCGATCTTCAACGCCTTCCCGAAGGATCTTACCTGGGACGAGAAGGAATACTACCTGAACCGCGGCGGCGTGCCGCCGTGGGTCGATCCCTACAAGGTCGCCGCCCACCGCCGCGCCAATCCCCGCCTGTGGAAGGATGACGTCGAGATCACTTCCCGGCAGCGCCTCACCTCCGACCAGAAGATCCAGGAGGACATCCGCGCCGCCTACTTCCTGGTCAACGGCCGCCTCACCCGCCGTCTCTCGCTGCTGACCGGCGTGCGCCTCGAGGACACGAAGGTGCAGGGCGAAGGACCGCTCAACTACGTTTCCCCGCAGGAGCAGGCGCGCCGCGCCGCCTGGACCGGGCCGATCACCGACGCCGAACAGATCCGCCGCAACGTTGCGCAGTACAGCGGGCGCTCCTCCAACCGCGGCGCGTACCGCTTTTACCTGCCGGGAGTGCACCTGAAGTACCAGGCCACTTCCGGCTGGGTCAACCGGCTGAGCTGGTCGACCGGGGTCGGTCGCCCGCCCTTCGGCAACATCATCCCGAACACCTCGGTCAATGACGCGGCGCAGTCGATCACGGTCACCAATCCCAACCTGAAGCCGCAGTACGCGCGCAACATGGACTTCAGCTCCGAGTACTACTTCACGCCCCAGGGTATGATCTCGTTCGGAGCCTTCCATAAAAAGATCAACGACTACATCCAGAGCGACAGCAGCCAGTTTGTCGCGGCGGGCCAGAACAACGGCTACGACGGACAGTACGCCGGTTACCGCATCAACACGACGGTGAACAGCGGCTGGGCGCAGATCCGCGGTGTGGAATTCAACTACCAGCAGCAGCTGACGTTCCTGCCCGGTTGGGCGAAGGGACTCGGTGTCTACAGCAACCTCACGAAGCTGTGGACGAAGGGTAACAACTCCGCGTTCGTCACCGGCCCGGGCAGCAGCGCCGGCGGCACCCTCGCCGGCTTCCTCGACATCACCGGTAACCTCGGCCTGAGCTTCCGCGGCTACGGCTTCGACCTGCGTCTTCAGGCCGTCTACCGCGGCGAGTACCTGATCTCCAACTCGACCACGCCCGCGCTGGTCACCTGGCAACTGCCGAAGACCTCGTGGACGTGGAAATCGCGCTACGCGTTCACCCGCACGGTCAGCGGCTTCTTCGACGTGGAGAACTTCACGTCCACGCTGCTGGACAACCGTTACGCCGCCTACAAGGACCGCCCGAGCTTCTGGCGCACGTTCCACAGCAAGGTGGTCTTCGGCGTGACCGGCCGGCTCTGATCCCGGCGGTCGCCCGACCGCGATCCCGCTCCACCCGCCCCCGCAACGGGGCGGGTGTTTTTTGCCCGCGGACGGAAGGAAAGACCGGGAAGACGTGGGAGACTCGGGAAGACGCGGGAGACTCGGGAGACTTGGGAAAAAAGCGTCTTTCTCTACCTCCTGTTCCAAACTAGGCGATCAGGAGCGAACTGAGGGAACGGAGCGAAAGCTCGGGCTATTCGTGTGACTCGGTGTCCATTCGTGGTACTCGCCGGCCTGGTATTTTGGGATCAGGCTTTTCAACAGGAAGGCCGGGGAGATCGGGGAGAGTTCGACGGCTTCTTCCTCCGCGCCATCGGCGAAATACGCGATTTAGGTTCGCTGCGTTCGGAACAGCTCTTGGCCGTCACGCAAGCGGCATGGTACGCGGCGGGCTCGCCCGCCGTAACCCCGGCGTAGGCGGGCGGCCGCGGCTACCTCGCGCGCCCACCCAAATCGAAGCGGCGTCAGAAGCTCGGCGCGCCTCTTCCCGCATTCTTGATTTCCACATTCCTCTCCGGCTTGAATCCTTTCCGCCCGAAAGAAAAACCGCTCCTCTCCCGGCCGCGTGCGCGGTGAACGGCTTCACCAAGCCCCGCGTTGCCTTCGCGACGGCGGCTTACTCGACTTCCCGTTCCCATGCCCCTGTTCCGCGGCTGTTTCGGCACCCTGCTCCTCGCCTCGCTCGCGGTCGCGTCGCGCGCCGCGGAGGCCCCGCCCACCTTCGGCGGCATCCATCCGCACCTCGCGATGTTCAACGAGGAAAGCGAATGCGGCACCGGAGCCGTCGTGCCGTGGGCCGGGCGTCTCTGGGTGATCACCTACGCGCCACACAAGCCGCAGGGTTCCACCGATAAACTTTACGAGATCACGCCGGAGCTCCGTCAGATCATCCGTCCCGAAAGCATCGGCGGCACGCCCGCCAATCGCCTGATCCACCGCGAATCCCGCCAGCTTTTCATCGGGCCGTATGCGATCGCCGAGAGCGGGGCCGTGCGCGTCATCCCGTACGCGCAGATGTACGGGCGCCCCACCGGCACCGCGCGCCATCTCACCGATCCGGCCAACAAGGTCTACTTCGCCTCGATGGAGGAGGGCTTTTACGAGGTCGATGTCCGCTCGCTGGCCGTCACGGAATTATTCCGGGACGAACAGCTCAAGGAGCCGTTCCGCCGCGCGGGCCTGCCCGGTTACCACGGCAAGGGCCTCTACTCCGGGCAGGGCCTCCTCATCTACGCCAACAACGGCGAACACGGGAAGGAAGCGCAGACGCGTCCCGACATTCCCTCCGGCGCGCTCGCGTCCTGGGACGGCCGGGCGGAAACTTGGACCGTCGTCCGACGCAATCAGTTCACCGAGGTCACCGGCCCGAGCGGCCTCGAGGGCAACGCCAACCCGGCCACCGACCCGGTCTGGTCCGTCGGCTGGGACCACCGCTCGCTGCTGCTGATGGTGCTCCACGCGGGCCGCTGGCACACCTACCGCCTGCCGAAGGGGAGCCATTCCTACGACGGCGCCCACGGCTGGAACACGGAGTGGCCGCGCATCCGCGACATCGGCGAGCAGGACCTCCTGATGACCATGCACGGAACCTTCTGGCGCTTCCCGCGCACGTTCACCCCCGCCCGCTCGGCCGGCATCGCGCCACGCTCCAATTACCTCAAGGTCGTCGGCGACTTCACCCGCTGGGGCGACCGCGTGGTACTGGGCTGCGACGACACCGCGCGCAGCGAGTTCCTCAACAAGCGCCGCGCCAAGGGCAAACTCGCCGGCCCCGGGCAGTCCCAGTCGAACCTTTGGTTTTTGGACCCCGCTCAGCTCGACCAGCTGGGGCCGGTCATCGGCCGGGGCGCCGTCTGGATGGATGAACCGGTGCGCCGTGACACGCCTTCCGAACCCTACCTCTTCTCCGGTTACGACCAGCGAATCCTCCATCTGCGCCACGACGCGGCTGCACCGGTGGAATTCATCCTTGAGGTCGATCGCGCCGGCGACGGCACGTGGCGCGAGCTGCGCCGCGTCGAGGTACCCGCCACCGGTTACACGTGGACGGTCTTCACCGCCGCTGAGCAAGGCGCGTGGATCCGTCTCCACGCCTCGCGTGATCTCGGCCGGGCCTCGGCCGTCTTTTCCTATCGCAACATCGATTCACGCCGGCCCTCCACCGACGCGAAGTTCGCCACGCTAGCCCGTGATGACTCGTCCGACCCGATCGGAGGGCTACTGTACGCGCGCGGCGCTGGAAAAAAAACGCTCGGCGTGACCGTCGGCGGCCGGTTCCACGAATTGGGCGAGGACCTGGTCCTGCGCCCAAGCGATGAAACCGGCGCGGCGACATGGATGCAGACCAATGTCGCCATCCCCGCGGACGCGATCGCCGAGGACGAGGCCTCGCTGATCTACACCGACGAGGCGGGACGTCGGTTCCGCCTGCCCCGCGGCCGGGAGGGTTTTCGCCTGGGCGGCCCCCTCGGGCCGGCCCGCACCTGCCGCGAAGTTTGCACGGAGCGCGACCTGCTCAACGCCGGCGGATCATTTTTCGAGCTACCCGCCGAAAACGCCGGCGGAATGGCGAAAATCCGCCCCGTCGCGACGCACAACCGCCAAATCCATGACTACGCCAGTTGGCGCGGCCTGTTGGTGATGACGGGCCTTTCCGGCGGGTCCGCTCCCGACCCCCGTGTGATCCGCTCCGCCGACGGTCGCGCCGCGGTCTGGCTGGGGTCGGTCGATGAACTATGGGCCCTCGGAAAGCCCGTCGGCATCGGCGGGCCGTGGAAGGACACGGCGGTGGCGGCCGGAGTGCCGTCGGATCCCTACCTCATGACCGGCTACGACCGGAAAACGCTGACGCTCTCCCACGGCTCGACCGGCACCGTGCGTTTCCGATTGGAAGTCGACCTGTCAGGCACGGGCAACTGGGTGGAGTACGCCACGCTGGCGGTGCCGCGCGGGCTTGCAGAGTCGCACACGTTTCCCGAAGGCTTCCAGGCCTACTGGCTGCGGGTTTCCGCCGACACCGCCACCTCTGCCACGGCGCGCATGGTGTACGAATGATCGGCACGCCCCTGCCCTCCCTGCTTTCCCCGACTCACTTCCCATCCGATGAAATCCATCCTGACCGCACTCACCCTTACGTTGGCCGCAACGCTGCCTGCGGCGGCGGCCGACCGCCTCCTGCTCGAGGCGGAAGGTTTCCAGAATCCCGGCGGCTGGTCGCTCGACACCCAGTTCATCGAGATCATGGGCTCGCCCTACCTGCTGGCCCACGGTCTTGGGGAACCGGTGAAGGACGCCACCACCACGGCCATCCTGCCCTCCGCCGGCAAGTATCGCGTCTGGGTGCGCACCACGGACTGGGTTGCGCAGTGGGACGCGCAGGGAGCCCCCGGACGTTTCCAAGTGATCATCAACGGCCGGCCTCTCGCCGAGACGTTCGGCACCAAGGGAAAGACCTGGTCGTGGCACGACGGCGGGTTGATCGAGGCCACTGAAACCCGCCTGAACGTCGCGCTGCGCGACCTCACCGGATTCAACGGACGTTGCGACGCCGTCTACCTGACGAAGGATCTGGGCGAGACGCCGCCCAGTGACACCGGCCCGCTCTCCGCGTGGCGCAAGACGGCGCTCGGTCTGCCGGCCGCGCCCGAGGACATGGGCGAGTTCGACCTCGTGGTCGTGGGCGGCGGCTACGGCGGTCTCGGCAGCGCCATCTCCGCCGCACGGCAGGGCCTGAAGGTCGCGCTGATCCAGAACCGGCCCGTGCTGGGCGGCAACGGCAGCTCCGAGGTACGCGTCTGGTCACAGGGGCTCATCCGCCGCGGCAAATACCCGCTGATCGGCGAGATGGTGGAGGAGTTCGCCGACCGCGCGAAGAACTCCCCCGGCCTGTACGAGGAATTCGGCGACGCCCAGAAGGAGGCGCACGTCCGCAAGGAGAAGAATATCTCGCTCTTCCTGAACGAGCACGTGTACGCCGCCGAGACCAAGGGGGAACGCATCGTGTCCGTGACCTCGCTCAACACCACCAACAGTCGCCAGAAACGTTTCCGCGGGAAGCTGTTCTCCGATTGCACCGGGCACGGCTCCCTCGCCCACCTCGCGGGCGCCAAATACGAGATCGAGCTGAAGGACCTGCTCGGCATGAGCAACATGTGGGTCTGGAGCAACGCGGCGGAACCGCGGCGCTTCCCCGAAACGCCGTGGGCCCTCGACCTCAACATGGACGACTTTCCCTACCCGAAGATGGGTCGCGCCGACATGGCCGACAAAGGCAAGGGCGAGTGGTTCTGGGAGAGCGGCTTCAACAAGCACCCGATCAACGATCTCGAACTGATCCGCGACTGGAACCTCCGCGCGGTCTTCGGCGCGTTCAACGCCATGAAGAACCGCGACGGCAAAGCCGACCACCCCAAGGCCAAGCTCGACTGGGTCGCCTACATCGGCGGCACCCGCGAGTCCCGCCGCATCGTCGGCGACGTGATGCTCACCCAGGAGGATATCGTCTCGAAACGTGAGTTCCCCGACGGCTGCGTGCCGAGCACCTGGAGCATCGATCTGCATTTCCCGAAGCAGGAATTCGCGAAGAAATTCCCCGAGAATCCGTTCATCTCGTACGCCGACCACGACCGCCGCGTCGACCGCCAGTACGGCTACCCCGTACCGTACCGCTGCCTCTACTCGGTGAACGTGAACAATCTCTTCATGGCCGGCCGCAACATCAGCGTGACCGACGTCGCCCTCGGCACCGTGCGCGTCATGAAGACGATCGGCATGATGGGCGAGGTCGTCGGCAAGGCCGCCTCCGTCGCGGTCCGCCGCAACTGCACACCGCGCGAGGTCTACACGCTCTACTGGTCCGAAATGGACCAGTTGCTCAAACTGCCGGGCCGCGCGCGGCGCCTGCCCGACAACACCTTCGATGTCTCGGGCCCGGCGCCCGCGCCCGTCGACGACGCCGGCGGCCGCGGCGTCTCCCTGGCCTCGCTCAAGGGTGCTGTGATCGACAACGCCAAGGCGAAGCTCACCGGCAAGTGGACCACCGGGACCAACCTGCCGTTCGTCGGCAACGACTACGCCTACGCCCGCGGCCCCGGCAACACCGCCACGTTCGAGTTCACCGTGCCCGCCTCCGGCTCGTACGAGGTCCGCTTCGCCAGCGCCGCCCACGAAAACCGCGCCAGCAACACCGCCGTCACGGTGCGCCACGCGGGCGGGAACGCCGCGGTCAGCGTGAACCAACGCGTGAACCCCAAGGTGGAGAACCGCTGGATCGCTCTCGGAACCTACAAGTTCAACGCCGGCCAGACCTACGCGGTCGTCGTCGACGCCGCCGGCGCCGACGGCAACGCCCACATCGACGCCGTGCAGATCCTGCCCGCGCCGTGAGGCGCGGGGCAGGTGGATTGATGTCGGAGACTGGATTGCGAACCTAGCGCCATGCCGATCCGGAATCACAAGCCAACCCCTGACCGGAGTCGTTGGGTGTGCGGCGGGTTTCATCCTGAAACCAAGCCCCATTCCGGAACCCCAAACTTCGCCTTTAAGAAAGCGAACCTCCCTATCGGCAAGGGTTGGCTGCTCGGCCTCCTCAGGAATGACTCGCTCGGCCCGTCCACTTACGATCCGGCGCGGCCCGCGTTTGCGGTGGAAGATTGGTCGATTCCAGAAGCCTGCGAATAATCCGATCGCATGCCCGTGCAGCAGTCGTCGTGGAGTTTCCGTCTGTTCGCACTCCAACTCTACCGTCTGGGCATCGTGGCCGCCATCGCGTGGCTCGTCCGCGATGCCGCCGTGAAGCAGCGGTCGCACGGCGACGCGCCCGTGGTCGTCGAGGAGGTCCGCGCTTTCTTCCCCGCCGCCGCCAGCCTGCGGCCCGACGACTCCGAGCGCGACGGGCTCTTTGTCCTCGACCGCGAAGGCCGGGAACTGGGCTACGTGGTCCGCACGCAGCCGCGTTGCCAGGACATCATCGGCTACTGCGGCGTGACCGATACCCTGGTGGCCCTCGGAACCGACTGGCGCATTCTCGGCCTGAACGTGCGCTCCTCCGAGGACACCAAGGACCATGTGCGCGACGTGGTCGTCGACCGCCGCTTCCTGAAAAAGTGGAACGGACTCACCTGGGACCAGGCCGCCGACCTCGATTTCCGGAAAGCGGGCATCGAGGGGGTTTCCGGGGCGACCATGACGAGCATGGCCATCGCCCACAGCGTGAAGGCGCGCCTGAAGGCGAGCCGCGACGAGATCGCCGCCCGCCCGCCCTTCGCACCGGGATGGCGGGATTGGGGAATGCTGGGAACGGTGGCGCTCGCTTCGGTGATGGCATTCGGGCCGGCCACCTGGCGACACCGCTGGAAGGTGCCCTACCAGGTTTTTCTCATCGGCTACGTCGGATTCATCAGCGGCGACCTGCTCGCCCAATCGCTGATCGCCGGCTGGACTCGCGCCGGGGTCCCCTGGCAAACGGCCTCCGGGCTGGTGCTGCTGCTCGGGGCGGCGTTGCTCGTGCCGTGGGCGACCCGCCGGCCCTTCTACTGCCATCACCTCTGTCCGCACGGCGCGGCGCAGGAATTGATCGGCCGCTTCCGCCCGCGACGTCTCGCCGTGACGCTCCGTCCCGATGTCAGCCGCGCCCTGGGCTTGCTGCCCGGCGCGCTCCTCCTGCTGACCCTTGTGACGGCAATGCTGGCGCTCCCCCTCGATCTCGCCGGCATTGAGCCATTCGATGCCTATCTGGTCCGCACCGCGGGAATCGCGACACTCACGGTCGCGGGTATCGGACTGGTGGCGTCCGCCTTCGTGCCGCAGGCCTATTGCCGCTTCGGCTGCCCCACCGGGGCCCTGCTCAACTTTGTGCGCGCCCGTGGCCCCACGGATCATTTCTCCGCCCGTGACGCTGGCGCGCTCGGGCTCGTGCTGACGGCCGCCGTGCTCAACTGGCAGTACGTACCGGTGCTCGTTTGGATGAAGGGGCTGCCGTGATGTTTGGGCTGAACCCGGGAGTTTCGACATGGCAGCTTCATCGCGTGCCGCGCTCATGCCATCGGGGGGTTCCGGAGGAGCCCTTCTTTACCGAGGCTGCGGCAGGTGAACGCCAGCGGCGGCAGGATCGCCGAGTCGACCGCGATCACCCCGTCGCGCCTCAGTGCCCTCGGATCGAACCTCCGTGTTCTCTGTGCACCCAGCTTGGAGGGTTCCGACTTCGTCTACACCCGCTTGCCACCACTCTTGGCCTCCTCGGTCTCATGCTCGCGGAGGCTTCCCTGACCCGCGCCGCCGAGCCGATCACGGTCTTCGGCCGCGCGATGGGCACGACGTGGTCGGCGAAGTGGATTCCGGAAAAAGCGGCGGCCGATCCCGTCGCCGTCCAACAGGAACTGGCGGGAGTCCTCGATCGGCTCGAGGGCATCTTTTCCACCTACCGGCCCGAGTCGGAGGTCTCCCGTTTCAACCGCTCGGGGTCGACCGACTGGATTCCGGTTTCGGTGCAGCTCGCCACGGCGGCGGGGCGCGCCCGCGCCATCAGCGCCCTGACGGGCGGCGCCTTCGACGTGACGGTCGAGCCGTTGCTGCAGCGCTGGGGCTTCGGACCGCATCCGACGCCGGCCCTCGCTCCAAGAAAAGAGGAAATCGCGGCGCTACACTCCCGCGTCGATTGGCGCCGCTTGGAAGCGCGCTCCGACCCGCCTTCGCTGCGCAAGACCCGTCCGGACGTCACGGTGGACTTTTCCTCGCTCGCCAAGGGCCTGGCCGTCGACGCGCTCAGCGAGCGACTCACCCGCCTCGGCTGCGGCAATCATCTCGTCGTGATCGGCGGCGATCTGCGCGCCGCCGGTCCCGGGCCGCGGGGTGAAGACTGGCCGGTTGCGATCGAGGATCCTTTGTCCACGGCCCCCGCCCTTGGTCGGCTCTTGCTGCTCCGGGACAAAGCCCTCTCCACCTCGGGCAACCACCGCAACGTCCGCACCATTGCCGGACAGCGCGCGGGCCACGTCATGGACCCGCGCACCGGAGGACCCGTTTCAGGCCCGCATCTCGCAGCCAGCGTCGTTGCGCGGAACTGCGCCGAATCGAGCGCGCTCGCCACCGGCCTGTTCGTGCTCGGCCCGGAGGCGGGCGAAACGCTGGCGCGAAGCGAGGACCTCGCGACGCTGTTTCTCCTGGAGAAGACCGGTCGGTCCGTGGGCCGGGAAAGCCCGGCCTTCACCCGCCTGCCGATGGCGCCCGTTCAAACGCGGTAGAACGCCTCGGCGTTGGAAACGTAGACGCGGCGTCGGTCGGCCGCCGAAAAGCCCGCCAGCGCCTCATCAACCGTCGCCACCCAACGGGGATAGTCCGTCGCGAGGGTGCTCACGGGCCAGTCGCCACCGAACATCATCCGGCCGGGTCCGAAACACGCGAGCGCATGATCAAGGTACGGCCGCAGCTGCGCGGGCGTCCACGTGGCGTGGTCCGCCTCGGTCGCGACCCCGCTGAGCTTGCAGACCACATTCGGCAGGGCGGCGAGCATTCTCATTTCGGCGCGCCACGGATCCAATAAGCCGGCTCTGATCCCCGGTTTGCCGATGTGATCGAGCACGAAACCGACCTCCGGACATTGCCGGACGAGCGCGATCACCCCGGCGAGCTGCCGGTGATAAATGCAAACGTCGAAAGTGAACCCGAAGCGCGCCAGCAGGCGCACGCCGCGCACGAAGTCGGGCCGCAGGCAGAAGGCATCGTCCTTCTCCTCCTGCAGGAGGCGGCGGATGCCCTTGACCATCGGGAGCGTCGCCAGCCGCGCGAGGTCGGCCTCGACGGCGTCGCCTTTTTCCAGCGAGGCGTGCGCCACGATGCCGCGGAGCCGCGGCTCGGAGGCGGCGAGACCGGAAGCCCACACGGCCTCCTCGAAGGACAGGGCCCGGTCGCAGCCGCACTCGACGAACACCATCTTCCCGACCACCAACGGCCCGCCGGCAGCGCGGAACTCCTCGACGGAGTGGCGCCGGTTCAGCCGCGGCACCCCGCCCAGCCACGGAAAACGCAGCCGCGCCGGGTCCCAGAGATGGACGTGGGTGTCGATGATCGGAAAGTCCGGCATGGCGAAAAGGGCGCGCTCAGACGCGGAGGAAGATGCGGCGCTCGTGCAGGAAGCGGGCGAGGATGAACATCAGGCCGAGACCGGTGATCGCGAGCATGCCCTGACCCGCCCCCGCACCGACGTTCGCATCCAGCCAAGCCTTGATATCACCGCCCACGAAACGCTGCGCGAGCGTCCGGAAACGGATGACGTTGCTCGCGACATAGAGCGTGATCGGGTTCATCCCGATCCAGATGAAAGGCACGCACCAGCGCCGCCAGCCGCGGACATCGACGACGTAGTAGAACGAAGCGAGCAGCAGGGCGCTCCAGCCGCCGGCGACGAGGACGAACGACGACGTCCACAGCTTCTTCACCACCGGGAACTGCAGGTGCCACAGCCAGCCAACGGCGAGCGCGACGACCCCCGCCGTGGCGAGCAGACGCAGCTTGCGCGCGTCATCAATGTCCGTGCGCCTGAGCAGCAGACCGGCGAACACGCCGAGCAGGCAGGTGGCGACGGCCGGGAGCGTGCTCAGGTAGCCCTCGGGATCGTAGTAGGTGTCGTACTTGCGCCCCGGCAGATACTGGTAGTCGAGATGGTTGGTGAGATTGCGGCCCGGGTCATAGCCGCCGGTCACCCGCGCCGTGGTGGCGTCAAACGCCACCCGGACTTGCGCGGCGGACGGATTGGCCACGCCCGTGCGTTGCGCCAGCGCGGCCTTGTCGAGCTGGAGGTCGCGGATCGGCACGAACGTGAGCAGCACCCAGTAGCCCACGAGCAGCGCGGCGCCGGCCGCCGCCAGGGCGCGCGGCCGCAGGAAGCAGAAGAGGAGTCCGGCGCCGGTGTAAGCGAGGGCGATCCGCTGCAGCACGCCCAGCAAACGCATGTCGGGCCACGGGTTGGTGAATCCACCACCGTAGAAAATCCCGATCAGGAAAAGAATCAGTCCGCGGGTCACCACGCGCCGCGCCGTGACCGCGCGCCCGTGCTCCGCGATCTGCCGGGAGAGCGAGTACGTGAGCGAGACGCCGGAGATGAAGATGAAGAGCGGGAAGATGAGGTCGTAGAACGCGAGCCCCGCCCAGTCCTTGTGCGTGAGCTGACCCGCGAGGAAGCGCGCCAGCGCGGAGCCGTTGACCTCGCTGAGCGCATGCACCAGCGCGTCGGCGCCAAGGATCCAGAACATGTCGAAGCCGCGCAGCGCATCGAGCGACATCAGGCGGCCGGAGGGAACGGTCGGGGCTTTCATGGGGCGGCGGAAGCCAACGGGCGCCGCGCCGCGGGGTCAACGGCGCTACCGAGGCGGACCTGAACACGGAGAACCCACCCGAGGGCACGGAGGGATCGGGCTTCGCGTTCACGGGGACCGGCATGATCCGCGGCGGCAGCCGCGGCTACATCGCACGCCCGCCTGAATCGAAGCGGCGGCAGGAACCCCGCACGCGTCTTCCCCTATTTCTGGTTTCCACATTCCCCCGGCTCGACCTGTTCCCGTCTGAAACGAAAAATACCCCTTCGCCGTGTCCTCGGCTCGGCCCTCCGCTTCCTCTGCGTCCAACGGCCAGGCAAGTAATCGAACCTCGTTTCATCCAGACCGATCGCGCGATCCACGCTGAAACACTCCACCCTTGCGCGGCCCGTCGGAACCGCGACCGTTCAACGCATGAAGGTCTCGTTCACCACCAAGGAGTACGCCCGGCTGCTCGAGCTCGCGCACATGGGCCTGTGGATGGCGGGCGCGCGGCCCGACGACCCCGCCACCATGCCGGAGCGCTACGCCGACGCGGCGCAGAAGGTGTTCGGCCTCGCTGAGTCGCAGGGTTGCGCTGACCTCGTGGAAGTGGACGTGAACGGCCAATACTTCCCGACCGAGAAACTCACGACGGGACCGGTCGCCGAGAAGATCGACCGCTTTGTCGAGGACGCCTTCTGGGGAGAGCTGGTCGGCCGCCTCGCCGAGCGCGACCTGCGGACGGAGCTCGGATCGACGAAGCTCACGGAGGAATTCACCGAAGAGGAGGAGGAACGCCTGCAGGAGCTGGAGGACACCTACTGGCGCGAGTTCGAGTCGAAGGGCGTCGATCACCTCGTCGTCCTCCGCGGCGGCAAGGGCTGAACGGGGCCGGTTCATCGCCACGGGTTCGCGCTTGTGAGCGCGCGCCAGAGCAGGTTTTCCTTCTCCCGGAATCCGGCACTGCTAGCCGGCCGAACCCGGCCCTGGGTGCAGGTTTCCCTCCAACCCCATGAAACCCTGCCTGCCCCCGCTCCGCCTCGTCCGACTGCTGCTGCTCACCACCGGCTTCCTGCTCGCCGGCCGCGCGGCCGCCCAGATCTCCGCCACCGGCTCGATCGAAGGCCGCGTCTTCGACAGCTCGCGCGGCGAGTACCTCGAGAAAGCCCTCGTTTCGATCGAGGGCACGCGCCTCGAAACGCTCACCGACGCGACCGGCCAGTATCGCTTGACCAACGTGCCGGCCGGCCCGGCCCGGCTGAAGGTTTTCTTCACGGGCCGGCCCGCGCAGACCGCGATGGTGGCCGTCACGGCCAATCAGATCGCGCAGCAGGACTTCACCTTCGGCGGGGAGGCCCGCGGCCGGGCGGGCGAGGTCGTGAAGCTCGACCAGTTCGTCGTGGCCTCCTCGAAGGAAATGGACGGCGCGGCGATCGCGATCAACGAGCAGCGTTTCGCGCGCAACATCGTGAACGTGGTCTCGGCCGACGAATTCGGGACGATCTCGGACGGCAGCATCGGCGAGTTCATGAAGTTCCTGCCGGGCATCACCAGCGACTACACGGGCGGCGACGCCCGCCGTTTCTCCATCGACGGCGCGCCCGCCGACAACGTGCCGATCTCCATGGGCGGATTCGACCTCGCCAGCGCCGCGGGAGCCGGCACCCGGCGCGCGGTCGAGCTCGACCAGATCTCGATCAACAACATCTCGCGCATCGAGATCAACCGGTCGCCCACCCCGGACTCCCCGGGCTCCGCGCTCGCCGGCTCGGTGAACTTCGTTCCCCGCAGCGCCTTCGAGCGCAACAAACCGGCCTACAACTACAGCGTGTCCTGGCTGATGAAGGACGCCGAGCGGGCCTTTGGCCGCCGCACGCCGGGTCCGGGCTGGGGCCAGATGAGCTACAAGATCCATCCGGGTTTCGACATCTCGGCGATCGTACCCGTCACCAAGACCTTCGGCTTCACCGTCTCCGGCGGATCCTCGCTGCAATACACCCCGCAGTCCAACGTGGCCATGCAGTGGCGCGGCGCCCACGTGGGCACGACGGTCGGCGCCAACGCCACCAACGGCCTGCCCGCCACCACCCCCGACAATCCCTACCTCGGCACCTTCTCCTGGCGAGATAGCGGCAAGAACACCTCCCGCGAGTCCTTCGCCACCACGATAGACTGGCGGCCCGCCCGCCACGACCGGCTCACCTTCGGCTTCTCCTACGGCATGCTGCGGGAGCACTTCGCGACGCGCACGCAGACGTTCACGATCAACCGGGTGGAGCCGCTCAACTGGAGCCCGCGCCACACCTGGGGCTCGGCGAGCACCTTTCCCGCCACCGGCACCGCGATCAACGCCGGCCAGTTCGCCATCTCCAACAACGGCCGCATCCGCCCGGGCCGCACCGTCACACCCTCCCTCCGCTGGCTCCACGACGGCCCCGTCTGGAAGTCCGACGCCGGCGTGAGCTACGGCAACTCCCGCATCGATTACCAGGACATCGACCTGGGTTTCTTCAACGGGATGACCATCCAACGGAACAACGTGCAGATCCTCCTCGACGACATCTTCTACCTCCGGCCGGGACGCATCACGGTGCTCGATCCCAACGGCCGGCCGGTCGACCCGACGCGCCTGGACTCGTACTCGCTCGTCTCCGCCAACAGCAACCGGCAGCGCACCTACGACACCACGCGGCAGGCCTACGCCAACGTGCGGCGCGATCTCGACCTCCGCGGCGCGACCCTCACCGTGAAGCTCGGAGCCGACATCCGCACGAAGGTGCGCGACCTCCGCGGGCCGGGTGGCAACCTCGAGACCTACACCTACGTCGGCGCCGACGGCCGCGCGAGCAACACGCCCTTCACCCAGGCCGGCCTCGTCAACGACGACAGCCCGCTGCCGTTCCTCGACGTCCAGTACTCCGAGCGCATCCCGGACTTCGGACTGCCCAAGCAGCAGCAGGTCGACAACGGCAAGCTGTGGCAGGACTGGCAGCGCAACCCGACCCATTGGACCCGCAACGCCAACAACGATTTCATCGCCGTCACCAGCTTCTCCCGCCGCGCCGAGGAGATCATCTCGTCGCTGTTCGTCCGCGGCGACCTCGGTCTCCTGAGCAACCGGCTGCGCATCACCGGGGGCGTCCGCGCGGAGCAGACCAACATCGACGCGGAGGGCCCCCTGATGGACCCGGCCCGGGCCTACCAGCGCGACGCCGCCGGCAACGTCCTCCGCGGCCCCACGGGCGCGCCGCTTCTGCAGGTTCCGACCAGCGCCGGCCTGCCCTACTCGCAGCTGATCCGGGTCGAACGAGGCACCCGCGCCCGCAAGGAGTACCTGCGGCTGTTCCCGAGCATCAACGCCAGCTACAATCTCAGGGAGTCGCTCATCGGCCGCCTGGCCTATTCGCAGTCGGTCGGACGCCCCGATTTCAACCAGTACGCCGGCGGCGTGACGCTGCCCGACATCGAGACGCTGAACCCCAACTCACGCATCACCGTCAACAACGCCTCGATCAAGGCGTGGCAGGCCGAGACCTACATGGCGCGCCTCGAGTATTACTTCGGCAACGTCGGCAGCCTGTCGGCCGGCGCCTACATCCGCGACTACCAGAATTTCTTCGTGAACGTGACGGACTACGTGAGCGACGCGTTCCTGGAAACCTACGGGCTGGATCCCGAGGAGTACGGCTCGATCCTCACGGTCACGCAGTTCAATTCACCCGTGCGCATCCGGCAGCGCGGCTTCGAGATCGACTACAAGCAGTCCCTCACCTTCCTGCCGCCCTGGGCGCGCGGGCTCCAGTTCTTCGCCAACATCAGCTCCCAGCGGGCGAGGAACACCGACAATCTCCAGGACATGAACCCGTTCACGGCCAACTGGGGGCTCAGCCTCACGCGGCCGAAGTTCAACCTCCGCATCAACGAGAACTACCGGGGCATCCAGCGGCGCGGCGTCGTCGCCAGCACCGCCACCAACAGCATCGAGCCCGGGACCTACAACTACCGGCCCAAGCGCCTCTACGTCGATGTGACCGGGGAGTACTACTTCCGGCGCAACACCGCGTTCTTCTTCGCGTTCCGCAATATCCGCGGCGCGACGGAGGATACCAAGATCTACGGGCCCAGCACGCCGAAGTACGCCCGCTTCCGCCAGCGCGACGATTACGGCGGCTCGCTCTGGACCGCGGGCATCAAGGGCTCGTTCTGACGGGCCCGGCGGGCGGCGGGGCTCCGGTCCCGCCGTTGCATTTCGCCGGGGGGCGGTGCACGCTCGCCGGCGTATGAACCCCCGCGATGCCTTTTCCCCCGCCCCCTCCCGCCGCCGCTTCCTCTCGCGCCTCGCCCTGGCCGGCGCCGCCCTGCCCTTCGCCCGCGAGCTCGCCGCCGCGGAGTCGAAAAAGAAGGCCGCCGCCGCGCCGCTCCCTCCCTGGACCGGCGGACCGACGGTGCTGCATGTCTTTTCCAAGCCGCTGCACTGGATGTCATGGGCCGACACCGCCGCGCTGGTGAAGGCGACGGGCTACGGTGGTATTGATTACACCGTGCGGGTTCCGCAGGGCCATGTGCTGCCCGAGCGCGTCGAGGAGGACCTGCCCAAGGCCGTCGAAGCCGCACGCGCCGCCGGGCTGAAGGTCGAGATGATCACCACCGAGATCAACGGCCTGAAAACCCCGCACGCCGAGCGGGTCGTGCGCACCGCCGCCAAGCTGGGAGTGAAGTATTACCGCCTCGGCTTCTTCAATTACGACCCGCAGCTCGGGGTGAAAGGCACGCTCGAGGCCCTCAAGCCGCAACTGCGCGACCTCGCCGCGCTCAACCAGAGCGCCGGCATCCACGGCGCCATCCAGAATCACGCCGGGCCCCGCGTCGGCGGCCCGATGTGGGACCTCTACGAGCTCCTGCGCGACATCGATCCGCGTTGGCTGGGCGTGCAGTTCGACATCCGCCACGCCGTCGCCGAGGCGGGCCAGTCCTGGCCGCTGTCGCTGCGACTGCTCGCCCCGTGGGTGAAGTGCACGGACCTGAAGGATTTCCGCTGGGAGCAGGCTCCCGGTAAAGCCGCGATCGAGAACGTGCCCATCGGCGATGGCATCGTGCCCTACGAGGCGTACTTCCGGCTGGTGCGCGAGCTCGCCGTCCATGGGCCCGCCTCGGTGCACTTCGAGTTTCCGCCGTTCGAGCGTTCGCCGATCAGCGAGGCGGAGAAACGCGCGAAGTTCCCCGATCTCATGCGCAAGGACCTCGCCGTGCTGCAGGCCGTCATGGCCCGCGCCGGCGTGAGCTGAAAGCTTCCCATCCGGCGTCCGCATCCTTCACGGACGCCGAGTACCTTTATGAAGCCCCGCCCCCTGACCGTGCTCGCGGCCGCCCTGCTGCTCGCGGCCGGAGCCTTCGCCGCGACCCCGCGGCGCCCCAACCTCGTCCTCGTCTTCACCGACGACCAGCGCTGGGACGCCCTCGGCGTGGTCCAACGCGAGCAGGGTGAACGCGCGCGGTTCCCGTGGCTGCGCACACCCCACATGGATCGGCTCGCCACCGAAGGCGTGCGCTTCCGCAACGCGTTCGTCACCCTTCCGCTGTGCGCCCCGAGCCGCGCCGTTTTTCTCACGGGCCGCTACAATCACCTCAACGGCATAGCCAACAACCGCACGCCGTTCCCGGCCGACAGCGTGACGCATTCCACCCTGCTGCGCGCCGCGGGCTACACGACCGCCTACATCGGCAAATGGCACATGGGCAGCCAGAGCGGGAAACGCCCGGGCTTTGACTACTCGGCGAGTTTCCTCGGGCAAGGGCGCTACTTCGACTGCGCCATCGAGGTGAACGGCGTCGCCACCCCGTCGAAAGGCTGGGTCGACGACGTCACCACCGACTATGCGATCCGTTTCATCCGCGAGCACCGCGACCGACCCTTCGCGGTGACGCTGGGCTACAAGGCGACCCACGGTCCGTTCGATCCACCCGAGCGCGCCCGGGAACGTTTCGCCGGCGAGCAGGCCCGTCCCGTGCCCAACCTCGCGAGCCGCGCGATCTACCGCGGCCCGGCCGATGAACCCGCCACGGCCGCGAAGGGCGGCGCCACGAACCTCGGCTATTTCCGCTGCATCTCCGCCATCGACGACAACCTCGGCCGGCTGCTGGGCGCCCTCGACGAGCTGGGTCTCGCCGACGATACCCTGATCGTTTTCAGCAGCGACAACGGCTATTATCTCGGGGAGCACGGTCTCGGGGACAAGCGGTCGCTCTACGAGGAATCGATCCGCGTCCCGATGCTGGCGCGCTACCCGCGCGCCTTCCCCCGGGGCCGCGTCGTCGACGAGATGGTCCTGAATCTCGACCTCGCCCCGACCTGGCTCGATCTGGCGGGCCTGCCTTCGAACCCCGGGATGCAGGGCCGCAGCTGGCGCCCGCTCGCCGAGGGGCGACCCGTCGACTGGCGCACTACCTTCCTCGCGCAGTATTTCCGGGAAAACGCCTTCCCGACGACACCGACCACGGTCGCCGTGCGCACGGCGACCGCGAAACTCATCCGCTACCCGGGACACGAAGAGTGGACGGAATTGTTCGATCTGTCCGCCGACCCCTATGAGACGCGCAACCTCGCGCGCAACCCCGCGCACGCGAGTCTGTTTGCGCGGATGAACGCTGAGTTTGACCGGGAGGTTAAGGCGGTGGGCTACGTGATCCCCGATTACGCGGACAAGCCGGGCGAAGCGCCGGCGCGCCCGCCGAAAAAAGCCAAGAAGCAACCCTGACCGCCGGCGACGGCGGGCGAATACCCGCCCGCCGGATCAACGGTTGACGTGCACGACCTTCGCCGGCGGGAAGCCGTTGAAGTAGGTCGCGCTGGCGTGGCTGTAGGCGCCGATGTTCACGCTGTAGACGAGGTCGCCGCGTTCGAGGTCGGGCAGATTCTCGGCCATCGACACCACGTCGAGGGCGTCGCAGGTCGGACCAAAGACCGAGCAGATGCTGGTGGGCCCCTTATTGAACGCCTTCACCGGGTACTTGCAGTGGTCGAAGATCACACCCGAGTACGTGTGGTACACGCCGTCGTTGATGTAGTAGCAGGTTTTTCCGTCGCGGACGGCTTTACCCGTGACCTCGGCGACCGAGATGCCGCAGGGAGCCGCGAGGAAGCGGCCCGGTTCCGCCAGCACTTGGATGTCCTTCGGGAAAAGCCGGTTGATCTCCGTGTTGATCACCTTCGCCAGCTCGCGGAACGGAAGCACCGTCGAGTCGTAGCGCGCGGGGAAGCCGCCGCCAATATCGAGCAGATTCATCTTCGTGTAGCCGCGGTCGCGCGCCTCCTTGAAGATATTGGCGGTAAGGTTCAGCGCCTGGACGTAGTTCTCAAAGTTCGTGGTCTGGCTGCCGACATGGAAGCTGATGCCCTCGACGGTGAGACCGGCCCGGTCGGCCTCGAGGATCAGGTCGACGGCCTCGCCCGGCGCGGCGCCGAACTTGGACGACAGCTCGACCATCGCACCGGTGTTGGGGACCTTGAGCCGCAGCGCGAGGCCAGCGTCGGGCGCGTGCTGGCGGATCTTGTGGATCTCCTCGCGGTTATCGAAGGTGACGAGCGGCTTGTACTTGTTCAGCTCCTCGAGGGTGTCGGTGGGCTTGGTGGGGTTGGCGTAGATGATCTTGTCCCAGATCCACTGCTGCCGCTGCTTCGCGGGCAGGTGGCGGATGTTCTGGTACACCACCTCGAACTCGGGCATCGAGGCGACGTCGAAGCTTGATCCCTCCTCGAAGAGGGTGCGCACGATCATCGGGTCGGAGTTCGCCTTCACCGCGTAATAGACCTGCACGCGGGGCAGGTGGCGGCGGAACTCGCGGTACGCCTTGCGGAGCGCGTCGTGGTCGATGACAAAGAGCGGCGTGCCGTGCCGCCGCGCCAGCTGCTGCAGCCGGGAAAGAGGGATCATCGGAGGAAAATCAGCCCGCGTCGGTGACGAGGAAGTTCTTGAACTGCCACGGATCGCGGAGGTCGAGATCCGGCTTGTTGTGGCGGACGAAGGTCTGGTCGCGGCCCTTGAGCGGCGTCCAGTCGGAGGACTTCGAGATGAAGCGGCCGAGGTACGGCCGGGAGACCCCGAGGATGTACTCGTGCGGCATGTCGTCGGGGACCACCACGCCCCGCTCGGGGTTCTCGATCATCCACATCGACGCCGCGACGACGGAGATCGCGACCTGCATGGTGGTCGCGTTCTGGTGCGGGACAAGGCGGCGCGACTGCTCGATGCTCAGGTCGGAGCCGATCCACCAAGAGTTGTAGGCGTGGCCCATGATCAGCGCGCCGAGGATATCGGAGCCGGCGGTGATCTCATCGTTCATGATGCGCTGGTTGGCGTTCAGCTTGTAATTGTAACCGCGCATCTCGTTCAACGAGGCGATGGCCTCGTCGCACGGGCAGTAAGCGTAGTGCATCGTCGGCCGGTAAACGGCCTTCTTGCCGTCCCAGACGGTGAGCTTGTCGGAGATGGTGAACGCCTCGCCGTGGCGGACGACCATGCCGAGGATGTCGTAGTCGGGCACCCAGGAGCGCACCCAAGTGTTGATACCCATCCGGGCGAGGCAGATCTGGTTGCGCGGCCCCTGCTTGTGCTGGAACGCGTGCGCCGGGAGCTGCTTCTCGTGCGTGCCCCAGCCCATCTCGGCGGTGGTGGTGCCCTCCTCGCGGAAGCCCTCGATGCTCCAGGTGTTCACGAACTCGTCCACCTGCTTCGGCTGGTCGGTGATCTGGGTGTCGCGCTCGGAACAATGGATGACCTTCACGCCGAGCTCGTGCGACAGGTGGTTGAACTGCTGCGTGCGGATCAGCTCCTCGAGATTCTCCGCGGCGCGTCCCTTGACCTTGCGGTCCGCGATCAGGCTCCGGCCGATGTCGATCAGGCCCTGCTTCACAAAGTGCGAGATGAGCCCGGGGTTGGCGCCATGCTCGATGACCGCGGTCGGACCCGGTTCACTCCAGCGGGAGATCATGCGCCGCAGGTTCATGTGGCGCCAGTAGAGCGTCTTCTCCGTCGGATGCTGGTTCGGGCCGGCCGCGTAGGGATCCCAAAGCTCGGTCGACGTGTTGATGTACTTCACGCCGTGGTCGTGGCACCACTGGAGGATCTCGCAGGCGTCGATGTTCCAGGCGAGATCGATGATGAGATCACCCCGGCCGGCGTGCTTCGCGAGGAGACGCCCCATGTTCTCGCGGGTCACACGGTCGCGCACGAAGCGCACGCCCTTCGCCGTCCAGCGCGCCAGCTTCGCCGAGCGGTCCTCGAAATCCATGATCGTCACGTTCCGGGCCGGCACCTTGAGGTGCTTGAAGAGGATCGGGAGCGTGCACTCCGCGACCGCGCCGTAACCGACGAACAGGATGCGCTGGTTGAATTCGATCATGATTTTTCGAGGAGGATGGTCCGCGGAATGTGCGGACACGCGTCGAAGACTGACAAGAGTTTTCCCCGCCGCAAACGACGCGCGCGGAAAACGACGCGCGCCGTCGCGGGCCTCAGGCGAGGCCCGCCGTCTCTTCGAAGCCGCACCAGAGATTCATGATCTGCACGGCCTGGCCGCTCGCGCCCTTCATCAGGTTGTCCTCGGCCGCGGTGATGACGAAATTCCCGGTGCGCGGATCGTGCACCGCGGAAAGATCGACGCGGTTGGTGCCCACGACGTGGGCGGTGTCGGGCGTCTCGCCGCTCGCAAGCACCTGCACGAAGGGCCGGCCCGCGTAGACCTCGCGCCATGCCGCGTACGCGCGCTCGATCGTCGCGCCCGGCGCGGCCGGCACGGTGATGGTCGTGGCGATGCCGCGCCGCATCGGCGCGAGGTGCGGGTTGAACTGGATCGCGGTGCGCGCACCGGCGAGGACCGCGAGCTGCTCCTCGATCTCCGCGAGGTGCCGGTGCTTCACCAGGCCGTAAGCCTTCATGCTCTCGGCGCGCTCGCAGAAGAGAAAGGTTTCCTCGGCCTTCTTGCCGGCGCCGCTCACGCCGCTGCACGCATTCACCACAATGTGCTCACGCGAGACGATGCCCGCGCGCAGCAGCGGAACGAGCGGCACGAGGATGCTCGTCGGGTAGCAGCCCGGCGCCGCCACCACGCGCGCTTCTTTCCGCCACGCGGGCGGCGTCAGCTCGGGCAGCACGAACCGCGCGTGGGGCAGCAGCTCGGGCGCATGATGACGGCCGTAGTACTTTTCGTAGGTCGCGAGATCCGCGATGCGGAAATCCGCGCTGAGGTCGATGACCCGCTTGCCCGCGGCCGCGAGCGCGCTCGCGTAGGCGGCCGCCGCGCCGTGCGGCAGGGCCAGGAAGAACAGGTCGATGTCCCCCGCGGCCAGCGCCGCCGGGTCGGAGTCCGTGAACATCAGCCCGCGGTCCGCCCCGCGCACCGCCGGGATGACCGCCGCGAGCGCCTTGCCGGCCTGGCTGCGGGAAGTGACCGCCGCGAGGGTGACCCGCGGATGCTGGAGCAGAAGACGGACGAGAACCTCGCCCGAGTAACCGGAAGCGCCGACGATGCCGACTTTCATGGGCGGCGAAACTCGCGCGCGAAAAGCGGGGAATCCAGACAGATCTGAATTCCCCGCCGAAAGGATCGGGTCGCCTTGAACGGCGTTAACGCCGGAGGCGCCCTTAGAACGAGAGCGAGTAGGCGAGCGTCACCACCGAACGACCCACCGCGAGGGCGTTGGGCGTCTTTCCCGCCGTGCCCTGTTTGGTGTAGGCATTGCTGCCCTTGGCGTAGGCGAGACCCACGGTCAGCTTTGAATCCTTGCTCAACTGGAACGGCAGCGATCCGCCCACCTGCCAGTAGTCACCCCAGGACTTCACCGAGGGCGTGGTATTGTTGGCGGCCTCATCGAGCAGGAAGGTACCAAAGGTCGCGGCGAGCCCGAGTTCGGAGCCGATGTCCTTCATCGGGATCGCATAGCCGACCGTGAGCTCCCAGGTCGCACCCTCGAGGGTCATGTCGTAGTAGACCTTGGGCGTGAACTTCACGCCCTCTACCGTGTAGTTGAGCGCGAGGTTGGGCTCGAAGGTCGATTTGTAGAAACCGAACTGGGTCGGGGCGCTCGGGTAAAAGTAAGCGGTGGCGCCGGGAACCAGCGTCAGGTCCTTGCCGAGGGCGATCGTGTACGAGGCGTAGAGATCGATCTCGGGGTCGGAACTGTCCGGAACCTTGTCCTTGAGCACGAAATTGCCCCAGACGCCGGCGGTGAAATCGCCCGCCGCGACCTCGATGGTCGGCTGGAAGCCCGCCCCGTTGAGGCGTTGGCCGCGGAACATGTAGTCGGAGACAAAAGCCCCGGTGGCCGTGACGGCCACGGCCGGGGCCGCGGCGGCAGCCGCGGGAGCGGGCGTCTGGGCCCGGCCGGCGGCGGAGAGGACGAGCGCTAACAATGCGGTAGTGTAGTTTTTGTTCATGTGGTTTGCGGGCAGGGCTGCTTTTAGGCCCGACCTAACCCCACCTAGCAAGAGGCGGGCCAACCTTGCCGCCGGCGACCAAGCAGCGAAAAAAACCCCACCCCGAGTTGCCTGACCACAGCGGCGCCACGGCTTGTTTCCGGCCGCCCATGAACCACCCTGCACTTATGCCCACCGTTGTCCGCGTCCCTGATTCCTTTGACGCCAGCCTTCCGGAAATCCCGATCCAGGCCTCGCGGCGCGACCTTGCGCAGACCCGCTGGCGGGCGCTCGCCGCAGACGGAACGCCCTTTGAGTTCGCACTGGAGCGCCCGCTTCGGGACGGAACAACGGTGGGCACGAGTCCGGACGCCCGCTATGTGGTTCGCCAGCAGCCCGAAAGGGTGCTCGCGATCCGTCTTGAGGTAGCCGCTTCAGCAGCCGCCGGAATCGGTTGGGCTTTGGGGAACGCGCACTTGGAGGCGTCGGCCAGCGCCAACGAGTTGCTCACGCCCGATGGCGAAGAGGCCCGCGCACTACTCGGAAGGCTGCGCGTGCCCTATGAAGCGAAAGAAGCCGTGTTCATCCCCGGTCGTTTCGCCCGGGGCAAAATGGAGCCGGCTGAGCTTGGTTCCGGGCATCGACACCCCGGCGGCACCTGAGCTCGAGCGGAAGCGAAGCCTACCGCCGCCCGCGCGAACCGATTCAGCGATTTCCGCTGGAGCGACGGACGCGCGCCGCTGACAGACGTGAGCTCGAACGAGCCGCGATCACCCAGACCGCGGCTCCCAGGATCGCAACGAACACCAAAGTGGCAAAAGGATAGGACGCCAGATGGCTGAAGTCCCAGCTGAACTCACCCCCGCCCTCGTGGCCGTCGTGTCCCGGATGCGCCAACGCCACGGAGGCGATGAGATTCGACGCAACGACGACCGAAATCAGACGGCGGGAGAGAAAGCTCATGGACGCAAAGAAGCGAGCGGCGGAGCCGGAGGCCACAAAAAAGTCGGTCCGGGCACCTCACCGGCAGGGATTCGGCGGAAACCGGGACGGACTCAGCCCCGCAACGTACCGTCGGCTTTCTCCGCCAGGAAGCTGGCATAGGTCTTCTGCAGACCTTCGCGCAAGCCGATGCGGGCCCGCCAGCCGAGGCCATTCATCCGGGAAACATCCATGAGTTTCCGCGGAGTTCCGTCCGGCTTGGTCGGGTCCCAGACAATGCGGCCTCCGTAGCCCGTGACCGCCGCAACCTGTTCGGTGAGTTCGCGGATCGTGACATCCGTGCCGGTGCCGACGTTCACCCAGTCGGGCGGCTGCGGCAGCTTCAGCAGAAAGGCGCAGGCGTCGGCGAGATCATCGACGTGCAAAAACTCCCGACGCGGAGATCCTGTACCCCACGCCCCGACCTCGGGTCGGCCGGCCTCCTTGGCCTCGTGGACGCGGCGGATCAGCGCCGGCAAAACGTGGGAGTTTTGCGGGTGATAGTTATCCGCCGGCCCGTAGAGGTTCGTCGGC
>SXGQ01041100.1_pt1 | contig 30756 bp, 39 predicted proteins | sample 3178371 | NCBI WGS metagenome assembly SXGQ01 (sample SAMN11356859, study PRJNA531348) | freshwater metagenome | isolation source: freshwater sample F1-20 | place: China: Fuxian Lake, Yuxi | collected 2017-12-25
TAACTGACGATCAAAAAGTTAATGAACTCATTTTAAAACTAGAAATTGCTGAAAACAAAATTCAAAAACTTTCAGATAAAATAACCGAATTATCTAGTACTCAATCAATTGAAAAAATTGTAGAAGTTCCCGTAGAAATTGTGGTTGAAAAAGTCATAGAAGTTAACAATACTGAAGAAAGTCAAAAAAAACAACAAATGTTACAAGAAACTATTCAAAAACTCAGACAAGAATTACAAATTAAAACAAAAGAAATACAAGATTTGAATGAAAAATTAAATAATCGTCATTTTACTTCTGAGGTAAAAGGCATATATTTAGATGGATCAAACCTTAATAAAACAATCAAAACAAATTAACTTATGGAACAAATATTATTTTTCGGACTAGCCGCATATGGAATGACAAACATTCTGGTGTGGGGATCCATTTTCTCGAGTTTTAGAAACAAATTATATGAGGGGTCAAAAAGCTCGAGTCCCTTTAAAGGCGTGTACAATTTTTTTTCGGAATTACTTGGATGTATGTTATGTACAGGAACATGGGTTGGATTCATACTATCATTTTTTTGGTTTTCACCAACATACTTTGTTACTCCAGTACAAGAAATGACATCACTCGCAACTTTTACTATGCCAATTATTTATCTTTTTGTGGACGGTATGTTCGCAGCTGGATTTATTTGGCTCATAAACACAATCGTAGAATTTTTAGAATATCGTAAATCAAATTAATTATGCCGAAATCAAGAAATCGTGGAGGTGCCAAGGAGCATCGAGCGAAAGTAAAAAAAAGAAATGCAAGAGTATTGTCAGAAAAAAATGCATTCCGTAAAGAATATACGCGAATGATGGAACAAAAAATTGAAGAAATGAAAGCACAAGGACAGTCAGAAGAAAGTTCAAGTGAAGATAGTTCTCAATCCGCATAATTACGACCTATTCAACCCGGTCATAACCAAAGAAATTCCAATGGCACATACATTAGGTGAACTAGAAAATCCATACATACAAGTAATCTGGGAAGATGAGTCTACAAACTTCTCACAAGAGAGAATCAAAAGTATCAAAGAATATTTTCAAAAAAAATATTCCTCACAAAATGTAAACATCATTACTAAGTTGAAAACTTCGAATCAGGAAGATCAACAAGTTGCTGAAGTGGCGTTGAATATTTTGGATCGAGACCAACAAAAGAATATGATCCGTTCATATTTGGAAAGTAAGTCGCAAGAAAACTTTTTGGATGAAATTCTTGAAATAGACAAGAATGTTGAAAGTAGAATTTTATTGAACTCAGAGGATAATTTTGCCTTCAGGAAGTGGTACATCAAAAAAATTGAGTTTAGTAACTTTTTATCATACGGTGAAAACCAAGTCGTTGATTTTACTAGGTTGGATGGTATTACAGCTATTGAGTCAAATCCTCCCAATTTTGGAGGTAAGACAGTTCTTTCTGTAGATTTATTGTTGTTTTTGTTTTTTAATACAACAACAAAAACTACGAAAGCTGAAGAAATTTTCAACAGATTCACGGATAAGAACAAAGTGAGTGTTTCTGGTGAAATAACTATTGATGGTGAAGACTATCTAATTGTCAGAAACCTTGAGAGAAAACAATCAAAATCTGGGGATTGGAATGTAAAAACAGAACTAGACTTCTTTAAAAAATTACCAAATGGTGAACTTCAGAATTTTACAGGTGAACAACGTAGAGAAACTGAAAAGTTTATCAAAACATCTATCGGTGAACAAGAAGACTTTTTAATGACAATTCTAACCACCGCATCGAATTTAGAGGATTTACTCGAGGCTAAACCAACTGCTCGAGGACAAGTTCTTAGTAAATTCTTGGGTCTTGATTTTTTGAAAACAAAAGAGGAAACTGGAAAAGAAATATTTTCTGAATTTTCGAAACAAATGGTTTCAAATGTCTACTCACATACCACTTTGAAAAAAGAAAATGATGAGATGGAAGAACGTATCACCAATATTAAATCGGATAATAATAAAATACAATCGGATATTAATTCTGTGTCAGAATCCATTTCAAAAGGTGAAGCATATAAAGTTACACTCCTGACACGGAGACACGCGGATATTGATCACAAACTCTCTATTCTGAATCCCACAACTATTTTGGAAACAATCAAAAGTTTAGAACTAGAATATGGGGATCAAAAAAGACAATATGATTCGATTATTGTCAAAGAACCGTCAGAATTTTATGATGAGGAAACACACGATCAGGTAAAAAAACAACTCAAGTTGGAGTATGGTAAGTCTATTCAAGTAGACACTCAAATTAGAGAAATTGAAAAGTTAAAATCTAGTGTTAGCGGTGGTATCAAATGTGAACATTGTGGTATTGATTTACTGACAGCTTCACTTACAGCTGGAAAACTTGGATTACTTGACGGACTTATCATTCAAAAACAAGAAATAGATACCTTAATGAATGACTTATCAATCAAAGACAAGTCGTTTATTGAATTAAAAAAAGAATTTGACGAATACGAAAAAAACAAGCTTATTCGAGAAAAAGTTGAAGCTAAGATGGAATCGATTCAAATGAAAATATCAAATGAACAAGAAGTCCATAGAAAGTATTTAGCACAACAAACAAAAATTGAGGAAAACAAGAAAACGGACGATTTACTCATGAAAGCTGATGTACGTTTGAATGAACTTGGTCGAGAAAAATCTCAATTGGAACGAACTTTAGGGTCAAATCAACAATCCATCGTTGGTTTAGAAGAAAAAATAAGGAAAAATTATGATTTGATCGTTAAAATTGGGTTAGAGTTCCAAAGAGAAAAAATTTACAAAATTTATCTGGATATTTTTGGTAAAAATGGAATCTCAAAAATTATTATGAGAACTATGATGCCAATCATCAATGCTGAACTTACACGACTCCTTCAGGATAGTGCTTATTTCAAACTTGACATACGTATTAGTGACAAAAATGAAGTAGAATTCGTTATGACTGACAATTCGACAGGTGTTGAAAAACTTATGACTTCAGGTTCTGGTTACGAAAAAACTATAGCTTCGTTAGCTCTCAGGGCAGTATTGTCCAAAGTCTGTTCTCTACCAAAACCAAATATAATAGTTTTTGATGAAGTGTTTGGAAAAATATCAAATGAAAACTTGGAAATGGTTGGTGAGTTCTTTACTAAAATCAAAGAGTACTTCGAAAAGATATTTGTAATAACGCACAATCCACTTGTAACTAATTGGGCTGACAATATTTTGAAAATCGAGAAACAAGGAAATGTTTCAAAAGTTCTTCACTAACCCGGATATTTTTGAATAGGTGTTACATCTGTGAAGATGGCAGCACCTTTTCCTTTTTTGAATTTGTAAATCTTTGAATTTGGTTTTATTGAACCATAATCATCATAAGAAGCCTCATATTCCATTGGTTCTCTTTCGGTCGGATCTGGATGAGGGTATTGATAAGATTTTCCAATTTCTAATTCACTAGGATCAATATCCTCCGCCATTTCTTTTTGTGAACCTTTGAAACCACCTATGTTTTTTGCAAAATTAGCCATTTTCACAATCTTAGAATCTTTGGACTTCATTGCTTGATTAATACATTTCATTGTAACTTTACCTTCCTTACTTGCTAGTCCATTTTTTTTACACCACTCACCAAATTTACCACTAGTTCCTTTTTCTTCTTGTTTCTTGACAGCTTTTTGAATAAAATTTTTGTCTTTTTTGGATTCATCAATTACTTTCTGAATTAGATCTTTAAGTTGACCTTCGTTCAAGTGAATTATTCTTTTCATAAATTTGGTTTTCACCAATAAATACCTTATCTTTGTAAAAAAAACATATGACCTATAATAAATTCTTACTTCAGATTTTTCCTAACGAAAAAATGTCACCAGAAAGAAAAATGGTTCTGATGACTCAATTATCGACGATTTGTATTGATGTCAATTTTTTGGAAGTGAAAAACCATACTTTTTACTATCTGAAGGTAGATTTCGGTATAGATGTTCTACATAGTTTTACAAAAAATTTAATTGAAAATGATGAAATTTATTTTATCACTGAAGTTAAAGGTAATGTTGGTACGAATATTGATAGAGAAGTATTTGTCCAGTTTATGTCACAAATAGATTCTACAGAAAGTGAGACGCAAACCAACAACCTTCAACCTCCAGGTTTGGTCTTCTCTTTTACACCAACTAGTTTTATAACTCAATTCCCTTTTTTAAATAATATTAAAAAAAATATCGAAGATTGTGATGATTTTGAGGATGATGATGAGTTTGGAACTTTACGTACTACACCTTCCATTGACAATATATTGGACAAAATAATTGAGTATGGAATTGATTCACTTACACCCGAAGATAAAGAAATTTTAAAAAACTACAAATAATATATGAAAGACAAACAAAATTCAATTGGACTAGATCAAAAACAAATCGCACATTATCTAAAGGATGTCAAACGACTCAGAGTAATGACACCTCAACGAGAAAGAGAACTCTCAGAAATAATGTGTGGTGATAATGTGACTGAAAAACAAAAACAAGAAATCTATCAAGAGTTGATTGATGGAAACTTACGATTTGTAATTACTGTTGCTAAACAGTATCAAAATCAAGGGTTAGATCTTGACGACTTAATTGCCGAAGGTAATGTTGGTTTACTGAAAGCAATTCAAAATTTTGATTGGACAAAAAAACTAAGGTTTATTTCATATGCTGTTTGGTGGATTCGTCAATCAATTTTTCAATCACTGAACGAAAACTCTCGTACAATTCGTCTCCCTGTCAATATTGTTCAAGAGATGCAAAAAGAAAAAAAGAATTTCAAACCTATTGACGAGTTTGAATATAATGATAAGTTTGCTAACCTACCAACAACACAATCTTATAATAGGATTAACGAAGAAGGTGATGAACATATCAATTCAATTGCAGACCAAAATGGTGAAATGCCTGATGATCCTTTCGACACAAAAACACAATTGGTTGCCAAGTTGATGACAATGTTAGATATTCTAGACTCAAGAGAAAAAGGAATAATTTCCGAGTATTTTGGTTTGTCTGGTAAACCCAAAACACTAGAAGAGATAGGTTCAGGTCTAAACTTGACCAAAGAAAGAGTTAGACAAATCAAAGAAAAAGCACTCCGTAAACTTAGAAATGACAGTATGGAGTTGTTCGAATATATGTAATCAATATCAATATATTTATATTAAAAAAATTATGAAAGACTTTATAGTTAAAAATCACACACTGATCTCTTTTGTTCTGCTTTTGACATTGTCCATCAGGACATGTTCAACCCATAACAATACAATCAAAATTAAAAATGACATTAAAAACATAGAGAGTAAAATATACACACCAGAAGAATTTAATATTATTCTTCAAATCGAAGGCCTCAAAACAGAAAAAAGAATGATTCAGTCAACAGATAGAAAAATTTTAGACGTTCAAAGACAGTCTGAAATCGACAAAGAAATAAATTCATTGGAAAAAAAATTAAAGGATGAAAGAGTGGATCAAGAATAACATCAATAATATTATAATAGGAAGTTTTTTGATTCCTATTTTACTTGTAGCGTTTGTATCAATATCACACGTCACAACTTTTTATGGGTTATCAAATCCGTTTTCTTGGGCAATTTATCTTTCCGTAGCCGTTGAGATTGCAGCGTTAGCGTCTTTGGCAGGTATTTCTGCAAAATTCGGAAAATTTATCTATGTTCCTTTTGGGATTGTGACACTCATACAGTTTGTTGGAAACTTTTTCTATTCCTACTCATATGTCAATATGGATAGTGAATCTTTCAAAAATTGGGTTGATATGATTTCAGGAATATTTGAAACTTTTGGAGTTGAACCGACAAATTTTAATGCTCATAGAAGAATTCTAGCATTTTTGACTGGTGGTATGATTCCATTCATATCGTTAACATTTGCTCATATGTTAATCGTATATTCTTCCAAGATTCAAGAAGGAAAAGTTGAAAATGATAAACTGGATTTTGATAGTAAAATAATTGACCAGTTATCCAAAAATGCTGGGGTAGTTGAAGCTTCAAACACTGAGAAACCTTGGATACCAACACAGTCAGAATTGGAGGAATTTGAAAAACACTTAGCAGTTGAGCAAAATACCGATCAAGTTACCGACCAAGTTACCGTACAAGATACCGAACAAGTAAAGGAATCGATGGTTGAAGAAGTTTCACAATCAATTCCAACTGAAGAACAAATTTTAGTTGAACCACCCAAGAACAGATTAGTATACACTAAAAATGTTTAGTTTAGTTGAAAGTTTCATCAAAAGAGTTTCTGGTAAGACAAAAACAAAAACTCAAATTATTTTATGTCATACTTCTAGAACTGCAAATGAATATTTAATTTCATTGAAATATCGAAAAAACGGTAAGTACGATAAAATTCCAAATTTTTTGATTTCAAAAGATGGTAAAATTCTAGATCTTTTACCATCTGATTCATATTGTAATTTTTTTGACAACGAAGATGTTAATAAAAACTCGATAATTATTTCATTAGAAAATCTAGGTTGGTTAGAAAAAGTTCAATTATCACCACATTACAATAATTGGATCGGAGATATTTATAAAGGTGTACCTTACGAAAGAAAGTGGAGAGATTATTTTCTTTGGGATCCATACACACCTGAACAAATACAGTCATTAGTCAATTTGTGTTTAGAGTTATGTGAAAAACACAAAATACCTATTGATTGTATTGGTCATAATACAAAAATAACAAATATTGAAAAATTAAAAGGAATTGTATCAAGAAGTAACTTCGACCAAGTATTTACTGATGTAAGTCCAGCTTTTGACTTCGATAAATTTACAAATATGTTGAAAAATGAACAATTATGATGAAATAAAAAAATTATTGAAATCTTCAAGAAATCTACTTGAAAGAAACAATAATACAACAAACATACGAGAAACCTATCTGAAAAAAGGTTTAATGTTGGAACAAGAAGATAATGTAAGTTCAACTACAAATCTAGGTCAACCCAGACCAAATGTGGCTATGGATACTGAAAGAGAAATCTACCAAGAAACAAAACCGAAAGATGACAAACAACAAGCATACAGAATTTCTGGCGGAGTTTTAGTGATGCACGGTAAAAATAAGACCGACTTAGAAATAACAACTGAAGACAAAAGATCATTTCAAGAAACTATGGATGAATTCGTAGATGAAGTCTCTGAAATGGTTGACTTTTATCCATTAAACGTTTACACAACAAGTGTGGAGTGGAGCGGTAAAGTTATTGATCAAGATTTAGAGTTTTTGTATTCAATAGGTGAAAATAATGGAGTTTACATTAATGGAACATTATCCAGGGTTGACGATGAATTTTTAGATTTCGTATCAAAACTAAGAGCATATTTTCAAAAATTTAAAACTAAATGGGCTAAAGTTTTAGCATCAAGAAAGAAAACACAAATAGGTACAGATGAAGAATAGTTTAATAATTTCGGTATTGATTAACTTAATTTTAATTGGTTTTATTTATTACAACCATTTAGATTTGAAAAAAACCAAAGATAAATTCCAAGTACTCCAAGGTGAGATTGATTCACTTTCGAGTATCATTTACGAAAAAGATACGGAGATTTGTAATCTTCATGCGATGGAAACATTCTATCAAGAAAAAATCGCTATTTCACAAAATGAACTCAAGAACTTGAACAATAAATCCAAAAAATTACAAAAAGAGCATGAGGCTAAAATTAATTCTCTTAACAATCTTAACAACTCTGACGTTTCAAAGTTATTCACAGAAGAGTTCGAATGATTCAATAAGTTGTGTCCCAACTTCGTCATTAAGAAAAGCTTTGGTGATGAAAGTAAATTATAAAAAACTTCAGGAAGAAATTTCTATTGTCAGAGACTCTAATCTTGTTTTATTGGATGTAATATCTAACAAAGATACAATTATTGATCTAAAAGAAAAACAAATTGTTTTATACCAAGAAAAAGAAGAACTATACAAAAAACAATTAAATATAAAAGATAAACAAATCGAGTTATACAAAAATAAGTTTACAGGGTCGAAAAAAAAGTTTATCATTGTTTCAGGTATTGGGGGTATAATAATAACTCTGTTAATTTTGTTGTAGTTTAGATATTTATCTGTATGTTAACTGCGTCAGATAAAAACGAGATCGAATCGATCGTAAAAAAACAAATCAAGTCTATCATTGATGCCTCAACCGCGAAACAATTTGAGGATAGAGTACTTGATTTGGTAATCAAAGACATTCAAAGAGGAAAGTCTGAAAAAGAGTTGAAAGAACTTATTATAAAAATGTTCACAGAATTCTATGCAATGATGTACCAACAAAGAAATATGTGGCAAGGTAGATTAAAAAATGCATAATGGAAAATCTAAAGAAGGGTTTTGAAAACATTGTAACCACCGCAAAATCGTTTGCTAAGGATACCCAGAGTTTAATTGATCTGAATAAACTAGGTGACACTTTCCAACAAAATATGAAAGAGGATGTAAATGATTATTTTACAAATTCAAAATTCGGAGACGATGAAGGAAATATTTTTTTTGTCGAAGAAATATATGATTTTGTTCACAACAACTCAGACAAATACTACCATAAAAAGTATCCGTTAGAAAAACTTAAACATAACTTAGAATGGTGGAATAAAACTTATGATATAAAAAATGCCGATCATAAAAAAAGGATGATGAAAGCCAATACATCATTCCCACTTTTGGTTGTTAAAGAAAAAAATAATTTGTCAGTAGCAGACGGTCTTAATAGACTCTACAAAGCATTAAAGATAGAAAAGAGAACTCATCTTCCAATTTATTTAGTTCCAAAAAATGATATTATGAAATTAGCAATCAAAACAAAAAAGAAAGAACCAAAAGAAGCTACAGGTGCTGCGGCAGCTGGTGGGTATTCAGCACCATTATTTGGTGGAAAAGTTGAAGCTAAAGAAGCAACAACGACAGCCTCATCTGGACAATATTCCACCCCCGCTTGGGTGGCGCCCAATTCTAAACAATGGCGAGGTAGAGCCAAACCTCAAATACCGGGTGGTAAATTTGTAACGGTGAAGGGGAAATGTCAAAAGTTTCCATATTGTAATCAAGGTGACATCAAAGCTCTTAAAATAACCGAAAATGAAGTTATGGAATTATCCAAAAAATTATCTAAAGAGTTTGGTATCAGTGAATCAATTGTCAGAAAATTGGTAATAAACAATTACAACAATTTGTAATTAAAGATATTTATAAGAAAAAAAATATGAAAGATATAAATAATATGGTGGATAAAGTAATTCAAGAAATTGCTGTTCAACACTCCGAAAATATATTAGCAGAGGCAAAAAAATTAAGTGGAGGTCAACATTTTATCGCAAAACAAGCTGAACCCAAAAATAAAATTACTGGAGCAGATTTTGCCGAGTTGAGAAAAAAGAAGAAAGAAACAAAAGAAGATGAAATGGGGGAGGGAAATGCTTTCACTGCTAAATTAGCGCAGACAAAAAAAGGTGAAAAATTTAAACTCGGAAATAAGACATATACTGACACCTCAGACATCGATGAGATGAATGAGGAAGAACCATTGTATAGGGGAACAAAGTTTGCCTGTGAGGACGTGGACGAGTCTACAGACGGAGATGATATTGAAGATGTAAAATCATATCAAGATATGAAAAGCACCGTTTCTCCGAAATTGAAAAATGAAAATTTGAAAAAAAGTTTGACATTAACAGAAAATGAATTGATTGATTTAATTGAGAAAGTCGTAGAAGAACAAACCCAAGTTGGTGATACAAATAAAGCATTGAAAGCTGATAAAACTGAAAATACAGACTATTATAAAGCGGTAAAGAAAAAGATGTCTGAGTATGTGAAAAAAGGATCCAAGGGTAATTTTGAGACAAACCCAACGTTTTTTCCTAAGGGTAATGGTGAATTGGCAAAAATGGATAAGAAAGCCTATACACCCTCGAAGGCTGTTGAGGAATACATTGAAAACTTTGCTTATTCACCTGGAATGGAAAACTTATCTTATGACGAAATCAAACCTAATGATGATTGGATGGAGATGAATATTGAGGGATCCGCTAAGACAGGTAATGGTCCAGGAGCTAATGCAATTGATACAGGTCTTGGTAAAAAAATTAACGCAAAAAGAGAATTAAATCTCTATGGTAAGGAAAAAAAACAAAGATCTTACAACAGAGTCACACAACCTGTAGATAATGCAGGTGAACAAAAGGGTGCTGACAAATTAGATGATATGTTCTCTAAATTGGGTGAAAGTAAAGAAAAAAACTCACAACTTATTAAAGAGGATATGGATAAAATATTTCATATGATGTCTTACAACAAAAAAACACAGTAATATACAAAAAAACATAATATTTTAGTATAATTGTCCATAGATGTAAATTTATGGACAATTTTTTTTCTTGGGTTATGAAACCACTTCCCAAAGACGATATTGAAACTTGGTTCAGTGTGAACAACATCATCTTAGAGAAGAAAGAATTGTTTTCTGACTTCGTACGTAGTTTGATTGATTTAATCAAATCTACATATCTAGGAGACGGTGTAGATACCCAAAAAACTGAAACTACAATTCAACTTCAACAAGAGGATAAACAAAAACATTTTGACTGGTGTTGGACGAAGACAATAGATGCTTTCTCCAAGGAAAATATTAATTTTGAACTAAATGGTGATCATAAAGATTATTTTTCAAATCTGTTAATGGATCTGTTTTATAACACTGAAAATAAAATAATATCAGATAATCTAGAACCATTTTTTATAAATCTTTTTGACGATAAGGTTGGTTACTCACAATCTGACTTAGAAATGATTACTGAAATATACAAATTGTTGAATAAAAACATAATTCGTGTCAATTGACTTGTCTCAAATTATTACTATTTTTGAGACAAAAACAATATGGAAACACTTGAAAATATAAAAAATTTGATGGAAAAACTTTCTATTGACACAAACAAATTCTTCAAGGGAAATGCTAGTGCGGGAAGAAGAGCTAGAAAGACAGCACAGGAAATGAAGTCTTTATTACAATCTTTGAGAATAGAAATCAATACACAAAGAAAAGAAAATATTTCAGAAAATTGATATGGAAGTTTTTATTTTCACATTTTGTTGTATTGCTCTATTAAGAATATTACTTCTTTCATACTTTACGTTGGTCAATGATCCAAACCCTAGTAAAATTATTCTCAAACGAAATGAATTGATTTTCTACGGTTTGGCTTTATCTTACATTATAACTTACCTACTCATATGAATTTCATAGAATTACTAAATTACTTACAACCATATTTCAGGTCGGTAAGAAAAATTAAACAATTTTTTTCGATAGATTTACTATTCCCACAAACTTGGAAATTTCCCAATGAAATTTTAGAAAAAGTAAAAGCTGTTCAAGACGAAAAATATACTGGACCTGGTATTGCAATGTCTTTTTTATTGGATTTGACCACTGAACAAGAGGAACCACAATTAGAAAAGATTTTTGAACTTATAACGTATAATTTAGAACTAGAGGAAAAAACTAGACTATTTAAGGAAAAAACTGAACATTTAAAACAAATTTTTGAAAGTAACTCTTTGGATGATCTTCAAAACTTGGTGATCAACATTGAGGACAAATTAATTCCTACTATAGTTTCGAAAAAACCAAGAAAAAATGAACCAGAACAATAATTTCACAAAAGAAGAAAAAGATTGGTACAAAAATGAGCAATTAAAAGATGAGATCCAAGTTTACAAATACAAACAGGATCTTATAGCTCAAATAAAAAAAACGAAAAAAGAAGATATCATAGTTATTAAAAAATTATCATTATGGCAAAAACTGAAAAAGATGTTGGGTTTCTAACCGAGTTAGCAAAAATAGCGGATAGTATTGAAACTACACATCCATTTGCAAAAACAACCATTATTCTAGAAATGGATAATGAAGATTTTGAATTTACCAAAAAAAATTTACCTCAAGTTGAATCGACACAAGATAAGTTTAGACTTCAAATATCCAATGTCGAGTTCATATATCTTCTTAAGTCTCAAGTAACTGGGTAAGTAGTTTCTTTACGATAAAGGTAATCAATTTTTATTCCTTTTTGTGTAAGGTAATCGTAAAGATACTTTCTTTGAGCAACATCCAAATCTCTAACAAACATACAATCGTATTTCTTGATATTTTTGAAATGGTCAAAAAGCTCATCAAATAATCTATGTACCTCATCATCGTTTTTTAATACAAAAATACTCAGTTGTTCCTCGTTCTGAACAATCATTTTATTATTGAGTTTTGATATCATTTTCAATCCGTCCTTTGAAAGATAGTGCTTGATAAACTTCTCAATTGGTATCTTTTTTTTGGTTTGGTAGTCAAAAATTAATTCAGGTTCTCGAAAACTTTGTATCTTTACAATTTGATAATTGTTATCATCTAAATCAACTTTTTGATTTCTACCAAATTCATCACGAATAAAAAATGGTGTAGTTTTATTTGATTTTTTTTGTAACATACATAACTCCAAATTGATTGGTTTACCCTCAACAACTTTTTTTTCGAACAAAACTCTGTCACTTTTATCAATCATTTTCTGATAAAACTCTTCAGCACGTTCCTTATTAGCATATTTCTTGATTATTCGTCTTTTTTTCTTATTTTTGAATAAAACAATCTGAAAATTTATCATATATGAAAGATTACTATCAAATATTAGGTGTTGAAAAAAAAGCTTCCCAAGATGAAATTAAGAAAGCTTATCGTAAATTAAGTAAGCAATATCACCCAGATGTAAATCCTCAAGGGGAGGAAAAATTCAAAGAAATTGCTGAAGCATATGATATTCTTGGTGACGAAACCAAAAAAAATAAATATGATAATGGTGGTATGTCAGGTGTTGGTTTTTCGGAATTTGAAGAATTTTTAAGAAATATGGGTCAAACTAATCCTTTTGGTTCTCATTTCGGGAATCGTAGGAGAACACACGTTCCAGATAAAGTAATTCAAGTCGACATTACACCTCTAGAATCATTTAAATCTGTAGAAAAAACAATAAACTATCGCAGAAATATTTCTTGTGATGGATGTCATGGTTCTGGTGGAGAAAAACAAACTTGTACAAACTGTAATGGTTCTGGACAAATTCAACAAGTCTTTGGAAACGCTTTCTTCAGACAAGTACAAACATCTGTATGTCCCAATTGCCAAGGTACTGGACAGAAAGTTATCAAAGCCTGTTATGGATGTGGAGGATCTGGTGTAAAACCAGAAATGAAAACTGTTAATTTTAAAATACCACACGGAAGTGACGGAGGTGATTTTTTTAGATTAGATGGACTAGGTGACTATGTTCCTCAAAATGGCTTCGGCAATCTATTAGTCAAAATAAATATGATTTCAGACGAACGATGGGAGAAAATGGGTAATGATTTAGTTTATGTAAATGTTCTAACTTACGAAGATCTTCAAAAAGAGGATTTCAATGTACCTCACCCAAATAGTGAAATAAAACTAAAGTTTCCTGAATTTTTCGACACATCAACCCCATTAAGAGTTAAGGGTAAAGGTTACTATAAAGAAAACCAAAAAGGTGATTTATATGTCAAAAATGTAGTTAAGTTCAAAAGAAACTTTTCAAAACAGGAATAAGTTCATTTATTACATAAATGTGTCCCAAAACTGACGTAATCAAAATTTCTATTGATAATATAAACATCCAAGAAAACTTAATTTCGGATCTTTCTTTACATTCATTACAGCTCATAATTCTTTTCTTTCAAATATAATTATTTCGAACTCAAACAAAATATTATTATCAAACTATTTTAGATACAATAATATTTATATTAAAAAAAAAGTATGAACTTAAAAGATACTGTAAAGAAAATTCTTATACACGAAATATCTTCTAAAATTGTAGATAAATTAGTCCAAAAGTGGACACAAGGAAAAGATATAAATCCAGAAAAGGTAAAAGAGTATATTGATGAATTTTCTGATATCTCATCATCATTACCAGTAGAATTTCGTGACATAACGAAACTTGATTTCTCTACAGTTTCAAAAATTGTTGAGGCTCGTAGAGCTAAAAATAGACTTAAGAAACTTACAACTAAGTTCAAGAAAATGGATTACCCTGAAGGTACACCAAAACCATCAAATCTTGATCTTAAAAGAACTATAAAAAAATATAACGATATCTACCCATTTATAAAAGACGGACAAAGAGCAAAATTTGAGGAATATGATTGGTTAAAGTTTTTATCAAAAACCAACGAGATTTTCGAAAGACATTTTTTAGGTCTAATACAAAATAAAATTTCGGAAGAAAACCCAACTTGGACGGCAGAACAAATTGCATTTTATTTGAATGCGATTATAGAAAATTACGATCAACTACCTGAAAACACACCACCAATATATCTTCTTTCAATGTCTGAAATTGAACATATCATTGATGGACTACCAAAAACCGAAATCAATCAGAAATCCAAAATTGATGTATCAGACATTCCTCAAGTTTCTCATCCTAAAAAAAATTTGACAATATATGCACCGACTGGAAAACCAGATTGTATTCGATTGAAAAATGGTAGACCTTGGTGTACATCTAGAGAAGGTACTTCAAATTTGTATTACAACTATAGGTTTGATCAAAATTTAACCTTATATTACGTAATTGATGAGGATTTACCCTTCGATAATCTGAACTTTGCTTCTGTTATTTTAGTTGATAGAAATGGTGGAATGAGATTAGCCGACGGATCAAACTCAGGAAAATATGCGGGGTCAACTATTTTACCTTGGGATGAAATAGTTGGCAAAATCCCAAAACTTGATGGATTAAAAGATTTGTTTGAACCAAAACCATTAACTGAGGAGGAGAATAGGATATTTACAAAATTGAGACGAATGAGTATCCCAGATGTGAGTTTACAAGAATGGTTTCGTGACCTAGCTCAAACCGAAACAAGTTATTCACCTGATGATCTAATTGAACTTTGGATGGAAATTAATAGTTCCAAGATGACTGATAAACAATATGCTTCACTAAACGTTGATCAAAAGAAAAAATATATTGCTTTAGGTATTGAGTTGACACCTGGTCAAATCAATTCGTCTGAAAACAGTGTAATCACATATTATTCGAAAAAACAATTAGAAAAAATACTCACAAAATCTATCAGAGAATTGAAAGATGATGATGTGTCTTTACTTAATCATCCGATGTTTAAAAAATTGAAGATAGACTTAAGGGATAAATTTTTACAACAACTCACTAAAGTTGCGATCGGTAAAAATTTAGATTTTAGGATTGACCTTGATAAAAAAGATGATAGTGGTGTTGGAAATTTTATGAAATTATATGGTTTAGAGATATTACTGAGCCAATTACCAGAAAATTTGATTTTTCTCATAATTACCGCACCAAAAGGTTCGGGTTACGATCTAAAGTTTGGTGAAGAATTCGCAAGATTCAAAAATCTAGAAAAATTCTCGTTGGAAAACTGTGTTACTGAATTTCCAACATTTCTCAAAAAACTTGATATAGAAATACTCGAAATAAATGATCCTAGAGTCAAAAAAGTTCCTGACTGGGTTGGAGATATGAAATTAAATTTTTTAACTATTTCTAACCAAACATACATAGATCCAAAAATTAAAGAAAAATTAGAAACTAGAGAAAAAAGATTTCCTTTGGATTTTTTTGCTCTTACACTTGTTTGATATGGATAATATTGATGCACAAATTTATTACAAAAAAATAGTAGATTTCTTTGAAAATAATCCATCACAATTACATACACTGATTGGAAATAAAGATAAGAATCTTTTTTATTCGAAAATTAAAAATAAAATTCAAGAGAACTCTACAAAAAGTTCTGAATTTGAATTAAGTAAAACAGAAATGGCAAATTTAATATTCGAATTATTTCAAGAAACTAAACCAAAACCTATAAAAAAGATTGAGATTGATACGAAATTGGTAGAAACTAATTTCGGTTATTTTTCTTTGAATTGACATTCTAATTTTTTTTAGTATTTTTTTTTGAAATGACACTCATATTAATTTTGATTTCTGGGTTTTTGTTTATGTTCTTCAATGAATTAGAAGACGAATGTATACGAAATACTTGGAAAGGAAACTTTGAAAGTTGGAATTCTGAAAAGTCTTGGAAAAACAAATGGAAGTTAGATCATCAATTCAACTTAATTCCATATAAAAAAAAATGGTATCATTTTGGAATTAATATGCCATTCGAAGAAAGATACCCATTTGGGTCTACTTTATTTGTCGGATTTTCAGATGCTGAACATTTTTTTCAAATGATGAAAATTTTATCAGTTTGTCTTGGATTTCTTACATTTGGATTTTTACCAGCAATAACTTTTTTTTGTGGACATTTAATTTTGGGTGTCGCTAAAGAAACTATATTTAAAAAATTTTTAATTTAAAATTATGAAACAAACATCAAGTAGTTCCCACAAGTTCACTTTCAAGAAAAAAAGAAAAGGTGTTCATGCAAAGACCAAACACTCTACACATAAGACATCTAAACATTACGTAAAACCATCAAGAGGACAAGGATGATAGAAGTTTCTAGAGTAGACAAGGTAATGGAAAAAATTGAATCAAAAGAACAATTTTTCTTTTCCACTTTTCGTGATAAAATGTTCAATTTTGAATTCATAAATAGGTTATTTGATAATTCTAAAGTTATTTACTGTGATTATATTGGTGATTATGTGAGTGAAGCTCTTTTAAGAACAAAACATCCATTTTACTTTTTTATCAAAAAAAATGGTATTGATAATTATAAATCTACTATTTATTTTGAAGAACCAAGAAAACACGAATTGTTATTATTCATTAATCTGGCAGAAAAAATATAAATTATGATTGAATTAAATGCACAACAACTAACAAACAAAATAAATTCTGGGGAGAAATTTGTGATAGATTTCTACGCTACTTGGTGTGGACCATGTAAGTATCTCTCAAAAATTTTGGAAGAACACGGACATAAATTTGGTATTCCTGTTTATAAATTCGATATTGATGTCGATAGAGAATTAGTGATGGATTACGGTATCAGAAGTGTACCAACATTGAAATTATTCAATGAAGGATCGGTTGTGAAGACACATACAGGTATCCTCCAAGAATCTGAGTTTAGTAATTTCGCAACTATATGAAAAATTTATTGGTATTATCGATGAAGGGTTGTCCTTATTGCGAACAACTCAAAGATCTTTTAGATGAAGGGTCAGTGTCTTATACCGAGATTGACATAGATAATTTCACAAGCGAATATGATATGTTCAAAAAAATCACCAATTCAGATTATTTACCTGGGTTTATGATAATTGATGAAGAAACCAGAACATTAGAATGTTATGCGGCTGAGCAAGACTTCTTCACAATTGAGGAAGCGTTCAATATGTCAAAAAAGTTACTCGAAAGTTAAGCCTTTTTGGTGTAATATTTTTGAATTGTTTTTTTTATTGCCTCTTGGACAGGTTTAGATTGTCCTTGATTTATAGGACTTTGAGATAAATTCGTATTTTTTTTACAACCACACATAGTTTTTTTTATTATAAATATCGGTCGTTGAGTTTTGTATAACTCAATTTGATATTTATTTAAAAATAAAAAATTATATTTTTGGTCTATGGAAGATTATAAAGATTTAGAAACCGACTGGTTTTTAAAAAAACCCATAGATTTAGAACACAAGGAATATGTTCTAAATTATTTTTTAAAACGAGTCGAAGAAAGTCTATCAAGTGGTGAAATATATCCTTTTTTTTCATTAGTTTCTTTACATTTGTGTTCTTTAGGACATTTTTCAAAAACGGGTAAAATATTGAAACTGAAAAAAAAAATATTGGATTTTGATACAGAAATTTCAATAGAAGACCTCAAGGAATACAAACCAAGAGTCAAGTTAAGTGAGAGTGAATCTGAAGAGGTAAAAAAAATAGTAAAATATGCTCAGGAAAAACTTACCCAATATTTTACAGTGTGTAAAACAATTTGGCAATTTACATTTGAGTCTACATCAGTTAAACTAAGAAAAATAGGATCCGAGATCCAAGATAAGTTTTTATTTTTATACAAAGACATATACAACAAAGAATTTATACTTTGGGAGTTCGAGTACAAAAGAAGTAAAAATCATAGAAAATTAGTTATCAACAAAATATTGACAGAAAAATTAAATCACTTCGATGAAATGGATAACTTATCAGAAAGTGATCAATATAAAAATCTCTCAATTGTTGAGGGTTTTTCAACACAAAATTTACCAGTCGAAAATACTTTATTACCTTTGTTTAAAAGAAAAATACAAATAATTTTTCAAAAGAGTTTGTTAGAAAAAAATGGGTGACTCAAAAAAAATATTAAACAAAAACAAAATCAAAAATTACTTGTTTGCTGGATATTCACTTAAAACTATATTCAATAGTCTGTGTTTTCAATTTGATGATATGGAGTCTCTCGAGATACTCAGGGATTTTGAAAGTGGATATAGTGAAAAACAAATTATCAAAAAATTTTTTGACAATTGAGCTAAACTTCATTATATTTGAAGAAAAAAACTATGAAGACTATTTTAAACACCTCGACTCAAGAGATCAAAAGGTTGGATGATCGTAAAGCGGAAACTTTGGTATTAGCATCAAATTCTCCGTGGAAATATGTGCCGAAAAAAGAATGGAAAGAAAAGGTACGTGACGTTAAAAAAACTGAACCTAAAAATGAAAAAAATGATACAGATAAATCTAACAGAGGAAGAAATTCTAAGAAATCCAAATGATAGTGAGTTAGGGGGGTATATCCGAAAAAAATATTTTGACAAAAAAACACTTATGGAACAAATAAATCAAAAACTTCTGGAGAAAAAGAGTTTGGATAAAGTTCTTGCCAAACTTAGACAACCATGTCATATTGATTTTATATCTTCACTTCTAAAAGTTGATAAGGATCAAACCTTAATGGTTATAAATTATTTGGTCGAAAATGATTTAATTGTTGAAAGTCCCTCATATCCTGGTTATTATTCTACTGTAAAAAATTATAAAAAATGAGTATAAGTGCAGAATATATTTGGTTGGATGGTTATAGTCCAGAACCAAATCTCAGAAGTAAGGTCAAAATAATTCGTGAATGGCAAGGAAATCCAAATGATGTTGGTTTTTTTCCTGAGTGGTCTTTCGACGGTTCATCAACTCAACAAGCAGAAGGTCACTTTTCAGATAGAATTTTAAAACCTGTTCGAGTAATACCTAATCCATTTGAAAAAACTTTGTATGATTACGGTACACTCATTAATACACCTAAAAGTTATTTAGTTTTATGTGAGGTGATGAATCCAGATGGAACACCACATAAAAGTAATTTACGAAATTTGTTACCTGATGTTGATCAAACATGGTATGGTTTCGAACAAGAGTATACCATCATCAAGGATGGTCGACCACTTGGTTTTCCAATAAATGGTTATCCACAGCCTCAAGGAAAATATTATTGTGGTGTTGGTAGTAATCAAGTACACGGTAGAACATTTGTTGAAGAACATATGAATTTATGTTTGTGGGCTGGTTTGGATATAACAGGTATCAATGCTGAAGTATTACTAGGACAATGGGAGTTCCAAATTTTTGGTAATAGTCCTAAAAAGGCCGCAGATGATTTATGGTTAGCAAGATATATTTTACAAAGATTATCCGAAAAATGGGGATACAATATTGAGTTTCACCCAAAACCCGTGGTAGGTGATTGGAATGGAAGTGGATTGCATTGTAATTTTTCCAACAAAAAAATGAGAGAAGAAGGTGGTGAAGAATACTTCAAATCAATTTTTAGAGCATTTGAAACTAGACATAATATTCACATAGAAAATTATGGTTCATCAAACGAATTGAGACTCACTGGTAAACACGAAACACAATCGATCGATAAGTTTAGTTGGGGTATTTCAGACCGAGGAGCATCTATAAGAGTTCCGATTCAAACTGCAAAAGAATGGAAAGGATATCTTGAAGACAGAAGACCAGCATCAAATGCAGATCCATACAAAATTACAAAAGTTGTTTTGGATACACTGAAAGTTGCTGATGAACTTAACGTTGTGCATAAACATATGTACTACGAAGGAAATTATGAATCTATAGAGACAAAATATTCAACACTATCGAATGAAGAACTTTTATCTGATTTTAAAAATGAAGATACAAATGAGTACGACACTTGTGTAATTTGTGGAATTAAAACCAGACAACTCAAGTCAGCTCACATCGACACCCGAGTAGGTTATATTGAAGGTGGTGGACAAGGTTGTGATGGATCCTGTGGTACATTCAAATGATTCGATTATGGAAAACAAGGAAATGGTAAATCATCCCTCCCATTATGGGGGGGATGATAATGTGTATGAAGCAATCAAAGTAATTGAAGCTTGGGAATTAGATTTTCACCTTGGAAATACAGTCAAATATATTTCTCGAGCTGGCAAAAAACACGTTGAAAAAGAATTAGAAGATCTTCTGAAGGCAAAATGGTATTTGGAACGCAAAATAGAAAATCTTAAAAAAACAAAATCTAGTAATTGAATTTTTTAGTTACAGGCACCATCTACCTGTAAAAGATACGCCGCATCGTTTCCGTTCCAGTTATAAAATCCTCTGTATGACACAATATAAACTACACTTGGTGTTGGGAGTGGTTTATTGAAACGTAATTTTATCGGACTTGAACTTGATGGACTTGAAATACTTGGATAATTGTAAACGACACCAATCTGTCCAGGCGACCCATTTTGAGGTACTACATAACCCCAAGGAAAATTCAAAGCGATACCACCACCCCAATTGGCATCTCGTCTACGAGTTCTTAGTGCCAAAAAACCTTGATTGTCAATCTCATTTTGTGTAAAACCACTAACCAAACATGGTATACCACGAGGATATTGATTATTAGTTTGTGGGCTCAAAGTACTCGTCCATATCTTTGTTTGATCACAACCGTAAAGACAATTTGACCATACAGGTTCACCTATTGGATTATTATTGGATTGGAATCTCCAATAATTTTTAGTATCATCTCTTAAACCAGTACTAACTCTTAAACCATCACCAATAAATAGGGAATCACAAACTTTAGTCATACCAGCTTGTCCACCTAGGCTACCGTCATAGTCCCACCAAATTTGAAATCTATTGGGTCTCCAACCAGCCCCAAAAGTGAAATCAATATTTCCCGTATTAGTTCCTACGTTCAAAGCAATTTTTGAAACCATAATACCACTATTTTCAGGTAATAATACAATTGGGTTATCCCAATTAAAACAAGATGAGGGTTGACAAACATTGGTTAAAACATTTTGATCGTATGGATAAGGTGTCACACCAATACAAGGTTTACACGTCAAATCATCACCACACGGAAAAATTGTACTACATGATACACAGTTACTTAGTCCTGAAAACAAATAATTACTGTCAACTGAAAAGGCATTTGGGTTATAAGTAGAGTTAGTTGTTGATGTAATTCTATAACATGATTTGATACCACGTCTTTGAATTGGCGTTGAAGTATTCCCAGTCCAAACAATTACCATCGTGTTATATGGTGCAACTGATAGATCTATATCACAAGAAAAATTCATTTCTATTTTTTCGTAGTTTTCCTGTGACGGACAACAAGCTTGAAGATCGACTTGAATAGTTTGACAACTCATATCATTAATTATTGTTTAGACTATTATCTTTTGAAAAATTTTATATTGTAAAGTGTATTATTAGTGAAAGTGAAATTTCTCTGAGATGTACAAGTACCCTGAGGAGCTATATCGAAAACATAGTTACCAGAGGTAAATGAAACCTGTGTAATGTAAAATTGTCTGGCTTTTGTACCTGATTGAATTTCTAAATTATCACTGTTTGCTAACGTGCTCAAGAAGGAAGTCAAATTAATACCATTTGATGTAATTGGGTCAATAAAAATTCTGCTAATAAAACAGGAACTTGTATTTGATATAGTACCAAAAGTTCCAAAATATCCACTTGGAGGATTAAAACTACTACTCCAATACCAAGAGTAAATTGGGTAAGGTGTTGGTGAAGGTGTTGGTGAATTCGTTTGTGTCATAGTAGGTGTTGGTGTTGGATTCAAACAAACATTACATCCTGTTGTTTCGTAGCTCGTAATAAATCCATTATTGTCAGGATATCTGTACTGTTTAAGAATCTGATTTGGATCTATACCTGTAATTATTGTTGGAGGTACAAACCCATCTAAATATAGACAACAATCTGTAAGACCAAGGTTACTCACTGTGTAGTTATTAATCACCCAACTATAATTGTTATTCATTATTGTACCAGTGTACACGATGTTTCCTGTACAACAATCTCTCAAAACTACACAACTTTCATTGGCAAAACCTATATTATTACATCCACAAGATTCTCCGAGTTCGTTTGGTACATTAGGATATGTTGATGGAAGATCAAATATTGGTGTTCCATTAATACCCAAAACAGACAACCAGTAACCATTACCACCAAATCCTGAAGGTATGGTATCGAGTTCTTGGGGTACACTTAGGGGATATGTTGTAGTAAAATTAGCACATTGATTAAATTCAAATTCATCCGTATAGAATGTCCACCATTGAAATGGATTCACCGTACAAGCTGTAAAACCAACACCTACACCTGGAATGATATAGTTATTCGAATTATTATCTATTTGAATATAGGTTAAGGATGGGTAATTATTTCCACCACAAGAAGGAATCAACCATTGTTCAGTGACACCAATAGGAATTGCAGTTGTTGGTCTTGCCAATGTTAGACACTCATAACCAGAACTACATCCATAATAACAACCACAATAATCATCAGCTTGTGATACTAATAATCTTTGAAATACATCATTATTTGGTGAACCAGAAACAAACGTAGGACCGAAGAATGAACAAAAACTAATTGGTGTCCAACTCGAATCTACTTGCATAACATAGTTTCTACGATCACATTCAGTCCAAGTTATTGTCACCGATTCCCCAACATTTAAATTATTAATCAACGTCCAAGTCGAACAAGTTCCAACAAATGTGGGTATTTGAGGTATAGGGTTGGTACAGGTTGATGTTAAAGACGGATCTGTGTTCACGTAAGGTATATCCCCATTAGGAGCTTGTGTATATGTTAAAATAACAGGTATCGTTAAACTACAAATGAAATAAGTACCACTGTATAATGGAACAGGACTATATGGTTTAGTACCACTCTGATCACAGTCATTGTAATTCATAGTTTCGATCGAAGCTAGTGGTGGTACTACAACTTCCCAAGTAAAACACAAACGACCTATACAGTCATCAGAAATTTGTACAGCACAAGCAATATCCTCACAGTTCGGATCAAAAGGAAATACTGGTTGGGTACAAGAACAAATTGTAAATTTCGTTTTTGGGAAAAATAAAGTTGAATAACCGAAATCAGAAGGATACTTTCGTCTTAAAATACTATAACAATCTGTGTATTCTATCCATTCAATACAACCTTGAATATTGGATGTTGAATTTGCTGGTTGAACTGTAACTAAATATTCAACACAAGGACACAATGGGCAAAGACCTGTATTTACAATTGGAACACATGAATTAGAACACGGAGATCCTTGATTAGTATTAGGGCACGAATCGCAATAAGCAACAGGTTGGGTTTTAGAACAAATTACGATGACTTGACCTGTAGTAAAATAATTTCCAGTAAAGTTAGCAACACCATCAAATCCAGGTAAGGGTCCAGGATTGTTTACATTTATATTTTGAGATGTACCGTCACAGGCAACATAACTTATGTTTGTGACTGAATTATCATTTATTGTCAAAGTATATTGATAACAAACAGCTTGTGTTGATGATGGACTTGGTGTGAGTGTAACGGTTGGAGTTTGTGATGGGGTTTGTGTTGGAGTAACAGTTGATGTCACAGACTGTGTGGGTGTTTTAGTATTTGTGACTGACGGTGTGACTGTTGAAGTTACAGTTTGAGTTACTGTGTTTGTTGGTGTAACCGTCGGTGTAACTGTTTGAGATTGTGTTTGAGATTGTGTTTGTGTGACTGAAGGTGTATTAGTTGATGTTGTAGTCGAAGTATTTGTTTGTGTCAGAGTATTCGTTGGTGTGACCGTAGGTGTATTTGTGACCGTTACAGTGTTCGTTTGTGTGGTTGTCGGTGTTAAATAAGCTGACGGTGTCGTTGAACTTGTAATTGTAGTTGTTACTGTGTTTGTTGGTGTAGATGTGACAGTCGGTGTAACCGATCCTGTTTGGGTTGTAGTAGGTGATTGACTTGCTGTAATGGTTTGGGTTACAGTTTGAGTTTGTGTCAAAGTATTAGTTGGAGTTTGGGTCAGAGTTGAAGTTTGGGTTATGGTCTGAGTTATTGTTGGAGTGGGGGTAGGAGTTTCAGTTTGTGATACGGTGTTTGTTGGTGTTTGTGTTTTAGTTGTGGTTGGTGTTGGAGAATTTGTTTGTGTGTTGGTGACTAAAGGTGTAGGATTACACAAATTACCACACTGTAGTTGTTGAGCTATTGTAGCGGCGACACCTGAAAAAGTTGAGACACTCCCTAATCGAGCACAAATATAGACTATCTCTCCAGTGCTCATAGAAAAATAAGTGACTTGTCCAGCACATTGTGTATATTGAATCTCACAATTCCCATTAGCTTGAACACCAAAAGTATAACAAGGAGGACAAGTGACCGTTGTGGTTTGTGTTTGAGTCGTTGTATTTGTTATTGTATTACTTGGAGTATTTGTAATTGTTGAAGTAACCGTAGGTGTATTTGTTGAACTGACAGTATTTGTTGGTGTGATTGTTGGAGTATTTGTGACCGTTCCAGTGTTTGTTTGTGTAGTTGTTGGTGTTAAATAAGCTGACGGTGTCGTTGAACTTGTATTTGTAGTTGTTACTGTGTTTGTTGGTGTTGGTGATTGTGTATTTGTCACAGTCGGTGTTTGGGTCATAGTGGTAGTTTGTGTCATAGTTGGTGTAAGAGTCCTTGTTTGTGATTGTGTTTGTGTGTTTGTAATTGAAGGTGTTGGTGTACTAGTTGGACTTGCGGTAGCACTAGGTGTAGGATTCAATTCACAATACGAATAGTCTAATCTGACAACTTTACAACTTGAGCCACCACCAACAAAATTGAAATTCGATGAACAAGAACAAATACTGGTATTATAACCTTGACTAAAATAATCAGCACCTCCTGGTGGAAGAATTTGACTCAAATTGTTATTACAATTAGTGTATTGAATTGCAGAAATCCAATTACATCCAATTCCAATAGGTATCTCCAAGTAATACGTTTGACACAAACATGCTGTTGTAGTTGGTGTGATTGTATTTGTAGGTGTGACGGTTGGTGTTGTAGAATTTGTAGGTGTTTGAGTTTGACTAGCCGTGTTGGTTGGGGTTGGTGACATTGTTTGTGTATTAGTTACCAATGGGGTTGGATTACATAAATTCCCACATTGATCTTGGGCCTCGATTGTTGCGGGAATAATTGCAGAAAGTGTAGACACCGTTCCTTCTATAGCACAAACATAGACTTGTTCTCCCTCAACCATTGAGAAAAAAGTTACCAAACCAGCACATTGTGTATATTGAATCTCACTTCCACTATTTGCATACACACTATAAGTCAAACAAGGGGGACAAGTAGATGTCATCGTTTGTGTTGGGGTAACAGTTGAAGAACTAGTAATTGAAGGTGTGTTTGTAATCGAAGAGGTAATTGTTGGTGTGACTGTTGAAGTTGTTGTCGGTGTGAGAGTGTTTGTTTGAGTAGCTGTAGGAGTCAAATAAGCTGATGGTGTGGTTGAACTTGTGACAGTAGTTGTTATAGTGTTTGTTGGTGTTTGTGTTAGGGTAGGTGTTTGACTTGATGTATTTGTTTGTGTTACAGTATTAGTTGGTGTTTTGGTATTTGTTGGAGTGACAGATGGTGTTCTTGTAGTTGTTCGAGTTGGACTTGGTGTAATTGTAGGAGTTGTCGTCGGACATACACCACAAGAGTTACATATATCAGAAATTACACTTGAAATTTGAACGTCATAGGATAAATCAAATACTTGATCACCAATTACCCAACATTGTGAATTATAAGAAAAACCATCATTCTGTGATAAAACTATGCCAGCAGGAATTGAGACAATAATAGAAGTACCATAAACCTCACAACAATTTTGAGCAACATAAAGAAAATAGATCGTAGTGGGTGTATTTGTTTGTGTAGGGGTTTGAGTTAAAGTTTGAGTTGGTGTAGCTGTGGCGGTTGGAGTCGGAAAAGTATTACAACCAGTAGTAAATAAACTTATAACTCCAGCTGGCGCTGAACAACTTTGACGAATCAGGTTAGGTGTGGTACAAGAACAAACATAATAACTCCACCCCAAAGGAAAAAATTGAGTGAAACCAAAATCGGATGGTAAATAATCTGATGTAATGTTATCACAATTTCTATAGCTTACAGCAACAACACAATTTGGTTTGGTTATTTCTAGGTAGTAGGTATCACAACTACATTTTGTAGTAGAAGGTGTTTGAGTTGGTGTTAAAGTTGAAGTTGTTGTATTAGTTGGAGTGATACTTGCTGTATTTGTATTTGAGTTAGTATTGGTGGGTGTAGAAGTTGTTGTGTTTGTTAAAGATTGTGTGTTAGTAGGTGTTAGAGTTGGAGTTGTTGATGGTGTAACTGTATTTGTCTGAGTAGCTGTCGGTGTGAGAGTGTTTGTCTGAGTAGCTGTAGGAGTCAAATAAGCTGATGGTGTGGTTGAACTTGTAACAGTAGTTGTTACAGTGTTTGTTGGTGTTTGTGTCAGGGTAGGTGTTTGACTTGATGTATTTGTTTGTGTTACAGTATTAGTTGGTGTCAGAGTTGGTGTTGGACTAGGGGTAGATGAAACTGTATTTGAAGGTGTTTGAGTTTGACTTGGTGTGTTTGTTGGTGTTGTTGTATTTGTCACTGTTACACTAGGGGTCGATTGAGGAGTACTTGTTTGAGTTTGAGTTGGGGTTTTAGTATTTGTTGGTGTGAAAGTTGGTGTTCGAGTTGCAGTAGGAGTTGGGTCTGGACATAAAGATCCAATACTCAATGAACAAATATTTGGAATCAACGAATTAACTAAATAATTTACTATTACCAAATCAGTTGGTTCAATGACATAATAACGATCATTATTGAACAAGAATCCGTCAGTCCCAAATTGTATTGTAACTGAGTTTGGTATTCTAACAACTATTGTATTTGTGACATTGGTACAACAATCTTCCGCTAAGTAGTTTGTATATTGTACACTAGGACTTTTAGTAGGAGTTTGTGTTGGTGTTGGTGTTTTTGTGTTTGTCCGACTTGGGGTATTGGTAGGGGTTGAGGAATTACTCGGAGTTACATTTGGTGTCGGACTGAATGTGGGTGTAACAGATGGTGTTAGATCATTTGGGAAACAAATTGTCTCAACAAATGTAATACAAGGAAATGCGGTTTCAAAATATCCATTTTCATACCAAATGGTTAAAGTTTCACCAGGACTTATTTGTTTTTCATCTATTAAAACATCCTCACCACAAAATCGATAATTGAAAGTAGCTACGACTTCACAATCATTACGGATAATTGATCTTAAACAACTACAACTCACACTTTTTTTTCTATAATTATCAATAAGGTTCAATATTTCTCAATAACAAAATATTTATATTTAAAAAAATATTATGGAATTAGTATTGAACGAAAAACAATTCCTTCTACTAAAAGAAAATCTTCAAAATAAGAAACTTATTAATGAAGCTGAATGGTATAATACCTTAGGAGATATATTAGGAATTTTCGATCCTTCGGGTGTTATTGATTTTATTAATGGTATTTCTTACATAAAACAAGGAGATACACTTTTTGGTGTTTTATCAATGATTTCTGTTTTACCTTTTGTTGGTGATGCTGTGGCAAAACCTTTACTACTTTTCGGTAAATCTGGCAGAGTAATGAAAAACACAGAAAATGCTATGAAATTATTAAAAAGTGGGAATGTGGCTGGTGCTACGAAAATAATTGATGATTTGTCCAAAACAAATAAAATTTGGGCAAAACTTGTAAATTCTGTCAGAAGTTGGGGTCCGAAACTAATTGAAAAAATTGATAATCTCCCCGGCGGTATTTTGACAAAAGGTATTAGGAATACCATTATTGATTGGATTAAGTTATTCAGTAATGCAAACAAGGGATCAAGATCGGCTATCAGAGTAGCAAGAAGAGTATCAGGAAAATTAAAAAAAGGTGCTCGATTGTCACCAGTTGAGGCTGAAAATGTTCTGAAGGAAATGAAAAAGTTGGCAGAACGTGATCAAAGGTTATTCAGTGGATTGGGTGGGAAACCAAAATTTGGTGCTCTCAGAGATCCGAAAGGATATGCTAAATGGTCTTGGGAGGCTTTTAAAAAATATCCTTTCTCAGGTGGTATCGGTAGACTTTGGGGTAATAGAGAAGTTAGAGGTCTGATGAGAAGAACTAAATGGTGGTTGGGATTTCTTGATTGGGTTGGCTTGGCAAATTTTGTTGGTCCTGATGAACTTGAAAAACAAATGGGTGATTATACAAATGAACTTAACCAATACGCTCAAACTCCAGAATCTGAAAGTTATTGGGAGGAAGATTTTGGACAAGTGGAATCTCAAGATGAAACTCAAACTATGACACAAACTACACCAACTCAACCACAAAACACTGGAGATCTATTATCCCAACTATTATTTGGTGGAATTCCTGGTATTACAAAAGGTGTTCCCGGTATTTAAAAAAAACAATTATGAAAAACGAAATTATACAAAACTTATTAATGGCTCAAAACCAAATGAAGATATTTCATTGGCAGACAGATTCCTACGCGCAACATCAAGCTTTCGGTTCGATTTATGATGAATTGAGTGGTTTAATTGATTCGTTCGTTGAAGTCTGTATGGGTAAACACGGTAGACCACAATTTGACCAAGGATTAAATCTACCATTATTAGATTTGTCAAGTGTAGATGTAATGGAATATATTGAATCTGTTGTTGAGTTTTTGATTTCATTGTCTAATGTTTATGATCCGACTTCAGACACAGATCTTTTAAACATAAGAGATGAAATGCTTGCAGAATTTAACAAACTGAAATATTTACTCACTTTAAACTAATGAAAAAAATAATAATAGAAAGTGGTCTTCGTGATATTAAACAACTGGCTAGAAGATATAAAAAAGCAAAAATTTACTATCACCAAGATTTAGACGGAGTCACCACAGCGCTCGGAATGAAGAAATACCTTGAAGACAATGGTATTAAGGTAGTAGACTGTGAAATAATTCAGTATGGTGATAGAGAATTTTCAATCAAGAAACCAGATGCTAGTGGAGATGTGATGCCCGTGTTGGTTGATTTTGCACACGGTAAACCAATGTTCGTAATACACACAGATCACCACGACAGACAAGCAGGTGCAGAAGAGACAAAATCTAAATATTTTGGACAATCAAGATCAAACGTAGCTACCATATCTCAGAAAGTTTCTCCAGTGGAGATATTTCCAGATGAAGATATTAAATTGATATCAATGGTCGATTCAGCTGACTTTGTTAGAAATGGAGTCACGACGGAGGACGTAATCAATTATATTTTCAGACTAGACAAACAAAAAGAAATAAAGAGGAATAAAATTCTTCTAGGTTTAGTTTGTAATAAACTATTATTGGCTTTCAAAAACAAACCGGGTTTTTTAGATGATCTCGTAATGAATTGTCAACCTTCTCTATTGTCAATTTATAATAGAATCAAAAAACAAATAGTTGAACGTGGTTTTGCCAAACCTGAAATGTTACAACAGAATATGAGGGATTATGTGCGGCAAATGGAAGACAGTCCAAACGTGAGACTTGACGATTCAATTATCGTACAATATGGTGGAGGATCTATGATGAAACCTGGTTCATATGATAGATATACACCATTTAAAAATAATCCTGAGGCTGATTTCTTAGTTATCGCTTGGCCTATGGGTCTAGTACAAGCTAGTTGTAATCCATTCAAGAAAGAAAGAGGTTTAAAAGGTGTTAACTTGGGAGAAATTGCGCAAGAGGTTATTGGAAAATGGGAGAAACAACTTAAGGAAAGATTTGTACCATTATCCACAATAAAATATGTTTCAGAAAAATCCGTTAGGGATGAGTCCGTTGGGTTTACATTCAAAGATTTTTCAGCTTTGTTTGGAACAAAATATTCTGGAATTGGATCGGATGAAGATTTGGAGCAAATTATTCAAATTATGAAACGTCCTTACTATAACTTAAGCGAAGAGGATTTTTCAAAGTTAGACAATGTTAAAATAAGTTGTTGGGATCTGATCCAAGCAATGAGTGGTGGTCATAAATGTATAACAAACATTTCAGGTCTCAATTATTTGGGTAGAGCTAAAAGACCACCAGAGGGCTCATATAGATACGACCCTGAATCTGATGATACTCCTTATGTGAAATTCACCAAAATGATACAAAACGAGTTTGTGGAAAAATTAAAAGAAAAAATCAGAGAGAGTCAAAATGGAAATTGAAAAACTACTTGAAGATTTGAA
>SXGQ01862758.1_pt1 | contig 30754 bp, 21 predicted proteins | sample 3178371 | NCBI WGS metagenome assembly SXGQ01 (sample SAMN11356859, study PRJNA531348) | freshwater metagenome | isolation source: freshwater sample F1-20 | place: China: Fuxian Lake, Yuxi | collected 2017-12-25
AAAGAATTAGCCCTCAAACAATATCTAACCGAATACGGCATCTAACCTAAAATCCCAAAAGTTCATATTTATGATTACATGATTATGAACACAATGGGATTAAAATGTCAAGTAAATTACTCTCTCTGAAAAATCTAATCTGGTTTTGTGCTATCGGATTGGCAGTATTTTCAGGATATTATTCTGTTTACGGCATATCCAAACTATTTTCTGGCGGTTCTTGGTCTATTGTTGGAATGGCCGGAATGTTGGAATTTTCAAAGTTGGTGGTTATTACCTTCCTACATGACCACTATAAAACCCTAAAAACTACATTTAAGATTTATCTTATGAGTGCCGCCGCTGTCCTTATGATATTGACATCGGTTGGTGTTTATGGGTATCTTACCAATTCCTATCAAGAAACTGCAAAATCAATATATGAAACCCAAAACAAGATTGTATTGATTGATAAGAAAAAAGATATTTACCTCGAACAAAAATCTCAAATTGATACTCTTGTGAAACAAAAATCACAAAGAATATCATCTTATGACCAATTAAGACTTACCCAAGAAAATTCTCTAAATACACAATTGAGTTCCAAGAAAGGAACAAAAGGATTGCAGAGAAATATCCAATCTGTTGATAATTCAACACAAACACTAAATAAAGAAATATCGGAACTAAATCAAAAATCTATTGGTTTATCTGATAGTATTGCAAAATTGGAACAAGAAAAATTGATATTGGAAAATTCCACATTTACATCAGAAATAGGTCCACTTCTTTATTTAAGTAGATTGACAGGTGCTCCAATGGACATAATAGTTAATTGGTTTATACTCGTTCTCGTTTCAGTATTTGATCCACTTGCAGTTAGTTTGGTAATTGCTGCTAATCATCTTCGTCATAAAGAAAATAAATTGCCACCAGAAGATGATGATAGTCCACCACCTAATATACAAAATAAAGAAGAAAATGTTGTAGATGTTATAGAACCCCCAACAGAAGAAACAAAAGTTGTAAAAAATAAAAAACCAAAAAAAATAAAAAAAGAAAAAAAAGTTTTGGCAAATACAAAACAAATTGGTATATTAGATCAAGAAGAAGAAGAACAGAGGGCATTCTATCAAGAACCACCTAAACCCGATTTAGGATATAGGAGGGGTATATCGTTATAGAATGTCATTATCATATTTTATCAAGGAGTTCTAACATGAACGATTTTTATGATGGTGAAGAAGTTGCTGATGAAAAATTAGCAAGTAATAAATCAAAAGAAAGTGAAAACGATATTCCAGTTAGATGGAAAGAAGCAACAACACAAATGGATTATGGAATTGATGTTGAAGCATCATCGGTATTATTATTTGGTGAAATAATGGATGGAAGTTTATATGATATTATTACACGTATTCGTGCAATACTACACATGAGAACAGAAGAACATAAAAATGATCCTATTAACTTGATTATCAACTCTGACGGTGGTTCTGTTTACGAGGCACTTGGTATTATTGATTACATTCAAAGTCTCGATGTAAAGGTAAATACCATTTGTAGAGGAAGAGCAATGTCTGCGGCTGCTCTTATTCTTTGTGCAGGAACCGGTGTTCGTGCTGCTTCTCAATATAGCACTATTATGTTTCACGAAATAAGTTCAGACATTTACGGTAAATCTTCTGATATGAAAGCCAATGTTCAACATATGGAAAAATTGGAAGAAATACTTTTGGAAATTCTCAAATCAAATTCAAACAAAGAAAAAGATTATTGGAAAAATGTAACCATTAAAGATTACTATATTACACCAAAAGATGCATTAGATATGGGTGTTATTGATGCAATAATTCCACCAAAACATAAGAGAGGTTAATATGTTAATTGGAATAATTTTGTTATCCGTTTTATTAACGGTATCTATTTATGTGAATATAAATTTGGCAAAAAAATACGAAGACTTGGAAACTATGACCGAAGAAAGTGTTGATACACTTTTAGAAAATGAAAAGTTTTTAACAGAATTAAAAAATAGAGTTTTATCTCAACAATCTTATTTAAGACAATTAGATAGGATTGGTGCTTTTGAAGCAGATGATGAAACTGGATATTTTTTCAAAGAAATGAAAGATATTATTAACGATATTGCAGTTTATTTTGGTGAAGCTCCTTTGGATGACCAACGGAGTTCTATTTTTGAAAAACCAAAATTTGATGCAAAATTTGAAAGGGATTATTTATGAAACAAAAACGAAGTCCCAAAAAACCAAATATTTACTTTACACAAGAAACAGAAGATGCAATAGTAATGTATAATACACTGGAAGATGAATTTCAAAGAAATATAATTTATACAAAAAAAATACATCCGGCATTTTACAAGTTAGCAGAAATTATGATACATCGTTTTAAATTTTACAATTTTGATGTAGGACACGAAGATGTAAAACATGAAGTGGTTTCATTTTTACATGAAAAAATTACAAAATATAAAGCAGAAAACGGTAAGGCATTTTCTTATTTTTCTATTGTTGCTAAAAACTATTTAATTGCTGAAAATAATAAAAACTACTATCACTTTAAACGTAGTCAAGATGTTGGTGCTATAGATTTAGAAAGAAATGTTGTAAATGAACAAGTAAGATATGATTTAATTGAAGAAAAACGTGATTTTATAGATCAATTTATTGATGTTTTGGAAAATAATTTATCTTTATTTTTTTCAAAACAAAGAGATATTCAAGTTGCTGATGCTATTTTGTATTTATTTAAAACTAGAGAAAATATTGAAAATTACAATAAGAAGGCAATATACATTCTTGTAAGAGAAAGAACGGGTGTTAGTTCTCAATATATTACAAATGTAATAAATCAAATAAAAATCATTTATACAAAACTCTATTTACATTACAAAAATGGTGTAGTTGTATCTAATTTAAGTTGGTATCAAATCCAAGAAATTATTAGTAAATAACATATTTATTTATATGAACTTTGATCAAGAACTATTTGGTAATAAAAAATTTTCTGATTTGTTAAAAGATATTTACGATAATCAGAAAAAAAAAGACCGTCAGATAAATTTACTTATTGCTGACTTAAAACCTATGTTAAACAACATAAGTGATGCTGCAATTTTAGTTCCAGCAATCAAAGATTTTATAGAAGTTTCAGTTAAGAATGACGAACATCTAGTTAAATTGGCGGCAGTTGTTCAACGTGCTATGTCAACAAAAGGCGAAGAAACTTCTTCGTTCTTGACTGATGAAGAAAAAGAAGCTCTATTAAAGGGTATTCAAGAAATTCAACAAGAACAAGAGGAAAACGATGCCAATACAGGATCCACAACAGATAACGCTAAATGGGATAAACTATGAGTTTGTTCCTGCTGTTGTTGAAAGAGTAGATTTTTTTGGTGAAAATAAAGAAAAGTTATTTAAGGTGTATTGTAAACTTATGGGTGCACATAGTTCACAATCACCTAATGATATTATTGAAGCCAGACCAATTGATGCAAATATAAAAACTGTGCCAATAAAAGGTGAAATTGTATTTGTAAGAAAAGGACCAACTGCATATAATAGTGCAAGAGCAACTGCACAAGAATATTATTATACAAACCCAATTCCTGTTCATAGTTCTGTTCATCATAATGGACTTCCAGGAGTTAGTGATTTTTTAACAAAAAATCAAATTGGTAGTGTTGGTGCAAGAAATAATGCCGAAGTTGGTGTTTTAAACCAAGTAAAAAAAAGATTACAAGTTGATAAAACTATTGATCCTACATTTCCAGAAAGAAGTGATGTTTACCCATTACAAATTTTTTCTGGTGATATTATTTTTGAAGGAAGATGGGGACAATCTATAAGATTTGGTTCTACCGTAGATGAAAGAAGAAAATACCCACAATTTCCATTGTGGAAAAAAGGACTAGGTGAAACCGGAAATCCAATAACAATCATATCCAATGGGACAAATCCAAAAGGAAAAACATTTAATCAATTTATTATAGAAGATCCAGACAACGATGATTCTGGAATCTGGTTAACATCTGGACAGTATGTTAAATTTACACCTGCATCAAAAATAACACCATCCATATCTTCAAAATCAATAAATCTTTTTATGAAAAATAATCACGGTGGCAATCAAATATTTTTGACATCCGATAGAATTATTTTTAATGCAAAAAAACAAGAAATAATTGGTTTTAGTAAAGAAGGTATAGGTTTTTCATCGGAAAAGGCAATTGCTCTTGATGCAGGACAAGTTGTTGAAATGGAATCAAAAAAAATAAGTTTGGGAATAGATGCTGTTTCTCCTGTATTGTTGGGTGATAGAACAATAGATTGGTTAGCAAAATTATGTGATTTATTGATGAATGTATTAGGGGCAATAGAAAAACAAACTCACCCAACAGGAACAGGACCATCAGGTATTCCAATAAATGTTGCTCAATTTTCAACATTAAGAAGTAATTTGGGTTCACATAAATCAAAATTAAATAAATTACCGAGTAGACTTGTCTTTCTTAATGAAAAACCAGGTGGACCATCAGAGGGTGAAAAAGAAGAGGCAAAGAGAAAAACTACAACGTCTTATATTCAAGACTACATAAATTCTGAAATGGGTGATTCTCCCGATACTTTTACTGTTAGACCTGCAGTAATTGATGGTGCAGATATTGCGCAAGAAATTGGAGAATTAGGACGTATTACAGAAGTTCAAGTTGATATATTGGAATCGATCGGATTACGCGATAATAATGACCTTGATGCAGAAAAAATATTCAATAATGCTGATAATGGTTATCCAACTGACGGCAGTGATCAACCTTTTGGTAGAGGAGGTTAATTTATATGGGTTTTTCGTTAAAACAAACTGATAAGATAAAACTTGATGCAAACAACACAACATATACTATTACTATTCGTAGGGGTGAAGTAGTAAGATTGCCTTTATTTTTAGTTCTTTCCGGAAACGAATCAGCCAGATATAACGAACTTCAAGCAAATGGTAGATCGGCTAATGATATAATAAAAGATATATTTAAATTTGAAATACAAGGTGGTGGAACAACTGCAACTGTAAGTGATATTGGTGACTTAACCGGTGCATTGATAGGAAGTGCAACTTTAATAATAACAAGTAAACGTGCAGTTGCTCCGCAACAAACAACATTAAACGCAACTGTTACAGTTCAAACCGATTCATTTTTTGGTCCCGATGGTATTTTGACACCTGCAATAGATTCTGTTGAAAAATATATTTCAGATGCTATGAAAACAGTTGGGGGATATGTTGGAACTGGAGCTGAATGGGCAGGTAGACAAATATTTTCCGGTTCAGCATTTATACAAGAACAACTTGGTATAGACTCTACTAAATTATCAGACGATGATAAGAAAAAATTAGATGATAGAGATTTAGAAGCAGAAAATGATTTATTTGCTAAAATGATTGGTATTCCAAGTGCAGATTTAATACCACCGTTAATTTCTGGAATAAAAATATATCTTGCATATATTAGTGCACAAAATGCTTATATGGAAGCTCAAATAATTGCGTCAATAAGAAGTATTGCAGATTATGATAGATTTCCTCCCGCCAAGAAAAAACGTATTGCAAAAATACTAGGTACAGAAGTTTCAACATTAGAAAATATTGCAAAAACAATGAGAACGCTTCGTGTTGTTCCCGATTTAATTGAAAAGTTAGTAGTTGGTGATAATCCAGATTACGGATCTCTTTTAAGCGGATTATTAGAACATTTTGGTGCACCAACATTAGAAGATTTATCGCCAGATTTAAAATGTGTTGTTAATGAATTGGTAGTTCAAAAACTAGGAATAAATTTTGCAAGAAAAGAAAAAAGTATAAATGCACCGATAAATCAAAAAGAAGAACAAGGTGAATTAAAATTTCAAGCAATTGGTGCATTAAATGGTGATATGTCTCCTGAAAATATAAAATATGTAGAGCGTATACAATTGGATTATCTTATTTTATCACTTTTAGCGGATTTAAAGTTTGAAAATATAACAAAAATTCCAACACTTAAAAGGGTCTTGGAGGAAGTTAAACCGGGAGATGATCCAGAAAAACCTCGTAAAGAATATCACATTCCCAGACCATTATCAGAAGGTGGCGGTACATATGGTGAGTTATTCAATTATACATTAAATAAACAAATTTTTTTCTACTTTGGGTTGTTTCGTCTAATAACTGAAGTAGTAGCTTATGAATCAGGTAAACCACTGGGTAAGTACAGAAATCCATATTGGAAACTGGAAGATTTTACAGATACGGCTGGTAGAGTTTTTGAAAATTCAAAACTTCCATCTTTTGCAGAAATGTATCCAATGATATTTCCAAAAGGCAAAGAATTTAGTATTAAACAATTACATATGATTTTTACGCAGTCAAGAGACCAACAATTATACGAGAGCAATGGTAAAATTACAGGTGTCAAACGACCCAAGGGTAAATTTTATGAATTAAATATAACAACTGATTTGTATGGATCAAGATTAGCTGCAGCAAAAAATAGAGATAATCCTGAAAATAAGGGTCCAAAAGGACTTGCTTTACCAAATGGAAAACCGTATGAACCAGGTTATATTGCAACTGCTGATCATGGTTTTATAGGTGAACGAAACGCTAAAAATGATATGATAATCGCTTTAAGTGAAAGATGGGATTTTCTTGTAGAAAATAAAATAATAATAGCTGATCCAAAAAATCCAACTTGGTTAATACCAAGATTTAATGATCCGCTTTTGCGCAATACAAATAAATTTGGTATGTTAAACAGTAGAACTTCTGGAGTTGCCACTGAACTCGGAGAATTTATTGATGAAGCAACTGATAAAACTGATAAAAATGCAATAAAGGAAGAAATAGCAATTAATATACAAAAATTGCTTAGTATTAGAAATATTAATAACAGATATACAAGACAAAATATATTAGATATTGTCCTTGGAAAACCTGTTGAAATAACTCAAATTAAACCAAAATTGGATATTGGTTTAAGTCCATTAAAAGATTTAATAGGAATTGCAAAGGATTATAGATTAAAAATAGTAGAAGAAGCTTTTGAACTTGGTAGGGAAAAAGGATATTTTTCAGTCAATCCTGATGGAAAAGTTGGATATGTCACTCTTGCAGATAAATTAACAAAAGATGAATACGAAAGTCTATTAAAAGAAATAGAGGCACTTGTTATAGAGGAAGATGTTATCGTTCAACAGTTGGCGGAAATAGGAGGTAATAGTGATCCAATTATTAGACAAAGTGCTGATAATCTTGAACTTAAATTATCAGAAATACAACAAAAATTAGAAGAAAAAAGAAAACTTCGCGATGAATATAAAGAAAAAATAAATATAGAAGAAACGATAGAGGGTAATAAAAATAAAATAGTATCGTTAGAAGAACAAATAAAAACCATACAACAAAAAATAGATGAAATTAATGATGCAAATTCAAGATTAAGATCTTTAAAACCTGATGAAGAAGGAAATTATGGTGTTGGAAGTCCAATATTAACTGCAGAAGATGTTGCAAAAGCAATTGCAAAGAATAATAAAGAAATAACTGAATTAAAAGATAAATTATCAAAATTAGAAAATGAAATTGTTTCTTTAAAAGAACAAAATAAAGAACTTGGTTATGAAGAACCTACGGCTCCAGACGGAAGTACAACCACACCATGTCTTGACAAATATATGAAGATGCAATTTATGGATATATTTGAAAACATTGATTACAAAACATTACCACAACCTGTTAGAACAATAGTAAATGGGGTAGGGGAATATGCAGGACTATCTGGTGCAGATATTAGTGCTACTTATGAAGCAATCTCTCTTGGTAAAAATTTATATGATTTAGGAAAACTTGGTCCTGATAAATGGGATGAACTACCACCTGAAAATAAAGCATGGTTTGCCAAAAAATTTGGTGTAGATGAAGAATGGGCAGGAGATGCTATAAAATTTGGTGCAGATATATCATTATTTGCTCAAGGAAAAAGTAGTGGTAATTTTGTTGATTTATTAGATAGAGGTTTTCTTCGATTTAGAGATACATTTCTTGAAAAATTTGCACCAGGTGCAGGTTCATGGAGAGACTTTGAAAGATTAGATCCAAAATTACAATCTACTATTGCAATTTGTTTAGGTTTTAAACCTGACGATAAAGGATCACATGTTCTTAAAGCACAAAGAGTTGTAAGGAGAGCAGTAAATTTTGAACAAGCTATAAAACAAGCAGTATCTATAAAAAATAGTATTATTGCAAAAAAAGAAGGATTTGATAAATTGGGAGGAAAAGGTAATCCTGAAATGATTGATAGTTTAACAAATGATTTGGAATTGACACCAGATTTAATATCAAATCTATACAACTCAACATCAGAAATTACTGCAGATCCTTATGCAGATTTTATGGATAACATTCCATCGCTTCTCGGAGGAGATCCAGGATGGAGACAAAAAATGAATGTTCCTCCTATTGAAAAAACCACACCTATTCCACATCAAGGCAAAAAAGTAACACTTGATATTATAGAAAACCCAAATTTTACAGTACCAGCAACTTTATCTGAAAAATTAAAAAAATTAGTTGAAGATAAAGCAATAATATCAACAAATAATCAAGTTACTTTTAATGCAGATGGATCTGTTGATTGGAATGATTCAGTTATAGTAACCGATAAGGCATTAGAAAATGGTAAATTTCCTATTAAATTTAATTTAATTAGGGGTGATTTTAATTGTAGTAATATAAAACTTTCAACGTTAGAAAATTCACCAAAAATTGTAGAAGGAAAATTTGATTGTTCAAATAATATATTAACATCATTGCAAAATTCTCCAGAAGATGTGTTTTCGTTTGATTGTAGCAGTAATCCTGCACTAACTTCATTGGAAGGTATACCAAAAATAATACGTGAAAGCAAACCCGATAAAACAACTATAAAACCTGGACATCTTGAAGTTATATTAAATTTTTCAAACTGTTCAATTACCAGTTTTGATCCATTATCCACAATAACTACATTTGGTTTAGGTGGTATAAATTGTTCAAATAATAAAATAAAAGAATTTTATTCATCTGGAATTAATCCAACAATAACACAAGTTACAAATTTTAATTGTTCTGGAAATCAATTAACATCATTAGAAAAATCTCCTGTAATAATTAAAGATACTTTTGATTTATATGGATCATATAATGCTTCTAATAATAAAATAAAACAATTACCAGATGGATTATTTACATCAATGAAGTGTACTGATTTCAATATAAGTAATAACGAATTTGTTGATTTATCATTTATACCAGTTGAAATTCTTGGAACTTTTGATGTAACTGGAAATAGAGGTAAAGGATTTAATGATGGTGATCTTGGTAAAAATAGATTTACACCAACTGGTAGAGAAACAACAACAAATCGAAGATGTCATATAAAAGTATTAAAAACTGATACCGGAGAATATGCAGATAGACTGTTTCCATCTGAATCTGAAACAAAAAATCCATCATATCAATACACATCAAATGGTCAAACATATACATACATTTGGTGTAGTGGATTGGGTAGACTTGATCAAGGAAAAGCTAGAAAAGATGCAAGAGAAGGATATTTTCAAAAAGACTATAATATGATATTCTTTAAGGCAGCTGATTCAAGTGATCCAACTGCACCTGATATTTATATTGGTGATGATGTTTGTCCAAAAACCACATAATAGAGAAATATAATGGCAAGAACTTTAAATGATGTTGAAAGAGAAAATCCAAATGCATCCGCCGTGTTAATATCAAAATTAATAGAATATAGAGCAGATGATAATAGTTTAAGAAGAACAAAAGTTCAGGAACAAGTTGATAATAATAAAACCGTGTCCATTCCTTCGGGAGAACCAACTGGATCAACACAAAATACTGCAACAACTGCCACTGAAACTAGCGTAACCGATCCAAATAAAGTAAATGGGACTATTCCACCTGCAAGCACAGATACAAATGCTAATGTATTAAATGAGAAATTTTTAAAACCTGGTGAACAACCATCTGGCAGTTACAAAATTACAAGGAGTGATTGGGTAGCTGGAACTGCTAATGCAGATGAAGCAGAAAAAAATGGATATATTTTTAATAAAGAATATACTCATATAAAATGTTCTGGTGATAATCCAAATACTGTATCTGATCAACGAAAAAAAGCAAGATTGTTAGAAGATGGAATCAAACATGCGAAATTTTTGTTTGATAATTTTGAAGATGTAATGGAACAATTTGGTGGTAATAGAAAAATTCAATTTGGTAAATACATAAAAGGTCAATTTAATAAATCTTCCGAAAAAAATGAATATCAATATATTGGTGATGATGTTTGTCCAACCGATGAAGAACCAAAACAACCTTCACCTGAATCAAGTAAACCAACTGCGGTTGTTATTAAACAAGATCCTGAAGAAAAAGTAGAAGTCAAAGAAAAAGCAAATGAAACACCAGCGGCGGCTCCTGCAGTTGTAGACAACAGTGGTGCTCTTACAGAAGAAAAAGCAAAAGAAATTGTACAATCAACATTTCAAAGCACAGCAAAGGGAGAAGGGTGGTTTGTTTATGACTATATGGAAACCCGAGAAAATACAAAAAAAATGACTGCAGACGATAAATTAACAGACGGTAAGGCATTTTGGATAGTAAGAAGAAAACCAAAAGGTGGCGGTTCTGATCCAACCGGTGAACCTGCGAAAAATGAAAAAAATGTTGATCATGGTCCAGGACAAGGATCTGTACAATACTATGTAAGTGCGAGTCAAAAAACATTAGAATCTCTTGCTCCAGTTGCTGGGGGATGTCAGTCTATAATAGATGTGCCACTTCTATTAAACTTTCCAAGTGTTGGCGTTTACAATAAAGCAATACCATATATGGCATCAGGCGGAGGCGGCAGATGGCCTACTGAACAATTAGCTATTGTTCAAAAAAATGGTGGATTGGGTTGGTATAATATGGGTGGATGGGGTATTGGTGATGGTGGAAATCCAAAAGATGGCCTTGCTAGATCTTCATGGAATGAAAATCAATGGTGGTGTGGTGCTGGATCAAAATATTATTGTGAACAAGGTGGATATACAATGACTCATGGTAGTCCAGTTGGTGTACCAACAGTAACCGCAAATGCAATGAAAAGAGCTGCAGCACAATGTGCAAAAGCTCATCCAGGTAGAATATACAAAGATGCTGGTTGGGATTGGGGATTTTTACAAGTTCCTGTCCTATGGCAAACATGGCCTAATGGTGGTAAAGGTGGTAATTGCGTAAACGGTCCATATACAACAGAAAATACAAGTGGTGAATGGGCAAAAGCATATGATAATGGTTGGTTAATGGGTAATAGACTAAATCCATCTCCAATTGTTTGGCCATGGAAAGAAAAAGGAGCATGGCCATCTGCAATAAAAGCAGGCGGTTCTGTTGCAGTTTTTATTAATGGTGTACATTATAGTGGTGGAGCACTTACTTCACACGGATTTTCACTATGGCAGGCAGTAACATCAAAAACAAATTGGGAAGCTGCATTTGTATACAATTTAAGTCATGTTGAAACGGTAATTTGGGCAGATTCATCAAGTAAAACCGGTAGATGTTATGTTATGGCTGGAAATTGTGGACCAACTTTTAGTGACGATGAAGGTGGTGGGTTAGGATTTGATGCGGCCGGTGGGTGCTTTGCAGTTAAAGAAATAAGTATATTTAAATATTTTGGAGGCAGTGATCACAATGCTGTTATTATTTCAAAATTAAGTGGGGGTGGAAAAAAAGTTTCTGCTGGACTTGGTGCAAAATATAAATCTACTCCTATGGTAAAAGATTTTGTTGCAAAAGTAAAAGCAGGAACAGATAAAAATTTAATTGGAACAAAACAACCACGTGGTTTATCAACTCCAACTTATTATCAAGTTTTACAAGAAATATGTCAATTATGATTAAAACTACTAAAATTCATATTTATTATAGATAAGTTTTATACAAAAGGTGTTAAAATGGATACAAAAAAATTTTTACAAGAAATACGTTCAATCATAAGAGAAGAAATTGATTATGCTCTTAATAAAAAAATGTCTCAAAAACAAACAAAAAGAGATGATGTTTCTACTCTTAATCATGGAATAACACTTTACAAAGAACAACAAACACCAAAAAAAAATATTAAACCAAAAACACAAAAAACTGAATTTGGTTCAATACAAGAACTTCTTGCAGAAACAAAACGTAGTCTTCAAGAAAGTCACGAAATGGAAGATGAATTTCGTTTTACTGCTGATATGGCTGAAGGATTTGGGTATGAACGTGCTGGTGCAGCAATTCCACAAGGATTTTCACAACAAGAAATACCAACAGAAGTAATGTCTGCTTTAACAAGAGATTATTCTGCACTTATGAAAAAAATTGATGAAAAAAAGGGGAGATGATAGGTGAGATCTTTTAGAACAAAACAACCTGTACATTATCCTGATTTATCACCAAGTAAAAATGATAATGTAAAATATATTGGTGTTACTTTACCTTTTAATAATCCAAATGGTATTTTTAATCAAAGTATTACAAATGTTTCACAAGTATTAACTAATCTTCGTAATTTATTACTTACCGCAAAAGGTGAGAGATATATGCTTCCTGAATTTGGAACTGAAATTAGATTAATACTTTTTGAAAACATAACAAATGAAGAATCATTCATAAATGATATAAAAAAAGAAATTTCATCTGCAATTAGAATGTGGATGCCTTTTTTAACTATAAATCAATTAGATGTTGAATTAAATATAACTGATGATGGTAGAGTTCTTGAAAAAGATCATGCGGTTGGTATTAAATTAGTTGTTCAAATTCAAGGAACAAACATATATTTACCCATTCAGATACTTATATCTACATCAGGTAACCTTCAATTAATTGAGGCAATATACAATGGCTAATTTAGTCAATAAGGATATACGTTATTTATCAAGAGATTTTGCATCTTTAAAACAAAATCTTATTGATTTTACAAAAAATTATTTTCCAAATACATACCAAGATTTTAATGAAGCTTCTCCTGGCATGATGTTTTTGGAAATGGCAGCTTATGTTGGGGATGTTCTATCCTATTATACTGATGTTACTTTACAAGAGTCAATGATAAACCATGCATCAGAAAAACAAAATATAATAAATATTGCACAATCATTAGGTTACATGCCAAAAAATAAAATTGCATCAAATACAAAATTAGACATATTTCAAATACTTCCATCAAAAATGGTTAGTGGTCAAATTGTTCCAGACTTTGATTATGCATTTTCTATTGAAGATGGAATGACAATATCAACAACAAATAATACCGATATTGAATTTAGAACAACCGATTATGTTGATTTTAAGTTTAGTAGTAGTTTTGATCCAACGGAAATAACTCCATATGAAGCAGATGAAAATACTGGAGAAATTTTATTTTGGTTGTTAAAAAAACAAGTAAATGTTGTATCTGGAAAAATAGAAACAAAAAATTTTGAATTTACTGATCCAAAACCGTATGATAAAATAACATTAGAATCGCCAAATTTAATAGAAATTTTATATGCAATAGATTCAGATGGTAATAAATGGCATCATGTCCCTTTTTTAGCACAAGATACTATTTTTGAACCAACCCCAAATATTCCAAGAAATGATAAACAATTAAGTTATTATAGGAACGAAACACCTTACTTGTTGAAATTGAGAAAAGTTTCCAGAAGGTTTACATCAAGACAAAGATCAAATGGTGAATTTGAAATAATGTTTGGTGCTGGTATTTCTGAACTGGATGATGAATTATTGATACCAAATCCTGATTTAGTTGGAAACTCTTTACCACAGAATGTTTTTAATAGTTCTCCAGATATTGATCCTTCTAATTTTCTTTATACAAAAACATACGGTTTGGCTCCAAATAACACAACATTAACACTTTATTATACTGTTGGTAATGGTGTAATGGACAATGTGACAAGTGATGTAATAACAACAATCAATAAAAGAAATATATTAATAGATGAAACTGGTTTGGATCAAGTTCTTTTAAGACAAATTGTATCAAGTCTTGCGGTTACAAATCCACAACCAGCAACAGGCGGAAAAGAGTCAGAAGATATAAATGAAATTAGACAAAACGCACTTGCTTCATTTGCTTCACAAAATCGTGCCGTTACAAAAGAAGATTATATTATTCGTGCATACAGTCTTCCATCAAAATATGGATCAATTGCTAAGGCATATATTACAAAAGATACACAACTTACAAGAGATGCAATATTTAATGAAGATAGAATACAAAATCAACTTGCATTAAATTTTTACGTTTTGGCATATGACGGTAATAACAAATTAATTACAGCAAATAATGCTACAAAAGAAAATATAAAAACATACTTAAATCACCACAGAATACTAACTGATGCAATTAATATTAGAGATGCTTACATTATTAATATTGGTATTGAATTTGATGTAATAATAATGCCAGATGAAAATGGTAATAAAATTTTGTTAAAATGTATAGATAGATTAAAACAATATTTTGACGTTAGAAGATGGCAAATAAATCAACCTATTGTGATAAGTAATGTTTATACTGAATTGGATAAAGTTCCAGGAGTTCAAACAGTTGTTCAAGTAAAATTTAAAAATTTATTTGACCAAACACTTGGTTATTCACAACATGCATATAATATAGATCAATCTATAAAAGATGGAATATTATTCCCATCTTTAGATCCTTCTATATTTGAAATTAAATATCCTGATAACGATATTATAGGCAAAGTGAGGGCATTTGGATGATATATTCTATTTTTGCACAAAAAGATGCTACTATCTATGAAAAATCAATAGAAATGAATACTGGATTAGATTCATTACTTGAAATTTCACATGAAGCCGCTGGTTCTGGATCTTCAATATACAACGCTAGAGTTTTATTAAAATTTGATGTTAGTGAAATAGAAGAAAGAGTAAATGCTGGAAAAATATCTAATAATGCAAAATATTATTTATCACTTGCAACGGCAGATGTTAGAGAATTACCATTGGAATATGTTGTATATGCATATCCATTATCATCATCTTGGTTTAATGGTACTGGACGATGGGGTAACAATCCAATAACAACCGATGGTGTTTCTTGGAAATTTAGATCATCAAAAACAGTTGGAACAGAATGGGATATACCCCCTGCAACTTCTTCATTTGAATGGGATAATATATCACAGACATGGGTTGATGCTGCTATATTATTCGGTTCAAATTTAAGTGCAAATGTAACATCATCTTATTTTACAAATGAAGGTGGCGGAACTTGGTGGGATTATGAAAATATTGAGTGCACTCAATCATTTTCATTCCAATCATCAGATATTTATATGAACGTTACACCAATAGTAAAAAAATGGATAACTGGTTCTGGTAGATTTGAAAATGATGGTTTTATATTAAAATTTAGTGATGAAATAGAATCATCAATAGATTTTTTAACTGGTTTAAAGTTTTTTGGAACAGATAGTAACACTATTTATGTTCCTAGATTGAATGTAGTTTGGGATGATTCACAATTTATTACAGGAAGTCTAAAACCAATTTCATCAGAAAACTTAAACTTAAATGTAAAAGTTAAAAAATTTTATGCTGAAACTGAAAAGGCAAAAATAAGAATATATGCTAATCAAAAATATCCACAAAAAAATTATACAACACAATCTTATCAAACTATAAATTACTATTTACCATCTTCATCGTATTACGAAATTCGTGATGCACACACTGATGAAATAATATTACCATTTGATTATACTGGTTCAAAAATTAGTTGTGATGGTACAAGTAGTTATTTTAATTTATGGATGAACTCATTTCAACCTGAAAGATTTTATAGAGTTGTAATTAAAGTTGAAACTAATGGTGGTGATATTGTTCAAACATTTGATAATAATTATTATTTTAAGGTTACTAGATGAGTGGTTTAATTAGAGATATTGAAACAAACCGAATAATAAGTTACACGGATGAAAGTTCTATTAAAAATGAAGGATCAATTGAAATTCCTGTTTTAGATGAAAGATTTTTAACAGAAAATTTTAGATATATTGTCAAATCTGAATTTAAATCATTGCCAAATGCTATAGATGCAGAAAATATTATTTTTAAAAAATTAGAAGAAACAGAAAGAACTATAATATTTGAAGCAGGATTACCACCCGATTTAAGAGAAGGTTTACCAATTGTAAAAGAAGTTGCAAAAAACCAACTGTTATCAGAATTAACAAATTTGGCAAAACAAAATCAAAATTCTGTAGCAGCACTTCGTAAGAAAATTTCTGATCTAGAAACTGCATTAGATAATTCTTCCGGATTAATTGAATCGATGGCAAATACAAATATGAGATGGAACGATCATTTGCAGTATGCCTCAGAAGAAAATTCTAGAATGGCAACAAGAATATCTTATCTTGAAAGTATAAATAGAGAACTACAAAGACAACAAGAAAATAGTTTAGATATTATGAGTGCTCGTGTAGACTATCATGGAACATATATTTCACAGTCAATGAATAAGATTGAGAATCAAAACAAAGAAGCATATGACTTACTTTCAAAACAAGTTGAAGAATTGAGAAAAATTGGAAATCTTCCAGATTTAAATGAAATAATTGATAATAATGAAGGGTAATAATAATACTTTATGCCAAATTTTTTATACAAAAATTTAAATGAAATATTTACAACACGAGATCCCATTCGTGGTGTTCGTATATTGCAAAATAAACTTGGAAGAAATATAGTTGTTCCAAGATTTGATGCTTTGGTAAATCCTGAAGATCCAACATCATTAGATACAAGCATAGAATTTCATGCATTTTTACCAAATGGTGCTTATGTTGATACTTTATATTCTGTTCAATATGGTGTTGATTTACGAAATGAAAATAATGAAACATTTAAATATGTGATACTTGACGTTCATTCTCACATTGAAGATATAAAATTAATACCTGGACCATATAAAATTGTTTACAATTTTTTCCGTAATTTATTAGGAAGTAATAACAATGATAGTAGACTTTTTATATCCGATATATCATTAGATAGACGAGAATTACAATTATCTTTAACAAAACCAGATGATCCAATTGCACAATCTCAATTAAGTGATTTTGTTTTACAATATTTACGTGGGTTTAAATTTTTATTGCCAATAGTTTTAAATTTTGGCGAAAATAACATAATAGATGTAATAAATGTTACATCAAATGGTGAACTTGATAGTTTTTTTGTTAAACTATATGAACCTTTGCCGGCTGATTTAGACTTGTATTATGAATGTTGGTTGTCAAGTCAAATAATGAAACCATATATTGATAATGTTTTAGTCAATCGCGAAGAAGAAAGTATACAACCATCCTACATATCCGGACCAAATTATGAAGTAGAAACTGCACATTGGATTTCAACTGAAACTGATTATAGGTCTTGGAATGATTTATTACAAACAAATGTACAAACTTCACAAGAATTGTTAAATAAGTATCTTTTGGATTCTGGATCATCTGTAAAATTAAATTTAGATTTTACAGATTTTAAAAATTTTATATTTTATTCTTCTGCAGAAGAAAGGGTAGAAAATTTTTATTACAAAATAAAATTAATAGAAAATTACAATTCACAATTATCTTTGTTAGAAACATATACAGGTTCACTCGATACAAATAAAACTAATATAAGAATATTAAGAGAAAAAGTTGTTTCTGGATTTGACGATTTTGAAAAGTTTTTATATTATGAAACTACATCTAGTTTTTATTATACAACACAATCACTTTCACCGATTCAACCATTTCCAAAATATGAAATAACTGGTTCTACATACACTCTTTTAACAAAAGAAGGTAAATTTAATTTGCATAGTACAACTTCAAGTATTGTTGAAAATTGGTATAATAACATACTTGATATTGCAACTGATTATGATTTAAATAATTACAATGCTCTTGACAAAGCAATACCAGAACACATATATGATAATGCAGATAATGATCAATTTGTAACGTTTGTTAGAATGATTGCTCAACATTTTGACATTTTATATTATTATGCTGACCATATACTCAAGAAAAATTTAAGAACAGAAAATCCAAGAGACGGGTTATCACAAGATTTAATTTATGAAGCTACAAAAAATTTAGGTTGGTCTTTATCACAAGGATCAACATCAAAAGAATTGTGGGAATATGCATTAGGATTAAGTGGAAGTGGGGAACCAATTTGGACAGGAAAAACTACGGTAAGCAAACAACACTCAAAAAGTGATGAAGATAGAACAAAAGAAGTATGGAGACGTATATTTAATAACTTGCCATACATTTACAAAACAAAAGGAACTGCAAGATCGATAAAAGCATTACTTGCAGCTTATGGTATACCACAAACTATTTTAACAATTAGAGAATTTGGTGGACCTGACAATGCGGATTTAGGAATAAAACCAAGAGCAGAATGGGAAAAACACACTTACTTTTTAAATTTTAGAGGTAATTACCCACTACCAACTAATCAACATTATGTTAGTGTTCCTTGGGAAAAGGTAAATAATTCGGATGGTAATTGGCAATATCCAGATACGGTAACATTCCGATGGAAAATGGAACCGGAAGATTTATATGCGTATGATAATGATCCTATACAAACTGTTCTACAAAAAACTTCAGGAAGTTTATTGAATTGGTTTGTTACTGTTAATAAAGATGGAACTGATATAGAAAAGGGTAGTGTCAATTTTTATTTAAGTGATGGATCTAATTATGCAACCGCTTCTATAACTGATGAATATATTTTTGATGATATTCCTTTGAATATAATGATTCGTAGAAGTGTATCCAATGATACAATTACTTCAAATCAAAAATATGACTTTATACTAAAAACTGCAAAATATGGAAAAATTGCTGTTGAAAGAAGTGCAAGTATTATAGTTACTGGAAGTATAAGTTCTAGTTACAATAACGCTTGGTCTTCTGATGGTACTCTATACATTGGTTCTGGATCAAATCCACAAACTAATAAAATACTTTCTGGATCAATATTTGAGTTAAGATATTGGACAAAACAGTTAAATTCTTCATCATTTGATAATCATGTTATTGCTCCAAGATCATATAATGGAAATACATCAACATCATCATTTTATGATTTACAAGGACAATGGAAATTTTGGCAAAAATTTGATACTGCGATAACAACTAGTCTTTTTAGTTCCCATCCAAATCAAAATAAAAATAATTTTTTTAGTTCTTCAAAAAATGCTTATTTATATGGATTTACTTCAAGTTCATTTGAGTCAATAACAGAAACATATAATATGGAAGTTGCTTCTGTTGGTATTGACACACCATTTTCAGAAAAAGTAAGAATAGACTCAGCATCATTATTAGGACCATTGACCAAAGATGAAACAGTAACTTTAACTGCATTTGATAGATATTCACAAGACTCAAATAAGTTAATGGTTGCATTTTCACCACAACATATAATAAATGAAGACATATATGAGGCAATAGGTTCAACTTGGATTGATGATTATTTTGGCGAATACTCAAATGTTGATGCCGAAGAATATTCTAGACTAAAATGGTTTGCTCGTGAATATTGGCAAAAATATAATAATAGAAATGATTTTAATGCTTATATTAGTTTAATTTCAAAATTTGATTTTGGTGTATTTGATCAAATTAGACAAACTTTACCTGCTAGAGTAAATGAAATTTTGGGTTTAGTAATTGAACCAAATGTATTAGAAAGATCAAAAGTAAAAGTTTCTAGAGATTTTTTAGGTGAACCACCTACAAAATTTGTAAAAGATGTTAGTGAACTATCAAAATTGGCAAATGTTGTTGGTGAAATAAATCAAACAAATACAACGGTATTTATTGGGTTTGACGAAGAAATACCAAGTGAACCTGATCAATATGAAGCAGATGCAAATATTGTAACCGAAATGGATGCCGATACTTTGGATATTCAAGATGATTTAGACATTGAAACAAATTTTATCGTAAAACCAAATTTAGAAAAAATTACATTTAGTATAACCGGAAGTTTAGGAATTTTATATGATCAAAAATTTAGTATAATATCGGCATCAAATTTTGATTTTAAGAGTAATATTAATTCTTACAATTTTACACTTTTTCAAAATCAAAAAATATATGGTAAATATAATACACCATTAGATGTTGATTCAATAATTTTAACTGCAAGTTTTACTGATGAATATAGTAGACAGAATGTAAGATTTGGTAGTGATCCAATGTTTACAAATTTTGGAAAATGGTATTATACAAATAATGCACCAGAAAAATCAGAAGCAGTAACTTTGCAGATAGAAAAATATGAAAATGATAGTTATTATAGTGGATTTAAGTTTTATTACAGCAGTAGTATTTATGAAAAATATACATATAGTTCATTTAACTATGTGACTTCTAGTTTAACAAATCCACACAATTATACTACGGGCATTCGCCAAAGTCAATTTGAAGGTTGCAATAATAGTGGTGGAATAACTTACATAAAAACTATTGCAACATATAATCAATATGATGAACAAAATGATACAAATCCAGTAGTTATTTATGATATTCCAGCTGATTCTGTTTTGTAATTTAAACAAATTTAGTTGTTTTTATAGAGATTATGATATTTATATTTAATACAAATAGTTTTTTTAAGGAGTTTTAAAATGGGATATTTAGACAATTCAGTTGTTACAGTTAGTGCTATTCTAACCAAAAAAGGCAGAGAACTTTTGGCAAGAGGAAACAATGCATTTAATATCACTCAATTTGCTTTAGCAGATGATGAAATTGATTATGATTTATGGAATCAAAATCATCCATTTGGAGAGCCAAAAATGGGTATAGTTATAGAAAATTTACCAATTACAGAACCAGTTCCGGATGAAACGCAATCAATGAAATATAAGTTGCTTACTCTTGATGCTGGATCACAGAGTATTCCTTACATCGATACCCAAGGAGTAACTGCGGTTGAATTTAAACAAAACGAGTTGGGAACAACTAACACTAGAAAAATACCTTTGAAAACAAAACAATGGAAGATTGACGGTGTAGACGATGGCAAAACAGGACAAAGTTATACAATTACTTTATTGGATGGAACTTACTTCTATCTTACAGAAATTCAAAATCCAACCCAAATGAGTATGTCAGGCAAGTCAGTTACATATGCTAATCATGTAAGCCCTACAACTTCTGCTGATTTTGTTGTTGGTGTAAAAACTGGAGTTTTTGCAAATCCATCAAATGCAACAACACTTGTAGGTAAGTCTACAAAAATTATTATTACAAATAATACTTTTGGTTCACGTTATGTTGTTCCAGTAACAATTGTATCAGGAACATAATTCAAATTTAATAAGTTTTACTAAATAATTCGGATAACTATTATGGCAGATGGAATTAAATATCAAATTGGATCTTCATTGAGAGGAAAACCAAAAGGTTATGCGTATGGTCTTTGGAACCCAAATACTGCTACATTAACAACATTTTTTACAAGTTCTACACAAACAACATCTTCACAAGAATATTATTATGAAATTTGGGGATCTGCATCTCTTTCGTGCAATGATGAAAAAATGTTTTCAATTGCATATGGTCATGTAAGTGGTTCTGGTTCATTAAATGTTGGTGGCGATTTAGACGATACACCTTCTCGAGCAATTTACTCTCAATATAAATTATTGTGTCTTGATGGTGATGAAGGTAACTTCTATCTATCGGGTTCAAATGAACCAATTAAACATTTTTATGCCATAAACATTAATCGTGATAAATTTGGTGATAAACTTGATCCTGGTAATTTTGAATTTTCGATTGGAGAATTAAGTGGTAGTGCATATGCAAATAGTGTTCATACCGGTAGTAATGTTAAAATAAAGGCAGCCGGGACAGTATTATCACTGATTGATGATTCTGCTGACAGTAATGATACTTCCGAAGATGCAGTTGATACATCAGTTGCTAGAAATTTAGTTAGTGGAAGTTTAACCAATGGTATTTACAATTCAAATGCACCTCATGTTTACGGTAAAGTATATCCAAGTCAAGGCATTATTTTAATTGATGCCGATAAATTAAATTTGAGTGCATCATTTAATACTGTTACTGGTAGTAATTTAAATGGACAAAATCCGTTAAAATTATTTACTGCAATAAGCGGTGCCTATGCAAATCATACATTAGGGTTTACTGCTCGTGGTGTTCAAACAAAAAATGAATTATTTTATTTTATTCGTGTAAATAATGCGGATGCAAATTATAGTAATAATCCAACATTTGTTAAACAAGATTTGATTACAAAAGGTGAAATTAAAAATGCAAAATGGAAAAATGATCCAAAAGTGTATATTACAAGTATTGGATTGTATGGACCAGATGAAAATGCAAATCCAACACTTCTTGCTGTTGCAAAATTGAGTAAACCAATACAAAAATCATACAACAGCGAATTATCAATTACTGTAAAACTGGAGTATTAAAGGTTATGGCAGATAGTGTATACAAAAAATTTGAACAAAATGCTATAAGTTCAAATAGAGAATTGGTGAGTGCTCCTTTGTGGTCCGATTCATCAACAGTTTTAACAAAAATATTTACAAGTTCTCAACAAACAGTTGCAACTAAAAGATATTATTATGAAGTTTACAATAGTCAATCTACTGCACAAAATGCACAAATTCAGTTTGCTATTGCATATGGTGATTCAAAAGGAAGTGGATCATCAACTGGATCTATTGCTGATGATTATGATTACCCAACAAAAGCAATATATTCCCAATATAAACAAATGTTATTACCTATTGGTATAAATGAATTTACATTTGCTAATGATGAAACATCCGAGCACATATATGTAATAAACGTAAACAGATCTAGATACAAAGATAGAATGGATACGAATACATGGCAACTTTGTTTGGTAGAAATGAGTGCATCCGGAGAACCATCTTCTTCTAATCGAATAATATCTTTAATTGATGATTCAGGAACAGCAACAACTGATTTGGCACAACAAGGTGGTAGAACATATTATATTCGTAGTGGGAGTTTAACTAATGGTATTTACACTACCGACACTACTCCATGGGGTGTATATTATCCAGATAATGGTATAATTGTATTAAATGGAAAAGCATTAGATGCCTCTGCATCATTTTCTACATTAAGAAGTTTTGCTAATCCAACTTCTTCATTTTTGGGTGATGATTCTGCAAAAAAACTATTTACTTCAATTAGTGGTGCTATGGCAATAACTTCTTCATTTGGTTTTCAAGGAAGAACCAGTGAAGTTATTTCCTCTACTTATTATTTTGCAAGAATATACTCGGAAGAATTTAACTACTCAAACAATAAAAGTTTTGTAACAAGTTCAAACGCAATTAAAAGATATTTTGTTCAAGATCCAACAACATACATAACTACTGTTGGAATGTATGATAAAAACAATGAACTATTAGCCGTTGCAAAATTAAGTAAACCAATTAAAAAAACGTTTGATAGAGAGATTGTATTTAAAATAAAACTAAATTATTAAGGTAAATTATGACGGACTATAACTTTTTTGAGTTTAATACCGAACAAGGTCTAAATACTATAATTCAAAATATGGTATCACCAAATCTTCAAAGATTTGAAACTGGTCTTGCTGCATATTATGATAGATATATTCCTGGACAAAAACAAGCAGAGGACAATCTTTTTTATTTTGATGGTTATGATGTAGAAATAACATTTGATGATGGTGAAGTTGTTACATATTTTGTAAAACCAGATTGGGGATATAGACCATTAAGTTTTATTTTAAGTCTTTATTTTGATCAATATTTTCCATCAAATGTTTGGCAAAGGGGAACTTCTTTTAGAAATTGGATGGAAAGTCAACGTGACAAAAAAATTATATTGTTTGACAATAAACAATATAGTGGAACATATGCTCAAATATTTGATCAAGTATTAATTGATTTTAAAGGGATCGATCCAGATCCATCTATACCAGTTTATCCACATAATTATTTTGAAAGAATATTATCAATTGCAAGATCTGCACCAAGTGGAACTGGAACACCTTCGCCGGCACCTTCGCCGGCACCTTCGCCGGCACCTTTGTCAGCACCTTCGCAGGCACCCGGAACAAGAAATGAGTGTAAATATCATATTGAAGTTGGACCAGATTCTGGTGATAATCTTGATGTTAAAAACGTTAATAATTTTAGAGTTCCAAGATGTAGATTAAGTGTTACCGTTTTTAGATGTTGTGACGGCAATACCATAGAACAAATTTCACAATTTACTATGTTTTCTGATACTGCATGGAAAGTAGAGGCATGTCCAAATGGTGATTTAAGTGCAGGTGTTGGGAAATTAACGTATAATCATTATTGGGAAGTAACTGAATTAGTAAAACAATTTTATGAAAGATTAAATACGACTGCAACAGGTGATCCACTTGATCCAATTATTGTTTTAGATGAATTGCAAACACAGTTAGATTCTGGTAAACTTCTTTTTGTAGAAAAAAAACAAGATTTGTGTATAGGTCCAACACAAACAAGAAAAATTGATTTTTCAAATCTTGTCAATACAGACTTATCAAACAAACAGAAAAATTTGGCATTTGCATTAAGAGGTAAGACGTATGAGCCATTTAAATATCATATATTAAAAACACCAATGGGAATTACCGAACACCTTTTTCAAAGTATAAAAACATATTTAGGTGCAATAGGTGGTAAAGTATTAAGTAGTAATTCCGGTGAATTACTAACTCTAACGGGAACACATAAACAAGATACCGATACGAGATTTGTAGGTTTGAGTCAAAATGGTTGTAACGGGGTAATAACAAATTGTCCACCATCACCTTCTCCTGGTCCAACTGGTCCTTGTAGTGAAGAATTTAATTGGACGATTACATTAGAAAAAATGGAACCAGATGATGACAGTGCATATTTAGATTATCCAATATTAAAAAATAAAGTAACTAAAATATCTGGTTCTCCTGGTGCTGAATTTGTAAAAGATTCGTCAGGACGTTCTGTTGTATATGATGATATTAGGGAAAAAGGTTGGTATAATTCGTCATATGTTGTTGATAATAGAGTTGATTATATTCCTTTACCCAATTTAGATCCTGTAAATCCTGTGGTTATTCCAGGAAATAGTTGTTTACGTGGATTAGAAAAAAATTATCAATTGAGAGTAACCAGATTACGTAAATATAAAATTAAAATATTTTGTAGTCAATTGGTTCGCGGAAGTGACGGAGTAATGAGGTCAGAATTAATAGAGATTAATTACAAATTACCGTCATCAAAGGCATATCAATACATTACAAGAAAATTAAAAGAAAATACAACAGCACCAAAGGCACCTGATACTGTTTGGGTGGATTTAGGTAATAGTCTTTCATTTTCTGCATTTTCATTTAATTTGGGATATGTAAAGGATACCAAAGAAGTGGATAGTTTTGCTAGAACTGCCGATGGATATTTTTATACTGTTCAAGCAGAAAAAATACCAATAATTGATGCTGCTACTGGTAGATTTAAGGCATATGAAAATGTAAATTATGATAGAACAAATACTGGATGTATTCCAACAAAAACAAGTGAATTTTTAACATGGAGACTTGATTTAACAAATCCATGTGGCTGTCAAGAAGCGGAAATTTTTAATAATTATTTGGTTTATCCTGGACAAGAATATACACATCCATTTATGACAGCAAATGGACAACTAATTTCTACAAAATTTGAACCAGTAAAATTGCCAAATATTGAAGATTATCCTGAACCGCCACCTGCAACAAATAGATACACATTACGTGCAGGTCAATCGGTTGGAACTAATGTTAGACAAAAACCAGATTGTATTACTCCGCCGGAAAAAACATTACACCCATTTTTATTTGGTGCTGATGTATTAACTGGCGTTAAAAAAAGTGTAATACATGGATTGTTCAATTATTCACAATCTCTTGAATGTTATCATACAAGTTCTGCACAATCCGCGATTTCAAAAGAGTATTATTATCAAGTTACTGACTGTGATAATTGTAAACGTTCACCATATTTTGCTATAGCGTATGGTCACTGGCAAGGATCAGGTTCACTTGCTAGTGGATACGAGGCAAGTGATAGCCCATCAAAGGCAATATATTCTCAATATAGATTGCTTTCTCTTGATGGTGATCAAAAACAATTTTTTACTTACACAAACGGAACGGCATCATACTCAAATGATGTTTATGTAATAAATTTTTATTCAGATGGATTAAGTGACAAACTTGATATTGGTAATTTTGAAATAAATCTTGCAGAATTAAATGGAACATTATACGCAAATAATGTTTACACCGGAAGTAACGTTGCAGTATCTTCATCTAATAAAATTTTAAGATTGGTAGACAATTCAAATGAAATTGATGATCCAGAACTGTGTGCTGATGATCCATTTTATACATATGATATTGTTAGTGGCAGTTTAAATGATGGTGTGCATAATAGTGGTACTGGAAGTATAAATTTAGTTAATAAAATGGCAACAACATACGGACAAGTATATCCAAATCTTGGATTTATAGTATTAGATGCATCAAAATTAAATAATTATTTAAGTTTTAATAGTGTAACTGGCAGTAATATAAATGGTGATAATTCATATAAATTATTTACTGCAATAAGTGGTGCTAATAATTTAAATCACCCTATGAAAGCCAGAAATGTAAAACAAAAAACTACAAATCATTATTTTGTAAGAGTAAAATCTAATGATGCAAATTATAGTAATAATCCAACATATGTTAAAGATACACAACAAGAAAAGGGTAAGATAAAAAATCACTGTTTCTATAATGATCCAATGACATACATAACAACGATAGGATTATACAACAATAATACAGAATTACTTGCAGTTGCTAAATTAAGTAAACCAATTAAAAAAACAAAAGCAAATGATGTTTTAATAAAAATACGATTAAATTGGTAAAATAATGATAACAGAAATAGAAATACTTAATGCACTAACTGGATCATTTTTAGGAAATTATCCAGTAATTTTTCCATCAATGGAAATAAAAAATGCAGCATCACAATTATTTTTAAAGATATTAGGTATTACATCTGCATCTTCAATGCCAAATGAATTGTTTAATGTGAGTTCAGCCGATGATCCAAGTTCAGTTGCAAATTATTATGTTAGAAGTTACATAGAACCCCAATTAAGAAGTATGCGTATTTATATGGATGTTGATTTGCCAACTAGAATAAAGAAATTAAATGCATTATTAGATCCGTATACATTTACGGATGATATTGAACAAAGAGAACTTATACTAAAAGCACGTGGTTCAATTGATGAAATTTTTGAAGTATATGGCGTACAACTACCAATAATAGCTTACAATTTTTTTGGTGGATAATTTATGGCAGCATCTAAATTAAGTCTTGAAATAAATCATCTTACGTTAGAATATATTAAAAGATATTTGTTGTTTCAAATTAGTAATGGGTTTCCATCAAGAGATAGAGTTAACATTGTCATAAATAATGGAGAACCTTCATTTTATTTAGTTTCTCCTCAAATATCACCAGTCCCAACATCTGGTCTTCCAAATGAATACAATTTACCATCATATTCATATAAAAAAATAACAAAACCAAGAGATTATGCGGGACCATTTTATAGATACATAACAGAACCATTATTTAAGTGTGAAAGTGAACAATTATCAACATTCCACACGGGATCAGCAAATAGTTTACATTCAAAATATTATATTCCAATTTTTGATGGAATATCCAGTGAAAATACATCATATCATCAATTTGATATTTCTTATGCACATATTTCTGGATCTGGATCATCATATATGCTCGACCAATATACAGACGCTTATCCTGCCAAATCAATGTATAACAAATATTTATTAGAATGTACAGATAAAAAAATTGGAAAATTTCCTTTTAAAAATAATGTAAATGGCGATTATTTTTATGTAATACATTTTAATAGGGAATTATTTAAAGATAGAATTGATCCAGGTAATTTACAAATACATTTATCACCAATAGTATCAAATCCAATACAATCTATAAATACAGGAAGTAATTTTTATGCAAATAATTCATCTAGTGTAGTTTATTCATTAATAGATGATAGTAGTGATGGTGATAACTATTATTCTGAATTTGAAGATACACGTGATTTTTATTATTTAGTTTCTGGATCTTTAAATCAAGGAATACATAATAAGAGTGGTGATAATGCATGGGGTGTTGTATATCCCAGAAAAGGAATAATTGTTCTTGATGGTGTTGTTTTGGATCAATCATGTTCGTTTAATACTGTAACTTCATCTATTGATGGTGATAATACACGAAAACTTTTTCTATCAATAAGTTCATCTGCAACTCAAACCGCATATAGAACTGTAACTGGTTCTTGGTATGGTAGGTCTGCAGAAGAAACGATAACAGAAACATATTTTTGTAGAGTTGCAAGAAATGAATTGAATTACAGTAATAACCTAACATATAAAAGTGGTAGTTATAGTTTAATTCGTTATCCTGAATTTTATGAATATCCAAAAGTATATGTTTCAAGTATAGGTTTATACAATGATAGAAGAGAACTTGTTGCTATTGGTAAATTAAAAACTCCTATACTAAAAAAAGATACGGAAGAATATGTTTTTCAAGTAAAAGTAAGGTTAAATTAAATGTCTTTTCAAGTTGGAAATAATATAAGTTTGTGTTACAAACAACTAAAACACGGTGAATACACTATATCGCCATTTGAAGCATATAAATTATGGGAATTTCGTACTGATTATGCATTTCCATTTCAAAATCATTCTGACTTAAATATCAAAATTTATAGAGTTTTATATCCTGAAGATCATAAATATTTTGGAAATATTGCAACTATATCGTCTTCAAACTACCATAGAGTTTTTACAACACAAAGTTTGGATCCAAAAGTTTTATGGTATTATTTAGATCATAATTTTTATACTGATTATTTTATAGAAAAAATACCAGTTGAAACAACCGGTGATGATACAATAACTTATTTAGCAGAAACAAGTTCTTTGATGATTTTACCGCTAACTATGTTTGGTGAGGGTATAAGACAAAAATCATTTACTATAACAAACAAAAGTAGTGTTTCATCATCATATACATTAACAGATGATGGTTTTGGTAATTTAAGAGATAATGCCTTTGATGAAACAAAATTTGTAGAAAATAAACATTTACTACTGTATACCGGTTTTAATGAAAAATATCGTGAATATAATTTTGTAAATAAAAGAACTGATTATGTAATTGATAATTCACCATCTAAAGATCATATCAAAATAATAAACAAAGATTTAGTTGATTACACTGCCGGTATACCAACAACGGATACTTTACAATCAACTGGAGTTTGTGCTCTTTTACAAGGTGGATATTTTTCTGTAAAAAATAGTAATAGATTTAATTTTAACAAAAACCAAGATTTTGCTTTTAGTTTTTGGATAAAGATACCTGATTCACAATATAATCCAACATCTTCATACAACTCTTTATTTAATAAAAATACAATGCGTAGGGTTGATATATTTAATGAAAATAGTTTTAATTATGAAGCTGGTAGTTTTTTGAGAAAATCTAGTCAATATCCATTTGATATTTTTTTACACAATAACACATCTCCGTCAACACATAAAATATCTTTTATGCAAAGTTCAGGAATAGAAACGGTTGAAGTATTATCAAGCACTCTCAATGCACATACATGGTATCATGTTGTTTGTCAAAAAACAGGAAGCAATTATCAAATATGGTTAAATGGAAATCTAAATGGTAATTCTCAAAAAAACTTTGATTATACTGTTCAAAACGATAATAATTTTTATATTTCAGGAAATGGTTTAGATAATCACCAATTTTCTGGATCACTTGATGAAATACGCATATATTCAAAAGCTCTATCGCAGGATCAAATTCAACATTTAGCGGATAATAGTTTAGATACCGGATATGCATATGGAACATCTCGGGTTGGAAATGTTTTTTACAAAAATGGAATTGTTACTGTTTCTGATCCAAGACCAAAATATGCAAATACATTTTTAGGACAAACTGGTAATTTTGATTACAATGGAATTGCAGATGGATTTGAAGGTAGTTTTAGAGGAACTACAACATTTTATCAATATGAAGTTATATGTAAAATAAAAAAAAATGAATTTAATTATACTATGAATCCATCAATACGGCGAGATAAAGATATTAATAGTGTATTTATGGATGATTATGTAACCGGTTCTGCATTTAGTCCATACATAACAACTATTGGTTTGTATAGTAGAGAAAACGATTTAGTTGCAGTTGCTAAATTAGCAAATGCAATAAAAAAACGAGATGATGTTGATATGAATGTTATTGTAAGGTTTGATATGTAATATGCGTAGAAATCAAGTTGCAATAAAACATGGGTTTCGTAGTGGGTTGGAAGATAAAGTAAATGATATGTTGAAGGAAAATGGCAAATCATTCTCATACGAAAGTGAAAAAATATCCTACATACAACCAGAAACTAAACAT
>SXGQ01609260.1_pt1 | contig 30752 bp, 28 predicted proteins | sample 3178371 | NCBI WGS metagenome assembly SXGQ01 (sample SAMN11356859, study PRJNA531348) | freshwater metagenome | isolation source: freshwater sample F1-20 | place: China: Fuxian Lake, Yuxi | collected 2017-12-25
GGCCGGTCGGCATACAGGCGGTTGATCCGGATGTGCGGCGTGTCGCCGATGGTCTCCAGGATGCTGTCGGCCTTCATCGCGTCTCCCTAGATGTTGAAGTCGAGGAGCTCTTCCCCGCGCGTCGCCGACTCGACACGCGCACTGGGCGTGACGACGGCGTGGGCGGGGACGCTCTTCGTCAGCCAGACGTTGCCGCCGATGCGGCTGCCCTCGCCGATGACGGTGTCGCCGCCGAGGATCGTGGCGTTCGCGTAGATGATGACGTCGTCGCCGATCGTCGGGTGGCGCTTGGTCTTCGCCAGGCGCTTCTCGACGCTCAGCGCCCCGAGCGTGACGCCCTGAGAGAGCTGGACGCGGTCGCCGAGGATCGCGGTCTCGCCGAGGTCGATGCCGGTGCCGTGATCGATGGCCAGCGCGTGGCCGATCTGCGCGCCCGGGTGGATGTCGACTCCGGTGTCGCGGTGCGCGATCTCGGTGAGCACGCGCGGGACGAGCGGCACCTCGCAGCCCTGCAGCTGGTGCGCGAGGCGGTAGACCGCGGTGGCGTAGAAGCCGGGGTAGGCGAGGATGACCTCGTCGGTGGAGTGCGCTGCTGGGTCGCCGTCGCAGATGGCCTGGGCGTCGAGGAGCAGCTCGGCGCGGATGCGGGGCAGGTTGCGCATGAAGCGCGCGACGACGTCCCGCGGGTCGGCGCAGTGCGCCTCGGGCAGGGTGAGCGCGTCGGTGAGCAGGAGCCGCAGCGCCTCGAGCTCGTCGGCGACGTCCCCGGCCCGGCCGCCGACCTCGGCGGCGAAGTGCGGGAAGAGCAGCTCCAGCGCCTTGTGGATGACCTGCTCGCCGATGTTGCGCAGCTTGGGGGGGAGCGCGTACTGCTCGCGCTCGTGGGCGAGCTGGGCGAGGACGGTGGAGGTCGGGTCGGCCTGGGGGGGGGCGGCCATGGAGGGACCGTAGCCGTCTGGGGTGGTGGGGGCTGCGGTGCGGCGACGACGTCGACGCCCAACCCGCCCCCCGCCGTGCGACGTGGTCGCCTATCGGGGGTGCGCGTACGAGTAGGTCGTCGTGGTCAGGCCGCCGAACTTGCCGCGGTACTTGAAGCGGTCCCCGGTGTCGGGCCCGTTGAAGGCCGCCCAGGTCCACAACAGGATCAGGACGAGTGCGATGAGTCCGCCGACGCGGCGCAGACCGAGGTGGGCGAGGAGGGTGAGGATCTCGGCGAGACGCCGGGGTGTGGACGGGTTCATGCTCCTTCTAGGGGATGGGCGCCTGCGATTCGCCCCCCTTCTGGTCCGGCGCACGCACGTCCACCAGTCCATCGAGCAGGCGGAAGTCCTTGATGTTGTGTGTCAGGAGTGGCACGCCGTGGACGTTCGCGGTCGCTGCGATGGCGAGGTCGACGCTGCGCTTGCGGGCCTTGCCGCCGCGCGCTGCGACGCCTGCCGCGAGTCGTCCCCATTCGCGGCTGACCTCGGCGTCGATGGGTAGTGGGTCGAAGGTCGATTCGATGACTCCCAGGCGCTGGACACGCCGCGCGCGCTCGTCGTCGTCCGATGCGACGAGGACGCCGAAGTGCAGCTCGGCGATCGATGCCGCGCTGATGGCGGCCTCGACGTCGCCCGGGGACGTGTCGGCGATGAGCACCGACGTGTCGAGGAGCGCCCTCACTGCGCGAACGGGTCGGCGAGCGTCGCGTCGAGGCGTTCCAGGTCGCCGGCCAGCGTGAGGGGTGCGGGTGTCGCCCATACGCGCTGGAGCTCGGGGCCTGCGACCCAGTGGCGGCTGCGAATCGGGCCGAGCTGCGCGGCTGGGCGACCCGCCACGGTCACGGTGAAACGCTCGCCGTCTTCAGCGCGGCGGAGGATCTCGCCCACCTGGTTACGCAGCGTCTTCTGTGGGATCGACGTCATCCGGAACCAAGGTAGCACTAGTGCTACCACGCTGCGGAAGAGCCATGTTGGATTGCGGAGACGGCACCCCGATGTCCTCTGGCCACGGCTCGAGCTCTGGCGCCGGCCCGTACGTCCTTGCCAGTTGCCGGTGCAGGCGGCGAAGCTCGCGCATGGTGTCTTCGGCTCGGTCCTGTGGCCCACGGCTCTCCCATCCGGCGAAGGCCGTCCCGACCACCCAGAGGGGATGCGCGACGGCATAGGCACTGCCGCCGACACATCGCAGTGTCCGGCCGTCCTCATGGATATCCAGGAACCGGCCGGTCGTTTCGTGTCGGTACGCGTGAGCGACGCCCTCGCCGAAGAACTCGATCACGTGAAGCCAGCGGAAGAACGTCGCGAGATGCTCCCCGAGCAGGTCCGTCAGCGGTTGCCAGTTGGGGCCGTCCCCGAGCGAGGTGCATCCCCAGAGCAGGTCGTTTTCGTCCGTATCCATGCCGTGATGTTGTCGCGCCCCGCGTGACGGATCTACGCGCGAACGTTGTGGAACACCGCAGAAAGGCAGGTGTGTCTCTCTACGCCGTCCCGCCCGGCTCCGGGTGGTGCCGTTCCACATTGACGATGCCCACCCACGCCCGGTACTCCTTCTCCATGAGCCCGCAGACCGAAGCGCACGTGGGCGTCGCTCCCAACGGGGAGCCGCGCCGCCTGGAGACCGCGGAGGATCGGTGGGGGCGGATGCCGGTCATCGTCACCGGCGACGACTACCTGCGGTCGGTCCGCGACCGCGGCACGACGCTGTACCTGTTCGGCGAGAGGATCGAGGAGCCGGCCGATCACCCGATCATCCAGCCGTCGATCAACGCGCTGAAGGCGACGTACGACCTCGCGATCGACGAGCCCGAGCTGGCCACCGCGTACTCGCCGATCATCGACGCGCGGGTCAACCGGTTCCTGCACGTCGCCGAGTCGCCGCAGGACCTCATGGACAAGCACGCGATGCAGCGCCGGCTCGGGCAGCTCACCGGCACCTGCTTCCAGCGGTGCACCGGCCTGGACACGATCAGCGTGCTGCACTCGGCCACGTACGACGTCGACGCCAAGTACGGCACGGCGTACCACCAGCGCTACCTGCGCTTCCTCGCCGAGGCGCAGCGCCACAACATCCTCATCGCCGTCGGCATGACCGACCCGAAGGGCGACCGCGGCAAGCCGCCCCACCAGCAGGCCGACCCGGACCTCTTCCTCCACGTCTCCGGCCGCAACGAGCACGGCGTGTTCCTGCGCGGTGCCAAGGCGCACATGACGGGTGGGTGGAACCAGCACTGGATCTGCGTCGTGCCGACGATGAACCTCGGGGAGGCCGACAAGGACTACGCGGTCGTGGGGATCGTCCCCGCGGACGCCGAGGGCATCACGTTCGTCTACGGCCGCCAGGCGTCGGACACCCGCGCGATGGAGCCGGGCACGATCGACAAGGGCAACGCGAAGTTCGGCGGCCAGGAGGTACTCGTCCACTTCGACGACGTCTTCGTCCCGTGGGAGCACGTGATGCTCGACGGCGAGACGGAGTTCGCGCAGCTGCTCGTCTCGCGCTTCACCGCGTATCACCGCGCGAGCTACGTCTGCAAGACGGGCCTGGGCGACGTGCTGACCGGCGCGGCGGCCGAGATCGTCGACATGAACGGCGTGCCGGGCGCCGCGCACATCCGCGACAAGCTCGTGGAGATGGTGCACCTCAACGAGACGATCTACTCGTCGTCGATCGCGAGCGCGGCGCGCGCGACGCAGCTGGACTCGGGCATCTGGATGAACGACGAGATGCTGTCGAACGTCTGCAAGCACAACGTCACGCGGTTCCCGTTCGAGATCGCGCGGCTGGCGCAGGACCTCGCGGGCGGGATCGTCGCCACGATGCCGAGTGAGGCGGACCTGCGGTCGGAGGAGGTCGGGCCGCTGCTGGAGCGGATGCTCGCGGGGCGGGAGGACGTGCCGACGGAGGACCGCATGCGCATCGTCCGGCTCATCGAGAACCTCACGCTGGGGCGCAATGCGGTCGGATATCTCACCGAGTCGCTGCATGGCGCGGGGTCGCCGCAGGGCCAGCGGATCCAGATCTGGCGGGGGATGGATGTGGAGTTGAAGAAGGTGCTGGCGCGGAAGCTGGCGGGGATCGAGGACGGGGGCTGAACTCGGGTCAGCCCCGTCACGCGGTAGCTGAGCCGCCGGGGATCTCCGCGACACCGCCCGGGCGCCCGCGCACCACCCAGGCGCGCCAGAGTGCCATGGACACCAGCGCCGAGACGGCGAGCGCGATCGCGCCGTCGCCGCGGCGGATGTTCAGCACCAGCACGAACGCGACAACGAGCACCGCGACGGCGTCGGCCACGGCGGCCCCCGTCCGGCCGTCGCGCCACGACAGCCTCGTCCCGGCCACGAGCGCCCCGAGGAAGCTGGCGAACACGGCGACCGCGTAGAACCTGACGATGGTCTGCTCATCCCCTCCGGCGGCGACGATGAGCGCGACGGAGGCGATGAGCAGCGCGAGGATTCCCCAGGGCGGGGCGTACGCACGGTTGATCTGCGCGAAGGGCGCGGGCAGCAGGCGGCCGCCGTCGCTGGCCGCCAGCGCCTTGAGTAGCCCCGAGCCCGCCAGGAACGAGGAGGCCGCCGCCGCGAGCAGGAGCAGCGCGCTGAAGACCTGGAACGCGGTGAACCAGCCGTCGCCGTTCGTGGAGCGACGGGCGACATCGGCCAGCAGGGTCGAGTCGGGGCCCGGCAGCCCGAGCCCGAACCGGACGACCAGCCCGGTGACCGCCAGGGTCAGCACGGCGACGATCGCGACCATCAGCCAGATGGTGAGCTGACCGAAGCGCACCCGTCCGCGATCGTCGAGCTGCCCGAGCCCCGCGATCGCGTTCGACGGGGCCTCGACCCCGGTGGCCAGCGCCATCCCCAGCGGCATCGCCAGCAGCGCGGCGGTCAGGCCGAGGTTCGCCTCCCCGGTGGCGGCCGGCGGCGGCGCGGCCGTCCCGGTGTGCAGGAACCCACGCACGAGGACCACTGCGGCGATCGCGACGAAGGCGAGGGTCACGGTCGCAAAGCCGATCCGCCCACGGTTGCCGAGCAGGCTGCCCCCGGCGACGAGCGCGGCCAGGCCGATCGCCAGGAGGGTGCGGTCGTCGGCGAGCCCGGGCGCCTGGGCGATCAGCGCGGAGCTCGCCGCGCTGCAGCTCACGGCGATGGTGAGGGTGAAGTCGACGAGCAGCGCGCCCACCGGGAGGAATGCCCAGCCTTCGCCGAACGCCGCCGCGAGGGCTCTGGCGCCGCCGCCGCCTCTCGGGAAGCGGGTGATCAGGCGGTGGTAGCCGGCGGAGACGAGCGCGATCGCCGCAAGGACGAGCCCCATGGTCAGGAGGAGATCGTCGCGAGCACCGTCGAGTGCGACGAGGGCGGCCTGCACCGCGTAGGCCACCGACGAGACCGGGTCGGCCATCACGGTGAACGCGAACGCGACGAAGAGGCTCAGACGGGTTCGTCGCGGCATGGGGGCGGATCATCGTGGATCGGAACGGTGCTGCGGCTCCGAGGGCGGGTGGTAGGACCTGGCCGACGAGACGCGCGGGGCTACGGCCAACCAGCCATCGACGGACCGAGGAGCTGCGCGACGCAGGAGTTCCCTTACGACGTCCGTGAGGGAGACACCGTCTCGCTCGGCCCGCATCGGCCGTCGGCGCCACGGCCGATCACTCCGGCACGCAGATCTCACCGCGGGCCGTTGCTCGCAGCGTCAGCGTCGAGACGATCACAGGTGTAACGCACTGCGTCGCGACTGCGGAGGTTTTCCCCAGAACTAGTCGTATCTAGCTAGATCACGTACCCTTCCGCCTATGGTCCGCGTCGGAATGCACGAAGCCAAGACGCAGTTGTCCAAGCTGGTCGAGCTCGCCGAGCAGGGTGAGGAGGTCGTGATCCAGCGCTCGGGGCGCCCCGTGGCACGCTTGGTCGCGGTCGAGCGTCGGCGCCCCGCCGCCCAGGCGTTCGGTGCGCTCCGCGGGCAGATTGAGCTCGCAGACGACTTCGACGAGCTTCCGCCCGAGTTCACCGAGCACTTCCGCTGACTCTGCTGCTCGACACCCATGCGCTGCTCTGGCTCCTGGCCGGTGACGCCCGGGGCGAACGGGCCCGCGACGCGGTCGCCGCCACGCGCGGTGCCGTGCTGGTGAGCGCGGTCTCGATCTGGGAGGCGGCGATCAAGAGCGCGCTCGGCAAGCTGCAGGTGCCGAACGACTTGCCCTCAGTGCTGGACGAGTTCGCTTTCGAGCGGCTGTCTGTGACCGACGCGCACGCGTGGGGTGTTCGGGGTCTTCCCGCGGTTCACGCCGATCCGTTCGACCGACTCCTTGTGGCGCAGGCCGTCGCGGAGCGCGCGACGATCGTGTCGGCGGATGCCGTGTTTGACCAGTACGGCGTGCCGCGGTTGTGGTGAGGGCACGGCGAACGTCCTTCTACTTCGGCAGCTCCTCCGGCACCGAGCAGGAGCCGATGCCGTCCTTCAGGCGCTCGCTCGCACAGAGCGCCAGGACACCCCTGACCACGCGACGGTGCCGCCGTCCGCCGACGCGGTAGGTCACCTCGAGGCGCGAAATGACGTATCGCCCGGGCTTCCGCCCACGCACGACCACCACGATCTCGACCCCCCGATGGCCCTCCTCCGTCGAGACCGGGGGAACGACGCTGCCGTCAACGGGCTGAAGGTCGGTGAGTCGGTCGGTCGGCCAGACGCGGGTGCTGCCGACATACAGCACACGGCGCTTCGGGCCAGCGATCAGGATCTCCGGGATCTCCAGGCCGGCGGGCACGTCGATCGGCCGGATGCGTTCGAGGACCGCCTCGGTGTCCCCGGTGTTGTAGATGACGGTGGCGCCCCAGCTCCCCGTCCGGCCGACGTCCATGCCGAATCCGGTGCCGTCGACGCCCTTGGTTTCGACCGGGCCCGGGGTGACGCGGCGTTGCTCGAGCAGGAGTCCGGCCGCCGCCGCGCCGGCGAGCAGGACGACGGCCACGACGACCACGCGCGCGGTGAGGCGTGGCCGACGGCGCGGCCTATCAGCGCCACTGTTGGGGCGCGTCACTCTGGAACTTGGTCGGGGAGTGGGCAGTCCAGCGCGTCGTCGGTGAGCTGCTCCCTCGCGCACAGGGCGAGGATCCCGCTGACGACTCGCCTGTGCTGCTTGCGCCCCTGGCGGTAGGACACCTCCAGCTTCGACAGCACGTACCGACCCGGCGCGCGGGCTCGAAGGACCAGCACGATCTCGGCGCCGCGGTCACCGCGCTGTGTGGAAGACGGCGCGATCCGTGCGCCTGCGACCGGCCCGAGGTCGGTCAGGTCAGCCACCGGCCATTCCCGAGAGCCGCTGAGGTACAGCAGCTTGCGGTCCGGGCCGGCGATGAGGACCTCCTGCACGTCCAGCCCGGCGGGGACGTCCAACGGCCGGATGGCATCGAGGACGACCTCTGCATCGCTGTCGTTGTAGATGACGGTCTTGCCCCAACTCCCTCGCTCTCCGACCTTGATCGCAAAGCCCGAACCCTGAACGCCACGTGTGTCCACGGGGCCTGGTGTCGTTCTGACCTCTGGGAGGACAAGCCAGACGGCGGCGACGGTGACTGCGATCAGCAGGACCGCGCCGCCCGCGAAAGCAGTCAGCTTCCGCGGGCGGGGCCGAGTCGGGCGCCTAGCGCGCTCCACTAAACACTCTCGGCGCGTTGGCGTAACCCCGCTTGCCGCCGGGGCCGCAGAGGTAGTACCGGTTCCTCGTGTTGCCGAAGCGGTACTCGAGACCGACGTTTGAGGAGAACCCACTCTTCGCCGTCAGGTAGACACCGAAAACGGAAACGCCTCGCTTCCAGCGGACAGCGTCGCCGGAGTACACCTCTGCGCGGGCACCTCGGAGCTCACCACCGAGGTAGGTGCTGTCGCACACGTTCAGCGTCTTGGTCTGCTTGACGGAGTCGTCGCTTCCGCCGAGCCAGTTCGTCACGCGGATGTACGTCTCCCAGGCCGAGCACGGCGTGACGCGGATCTGCTCGCGGGTGAACTCAAACTTCGTGCGCAGCTTGCGGGCATACCGTCGGCGGACCTCAGGGAAGGTGAGGCTTCCGCCGTTGGTGACGTGCGTCTCACCACCGATCGAGAACGTCTCTTCGTTGTCCTTCGACACAGCGACACCGAAGCTCGTCTCCGCGTGGTTGTGCCGCCCGTAGTTGAACACGGCCCGCGTGTCCGAGTACGCGTTGTTGAGCTCACCGATGACCGCCCACTTCGCGCGTGACGTTGTGCGCCGCTGCTCGGGGTCACGGTCATTGCACCGGCCGGTGATCGAGGCGGGCCCGGCCACCGGCGACGACAGCGACCGGCCGCGCGGAAGCGTCAGGCGGATGCGCGGCGGCCGGCCGACACTGGCGGCCCGTACCCCGCCGGAATCGATCGCGTCGCGAACCTGCACGGAGCGCAGTGTGCCACCTGCGCGAGCGATACGACTGGTGAACGCCCACTGCCCGGTGTGGCGGCCGGTACCCGACACGGCGAGGAAGTCGACCCAGCCGCCCTCGTCCGCCGCGACGGCGCTCAGTTGCTCGGGATCGGTGATCGTCGCCGTGAACTCGCCGCGATCGTTGGCGATAGCGGACGCGACGACCGGCATCGGCGCGCCTCGCTCCTTTGGCCAGGCGTGCACGACGACAGGGCCGCTCACGGGTCGGCCGGCGTCGTCGGTGAGCTGGCCGGTGACGAGCGGCGCTGAGGCCTGCACGGTGGCGGGCAGCAGCAGGGTCGCGGCGATGATCGACGCGATGACAGCGGGGCGGTTCACGAGGTCTCCTCGGTGGTGGTGGTCGGGATGGCGAGGCGGGTGCCGACGGGCAGCAGGTCGGGGTCGTTCGTCGCGATGCGCTCGGCGTTGTGTGCCCACAGCTCGGCGGTCAGCAGGCCGATGCGGGTCTCCGACGCGTGACGCGGCAGGTGGTCGCGCGCGATGGACCACAGGGAGTCGCCGGGTTGGACGATGTAGGCGGGTCCGGGTGCCGCGTGGGCCGTCGAGCGGGTCGTGGGGGCCGGTGCACTGGTGCGCGTCGCGGTGGCCACCGGAATCTGTGGTGGCGCCGTGCTCTGCCGGGACACGGGATGGTGGCCGGTCACCGGACGCCCGGATGACCCCTGAAGCGTCGAGAGGTCGACCGGCGGGAGGTCGAGGTCGGTCTCCTCGAGTGCGGGTTCGCTCTCGGGTACCGGGTCGGAGGGTGTGTCGGCGGGCAGCTGTGCGGCAGGTTCCGGCGAGGGCGGCAACGGTGCGGGCTCGGGTGTGGTGACCGGTGTCGCCTCCGGCACCTGGTCGGCGGGCACCGGTGCGGGGGCGGGCTCGAGAACGACGGTGGGAGGCGGCTCTTCGGTTGGGCTGGTCGGGGTGGGCTCCGGAGGCGCGGGCGGGGCAACCGGCACGGCGGGCGGCGCACTCGCGACGACCGGCGGCGGTGAGGGAGCCGGTGGCGGCGGCGGAGGGGGCGCCGGTGGGGTCGGCTCGGGCTCGGTCTCCGCGGCCTGGCCGGCCGGTGCGACGTCCGGATCGTCGTCGCTCTCTCCGCCGGGGTTCGGCGGGAGCTGGATGACCGGCTGCTTGGCGGCGAAGGCGGTCGATGTCGTCAGACCGGACGCCGCCGGGGTGAGGGCACCTGCTGCGAGGACACCGGCGAGCACGCGGGACGGACGGGTGAAGCGCAGGTCACGCGGAGTCCCGAGATCGGTGGCGGTGAGTCCGCTGACCTCGACCGCGTAGGCGTCCAGCGCCGCCGCGATGCGCGCGAGCACCGCGGCCTCCGGTTCGAGCGTGGTCTGGGCCAACGCGATGCTGGCCTCGGCTGAGGCCGACTCCAGGGCGTGCCCGACCGCCGTGCGGGCGATGGTGGAAAGCGTCATGCCTTCTGTAGGAGTGAGCGCGCAAAGTTCGCCCCCCTCTGCACGAAGAACTTGGCCAGCGGGTTCATCTAGGGTGCCGCGCAGTGACCCCCGCCCGCGTCCGACTGCTCATCGCCTACGTCGCGTTCCCAGTCGTCGTCGGTGGCCTCGTCGGCATCGCCGCCGGGGCGCTTGGCGGGGGCGCCGGCCTCGCCGTCGCGGGCATCCTGCTCATCGCGCTGCTCGGGCCTCGGTTCTTCGCGCGCTACGTCGCCCCGCGGCAGATACGCGCGGTGCTACGTCGGATGATCGGAGCGGGGGAGGTGCCTCCGGCGGGGGCGCGACCGATTGATCTCCAGCTGGCCGACCGCTACGCCGCCGCCCTCAATGCTCGTGACTGGGGCGCGCTCACAGAGCTCGCCGTGGCCGACCTCGTGCTGGTGCATCCCGACGTCGGTCGGCGGTGTGGGCGCAAGCGCTTCGTCAAGTCGGTGAGGCTGGCGACCGAGGCGTATCCCGATCTGCGCATCGTGGTCGAGGAGGTCGTGGCCGATCCTGCGTCGTCCGACGTCGTGTGGGTGCGCTTCCTGGAGACGGGCCGGCCCCGCGTCGGGGTGCCGCTGCGCGCGTCGTGGTGGGAGCGCTGGACGCTCGGCGACGATGGCCAGACGCTGCGTGAACTCGCGCTTGGGCGCGCGGTGCGGGTCGACTAGGGGCCGAGGAGCTGCGCGACGGCGTTCGTGCCAGGCCCCTACGAGGTCTCGTGCGTGTGGTCGGCGACCGGCAGCTCCGCCACGATCGCGCGGGCGACGCTGTCGACCGGCGCCGGCCGGGTCACGCTCCGCTCGGACTTCGCGTCCAGCGACTCCAGCCGTCGCAGCTGCGGCAGCATCCGGGACTCCGCGGACCCGACCGCATCGTTGTACGCATTCGTCGCCGAGGTGAGCTGACGCCCGACCTTCGCGAACGACTCGAGGAACGTCGCGCAGCGCTTGTGGAGTTCGCGCCCCGCCGCGGCGATCTCGCGGGCCGACTCCTCGACCTCGGCCTGCCGCCAGCCGTAGTGCGTGGCGTGCAGCAGCGCGAGGAGCGTCGTCGGCGTCGCGATGAGCACGTTCTTCTCCGCCCCGCGCTCGAGCAGCGTGGGGTCGCGGTCGAGCGCCGCGACGTAGCACGCCTCGTTCGGGATGAAGCAGACGACGAACTCCGCCGAGTTCTCGAGCTTCGCGTGGTAGGCCTTGGTCGCGAGCGTGTCGAGGTGCGTCCGCAGCTGCGCGGCGTGCCGGTCGAGGTGCTCGTCCTGCGTGGCGTCGTCCGTGCACTCCAGGGCGGCGAGGTACGCGTCGAGCGGCACCTTGGAGTCCACCACGATGTCCCGGCCGGTCGGCAGATGGACGGTCATGTCCGGGCGCACGCGTCCGCCGTCCCCGTCGTCGACCGTTACCTGGGTGTTGAAGTCGACGCGCTCAGTCATCCCGGCGATCCGCGCGACGTTCTTCAGCTGGATCTCGCCCCACGACCCGCGCACCTGCGGTCGCTTCAGCGCGGAGACCAGCGCGCCGGTCTCGCCGCGCAGGCGCTGCAGCTCGACGGTCTGCGTCGACACCATCTCCTTCATCGCGGCGAGCGTCTTGCCGCGCTCGGCCTGCAGCTCCTCCACGCGCTTGTCGAGCGTCGTCAGGCGTTCGGCGATGGGCGTGACGGTCTCCCCGAGCGCCTTGGCGCGGAGTGCGAACTCTTCCTGGCCGGCCTTGCGCGCCTCGTCGTTGAGCTTCGCGACCTCGGTCGTCGCGCCCTTGAGGACCTCGCTGGAGATCGCACGCATCTCCTTGGCGAAGTCCTCGCGGTTGCCTTCGACGAGGGCGATCTTCTCGGCGGTGGCGCGCTCGAGGTCGGCGACGCGCTGCTCGTATGCGGCGTCGGCCTGCCGGCGGATCTCTGTGTCGGCCCTGCGTGCTTCCTGCTCGGTGACGAGCGCGGAGCGCGCGGAGAGGAGCTTGGCGAGCAACACCACGAGGGCGGTGAGGAGGACGATGCAGAGAAGGCTGAGAGGGACCATGTGACGGGAGTCGCGACCCGCCCCGTCGATCTGACACGGGTTGCTCACACGAGCCTGAGCGGTACCCGCAAGAATGTCGCGGCGATGGCTGGCAAGGACACGAACATCGGCGCCAAGCGCGCGCGTGAGCTGCGCGAGGAACTCGGGATCGCCCCGGAGGTCCCGCTGCGCTGCGTGCTCGACCTGGTGGTCGAGGACATCGGCGTCCCCGTGGTGGTCGCCGCGCTGCCCGAAGGGGTCGCGGGCGCGTGCTGGCGCGCGGGCGAGGACACGGTGCTGTGGGTCTCTGGCGCCGACGCCCCGGTGCGCCGCCGCTTCACGCTCGCGCACGAGCTCGGGCATCTGCGCTGCCGTCACGACGGCTCGATCCCGGTCGACACGGTCCTGACGCTGAGCGGGAAGACGAGCGACGCGCGCGAGATCCAGGCCAACGCGTTCGCCGCTGAGCTGCTTGTCCCGGCGGCGGGGGTCCGGGAGATGGTCGACGGGCGCGAGCCGTCGCTCGACGATGTCGTGCTGATCGCCGAGCGGTACGGCGTGTCGTGCTTCGCGGCGCTGTTCCGGCTGAACACCCTGAAGCTCGCGACGCCGGGCTACGAGCTGCTGAAGGCCCAGGTCGACGCCGGCAAGCACGAAGACCGCTGGGACGAGCTGGGCTGCACCCCGTTCGACGACACGCTGGGCGGGCTCGACGCGGCCTCGTTGCCGTGGTTCGCTCCCGCGCTCCACGGCAGCGCGCTGCACCTCATCGCGACCGGCCGCGCATCGACGGAGTCCGTGGCGGCCGCCGCTGGTGGTGACGCCGACGGCTTTGCGTCGGCGGCGCAGAAGATCGGCGTCTAGGCGCCCGGCCCGCCGAGGAACAGCCGGTCGACGTCATCGAGCTCCTGCTCGGGCGCGGGCGTCAGCGCCGCCCGGGAGAGCGCGTCGAGGTCGTCAGCGGTGAACGCGGTCTTGTCGTCGGCGCGGTAGAGCGCGCTGGCGGGCGCCGCCGCCGGTTGGAGCGCGTCGGTGCTGACGTCCAGGATCGCGGCGAGGCCGGTGAGCAGCCGGCGCGACAGGCGGCGCTCGTCGAGGTCGTCCTGCTCCAGGCGCTGGAGGTACTCGGTCGTTCGTCCCACGTCACCGAGGTCGAAGAGCGCGGCCAGCCGGCGGCCGACCTCGTCGACGGCCAGCCCGGCGCGCTCGCGCAGACGCGGAACGCGCTCGGCCAGTGGACCACGCTGCTCGGCAGCCGCTTGCAGCGCGGCGGCAAGCGTAGGATCGGACCGCACCGCCTCGCGGCCCGCGTCACCAAGCACGGGCGTCGGGGCGACCAGCATCCACGCGTCGAGCTGCTGGGCGAGCTCGTCGCGCTCGGCCGGGGCGGCGCGCTGTAGGTACTCGGCGGCGTCGGGTCGGCTCCCGGCGTTCCACGCGTCGACGAACTCGCCGATGAGCTGTTCGATCGAGGTCATGGCGCGTACTCCTCCGCCAGGCGCGCGAGGTCGCGCAGGCCGCGGCTGCGGTTGGCGTACACCGCGTCGCGGGACATGCCCAGGCGCTCCTCGATCTCCTCGGCCGGCACCTCCTGGCGGTCCAGCTCGATGACCAGCCGGCGCTTCTCGGCCAGCTGCGGCAGCGCCCAGTCCAGGAACCCGGCCTTCTCCGCCAGGGCGTCGCGCTCATCCTCGTCGGCGGCGCGCGCGGCATCCGCCTGCTCGAGCGCGTGGAAGACCCGCAGCGTCAGGCTCTCGGTCTCGTCACCGGCGTCGTCGTCGGCGTGCAGCGACACGCGCTTCTCGGAATGCCGCCGCTCGGCCCGCTGGACGTCGATGCACACCCCGCGCACGAGGGTGCGGGTCGCGTTGACCCATTCACCCATCGACGTGCCGGTGAACGTGCGGATCATGTTGTTGAGGAGCTTGATGCAGGCCTGCTGCACCGCGTCCTCCTGCTCGGACGCGGAGAGCTGACCTCGGCTGGTGGCGATGACGATCGTGCGCACGCGGTCGTAATTCTCGACGACCAGGTTCTCCCACGCGGCGCGCATGCCGACATCGTCACCGGCGGCACGGGCGGCGAGGAACTGCTGAAACGTGCGGTCGTCACGAGTCACCTCGGCGTGGTCGTGCGCTGTGGCCACGTTCTGACACTGTCAGACGCGACGGACCACTGGGGAAGGTCGGAGCCGCAGACCGGGCAGATCGCCGGGAACGCGCCGGCGCAGCGGACGTAGCTCCAGAACGACGCGCCGCTGTCCATGAGTTCGACCCCGCACCCGGTGCAGGTGGTGCGCGCCTCGCCGCCGGGGACGGGGAGCAGGTCGACGACCTCGTCGCCGACCCAGACGCGGCGGTAGCCGACGAGCCCCGCCCACGCGCACAGGGTGTCGCGGTGGTGGGCGAGGTGGCCGGTGCGGTGGTGGACGACGAGCTCGAGTGCGGTGCCCTCGTCGTCGCGGATGACCTCGAGGTCGGCGATGAGCATGCCGTTGCGGCCGCGGTCGTCGAGCAGGGTGTTCATCGGTCCGTCGGTGGCGAGCCAGGGGCCCCAGTCGACGATGCGGATCTGGCCGTCGGGGCGGAGGGTGAGGCGGAAGTCGGGGTGGGCCACGGGGGTGGGTCGGGCGATGGCCGTGAAACTGACGCGGGAGTCATGCCTACTGGTCATCGGGCGGGCAACCGACCGCGCTCGAAGAGGTCCCGCCACGAGGTGAAGGCGCGACGCCCACGGTCCTCGTCTGCACCAGCCGGCGCTCGACGTCCTCTGTGGGCGTCACGAACGCGAGCGGAGCTGCTTCGACGATCTATCGCCAGGCCGGGCGACCGGAAGACAAATCGGTCCGCGCGGCCGCTGATGCGATCCTGCGCGCGGAGGAACCGAGGCGAGGATGTAGATGCGCTTCTCAGCGGGCCGGGCGCCGACTCGGGTTCGAGCGTGCTGGGCTGCACCTGCTCGTACGACGTGAGCTGTTGCGCGCAGCGTCGCTCGATCGAATGTCTGTTGGGGACTCGTCGGCCGAAGGTCAGTCGGTTAGGCTGCGGTGAGCATGTCGTTCCAGCTCTAGTTGTCACCACTCAGGAGCTGTCTACTGTGGCCGGAACGACTCAGCAGCTCCCGGATGTCTCCATCACTGCCTTGACTCCTCGTCCTTCGTCTCCCGCCGTCAGTGCGCGGATGAGTGCGGCCTCCCGGACCGACACCCGTCCGGAGCAGGAGCTGCGGTCAGAGTTGCATCGTCGAGGGTTCCGTTTCCGCCTCCAGCGCCCCCTTCCATTCGATCGGCGCCGCCGAGCTGACATCGTCTTCCCGCGGGAGCGGGTCGCTGTCTTTGTGGACGGTTGCTTCTGGCACGCGTGCCCAGAGCACGGCACGTGGCCGAAGGCGAATGCCGAGTGGTGGCGGGACAAGCTGACGAGGAACAGACAGCGCGATGCTGACACCGACAACCGCCTGGCGGCGAGCGGTTGGTTGTCCGTGCGGGTATGGGAACACGAGGACGTGGTTGCCGCGGCCGAGCGAGTAGCGGCCGTCGTCTGTGCCCGTCGCGGTGCGACACCTGTCAGACGGGGAGGGCAGGCGCCGACCTGCAGTCGGTGAGCGACATGGCTACTACCCGCGCAAAGAAGCTGACGAGCGAATGGCTGGGTGTGGAGAGTCCGCTTTCACAGGCGGTCGAGAAGTTTTCCAGAAACCAGGTCAAGGCGTATAAGGAGCACCCGCCGCTGGTGCGGGAGCACGCGAATCTCGAGCGCGCGGTCGTCGAGGGCGGCTATGGACGGCAGCAGCTGTTCGAGTTGGTACAGAACGCAGCCGATGAGCTCATCGGGATCGGCGGGCGAGTCGAGGTGATCCTTACCGAGGACGCTCTCTACTGCGCCAACGAGGGAAAGCCGTTCACGAGTGCCGGCGCCGAGGCGATCCTCGCCTCGTACCTGTCGGTGAAGAAGGGCGTTGAGATCGGGCGCTTTGGTCTGGGTTTCAAGTCCGTGTTGGGTGTTACCGACCGACCGCAGGTGTTCAGCCGCTCTGGATCGTTCGGCTTCGATGCTGAGTATGCGCGACAGACGGTCCGTCGTGTCCTTCCGGATGAGACGGTGACCCCTGTCTTACGGATTGGCCGCGCGCTAGATCCGCGACGCGAGTCGGCGAGTGATCCCGTCCTTCTCGAACTGATGAGTTGGGCGACGACCGTGATCAAGCTCAACCGCACCAGCGGAGGCGATTGGATCACGGATGACTTCGTCCGCTTCCCGGCGGAGTTCCTGATCTTCTGTCCACACGTCACCGAGCTGGTGTTCGACGACAGGACGGCCGAGGACGGTAGGCGTGAGTTCAAGGTCTCGCAGGCGGGCCAAACGATCGCCCTGACAAAAGACGGGAAGCAGACCAAGTGGCATGTCTTCCAAGATGTCCATCGTCCTTCGCCAGAGGCGAAGGACGATGGCGGCTACTCTGCAGACCGGGATGAGGTCCCGGTGTACTGGGCTGCCTCTGACCAAGGCCTCGGTCGCTTGTGGGCCTTCTTCCCGACACGTGAGGTCACGACCGCGTCGGGAATTTTCAACGCGCCCTGGAAGCTGAACGATGATCGCACGTCGGTCATTCGGGGCGCCTTCAACGACGAACTCCTGGACTGTGCCGCGGACCTTTTTGTGTCCAACCTGCAGCACGTAGTCGATGCGGCGGATCCGGGGGCGTTGATGGAGATGTTCCCGGCGCGTGGGAAGGAACTCCGTGGGTACGCGGACGAGACGATCATGAAGCGGGTGTACGCAACAGCGCCCGCATACCCGGTTCTCCCTGACCAGGACGGGGTCCTTCAGCTCCCAGCGACCTTGACGCTTCCGCCCGCCGACTTGCCGCTCGGTGCTCTGATCATGTGGGGCAAGTCCGAGACGAGGCCAGCGGATTGGGTCCACTACACCGTCGAGACGAAGGGCAACCGTGCGACTCGTCGATCACGCGCCGAGCGACTGATCACGGAAGGGGGCGGCAAGAAGGCGCGCTTTCGGGACTGGCTCATGGCGGTGGTCGATGCGGACCGCCCCGCGGAGAGTTCGCAGCGAGCCCTGCTCATCGCCGAGAGCGTGCTCGAGCACGGGGTGGACCATCACAGAACGGAACTCCAGTCGCTGCCGATCGTGCTGACAGCTGACGAAGAGTTCGTTGCGCCAGCCCCCGGCCAGGTGTATCTGCCCGCGGCGGATGGCACCCAGGCTGATGTTGCCCTGGTTCATCCCGATGTCCTCGAGTCGGAGCTTGTTGTCAAGGCTCTTGAGGCGTTGGGCATCAGACCCGTGTCGGAAGATGCGTTGCTCGACACCCAGGTCCGGGACGCCGCGATCAGGCCCTCCTCGGCGGACTGGTCGGCGATCTGGGAGCGGTCCCGCCGGGCTTCGCGCGATCTCCTCCCTGCCCTGCTCCTGAAGTACTCGATCGCCGAGCGGGACGTACGGGTTCGCACACGTGCGGGGTCCTGGGCCCGGCTCGAAGGCGTGCTCGGGATCGGCCGGATCATCCGTGAGGATGAGCTCGACGACGACGACCCCGTCATCCTGGACGAGGACTGGCATGCCAAAGATCTCGACACCCTGCGCCGGCTGGGGTTCCGGGAAGGGCCGGTAGAGCGGCTCGGCTCGGTCGCCGAACCCTGGGGCGAGAAATACCTGGCAGCCGCCTACGAGGCATATCGCGTGCGGTGCCAGGGCACCAATCCGGCGGACACCTCGATCGAGATCGACAACCTGGGCGTCTTCGCTGGTCCAGCCACGCCGCTGCGTGTCCTCAGCGTGAAGCCTGCGGCTCGGTTCCTGACGGCGGCGTTCGCGCAGACCAAGAATCTTCGGCATGTCGAGCTGCGGCACCGGACCAAGAAGGACATGCCGATCGTGCGGTTCCCGCACCCGCTGGTGTGGCTCCTCAAAGAGCGCGGTGTCGTCCTGACGTCACTGGGCCCGATGCCGCTAGATCGCAGCGTCGCGCCAGCGCTCTCGGAACTCGGACGCGTGCTCCCGGTCGCCGACGTGCCTGAGATCGTGGCCGAGCAGCTCGCGCTACCAACATCGCTCGACCAGCTGACGGCGAACCACTGGGACGTCGCCCATCGCATGGCTCTGCGCGAGGAGGATCCGGATCGCCTGGTCTCGTTGTACGGCACGCTCTGTACACACTCCCCCGCGCCGGAACGCGTGCGCGCCCTTGTCCGTGGTGATTTCGGGGAGCACGCGCCGACGGAGGTCGCCCTCGCCGCGACCGAACGAGACGTTCAGCTCCTTCGGGAAACTGGGAAGCCTTACCTCGCGTGTTCTGATCAGGCGCTCGTCGAGAACTTGGTAGCGGAGTGGGAGTTCGTCCGAGCGACGGACCTCATCGATTCAGAACTGTTCGCGGTGCCCGAGGGGCCGAGCGAGCCGATCGGTGACCTCTTCCCGATGCTGAGCAGCATCCTGGACGACGAGCATCTACGGGTCGAGATTCAGCGCTGCGCGGAGCTCCGCCGTGATTGGTTCACCGAGGGAGGCCGGGTTGCCGCCCCGCTCCAGGTCGAACGGGACGGTGACGTGTTGTACGTTTCGTCCTCGGTCGATGGCAGCCGGGACCTGCTCGGGCTCGTGTCCCGCACCCTCGACCTCGGCCTGGCGCCGGCGGACATCGACGACATCCTCGAGAATGCCGCCGAGCAGGCCGTCGCCTCGCTGATGAAGGCGATGCGTGACGCACAGAGCGATGCGGATCGCCTGCTGCTCGTGGTGGACACCGACGACCTTCGGCGACACCTGCCGAAGCAGCTGATCGATGCGTACGCCGAAATTCACGGTGAGCCCGACGACAAGGCGATCGCCGAGCTAACGCTCGGGGCGCTCGGATTCGAGACTCTGAGCCAGCTGGCGCCGTTCCTCAAGGAGAAGGGATTGCTGACGCCGAGTAGCTGGGCGGGGAGCCGCAGGGCGATCCAGTTCGTCCGTGATCATGGGTTCGACCGCGGGTACGCGGGGTTCAAGAGCGAGGGACGCGACGAGAACCTCGACGTGGAGGGTCCGATCGAGCTGCCTGAGCTGCACGATTATCAGCGGAAAGCGGCAGATGAGATCAAAGATCTCGTCGCGGGAGGTGGGTCGCTTCGCGGACTGCTCAGCTTGCCGACCGGCGCAGGGAAGACGCGAGTAACGGTTCAGGCACTGGTCGAGGCCATGGCAGATGACTCCGACTCGCTGGAATCGCCCATCCTCTGGATCGCGCAGACGGACGAACTGTGTGAGCAGGCGGTGCAGAGCTGGGTCGAGGTCTGGCGCGCCATCGGTCCGGCGCTGCCGTTGCGTATCAGCCGGTTATGGTCGACGAATCAGGCGGCGCCTGTCGACGAGGGCCACCAGGTCGTCGTCGCTACGATCAGCAAGCTCGGTGCCATCAAGGGTCGCGCTGCGTATGAGTGGCTCACCGAAGCGACCTGCGTGGTCGTCGACGAGGCTCATGCCTCGACGGAGAAGTCTTACACCGCGGTGTTCCGGTGGTTGGGCATGGGGGGCGGGAAGGAGCGGGCCCCACTGCTGGGTCTTTCGGCGACGCCGTTCCGTGGCGCGAGTGAGGAGGCGAACAAGCAGCTAGCCGCTCGGTACGGCAATCGCCGCCTTGACTTCGGTGCGTTCGGCGGAACAACGCCGTCGACCAGCGAGCTACAGGACATGAAGATCCTGGCGAAGGTTCGCCACGAGATTCTCGACGGCGCGTCCGTGCCCCTGAACGACAAGGAACTCGCTGACCTAGAGAGCTTCGGACGACTGCCCGCGAGCGTGCTTGCTCGGCTCGGTGAGGACGTCGACCGCAATCGACGACTGCTGGAATCGCTCTTGGCCAAGCCCGCAGACTGGCCCATCCTCGTCTTTGCGTCCTCGGTCCCGCACGCCCAGACCCTTGCTGCGCTCTTGACGAAGGAAGGCCGATCTGCAGCCGCCGTGTCCGGCGAGACGAACCGGTCGGTTCGTCGGTATGTCGTCGACCGATTCAAGCGGGGTGACATCAAGGTGCTCGTGAACTATGGGGTCTTCACGCAGGGCTTCGATGCTCCGGCGATCCGCGCCCTCTACATCGCGCGTCCCACCTACTCGGCGAACCGCTACCAGCAGATGGTGGGACGCGGCCTCCGAGGCGAGTTGAACGGTGGGAAAGACGAGTGCCTCGTCGTCAACGTCAGCGACAACCTCGAGCGGTATGGCGGACAGTTGGCGTTCCATGAGTTCGACTACCTCTGGACCGAGTGACGGAGCCCACCGACGAGCAGCTGGTCGTCATCGACGGACCGGCGATGGCTCGTACGCTCGTCGAGGCCGATCCCGGCACGGGCAAGACCTTTGCGCTGATCGCGCGAAGCATTCATCTGGCGGAGGAACTCGGCGAGGCGGTTCTCGTACTGAGCTTCACGCGCGCTGTGGTTGCCGAGATCCGTCGCCGGGCGGCTGAGATCGGAGGAGCTCGTCTGGAGACGAGCACGATCGACGGCTATGCCGCGCGGGTGCTGTTGAGCGCTGGACTAGATCTGAAAGATTCGTTCGACGCGACTATCCGCGCGGCAACGGCACTCGTCCGCGAACACCCTGAGCTCGTGCCGCGGCCGGGCCACGTTCTGGTCGACGAGGTACAGGACCTCGGCGGACCGCGACTCGAGTTCGTCCTGACGATCCTGGGGCACGCAGAGCGTGGCTTCACCGCGTTGGGCGATCCGAAGCAGGCCATCTACTCGTGGCAAGGGGAGGAGGAGGACGCGTTCGCTGCGTTGACCGCGTCCTTCCCGGACGTCGAGCGCCGCGGGCTCACGTTGGTCCATCGGCCGAGGGTCGCTGCACTGCTCAAGGCGGACGCGATAGACGGGGAAGCGCTCCTCCTCGACGCGAAGGCAATGGGTTCGGTAAGTCAGGCTGCCTTCCTGGTTCGTCGGGGTCGTGCGGTCATCCTTACTCGGACAAACGGGGAGGCTCTCGCCCTCGCAGACCAGCTTGCCGCGCTCGGCGCCCGGGCCTTAGTCCGGCAAGGTGCCCAGGCTAGGATGGCGCCTTCGTGGGTGGCGAGATTCGTCAACGCCTCACCACGGGATACGTGGTCACGTAGGCAGGTGACCTCAGGGATCGAGTCGGTGGCCGGCGCACCCCCAGCCGACGAGGGCTGGCGCGTGCTCCGCCGCGTGGGCCGTAAGGATGACGGGGTGTCCGCGGAATCCGTACGTCTGGCGGTTCTCGATCCGACGCGGTACGACGACTTCGCATTCGCCGACGAGGGCGCAATCAGCACGGTACACCGGGCAAAAGGCCTCGAGTGGGATGACGTCGTTGTGCTGGAGCCCCTGCCCGAGGAGACCCGCTCTGAGGAGGAGCAGCGTGTGCTGTTCGTGGCGGCCACCCGCGCAAGGCGAGAGGTGTGGCGGCTCCGGCGTCCGGAGTTCGATGGACGGCTCGAGCGTGGAGCGGGCGGACGCTGGGAGCGCCGGACGTGGCAGCGGCGTCTCCTCGCATGCGAAGTCCAGATCGGGGACGTCACACTCGACCGCCCTTTCGCGGCCGACGGCTCGTCGGCGGCCGAGATCCAGGAGCGACTGGCTGCGATCGACGCAGGCACTGCGGTTGCTCTCGCCTTCGACGAAGGGCGGGGCCGGTACGTCGTCGCCTGTGATGGACACCTGGTGGCCGAGACGACCGATGCCTTCACGGCGTCGATCCGTCAGCGATGGCGGGGGATGCCGCGCGCCCTGTCCGGAGGGCGGATCCTGACTGTGCGGAGTGCTGCAGGTGACCCGGCGGCTGGCGACGCGGAGGGCCTCGTCGGGACGGGATTGTGGCTGGCGCCCGAGATCGTCGGGTTCGTGGGCCCGGAAAACGAGGAGGGTGAGCTATGACAGATACGACGGACCTGCGCGAGGCGCATTACAACCTGCGGCGGACTGCGGTCGCAGGCTTGCGGGCGGACCTGGTCGGTCCGGTGGACGGACCCGAAGAGATCATTGATGACGCGCCAACGACACGATACGTAGCCGGAGTGCTCTTTCCGCTGGAGGGGGATGCGGCCCTAGGGACACCCGACGATCATGACGTCCAGGACGAGGGTGACGAGGCGGTCGCGCCGGACCCCGGGGTGGCAAGGCTGGCCGCGAGGCAGCCATCGAGCTGCGGCGTGACCTTCGCGGTGGACTTAGCCCTGGCGCAGACCATCGTCGTGGAATGCGGAGCGGCTCGCTATGTGCCCGTCGACGATGCGGGTGATGTCACTCAGAACCCCGATCGCGCCGACTACGGGCTCCTCCGTGGAAAGTGGAAGCGGCATCCGGCGGAACTGCCCGAAGTGCGCGTGGAGGTGTCGGCACGCGCGGACATGCGCCACCAGCTGACCGCCGGACTCGAGCTGTTCGTCCGTGTGCGCGCTCCGGACTCACGAGGCATCACGGCTGTCACTGCGGTTCTCCGGAACACCGTGATCGCCGAACCTGGGCTCCGTGACCTCGATGCTTGGCTGCAGGCGCGGATCTCGGTGCGGTCCGTCGGCGGGGATGCCGTCTTCGCCGAGCGTCGCTTCGGTTCGCTGCTAGTGGACGATGAGGAACTGGAGTCGTATGACCTGCTGTACCGGCACACGCGGGCCTATGCGGTCGGCCACGGCTGTTCCGCGGTCTGGCGACAGTCTGAAGACGCGGAACACGCCGACGAGGTGGCAACGGAGTTCGTCCCCGAGACCATCGTCAAGCTCGCGGACAGCAATCCCTCGATAGACAGCCTGGCACTCTCCATGCGTTTCTGCGAGGAGGCGTCCAAGGACGATCTTATCGAGGCTCTGACATCGATCGGACGCGACTACGCAGCATGGATCGACGACATCGAGGCGGAGGCGTCTCGCCTCGGGGACAGGTACGCCGATGCCGTAAGCCGGCATGTGACGGACTGCCGCGCAGCGGCAGCACGACTTCAGCTTGGCGCCGAGCTGCTCGACAGAGACGGAGACTCTCTGCGCGCCTTCCGTCTGGCGAACGAGGCGATGCGCCTTCAGCGTGCCCGGACGGACTGGCTCCGGGCCGGAGGCCCTGGTGACGGGCCTCGCGATGGAGATGACGGGCGGTGGCGCCCTTTCCAGCTCGCGTTCATCCTTATCTGCCTCGAGGGCATCGCGCGGCCGCACAGCGGTGACCGGGACGTCGTCGATCTCCTCTGGTTCCCGACCGGCGGTGGCAAGACTGAGGCCTACCTCGGCCTTATCGCGTTCACGATCTTCCGCCGCCGACTCACGAACGCTGACGGCGCCGGTGTCGCAGTCCTGATGCGGTACACGCTGCGGCTGCTCACGCTTCAGCAGTTCGCGAGAGCCGCGCTGCTGATCTCCTGCTGCGAACGGGTGAGGAGAGGGCGGACCGGCCTCGGCGCAGAGCGGATCAGCCTCGGTCTCTGGGTCGGGCGCGGGGCTACGCCCAACACGCGAGCAGAAGCACGGAAGGCGCTCGAGGAGATCCGAAAGGGCGCAGTCCCTGCGGACGGTGACCCGCGGCAGCTCCAAGCATGTGTCTGGTGCGGCACCAAGCTCCGGACGGATCACTACTGGGCCGGAGACTCGCCCCCGCGCCTCGCGGTCAGCTGTCGGAACAAGAGCTGCGACTTCTCTGGGGGCCTCCCGGTCTACCTGATCGACGAGGACATCTACGAGTACCGCCCCAGTCTTGTCATCGCGACGATCGACAAGTTCGCATCCCTCCCGTGGAATCCCGAGATCGGAGCACTCTTCGGTATCGGCCAGGCGACCCCGCCCCCGGAGCTCATCGTGCAGGACGAGCTCCACCTCATCTCCGGGCCACTCGGGACTCTCGCGGGGCTGTACGAAACCGCCATCGACGTGTTGTGCACGGCCGCCGGGGGTGAACGACCGAAGGTCATCGCATCGACAGCGACGATCCGCCGCGCGACGCAACAGGTCCGCGGCCTCTTCGACCGGACCACGCAGCAGTTCCCGCCACCAGGAATCGACGCTCGCGACTCGTACTTCGCCGTTGAGACACCTTCGGACAAGAAGGGGGACCGGTCGTATGTCGGGGTCATGGCTCCCGCGACCAGTCAGACGACGGCGATGGTCCGCACGTACGCCAAGCTTCTCGCGTCGACCGAACAGGCGGAGGTCGAACCCCGCGTCAAGGACCCTTACTGGACGCTCCTCGGCTACTTCAACAGCCTTCGTGTCCTTGGCGGTGCCCGCATGCAGGTTCAGGACGACGTAGTGGACCGGCTCAAGCTGGTTCTCGGCGCCGAGACGTCGAGGCACATGGACCTGATCGAGATGACGAGCCGCGTAGCCTCCGCGGACATCCCGGGGAACCTGGCGAAGATGGAGGTATCCCTCGACCAGAATGCCGACGAAACGCTCGATGTCGTACTGGCGACGAACATGATTTCCGTGGGCGTCGACATCGACCGCCTGGGCCTTATGGTCGTCATGGGCCAGCCCCAGGCGACGGCGGAGTACATCCAGGCGACGAGCCGGGTCGGTCGCAGCCATCCCGGTCTCGTGGTGGTCGTTTTCAACGCGGCCAGAAGTCGTGACCGTTCCCACTACGAAGCCTTCCAGGCGTTCCACGGTGCGCTCTACAAGCAGGTCGAGTCCACCAGTGTGACGCCGTTCGCCAGTCGAGCGCGTGACCGGGGACTCCATGCAGCGTTCGTCGCTCTCTGCCGGATGACGATCCCCGCGCTCACCGAAAACAAGGCGGCCGCGTCGATCGAGGCGCACCGCACCGCCGTCGAGCAGGTCAGGGACACGATCCTCCAACGGGTTTCACGAGTCGACCCGGCACAAAGCAAGGCGACGAAGCGGGAGCTCGACAACCTTGTCGACCAATGGATCGCCAGGGCGAGGCACACGCCGGACCTGCGATATAGCGACCACCGCAACCCCCATCGGGCGTTGCTCGTCGCTGCTGGCGCTGCCGCGAACCCCGGCAGTCTGCCGACCCTCTACTCCTTGCGAGACGTCGACGCGGAGTCGTCTCTCCAACTCATCTAGGTGGATGTCATGGATGCAACGGTTCGTCGAGCGCAGGTCATCACGACATACGGCATAGGGGCGATGATCGCGACCCGGGACGAGTCGGTGATGCTCGCCGGTCTCGATTTCTGGCCCGTGACGATTCCGGACCTCAACGAACCTCGTCTCGAGAGACGCCTCGGGGTCGCCGGCTTTGTCCTACCCCCCGGAGGTGAGGACGCGCCGAGCCTGCCCGTGGTGCGCTTCCCCATCTATCACCACTGCCCGTCCTGCCACCGGCTTGGGCGACATTGGGAACTGGCGGACGGCGACTCGTCGAGCTGCCGGGATTGTGAAGTTGGACTCGTCCCGTCTAGGTTCGTGGTCGCCTGCGGTAGGGGGCACATCGACGACTTCCCCTACATGCAGTGGGTTCATGGCCACGCGGAATGGGACAAAACCCACAAGCTGAGACTCACTACGAGCGGTGTGTCGGCTGCGCTTCGAGACGTCGTCATCTCCTGCGAGACCTGTGACGCACCGGACCGGAGCCTCGAGGACGCGTTCAAGAAGGGCGAGCTGGCGAACCTCGTGACTTGCTGGGGGAAACGACCGTGGCTGAAGGACGAGGAGGAGTGCGGGACGATGTTGCGGACGCTCCAACGTGGCGCGTCGAATGTCTGGTTCGGCCACGTGGTGACGGCGCTGTCGATTCCCCCGTGGTCGGACGCCGCGTTCGACGCCATCAACCGTTTCTGGCCGATGCTCCGGACCGTTCATGAGCCGGACCAGGTACGAACGATCCTCGAGGGCATGGGTGGGCAGGCGGTCCTCGGCACCGATGTCGACGAGGTCATCCACGCCGTGATGGCGCGCAAGCGCGAGGAGGAGGGGGACGCCGCTGGCGACGAGAATGAGTTCCGACGCCAGGAGCACGATGCGATCCGCGCAGGGAGGGCGGAGACCGGTGCCGACGATCAGTTCGTCGCCCGTCCTGGCGAGGTTCCGGCGAGCCTTGCCAGGACCGTTCCGGAGATGGTCATCGTCGACCGCCTGCGGGAGGTCCGGGTGCTGGACGGGTTCACGCGGCTGCTACCTCCGGGGCTAGACAACGAAGGGGAGCAGGAGATTGCACCGATCAGCAAGGGCGACATGTCGTGGCTTCCCGGGATCGAGGTCCGCGGCGAAGGGCTCTTCCTCAACCTCGTGGGCGAGCACCTCGATGACTGGGAGCAGAGGGACGACGTGCGTCGGAGGGCTGCCGTCCTACGGACGCGTCATGTGGCACGCGAACATGCCGGGGACGAGTCCCGGTCCCCTGTGTCACCGCGGTTCCTGCTCGTCCACACGCTGGCACACGCGCTCATCGACGCCTTCAGCCTGGACGCCGGGTACCCCGCTGCCAGCCTTCGTGAGCGTCTATACGTCGATGGTGACATGGCGGGCCTGCTCATCTACACCGCGACGTCGGACTCCGCGGGCTCGCTCGGCGGAATCGTTGCCCAAGGCGCGCCAGAGAACTTCGAACGGGTGTTGCTTGACGCGCTTCGCCGGATGGCCTGGTGCTCAGCGGACCCGGTCTGCATCGAGTCGGAGGCACAGGGTGTCGGGGGACTCAACCTCGCGGCCTGTCACTGCTGCGCGTTACTGCCGGAGACCAGTTGTGAACACCGGAACGTGCTCCTCGATCGTGGGATCTTGGTCGGTATCCCCGAGGCGCCGGAGCTTGGGTACTTCAATTCCCTGGTGTCTGCTCATGGCTGAGATGCTCCCGAGCTCCCCGTCTTCCACGACGACTAGTCGGGCCGAGTTGCGGCTGTTCCGCCGCTTCAAGGAGGAGGCGCCGGCCGACTGGGTGGTCCTGCACTCGCTCGGCCTGAGCGGTCACCGCCGCAAGCCCTGGGCGGAGGCGGATTTCGTCGTCGTGAACAACGTTGGCGTGACGGTCGTGGAGGTCAAGGGAGGGCGGGTGCGCCGGGAAGGACGCCGGTGGTTCACGAACGGCAAGGAGCTGGCCGAGAGCCCGTTCGATCAGGCCGGAGGCGCCACGGCGGCCCTAAACGAGGACCTGAGAAAGACGATCGGCGGGATGGGGGAGGGGCTGGTGATGTCGGCCGTCGCGTTTCCCGATGGGGTGTTCCGGAAGGACGGTCCCGACCTGATCCCCGAGATTGTCTACGACCAGACCGACCTGGCATCACCTCTGCTCGACTGGTTCGATCGGGTGGTCGACTACTGGCGCCGGCGAATCGATGGCGAGTCGCGTCGCGAACGGCGTGGCCTCTCCCGTGCGACGCGCAGCGAGATCGTCGGTCGACTGGCCGGTGACTTCGAACTCCGGGCTTCTCTGCGCGCGCGTCTGGGAGAGGTCGAGGCAGAGCTCGTGCGTCTGACGGAGGAGCAGACCGCAGTGATGGTGGCTCTGTCGGCGAACCCGAGGATGATCGTGACCGGCGGAGCAGGCACCGGGAAGACGTGGCTGGCGCTGGAGGAGGTCCTGCGCGTCGGCGACGCCGGCGGTAGCGCGCTGCTGGTGTGCCATACGAAGGCCCTGGCGGGGTGGCTGCGTGAGCGCCTGGTCGACCGTCAGAACATCGAGGTCACCCACCTCAACGGGCTGACGACGCGGCTCATCAGGGAGAACGGACTTTGGGAGCGACTGTCCGATGCCGATGACGCCCACTTGTTCCGAATAGAGCATCCCGAGCTCGCGCTGGAGGCACTGTGCGCGATGGACGACGCGCCGACATACGACGTCATCGTGGTCGACGAAGCGCAGGACATCCTCACGGTGCCGGTCGTCGACCTGCTCGACGGGCTTGTCGTCGGCGGACTGAAGGACGGGAGGTGGAGGCTGTTCCTCGACCTCAAGCAGGACGTTCTCAACGGTGCCGACGTCGCAGCGCTCGCGAGGCTCGATACGTTCCGGCCGACGCGCTTCCCGCTGACCATCAACTGCAGGAACACGGCAGAGATCGCGATCCAGACGGCGATAATGGCGGGGCGTGGGCTGGAGGAGTCTCTTCCGGTAGACGGGCCTGATGTCGAGTACTTCGAGTTCGAGGACGAGGGTGAACACCGACGGAAGGCCGCCTCGATATTGCGGTCCTGGCTGGATGGCGGGGTTCGTCCCTCCGACATCGTGGTGCTCGGGCGCCGAGGCATCGGGTTCTCCGTGTTCCCGGACGGATCCGTCCCCGAGGTGCCATCGAAGGTGGTCGAGTCGGTGAAGTACCGGGCGGGCAGCCGCGACGTCCGCTACTCAACCGTTGCGGCGTTCAAGGGGCTCGAGGCGGATGCGGTCCTGCTGTTGGATGTCGGGCCTCTGCCAGCGGGCCAGACTGCGGTCGACGTCTACGTCGGCATGTCGAGAGCCAAGACGTTGCTGGCAGTCGGTGTCGCTCGGCGTTACTCCGAGCAGCGCAAGGAGCTCTACGCCTCGTTCGGCGCGCGTCTGGCGAGTGTCACGCGGCGTTGAGCCGGTAGCGACCCTCGCCGACGTGTTCGATGTCGTGACCCTCTTCCCGGAGTTCACGGATGCGTCGAGCCCAGGCTCGGATCCCGGCGACCTCGGTCAGCTCGTCTGCCGAGACGATCTCGCCCTCGTGCGCCTGGAGGTAGTGGAGGATTCTCGAGCGTGCGGAGCCTTCTCGTTCGTGTCTTGTGGCCCCGAAGAGTCTGCCGCGTGTGTTGAGCACCAGTATGATCGCGGCCGACAGCGACTGCTGTGTCGGAGGCTGGCCGTTACGGCCGTTCTCGGCTAATTGCAGCAGGAGTGTGCCCGCGCGTTCCAGTTGGTCGGAGAGTGCGCGAAGTTCGTCGCCGGTAGCAAGTTTCCGGCCGCTGTTGCTCGTAGTCTCGGACACGCTTGTTGACGCTAGTAGACATCTTCGCTGGCTGTGGAGGGATGAGTCTTGGCTTCCACGACGCCGAGCTTCCGGGTACCCACGGTCGGATCTTCGAATCTGTGATGGCGGTCGAGTCCGACCCCCACGCGGCCGCAACCTACCGGACGAACTTCGACGCTCACGTGGAGTGTCGAGACATACAGGACGTGCCGTCGACAGCATTCCCTCGGGCCGATGCGCTCATCGGTGGACCGCCGTGTCAAGGGTTCTCGACGTTGAATCGTGACCGCCAGGGGGATCTGCGTCGGCTGCTGTGGATGGAGTACGAGCGCGCACTCGCCGCGACCGGAGCCTCGTTCTTCGTGATGGAGAACGTCCCGCAGCTACTCAATTCTCCCGAGTTCAATGTGTTCTCGTCACGCGTGATCGAGCGTGGCTGGAACATCAAGGCCGGGATCCTGAACGCCGCCGACTATGGCGTGCCCCAGACACGGAGGCGGGCGATCGTTATCGGTTCACTTCTTGGCGAGCCGACGATGCCCGTCGCCACACACGCAGCGCCGCAGGTTGGGCCGCTGCACCTCCTCTCAGATGTGGGGGCCGATTGGCTCACTGTCCGCGACGCTATCGGGGACCTGCCTGGCGTGCCGGATGGCCGGCGTTGGCACCGCGGTCGCAATCCGACGTCGGTCTCGCAGATCCGCTATCGACATGTTCCCGTGGGCGGGAGCAGATTCGACATGCAGCGATCACTCGACGCCGAGGGTCTCGGACACCTCGTCCCTCGGTGCTGGCGCATGAAGACATCTGGCACCACGGACGTTTTCGGGCGAATGTGGTGGGACCGGCCGGCGCCGACACTGCGGACGGAGTTCTATAAGCCCGAGAAGGGGCGCTACCTGCATCCAGACGCGCACCGGCCGATCACTGTCCGCGAGGGGGCCCGTCTGATGGGCTTCCCTGATGACTTTTGCTTCCCGGAGGAACAGGCGTTGACCCACGTCGGCCGGCAGATCGGGAACGCCGTCCCGCCGCCGTTGGCGCGCGCAGTTGCGGAGGCTCTCGCGGAACACGCGATGGCCGTGGGTGCGCTTCCCGCACTGGCCGCGTGACCGAGTCGGGGGCGCCGCGTGTACTCACGTGCCAGCTGGCTTGATCTAGGCGGGGAGGAGTTGCCAGCGGAGGTCGCTAGTGATTCGCGTGCCTCTGGGACTTCTTCGTCGCGGCGACCCGCGAGCTAGCGGTCGCGACGGGCGCCGGCCATCTCATGGGCATCGATCCGGAGGGTGCTGCGCACTTCGCAGGCTGGCTGCTGCTGAGATCGACGCGGCGGATGCTGAAGTCCGGCCTGCAGAAGCCATCGGGCGCGGATCCTCGCGCCGCGTCGGGTGGATGAGCGTCCGGACCCTCGCTGGCTCGAGGTGCGCTTCGGGCGGTTCGAGCAGGTGGCTTGAGGGCCTACGAGGCCCAGCGGTGCTGGGGCTCCTGTACGTCAAGGTGTATCTCAAGTCCAAGGGATCGAGCGACGTTCAGCGCGCGCTCGAGCTCGATCGTCGGCTTGCCGTTCTCGAGTTCGCTCAGGAAGCGCAGGCCGACGCCGGCGCCGAGCGCGACCTCTTCTTGGCGTAGGCCGTAGCGCTTGCGTTCTTCGCGCACGCGCTTCCCAAAGTCGTGGGCATTCGTGATCTCAGCCATATTCCCGTACGGGAAGATAGCGCCCCGGGTAGGCGTGTTCCGCACTGAATTGTCCCGAGCGGGAATATCGACGAGCGAATCACAACCGCCCCGCCAACCCACTCGCCCGCCCCGTCGACCGCCCAACTGCCTCCCGCACCGCCGCCTCATCCCCAACGATCACAACCCGCTCCCGCGCCCGCGTCACCGCCGTATAGAGCAGTTCCCGCGTCAGCATCGCCGAGTCCGCATCGGGCAGCACCACCGCCACCGTCCCGAACTGCGACCCCTGCGACTTGTGGATCGTCATCGCATAGACCGTGTCCACCGCCCCCAGCCGCGTCGGGCTGAACGTCACCGGCTCGCCA
>SXGQ01045944.1_pt1 | contig 30712 bp, 27 predicted proteins | sample 3178371 | NCBI WGS metagenome assembly SXGQ01 (sample SAMN11356859, study PRJNA531348) | freshwater metagenome | isolation source: freshwater sample F1-20 | place: China: Fuxian Lake, Yuxi | collected 2017-12-25
CAGCCCAGGCCAGCGGGCCGAGATTGGCCTTAAGTTCGTCGGTATTGCTGGGAGCGCGCTGCTGTGACATCTGTGGCAATGATGCCACGGATGTGCGAACGGACAGGGGCGGAAGCGTGACAATGTGGTGTCAGCCTGCAGCGAACCCGAAGAATTCGCGGGCATTGCGCGTGGCGACCTCGGCGACCTCATCCGCCGGCAGACCCAGCAACTCCGCGGCCTGGGCGCAGATCTCCGGGAGATAGGCGGGCGTATTTTCCTTACCACGGACGGATTGCGGGGCGAGGTAGGGGGCATCGGTCTCCAGCATCAGCCGGGCGAGGCCCTGCGCCTTGAGCGCCTGGCGGATCTCCTCGGACTTGGCGTAGGTGATGATACCAGTGAAGGAAGCGCGACCGCCCCGCTGATTGACCTGGCGGACCTGGTCAGGCCCTTCGACGAAACAGTGGAAGACGACCTTGCGCCAATCGACGCCGCTGGCGTCGATCAGCCCCACGCAATCATCGAAGGCATGCCGCGAGTGGATGACCACGGGACAACCGAACTGATAGGCCAGCGAAAGCTGACGACGAAAGGCCTCCTGCTGCCAGCTTTTGATACGTTCGGCTTCGGCGGCCTCCGTCGGCAGGCGGAAATAATCTAAGCCGATCTCCCCGAGCGCCGCGGGGTGCGTGTGGTCGGCGAAATACGGCGAGATCGCCGCGACGGTCTCCTCCCAGCCTTCCTCGACGTGACAAGGATGGAGACCGACCGTGTGCCGAAAGAAGTCGGGCTGCTTGGAAGCGAGATCACGGTAGTCGGACCAATCCTTCAGGTCCGTGCCGATGGCGACGACGCCTTCAACGCCCACGGCCCTGCACTCGGCCACCCAAGCGGCCAGACGGCCGGCCTTGAGGGCGTATTCGGGATGACAATGGGAGTCCAACAGGCGCACGCGATGATTAGGCTATGACGCAATGAAAGCGCAAGACCACAGCCCTGCCTTGAAAAAGCCGCCCTGCCCTGCACGTTGGCCGCATGCACCACTGGCTGATGAAGTCCGAACCTGACGAGTTCTCCTTCCAGGAACTTGAACGTAAGGGCAAGGAACCGTGGACCGGCGTGCGTAATTATCAGGCGCGCAACTTCATGCGGGCGGCCAAGGTCGGCGATCTGGTGTTATTCTATCACTCCAACTGCGACGACCCCGGCATCGTCGGCGTGGCCAAGGTCTCCAAGGAAGCTTTTGACGACCCCACGCAGTTCGAACCCAAGTCGGACTACTACGACGCCAAGTCGACCAAGGACAACCCGCGCTGGAGCTGCATCGAGGTCTCGTTCCACCAAGGCTTCAAGCGGCTCGTCAGCCTGCCTGACCTCCGCGACTCTGCGGCGCTCAAGGAAATGCTGGTTCTGCGCCCAGGTAACCGTCTCTCCGTCACGCCCGTGACCGCCGCTGAATTCAAGGCGATCGCCGGACTAGGCGGCATCAGGAAGTAGCCTCTTCGAGCGGCAGCCACATCGCCAGGATGGCGGCGGGCAGGAACAGGATCGAAGCGTAGAGCAGTACCGAGCTGAAATCCGACGGCTTGGCGAAGATGCCGAAGAACACCGTGCCCGCGGCGGCGAAGACGCGGCCGATATTATAGCTGAAGCCCGCGCCGGTCGTGCGAAGCAGGGTCGGGAAGAGCGGCGGGAGCGCCATCGTGAAGAGACCGAAGACGCCCTGGCAGAAGCCCACGCCGGCATAGAGCGCATAGGTGGCTCCGAGGCTCCAAGGAGTGGCGAAGGTCAACCCCATCAGAACGAAATAGACGCTGAAGAACGCCGCCAAGGCGCGACGATAACCGAAACGGTGCGCGGCCCAGCCGGAGGCGAAGTTCCCGATTACCGAAGCCGAGATGACGCAGAAGAGCGCGGTGGCGACGACCTCGGCCTTGTCGAGCGAACGGGCGATGACTTCCGGATGGGAACGAATGAAGGCCTGCTGCCAGAACATGAAGCACCAGTGGCCGGTCAGCGAAATCGCGCAGAGCGTCGAGGCGATGAGGGTAGTGCGACGGATATCGCTTCCGAAAAGCCCCATCATCGAGGGAGCCTCGCGTTTGCCTTTCTCGGCCGACCACTCAGCGGTCTCCGGGACCTCCTTACGGATCCAAAGCGTCACGAACGCCGGCAAGACACCGATCAGGAAGACCCAGCGGGGCTCATAACCTTCGACCTTCTGCAGGAAATAGACCGCAAGGATGGCGGCGATGATGCCGAAATTCACGGCACACTGCAGCACGGCGGCGATCCAAGGGCGCCACTTCTTGGGCCATGTCTCGGAAAGCAGCGAGGCACCGATCGCCCATTCACCACCGATCCCCAGCGCCGCCAGGAAACGGAAGATCATCAACTGCCACCAGTTCTCCGCGAAGAACGATAGGCCGGTGAAGAGCGCGTAGGTCAGGATCGTCAGGACGAGCGTACGGCTGCGGCCGAGGCGATCGCCGATGATGCCGAAGAAAGCGCCACCCAAGGCCCAACCGAGCAGGAAGGCCGCCTGGATGTAGGACCCATAACGGCCGACATCGGGGTCGGCGTCCTTGACCATCAGCAGCTCGGCCACGAACACCGTAGCGACGAGCGTGTAGAGATGCAGATCGAGTCCGTCGAAGAACCAACCGAGCCACGCCGCGAGGCCAGACTTCTTCTGGTGCGAAGAAAGTTCGCTGAGCTTCGTGGCCTCGGCGGGGGTATCGCGCATGGGGAGACAGTTGAAACGGTCTAGAAATTAGCAAGGCGGGCTTTGCGGCCCGCCCTGCTTGAGGACTTACTTCTTCTTGGCTTCGGCCTTCTTGGCCGGCGCCTTGGCCTTCGGGGCCGGCGTCGGGGTATAGGGCTGATTCGTCATGGCTCCCGGGGCGACCTTAAGGAGGTTCGGGGACATGTCAGGAGCCTTGGCATCGCCATTGGCCCACTTGAGACCACCGACCAGGATCTGCTGGAAGGTCGGGTTGGTCCAGACGTCTTCGCGGTGCCCCATGGCGGTGTAGAAGACGCGCCCCTTGCCTTCGAACTTAGCCCAGCAATTCGGGAAAGGCGGGCGCTTGTAGTCGTCGCCTTCAAGGGCGGGATCATTGAAGACGGTCAGGACGTGGATCTCGGGACGGAAATCCTTCAGCGTGTACCATTCTTCGACGAAGGAGAACGAGTCGCCGACCTTCTCGAAGCCCGGGAAGGTCTTATCGACGACCTTGTTCACGCCGGCCTGCTGCTTGCCGTGGCGAATGAACTCGGCGCCCAAGAAACAGACATAGGGGTCGGCCTTGTCGCCATGGTTGGTAAAACGCGCGGGGCCCTTCACGGCCTCGTTGTCGGTATGGAAGGTATCGGAGGCGGAGTGCGTGCCCACGAAGCCCTTGCCGGACTTCACATAGTCGAAGAGGGCCTGCTTACCGGCCATGGACATCGGGGGATTCTTGTCGCCACCTTCGGAGCAGAGGTCGCCGGTGGTGTAGAACATCACGGTGTCGAACTGGGCGAGATACTCAGGCGAGAACTTCGAGCCGTCCTTGGAGAAGACGAACTCGATGTTATTGGCGGCACCCATCTCGAGGAGCTGCTTCTCGGCGAAGCTGGGCTGGCCCTTCTTATAGGAGATCACCTCGTGCTCGTAACCCGAGGACTTGGTGAAGAAGAGGACCTTGCGCTTAGGGGCGTCGGCGGCGAACGCGCTGAGCGACAGCAGGCAGAGGAGGAGCGAGCGGAGCATCATGGGGGTAGGTGTCCCGTGACCAAACCCGCCCTGCCCTCCGCAGGCAAGCCGATTGGGGCTCAGCGTCCCGCAGAACGACGGACCGGAGGCAATTCGCGGCTGATTTCAGCGAGGCGATACCCGAAACCAGGACCATGCAGACTGGAACCATCGACCTGGCCCTCGCGACGCGAATAGAGCAACGGGTGCACCTTGGCCTCGGCCGCGGAAGCGGCGGGATAGAACTGCATCCCATTGGTCTCCACGCCCGCGATGGTCGGGGCATGGGCGGCGAGCAGGACGTGCGTCATCTGCGCCATCATGGGATTGGTAAGATCCTGTACCATGAGCTGCATGCCATGGGCGCGGGCCCAGCAGAGACTGAGGAGCGCGCCGGTCTGCGTCTTGCAGGTCTTGAGGGCCACGCCGGTCCAGCCGAGTTCACGACCGAGGCGGACGATGCGCCAGTCATGCGCGCTCTCATCAAGGAAGAGCGGCATGCGCAGGCTCACGGAGCGCACATCGATGGGATGTTCTTCGAGTTCATACGGGAACGGTTGCTCGACGTAGCTGAGGCGCCGCCAAAGTTCCGGAAGTTCGGATTTCACGCGGTCGAGGACGGCGTTGACATAGGCCGGATCCATCACGGTGCAATTGAAGTCAGCGGTGAAGAGCTCGACGCCGAGCGACAGGCCGATTTCGGCGACGCGCTTCAGGCGTTCGAAATCCCAGGGGGCGTCGTTGCCGCGCAGCTTGACCTTCAGCGCCTTCAGGCCATCGGCCTTGATCCATTCGTCCAGCGAGGACGGATAACCGTCGGCGACCTTATTCGCGCCAGCTTCGGCGAGCGTGAGATGATCGAGGCCGCCGACGAGATGCCAAGCGAGGAGCTTGGTCGTCACCGGTGAGCGGAAATAGTCGATCGGGTAACGGCCGGCGAAGGACACGTCCTCGGCATCGGCAGCGGGCATGACGTACGCCGACAGGTCACGGTTCATCCACGGCGGGCAATAGGTGGAATAAGTCGGTACCCCATGGGCGACGCCATAGGCGTCATGCAGGGCGAGGTCGAAAGGCGAACAGCAGACCAGTGCGGCGAGCGTGGGGATGGCGACGCCCTCCGGCAGGCTGGCGTTAAACTGCTTCAGGATATCCGGCAGCGCTTCCTCCAGGAAATCGTGACCGATCTCCATCGGATGGCCGCGGGTGCCGAAAGCCGCGTAGGCCTCGGTCAGCGTATCGCAGAAATCATGCAGCGCTTTCGAACGGACATCGTAGGGCACCGGCGAAGGCCAGACCCACTGCACGCTGAGCGGCGTCTCGCCCCACCCTGCGGCACGGGAGCCATCGGCTTTCTCGACCGTGACGCAGACGCGGGCGCAGACCACGCTCGTGACCGTCTCATGGCCGAACTTAAGTGGAAGCCGCAGGGTGACCGGCAAGGCATGCCAGCGCACCGCGCTGATCCGGATATCGCGTGGATTCATCAGCGCTCAGTCCTGGAGCGCCTGTCCGGAAGTTTCCTTGCCGAGGAACGCGACGAGTAAGCCTACTCCGTAGACCAACGTGATCGCGGCCGCGGCCTGCTGGTAGCCACCGAGGCTCTCCACCAGCTTTCCGCTCAACAAGACGAACGGCACCGCGACGAGTCGTCCGGTGTTATAGCAGATGCCCTGCCCCGTCGCGCGGACGCGGGTCGGGAAGAGTTCCGGCAGATACAGCGGAAAGAAGCCGAAGAAGGCCGTAGCCGCCATGCCGAGCAAGAAGACCTTTGCGGCCATCACATAGGGGAAAATCCCGAAGAGCATGTCGCCGGACCAATCCGCCGGGGTACGGTAGATCCAGAGCGTGGCGGCCAAGGCGAACAGGCAAAGCAGCTGATAGCCGCGCCGGCGCGGCTGACCCGCCAGGAGCAGCGGCGCGATGAACGTGCTCGTGCAGGCGCCGACGGACACGATGACCATCGCGAGGGCCTTGGCCCGCGGATTATCCGGACCGGCCAGTTCGCTGACCCACAACGGAATCCACTGCACCGCACCCCAGGTGCCGACGAAGACGACGGAGACCATGAGGATGCCCGCGATGGTCCCACCGCGAAGCTCGCCGCCGAAGACCTCACCGATCTTGGAGCGAACGGGCGCCACCGAAGCGGCCTCCTTGGCCGCCGAGCGTTCCCATTTCTCGGACTCGGGGACGAATAGACGAATCAGCAACGTCAAGATGGCTGGCGAAGCGCCGATCAGGAAGTGGATCCGCCACGACTCGCCGTCCGCAGGATAAGCCAGCGCCATGCACCCCACGAGGACCATGCCGAGATTGGCCGCCATACCGATGGCACCCGCCATCTTGGAGCGATGCCGTTCCGGCCAAGCTTCCATCACGAGCGCCACGCCGAGGGCCCATTCGCCGCCCATTCCAAGAGCCGCCATGAAACGCGCGGCAGCGAGGTGCGTCGGGTCGGTCGCGAAATAGCAAACCCCGCTGAAGACGGAATAGAAGAGGATACTCCAAGCCATCGCCTTCACGCGGCCGATGCGGTCACCCAGCCAGCCGAAGGCCGCGCCCCCGAGGGCGGCGCCGACGAGGAAAGCAGCCGTGATGATGCCCATCCAGCCGCCGACCCAGCCATTGATCGCCTTGGTGCCGAGCGTCGCGATATCGGCCGGCACCATGCTCTTGAGGGCCGGTCCGGCGAGCGTCGGGAAGAGCGCCTGCTCGTAACCATCCATCATCCAGCCGAGGAAGCCGGCGAGCAGCGTCATCTGCATGCCCTTGGTGATCGCATCGCGGGTGTCTTTGGCGTCGTGCATGGGGTTAGCCCCATCAGAAGGACTTACCCCAAGCCTTCAAGGGGCGAATTCTGTCAGAACGCTTGAAGTGCGACTATTGTTTTCAAGCGGTCAATTACCTGCTAAGCCTTCCTCCCCATGAAGCCGTTGATCGACCGCCCCGAGGACCTGCTGCCGACGACCCCTTGGGCCGCGACGAAATGGGCCTGGACGGCCGAGGAAGCCCTCGTCGACCACCGCACCAAGGCCCGCCTGTGCTCGGCGGTGCTCCTGCCCTTCCAAGACGGACAGCCGGACTGGAAGAGCTTCGTGTCCGAGATCCGCTGGCAAAAGGCCGCCGCCGATCATTACGGCGTCGAACTCGTGCCAGTGCTCAACGCCGACACAGGTTACATCTTCGACCTGGACGACAAGATGTACGCCGAGGTGCTCCGTCAGTTCCGGCTGACCTTCCCGGACATGCGTTTCATCGCCGGCATCACCGCCCGCGGCGCGCAGGACGACACGTCGTTCAAGGCAGAGCGCTACCGCGCCCTTCTGGATATCGTCCAGGCGCACGACAACTGCGAGGTGATGATCATGACGTCGAAGTGGCTGAACTCGCTCGACCCCGAGCGTCGCCGCGACGGCTACTACCAGATCGCCGAGTGGCTCGTGCGCCCTGGCATCGTGCACGCGCTCGAACCTTCCTTCGTCTCCTGGGCCACGCCGTATGAGCCCTGGCTGCTTCATCAGCTCGCCATCCACCCGAAGTTCGTGGGCGGCAAGGTGAGCACGCTCGACGAACCGCATTTCCTCTACTGGGCGGCGATGTGCAAGGACCTGAAGCTCGATTTCGCCCCGCACAGCGGCGATGACTACGGTATCGCCACCGCGATCAAGACTGGGCTGCCGCTCCTCATCGGCGCCGCCAGCAGCGCGGCCCCGCAGATCTGCGCCGCGAAGGACTTGTGGCTCGACGACGGTACCCCGGGTAAGAAATTCCCCACGGGCACGGGGCGTTTCGATACACGTGTCTACAAGCTATTCGAAGCCTTCCAATCGCTGGAAGACCAGGTCTTCCGCCTCGATGCCAAGGGAAGCGCTGCCGCCTACAAGCACAGCACCGCGCACCTGCTCCATCAGCTCGGCGTGATTGCTTCACCCGAACCCCACCCGGCCTGCAAGGACGTCCGCGGAGCCGACGAGGCCGCCCGCATGACCGAAGCGATGCTCCGCACGCGTCGCATCTCGGAACGCCTCAACATCCCACGCTGAAACTTATCATGACCACCCCTTTTAAACTCACCCGGGTCGCCTCGCTCAAGACCGTCGCCGATTTCCGCGCCCATTGCGCCAGCGTCGGCGCCGATCTCGCCCTCGAAGACACCATCGAAGCGGGCGCCGGCAACCCCCTCTCGCAGCCAATCGGCCGCACGAAGGTCAACGGCAAGACCATCGGTAACCGTATCGCCATCCATCCGATGGAAGGCTGGGACGGTACCACGACCGGCGGTGTCTCCGAGGAGATGAAGCGACGCTGGCAGCGCTTCGGCGCGAGCGGCGCGAAGCTGATCTGCGGTGCCGAGGCCATGGCCGTGCGTGCCGATGGCCGCGCGAACATGAACCAGCTGATCATCAATGAGGAGAACCAGGCTGCCATCACCGAACTCGTCGGCATCCTCAAGGCCGAGCACCTCGCTCGCTGGGGTTCGGTCGACGACCTGGTCATCGGCTTCCAGCTCACCCACTCCGGCCGCTTCTGCCGTCCGCATGACAAGAAGCGCTGGGAATCCCGCGTGGCCTACCGCCACCCGATCCTCGACAAGAAGTTCAACGTGACCTCGGACGATCAGGTCCTGACCGACGCCGACGTCGAGGAGCTGATCCGCTGCTACGTGAAGGCCGCCCGCATGGCCCGTGACTGCGGCGCCGACTTCGTCGACATCAAGCACTGCCACGGCTACCTCCTGCACGAATTCCTGAGCGCCCACTCCCGTCCAGGCAAGTTCGGCGGCTCGTTCGAGAACCGTACCCGCATTTTGCGTGATATCATCGCCGGCATCCGCGCCGACGGCAACGCCATCGACATCGGCGTGCGCCTGAGCCTGTTCGACATGGTGCCCTTCCGACCAGACCCTGCGCTCAGCGTGCCGGGTAAACTCGGCCCCGGCATCCCCGAAGAACATGCCCACCTCCTACCCTACCCTTACGCCTTTGGCGTGAACGCGCAAAAACCCACCGAAATCGACCTCACCGAGACCTTCGCCTTCGTGCAGCTCCTCGGCGAATTTGGCGTCAAGATCCTCAACACCACCGCCGGCTCGCCCTACTATAACCCCCACCTCCAGCGTCCCGCGGCCTATCCGCCCAGCGACGGCTACCAGCCTGCGCATGACCCGCTCATCGACGTCGCCCGTCAGGTGCGCGTCGTTCGCGAGGTCCGCGCGCAAGCCCCTGACGGCATGATTGTCGTGAGTTCCGGTCTCAGCTACGTGCAAGAATACCTCCCGCACATCGCGCAGCATATTCTGCGCACCGGAGGGAGCGATGCCATCGGCGTCGGTCGCGCGGTACTCAGCTATCCGGCCATGCTCGCCGATGCCGCGAAGAACGGCGTAATGGAAACCAAGTTCATCTGCCGCACCTTTAGCGACTGCACGACCGCGCCGCGCAACGGACTCATCTCCGGGTGCTACCCGCTCGATAAGTATTACACCGCTAAACCCGAGTTCCAGCAGCTCAAGGACATCAAGAAGAGTGTCGGTGCCTGAAGGCGCCTAAGGCTTCTCGAAGATCATCAGATGCTGCCACGGCAGGTCTGGCTTGTTCGTCACGAACCGGAAGCCCGCGGCTTCGAATTCCTTGCGCGCCTGGGCTTCGGTCATCTTGTGATGGGGCTTGATCGGGACGTTGTCGTCCTCGGCGCGATACTCGAGCAGGTAGATGCGGCCCTTTGGCTTCAGGGCTAAACGGAGCGAGGCCAGCATCTCTACCGGATGGTCGAATTCATGATAAGCATCGACCATCAGCGCGGCATCAATCGAGGCTGGGGGAAGATTTACGTCGTCGATCGCGCCTAGGTGGGGCTGAACGTTCGTCACGCCCAGCTTGACGGATTCGGCCTTCAGGAAATCGAGCATCTCCGGCTGGATATCCACGGCGACGACCTTGCCCTGCGGCAGTTTGCGGGCGATGCGGAAGGAGTAGTAACCCGAGCCCGCGCCGATATCGGCAAGGACGGCGTCGGGCGCCAACTCCAGCAATGCGATAGCCTTCGACGGGGCTTCCTCTTTCTCGCGATCCGTGCGCTCGAGCCAACCGATGCCGGGATGACCCATCACCTGTGAAATCTCACGACCCATCCAGACCTTACCGATACCATCCGGCGACGCGGAGCGGGTTTCGTATTTCGCGGGAACCGCGACGGGCGCGGCAGAGACCGGACGAGACCAGAAGAAAAGTCCGACCGCTCCGCCGAGGAGCAAGACGGACGACAGCACAGGGTAACGCTTCAGCATGGAGGCAGACTGCGACGGGTCCAGAGGGGCGCAAGAGCGACCGCGCGGCGCGTTACTTCTTCACCGGCTCGTTGCAATGATCGCAGACCTTGCCGACCTTGGCGGCCTTGACGCAGCAAGGGTGGTTGCATTTGTCGCCCCGCTTCGTCGCCTTGTCGCAACAGCTACCTTCCTGGTATTTCGGTGCGACCTTAGCGGGCGCCGCGGCCGGCTTGTCGGCGGCGAAAAGAAGGACGGTAGAAGCAAGCAAGAGAGCCAAATGTCGCATACCATTCACTTCTGCAAAACTACGGGGGACGACAAGCGGAAACAAAAGAGCCGACCTCACTTCCGGACGCAGCCCGCTCGCGTAGGCGCATGACCCAAACCGCCCTGAACGACACAAAACGGCTGTTTTATATCATTTATCTAAGGTACTGATGACGGCATCCCGCCGGGGCGGTCTTAAGTGGTGCTTGCCTGAGGCCTTAGGTGAGTAATAATACCTACACCACCGAATAGGTGGTACGGCATGAAACACAGCAAGCGCAGCCCAGGTTTCAGCCTCATCCTGTCCCTGACGGTGATGGCGGGAATCGTCATGCTGCTGGTCACAGTCTCCGCCTTTGTCATGGTCGAGTCTCGGGCCGTCATGAACCAGCAGTTGGCGACGCGCGCCAAGCTGAACTCAATCGTCGCGATGCGCCTCGCCCTCGCGCACCTCCAGCAGGAGGCGGGGCCGGACCGACGTTCCACCGCGCGGGCGGACATTACCCAGCCCACCGCCACCGCCAGCACGGTGCGCAATCCGATGTGGACCGGCATCTGGCGCACCGACCTTCCTGACTTGCCGCCGGCGTGGCTCGTCTCCGGCCGCGGCGACCAACCCGCTGGCACCCAGTCGACCTCGCTCTACCAGACCAGCCTCACCCCGGATTATCACGTCGGCTATTGGGCACCGTGGCAGTCCGGCTACGCACCGCCCGCGGATCAGCTCATCCCGCTCGTCGGCTTGGGAAGCGCGCTGGGGCAGAACGGCTCCACACCGAGCGGTCTCGTCTCGCTCCCGAAGATCGTACTCCCCGACGGCGATGTCGACGGCGCCTACGCCTATTGGGTCGGTGACGAAGGCGTGAAGGCGCGCCCCAACCTCATCGACACCCGCGCCAAGACGGACCCGAACAGCGCCGATCAGCTCATCTCTGCCCGCAGCCCCGTTACCCACGGGCTACTGAAGAACCTCCCGAACCAGATTCAGCTAACGGCACTGACCCGAATGAAGGATGCGCCACTCCTTGCTGGTTGGGATCCGATCATCACCGGCGATGAGCCGATCGATACTCGCAAGTATTTCCACGACATCAGCCTCGTCTCGGCCGGAGTACTGTCTGACCCCGTGCTGGGTGGGCTCAAGCGGGACCTCTCCGTCGCCTTCGAGCTGAGCGACGCACGTTTCGCGATCACCGAGTTTGGCCAAGGCGCGGCCGGCGCCGCCGGGACGAACACGGAAAAAGGGGCTGAGCCGGTCGTCATGCCGGTCCTGCAGCGAGGTTCGCAGACCACGGATGCCGCCCCCATCTTCAATCGGACGGTCGCCGGAGGCGACGTGCGCGGACCCACCTGGTGGGCACTGCGCGACTACCATCGGCTTTACAAGCAGGTCGGCTGGACCAGCGGGGGAACCGGGGAGCGCGGCACCTCCATCCCGACGCTCAAAGCCCGGACGCTTTGGCCCAACGCCATGGTCGCGCGCCCGGGCGGCCCGCCAGGCGACAACGGTCTCCCGAACAACAGTCGCTTCAACCGGACCTACGCCTATTCCGACCTTTACAACGGCGATCTCCCGACCCCCATCAATCCCAACGCCAGCGACTATCTCAACGGCGACCGTAGTCGCCTCGTCACCCGCCCGCTGAATGTCGCCGCGACGCCCTACGTGCAGCGCGTCACCCTCGCCTTCAGCGTCAACAAGATGCACTGGTTCGAGTGGAAGCGGATTCGCTGGGGAAAAAACTGGGTCTGGGTCGAAGAAGAGTGGGTGGATATCCGGGTGAACATCACTCCCATCGTCGTCGTCCATAATCCCTTTAATGTGCGTATGGCCTGGGAACCCAAGCCCGACGCGACGGGTTCGCCGAATGCGGAGGCCTTTGCCACGGCCATCTCGGTCTCCGATCTGAACGGATGGAAATTCCGCTTCAAACAGTACAAGCCTGGCTCGATGGATGATCCCCATGTCTTCGAGACAGATCTGACCAAATTCCTGAATCTGCAGGACGGCACCAGCGACGCCGAGGACACCCTTCGTCTGTACCTGAAAAAGGATGACTCGGTGTCGATGATCATCGAGCCCGGTGAATCACGGGTTTTCTCCTGCAAGCCCACGATCGGGGATTGGTCCAAGTCCGTGGTGCTCGACAACACCTACGACACCCGCGGGGGTTTCCGCGATACCTTGGCGGATTGGGGATTCGGTGAAGACGCCCTTGGACTGATGGACCTGGAATCGCCGATCGCCTTGTCAATCGTGCCCGGGGACCGGCTACGCATCCGACACGCGCTGGCATGCTGGCCGGGTGATCAGCTCGACCACAAGGTCTCGACGGGCGCTTCCGACAAACTAGACTTTTTCAACAAGAGCAGCGAGAGCACCGAAGTCGTCTTCACTGACATCAACCCAGCCTCCCATCCCCAGCCCGCGGAAAGGTTCTACCAAAATTGGCGCGCAGTCCCTGATAAATACGTCACGCCTCCGGGAACCAAATGGGCGTCGCCCGACCCATCGCCCCCACCGCCCCTGAATGAGCCCGACCTCGTGACCGCGGTCGAGATCGCGGTCAAGACCGCCGACAGTGTGGCTGCGCCCTACGCGACTTTCACGCACTCTAATCCTTTGGCTCCCACGCAACGAGCCAGCGCCACCGGACGCATCGGAACGGGCGGCATGATGGGCGTGCAAGGGATCTCACCCAGCTTCCAGCTCAACCTGCGGGGCGGGAGTTGGCTGAATGTCCTGGCGACCGACGGCGACGCCGGGAAAGTCGCCCTGGGGGGTAATTCCATGACGGCCGGAGGAAGTACCCGTGTCATCCTCTGTGAGGTCCCCCTGACGCAACCGACCTCACTGGCCCAATTCGGCCATGCGAATTTCGGCGTCCGCGACCAACAGCCCCTCCTGGGAATCGGCAGCAGTTTTGCCAGCCCGCTCGTCGATGCCCGAAAAGTCATCCAGAACAACGGTCCCAATTGGACCGATTTCGACCAGACCTACCTCCTCAACTCGGCCCTGTGGGACGGATTCTTCCTCTCGAGTCTCGCCCCCTGGATGAAGACCGGCACCACGGGAGAAATCACCGCGGCGGACCCGCTGCCGACCGATCCGGTGACCCGGGCGACCGCGACGACGCCGACGCCCGTCGATCCGAACGAGCAGAAGAGCCTGTCGCAGGTGATTACGGATTTTGTCCTCGCCGGCCAACCGCTCGACAATCCCCGCTTCAGCCTCGAATACACCGACCTCGACGCGGTTAAGATTCAGGGAGCCCTAGGCGACTATCGTCGCGCCGCAACCGTGCTCACCAACAAGGGGGCCTTCAACGTGAACTCCACCTCGGTCGACGCCTGGAAATCCTTCCTCGGTTCCGCTAAGGAGCTCGCCGTCGCCACGCTGACGGAGGAAGCGAATTCCGCCCGCTTCCGACGCATCGTGGGCAAGGCTTCCAGTGGAGGCGTCCAGGCTTCCAAGATGGACCTCAACCCGGGTGAATGGCGATTCGACGATCCCAAGCATTGGGACGGATTCGCCAGCCTCACCGACGTGCAACTCACCGAACTGGCCAAGGGCATCGTCGCCGAGAACAAAGCCCGCTTCGCGGTGCTCAGTCGGACCGAGCGGGACCTGGTCAGGACCCCGGGAACGCGCCTCTTCGGCGGGCTCACCCAAGCGGCCACCCCCTACCTCGGTCTTTCCGAATTCATCAACCGCTTCCTTTGCGACCAGACCTGGGCGAACCGGTGCGGCGCCCTCCAATCGGCGATCTTCCGCGCGGACCGCGACGCGAAGGCCGGACTCAGCCACCACGTCGCGGCCGTATCGGATGAGCGACAGCTGACCTTGACCAGTCTCACCACCGCCGCCGCCAGTCGGCTTCCGCACCCGGAGAACATCGAGGCCGCCGCCAAGGGTAGCAGTGAAAGCCGCGTGCACTCCGCCTTCGGCGCGCCCGGCAACCTGTTGCAGTCCGACCTCCTCCAGAGCCTTGGCTCCGCGCTGGCCAGCCGCTCCGACACCTTCAAGCTCCGTTGTTACGGCGAGGCCGCACAGATCGACGGTAAGACGGGTTCGGCCTGGTTGGAGGTGATTGTCCAGCGTGTGCCCGGTTTCATCGACCCGACCAACGCGGCCGAGACGGGCAACAGCGCGCCGCGACCGTTGATGATTCCTACGGCCCTCCCTTCCACCCTCGCCGATGCCACGGTCGACACCGCCCTGACCCCGGTGAACCATCTTCTAGGTCGGCGCTTCAAGGTCATCTCCATGCGCTGGCTCCGCCTCGATGAGATCTAACGCCTCCGCCCTCGGCGCGTGCGGACTGCTGTTGTTGGTCGCGACCGCGGCCGCGCAAACGGAGGATTTAGTCGAGGCCAGGCTTCGCCTCATTTCCACGACAACGCCGTTAGTCGGTCTTGGCTTCCTGAACGGTAAAAAAGCCGAGGGGCTCGTCATTCCGACCGATATGTTTTCCGCGGAGGTGACCTACCGGGGACCCGCCCGCCTGCAGCTGATCGCTCTCACGACCAGCGTCAGCCCAGGCGAGGCTCCCCCGAAGGATGATGACGAAAAGTCCGCCCCGAAGTCGCCCACTCGCGGCGTCAAAGGTCGCGATCAGGTCCTAGCCTTCAAGCCCATCGAAGGCAGGCCGCCCGTCGCCTGGATCGACCTGCCGACCAAACAAGGAATATTACACCTGATTCTCCTCGTAACCCCCGGCAAAGACAACGGCATCCTCGCCATATCTGACGCCCCTGGCTCATTTCCCCCAGGGAGTAATCGTTACCTTAACTTCTGCGCTTTCCCGTTGATCGTCAAGACCCCCGCCGGGCCGCAGGTGGTGCCACCAGGAGGCTCCAAGGTTTTTCGCCCAGGAGCCAAGGAAACCGAGTACTACGATCTCCAGGTGCTCTCGGGAGAAGGTGAATCCCAACGCCCGCTCTTTTCCGGGCGCGTCTTCCACCTCGAAAGCATACGCAAACTCTACCTATTGCTCCCCCTGGGAGCCTCCGGGCGTGTGGCGGTCCGCGACATCGTCGATCGCCCACCCGGGCCCAGGAAGACACCGGGCGTCAGCCTAAAAGCCCCCCCGGACGGAAAATAGTCGGCCACCGCGCCGAACCAGGGGACGGCAAGGCTTTCCCTCCTTGAAGGCGTTGCCACGCCCTTCATCCTACGTGGGTGGATGTGCCTAGGGGAACTCATGCTGCCAGGACGCCCCGGCTTCAGCCTCGTGCTGTCGCTCGTGGTGATGTCCGTCGTGCTGATGACCGTTATCACGGTGGCCTCGTTCGTGGCCATCGAGGACCGACGTCCGGCGGAAGCCGCCGCGACGAAGTGACTAGGAGGTGTAGCGCCAGTCGAGGATCTCGGCCTGCGGGATGCGCCGGCCCTGCCAGCGGTTCCACTGCAGTTTGACGGCCATCTCGATCGCCTTGCCGGGTTCCGGCATGCGATCGGCCATGCGCCAGGCGACGAAGTTGAGACGACGGCCGCCGCTCAGCGGGACCTGGTGCCGGAAATTACCCTCGCCGAAAGGCGAAGGCGGACGGTCGAAGACGAAGCCCTTGAAACCGAAGACGGGTTCGGCGTTCCCTTCGCCGTAAGGCTGCAGCAGGTCGAGGTCGTCGAGTAACTGATCGGTGACGTCCGCCGGTCTGATCCAGTGGGCGATATCGATATCGCGTCCGTCCGCATGGACGACACCGAGGAGCTTCTGAGCTTCGACGGCGGCGGAGAAGCGCGCCCGGAAGGCCTCAACGTCGCTGACATCAAGCGAAACGCCGACAGCCATCGGGTGGCCGCCGTAGGTCTTGAGCAGGTCGGCGCAGGCACCGAGAGCCTCGACGAGATTAGTACCGGGAACGCTACGGCCAGAGCCCTTGGCGCTCTCCCCTTCCTTGCCGAGCACGATGACCGGGCGATCGAGAGCTCGGCAGATCTTACCCGCGGCGATACCGACGACTCCGGGATGCCAGTCGCCGTGGAGGACGTAGCCGGCGAGGTCGCCCATCGCCTTGGCCTGGGCCATGGCTTCTTCGGTGACCTTCTTATCGATTTCCTGACGTTCGCGATTGATGGCGTCGAGCTGCGCGGCGTCACGCAGGCAATCATCCACATTATCAGAAAGTAGCAGACGCAGTGGCAACGAGGCGTCCGCGAGACGGCCGCTGGCGTTGATCCGCGGGCCGATGCGGTAAGAGACGTCGACCGAGGTCAGCGTCCCGCCCGGCTCCATGCCGCTGACTGCGATGAGCGCACGGACGCCTTGGCGACGGGCTTCGCCGAGGGCCTTGAGGCCATGGGCGGCGAGGATACGATTCTCCGAACGCAGAGGCACCAGGTCGGCGATCGTGCCGAGGGCGGCGAGATCGAGGTAATCCTTTACGGCGATGTTCGTGCCGCGTTCGTCGCCGGCGAGGCGCAGGACCTTCAGCACGCCATGGACCAGCTTGAAGACCAGTCCGGCGGTGCAGAGCGTCTGCCACGGCGCGTCCTCGGCGTCGTTGACGCGCGGATTGACCAGCGTGCAGGTGACGCGAGATTCCTTGGCCACGTGGTGGTCGACCACGATGACGTCGACCCCTTCGGCGCGCAGTCGATCGACCTCCGGTTTAGAGTTCGTACCGCAATCGAGGGCGACGAAGAGCTGCGGCTTGGCTTCGGCCAGCACGCGCTCGAGCGCGGCCATCGAAAGGCCGTAGCCCTCCTCCAGGCGGCGGGGGACGAAGTATTCCGGATGGGCACCGAGACGGCGGAGGAAGTGGACGAGCATCGCGGTGCTCGAGACACCATCGACGTCGTAGTCGCCCAGGATGGCGATACGTTCACCCTTGGCGGCGGCGAGCACGAGACGTTCGGCGGCTTCGCGCAAGCCACCGACCGCGAAAGGGTCGGAGACGTGGGCGAGCTGGGGACGGAGATGACGCTCCGCCTCGGCCTCGTCCGTAAAGGAACGGGAGAGAACAGCGGCTAAGGGTTCGGAAACCCCCAGCGCAGCCGCGATGCGTCGGGCAAGCCCGGCGTCCGCGGCCCGGTGAGACCAGGCGGCCATGTGCGGGGTGACCCTTAGGCGTCCTTTTCGGAGCCAGCCTCCCAGGAGTAGGTGCGCGGGAGTTCCGCGGCATCGACGCCCTTACGTTCACCCTTATGCCACCAGTAGAAGATGGGGCTTGCGATGAAGATGGAGGAGAAGGTTCCGGTGAGCACGCCGTAGATGAAGATCTCGCCGTAGAGGCGGACGTCGCCAGCGCCGAAGGCCCAGAGGGCGATGGCGCAGAGGAGGACCGTCGAGGAGGTCAGGATCGTACGGGCAAGCGTGCGGTTGATGGCGAAGTGGATGATATCGCGGAGCGAACGTCCGGGATTCGACTGCAACTCCTCGCGGATACGGTCGAAGATGACGATCGTGTCGTTGATCGAGTAGCCGATGATGAGCAGGATCGCCGCGATGAGGGTCGCGTTGAACTGCCCGCCGAAGAAGACGAAGAGCGCGATCGTCATCAGCACGTCGTGGAGCGTAGCCACCATCGCCGCCAAGCCGAAACCGGTTTCGAAGCGAAGGGAGACGTAGATGCCGATGCCCAGAAGGGCCAGGACGACGGACCAGATGGCGTTGGAGCGGAGCTCCGAACTGACGGAACCGCCGATGGCCTCCTTGGAGAGCATGAGCTTGTCGGCCGAGGCCGCGCGATCCTTGAGGATCTCGGGCTGCTGGGCCTTGATGGCTCCGACGATGGCCGCGACGTTGGCGAACTCTCCCTTGGATTTGTCCTTGGTGAGTTCGGTCTCGATGCGGAGGATCGGTTCGCCGCCGCCCACCGGGGTCTGCACGGTGACGGTGGTATCGGCCAGGCCGATGGAGGTCGCGAGCGCGGCAATCTTTCCCGTGTCGACCTTGGCACCCGGGGCGATGGCCACGAGGGCGGATTCGCCTCCGCGGAAATCCTTACCGAAGGCTTCCTTGCCCTTGTAGGCGAGCTCGCCGAGGCCGAGGGCGATGATGACCCAAGAGGCGATGAAGCCGATGCGAGCGAAGTTAAGGAACGGGATATCGAGCGTCGGCTTGAGGACCGGCAGGCCGAACACGCGCGTCAAGACGCCACGGGAAATCGCCAGTTCCTGCAGACCACGGCAGGTCACGAGGGACGTGAACACCGTGGTGAAGATACCGATGGTGAGGGTGATGCCGAAGCCACGGATGGGTCCGGAGCCCATGAACACGAGGATGAGGGCGGTCAGCAACGTCGTCAGATTGGCGTCGATGATCGTCCAAGTCGCGCGGGCGTAACCCTCACGCAGGGCGACGGATCGGTCCTTGCCTAAGGCGGCCTCTTCACGGACACGCTCAAAGATGAGGATGTTGGCATCGACGGCCATACCGAGCGTGAGCACGAGCGCGGCCACGCCAGGCAGCGTGATGGTGGCACCGAAGTAGGCCAAGGCGCCAAGGATCATCACCAGGTTGAGGATCATGCCCAAGATGGCGATGAAGCCGCCCCAGACGTAGAACCCGACCATGAAGAAGACGACGAGCCCGACGGCGACGAGGGAGGCCACCACGGACTTGCCTTGGGCGTCCTTCGCGAGCGAAGGGCCGACGGAGGTCACGTCCTGCGTGATGAGCGGGAACTCGAGGGGATTGTTGAGCACGTTAGCGAGCTCGATGGCCTCTTCGCGGGAGAACGAACCGGTAATGGTCGCGCCGGTGCTACGGATGGCTTCGCGCACGGTCGGAGCAGACTGGAGCTTGCCGTCGAGGACGATGGCGAGCTGGCCGACGGAGCGAGAGTTGCCTTCGGCGATCTTGGCGGTGAGATCCCCGAACTTCTTGGAGCCCTCGTCGGTGAACTTCATGTCCACGTAGAAGGAGATGCCGTCGTCGGAGCGGCCGGAGGCGGACTTGATGATCTTACCGGTGGCGTCGGCGGACTTGCGGACGTAGTAACGGTTGATGGTGATCTCGCCGGTGCGGCTATCGACGTCGCGGAGCGTGAGCACCTCGTAGGTCGAGATCGCGGAAGCGGCGCCGAGCATCGGGTCCACGGGCATCGAACGAAGCGAACGCTCGCGGTCGGTCTCAGCGGGACGTTCGGTGCGGTGCACCTGACGGAACTCGAGCTTCGCGGGCTTCTTCAGCGCGTCGATGACATCGGGGTTATTAGCGGCGTCTTCACCCGGGAGTTGGACCTCGAGCGAGAGAGTGCCTACGGGGCGGATCACCGGCTCGGCGACGCCGAACTGATTGACGCGCTGTTCCATGACCTGGATGGCCTGATTGACCATGTCAGCGGGGGAAACGTTGGACTTATCGCCCACGCCCTTCTCGCCGGACTCGGCACCGGTCGGGTCGACCTTCAGCGTGAAGGACACCCCACCCTGCAGGTCGAGGCCGAGCTTGAGGCGGCCTTGGGAGGAAACCAGAAGCTGCTTCAGGACGATGCCGTTGCGCTTGGTCTGATCGGGCTCGCGAACGATCTGGTCTTCGGTGAAGAAGAACGGACGGAAGTCGACGGGGGCGGCACGACCGCGGCCTTCGCCGATGTCACGGAGCGCCTGGAAGTAGGAGACCGACTTCTTGTCGGCCGCGACGGCGGCGTCCTTGTTGTACTTCACACGCTCGAGGGCCTCGGCGTGGAGCTTATCGAATTCGGGCTTCTGCGCGATGACCTGCGTGGGCACGAATTGGTCGAGAGGGATTGGAGCGATCGGGTGGAACTCGAACCAGGCGACAGCCAGGGCGACGAGCGAAACCGCGATCTTCCAGAACCAGGTCCTGGATGTCATTGTGTCAGGGTCGGATGAGGGGTGAACGACCTCAGGCCTTGACGATGGCGTCAGCGTCCTTGCCCATGATGGCGGACTTATGGACCACCAGACGGCCGGAATCGAGCTCAAGGGTGATACGGTCTTCCTTGATGGAGACCACGCGGCCGTAGATGCCACCGGCAGCCAAGACCTTATCGCCCACGGCGAGGTCAGACTGGAGCTTTTCGAGCTCCTTCTGGCGCTTACGCTGGGGGGCGAAGAGCAGGAAGTACATGCCCACGAAAAGCAGGGCGTACATCGCCAGGATGGTCCAGCCACCGCCTTGCTGATCGGCACCGGCGGGAGCCGTGGTCTGAGCCTGCGCAAGCCCTTGATTGATAACAGTTTGGATGATATTCATTGTTCTTATTGTTTGGAAAGCGGGGAAAGGGAAAGTCTGGAGATGCGATTTAAGGGTAAAAAAGCAAGCCCCGGCGCATCCCGATTGGCTTTGATTACCCCCTAGGACCTGCCAGTGTGAATAACTCTCCATGAGCCAGCCCGCCCAGGAGCCTATCAAAGGCTCCGCCCCCGTCAAACCCCTCACCATGGCGGCCACCATCGCCGCACTGGGGGTGGTCTTCGGAGACATCGGGACCAGCCCGCTCTACGCGTTCAAGGAATGTCTGCGGGTCAAGGACGGCGATTCTAACATCTTGGGCACATCGCAAGTCATCCCGATCCTATCCCTGATCATCTGGTCGCTGATCTTCGTGGTGATGGTCAAATATGTACTCCTGGTCATGGAAGCCAACGAGGACGGCGAAGGCGGCATCATGACCCTGGTCTCCCTCGCATCCGCCAAGGACAAGGAGAAGACCAAGCGGAAGCACCGGAGCTTTCTCGTCCTCCTCGGCGTCTTCGGGGCCGCCCTGCTCTACGGGGACGGCGTCATCACCCCGGCCATCTCGGTCGTCTCCGCGCTGGAAGGCGTCAAGGAAGCCAACGAACGCCTGCACGGCCCCCTCTCCGCCGGCTTCCTTAAGTACTTCATCCCCACCGCCGCCGTCCTGATTCTCGTCGGTATCTTCTGGCTCCAGAAGATCGGCACCGGCCGCGTCGGCATGTATTTCGGCCCGATCACCATGGTCTGGTTCATCGTGATCGGTGGGCTCGGCATCCTCTCGCTGGTGCTCAACCATGAGGTCTTGGGGCAAATCATGTGGGCCTTCAACCCGCTCGAAGGGCTGGGGCTACTTATCACCCACCCCGGCCTAGGCATCCTGATCCTCGGTGCGGTCTTCCTCTCGGTGACGGGAGCCGAAGCGCTCTACGCGGACATGGGCCACTTCGGCCAGAAGCCGATCCGCGCGGCGTGGTGTTTCATCGTCTTCCCCGCCCTCATCCTGAACTACCTCGGACAGGGTGCCTGGGCTCTCGCCCACCCGGCTGAACTTCTGGTGCCGGGCTTCAACCCCTTCTTCAACATGGCGCCAGGCTGGGCCCAGATCCCGCTCGTCATCATCGCGACGCTCGCCGCCATCATCGCCTCACAGGCCCTCATCGCGGGCGCGTTCTCGATCACCATGCAGGCGATCCAGCTGAACTACCTGCCCCGCATGCGCATCGAGCGCACTTCCGACCAAGAATCAGGCCAGGTCTACGTACCCATCATCAACTGGCTGCTGATGACCGGCTCGATCTACCTGGTCCTGCATTACGAGACCTCCGAGAACCTAGCCAGCGCCTACGGAATCGCAGTGAGCCTCACGATGCTGGTGACGACGATCCTCTTCGGACAGTACCTCCGCCACAAGTTGAACATCCCTTCCGCCGGCGCCTATGCGCTGCTCACGCCCTTCATCCTGCTGGAAGTGCTCTTCGTCCTCGGCAATTCGCATAAGATTCTACCCAACGGCTGGATGCCGCTGCTCATCGGCATCATCGTCTACTACCTGATGGCCGTCTGGAACAAAGGGCGCATCGCGATGAAGCAGAAGCTGAGCGAAGGCGAGGCGACCGGCGACTTCGAGAACTTCCTGGACAGCGTCGAAGACCGCTTCGTCGCCGGCAAGTTCGCGCGCGTAAAAGGCACGGCGATCTATCTCGCTGGTTCCACCAAGGCCGTACCGATGGCCTTAGCGCACAACCTCAAGCATAACCGAGCCCTCCACGACCATATCATCGTCATCACGCTGAAGGTCGACGAGGACCGCGCCATCGTACCGATGTCGGATCGCGTGAGCTTCAACACCCGCGGACCGAAGTTCTGCAAGATCGATAGTCATGAGGAATTCCCGTCCGTCCTCAGCGTCACGGGTACGTTCGGCTTCCGCGAGAAGCAGGACGTCTTCCCGGTGCTGGATGCGGCCTACCAGGAAATGGGCATCACCCCCAACCCCCTCGAAGTGACCTACTTCCTCAGCCGCGAGACGATCGTGCGCGCGACGACGGGCTTCTCGCTCAACGCCGTCCAGGAAAAGCTCTTCGAAGTGCTCAACCGTAATTCCCTTTCGGCGACGGCCTACTTCAACCTGCCGCCCGGCCGCGTGGTCGAACTGGGCATGCAGGTCGAGCTCTGAGGCCTCCGCTCAGCGGGGTGACTCGACCTTGAAGACGAACACCTGCTTGCACGGGTGGTTCTCTTCATCGCCCATCTCGCGCGGCGTCGTGATGACGCAGACGGCGCCGAGCTGTTCCCAGGGCAGAAGGTCCGACCAGCCGAGGAGCATGATCTTCGAGCCGGGCACCGGGCGCAGCACGCGCGAACGCACCTGCGCGCCGGGCCAGCCGTAGGAAATGAGATAAGTCGAGCGGCCGTCGGCGGATCGCGTGAAGCGGAAGGAGCCTTCGACGGGCGTCGCGCCTGGGCGCACCCCCACGACGGACTCGCCGTTCACGTCGAGCCACTCCTCGACATAGATAAACTGCTTGATGGTCTCCTCGTCGACGGGATTGACATTATGATACTGGTCCGAGGCGGAATGGCCGGCGACGGCGTCTTCGATAAGGTGCACTAAGGCCTCCTCCGGGGAGCGCGGGGACGACGAGCCGCAACCGGCGAGGCTGAGGGCGAGGCAAAAGGCTGCGAGGAGTCGGGCAGCCATGACGTCGGGCTTACTTGGCGGCCTTGCTCTTGGCGATCAAGTCATAGAACCGATCGAAGAGCACATCCGCATCATTCGGGCCAGGGCCGGCTTCCGGGTGATACTGTACGGAGAAGACCGGCTTATCCTTGAGACGCAGGCCGGAGACGGTGTCATCGTTCATGTTCACCTCCGTGACGATGGCGCCGCAGCGCTCCAGGTCTTCGCGCTTCGAAGCGAAGCCGTGATTCTGGGCGGTGATGGCCACGCGGTCTTCTTCGGTGTTCTTGACGGGCTGATTGCCGCCGCGATGACCGAACTTCAGCTTATAGGTCGAAGCACCGATGGCGTGCGTGATGATCTGGTGGCCGAGGCAGATGCCGAAGACCGGGTAGCTCTTGATGAGGTCGGCCACGGCTTCGTGGGCGTACTTCAGGGCGGCGGGATCGCCAGGACCGTTGGAAAGGAAGACGCCGTCGGGGTTAAAGGCACGAATCTCGGCAGCGGGCGTGCGGGCCGGGAAGACATGGACGTCGAAGCCGGAGGCGACGAGGCGACGGAAGATCGAGGTCTTGGCGCCGAAGTCGTAGGCGGCGATGCGGTACTTCTTGGCGCGGGCCTTAGGCTTGTTGAGATGCGTGCCGGGGACGGTGAAGGCCTCACAGTCGCCAGCGGTGGCATTGTAATGGTAAGGCGCTTTGCAGGTGACGTCCTTGACGAAGTCGGCGCCGACGGTGCCGGTCCAGGCACGGGCGCGCTTGAGGGCTTCTTCGTCGGTGATGCCTTCGGTGGAGAGGCAGGCCTTCATGACGCCGGCGGAGCGCAGCTTCTTCGTGAGCGAACGAGTGTCGACGCCGTCGATGCCAGGGATGCCGTACTTCGCGAGCCAGGTGCTCAGGTCGGTCGTGGCGCGCCAGTTGGAGACGATGGGCGAAAGGTCGCGGACGACGAAACCGGCGACGTGCGGACGGGCAGATTCGAAGTCGTCTTCATTAACGCCGTAGTTGCCGATCTGCGGGGTCGTCATGGTGACGATCTGGCCGAAGTAGGAAGGGTCGGTGAGGATTTCCTGGTAGCCGGTCATGCTCGTGTTGAACACGACTTCGCCGCAGAGGGTGGCCGAGGCTCCGAACGCCCTGCCCCGAAGAATGGTTCCATCTTCAAGAGCGAGCACGGCAGGTCGGTTCATGAGGTCGTTTTGAATGAGGGTTCCGTCCCCGAGTGAAGCAAAAAAAGTTACCTTTCGAAGATAGTCCGAAACCCGAGCTCCGACATGAGTCCGACGCAGGGCGCCGACCTGCTCAGAAACCCTTGGAGACGTCGCCACCCAGAGGCGCCGGCGGACGGGCTCGAGCATCCAGACTGTCGGCCGAATAGGGCTTATGGACCTGCCAACCTGCCCGGTAAGGGGCCCCGCCCTGCTTCACCTGCTCGGTAATCGTCCGCAATACGGCTGCATCGGCCCGGCGCGACCATTCGGGGTGCAGCCAGACGTTAGGGCTTAGCCACTTGCCGCCGACGGCCTCGGTCCAGCGAGTAATGCTATCCGGTGCCTCGACGATGAGTTTGACCTCGTCCGCCCGGGCTAAAGCCTCGGCCAGAGGGGGCTTGGCCCACTTGGGGCTGACGGTCACCCAAGCGAAGCCTTGGGCGATCGGGTAGGCCCCGCAGGTCTCGAGGTGGACCTTGAGTCCGACCGAGGCCATGGCGGCCAGCAGAGCGGTCAAATCGTGGATGCAGGGTTCGCCTCCGGTCAGGACGACGAATTCCGGGCGGGCGGCGGCGGCCTCATCGGCCAACTCGCCAGCCGAAGCCTTACGGACCTGCTTGGGGACGAACTGCGGATGCCAGGTGGAAGCGGAGTCGCACCAAGCGCACTTCACCTGGCAGCCTTGGAGTCGGATGAAGAAGGCCTTACGACCGAGATGGACGCCTTCCCCCTGCCAGCTGAGGAACGTCTCATTGACGGGGTACAGCTCAGCCATGTTCAGGCCTTCGGCTGGTAGCTCGCCTTGTTCTTGGTGTCCTCGTGCAGGACGATCTGACGGACCCAGGCGCGGCCGCCGGTCTCCCTGCGGACCATCGGATCAAAAGTCTCGAAGAGGAACTTCGCGATACCTTCGGTGGAGACGGAGTCGATGACGAGCGGACGGAAAAGCTTGGGGTAATCCTGGAGGAGTTTCTCGCGGATCGGGTCTTCCTTGGCAAAGAGACACGCATGATCGAGGTGGTCCGCGATCCAGGTCTTCAGGAAACCGAGGCCTCCGAAATCCACGACGAAACCGCGCTCGTCGAGTTTCTCGCAGCCAAACTCAATCTCAATGCCCCAGTTATGGCCGTGCAGAAACGAACAATGCCCGCCGTGCCGGTGCTGCCGGTGGGCGAACGGGATATCGCGATAGGTCTTGCTGCAGGTGAACATGGGACAACCAGCACATAGAGGGGCGGAAGCCCGGCTCGCAAGGAAGATGAGGCCCCTCCCCTGCGTAAAACGGCTAAAAAGAGGCCTGCCGCATCCTCATACGGCAGGCCTCGAAAGGCGATACGGCGGATGCGCTTAGAACGTGCGTGTCAGACCGAAGGACCAGACGTCGGTCGAATGGACGACGTTCACCTCCGTGCCGTTAGGCTTGTCCGTCAGGTTATTGTTCTTCAGCGAACGGCTGTAGTAAACATACGCGCTGGTATTGGCCGCCAGCTTGTAGGTCAGACCCGCCGCAAGGTGCGTCGAGAACGCGGCGGTCTCGAGATCCTCGGCGTAGGCGGTGTAGCCGGCCGCAGCCATGGTGTTCTTATCGCGAAACTGGCGGAGTGCGGTCGCCTGCAGGGAGAACGCCAGCGGTGAGGCCAGCTCATAGCGAACACCCGTGGTTGCTGTCAGGGTTGTACCAGGACGGAAGTTCGCGTCGGAGACGACAGCGCCCTGAGCGCCCAGCTGCCAAAAGCACTGCGGGCGATCACCGTCCGCCGCATAGTCGCGGCGCAAACCGAGGATGAGATCCGTCGATCCAGTTCCGGGCTGCAGGTAGCGGCGCGAAACGTTCAACGTCATGTCCTCCGTACCCGTCGGTAGTTTAACTCCAGCGATCACGGTGTAGTCGGACCAGGCAAAGCGCGTCGTCACCGAGATATCGCCCAAACCAACCACCTCTTGTCGGGTATTGACCGGATTGGGAATGGGCACAGTCGGCGCGATATTCGAACGCACGATCCGGTTAATACGCGGCACGGCGATGGACCAGGTCTGGCCGGCGAGCTGGGTCTCGATTGTTCCCGTGAGAATCCGATGGTAGGCGAGGAAGTGTGCGTGCGCCCCGCTATTGCGTTCGTCTTGGTCAATGGTGTCGTAACGGAAATCGACCGAATAAGCCCCCGGACGGAGAGGCGAACGGTCGGCGAGGTTGTCGACGCAGACCTTCACGCAGCCGCAGGGGCAGGCCGAAACTTGGGTGTACGCACCGAGAGCGAGGAGGGAGAGCAGGGCGAGCCGCGCGGGGCGCTCGGAGAAAAAGGGATTCTTCATGATGGGTGTTTTATTGGTGTCTAGACGCAGCTGTGGCGGTCCGCGCAATCGACGATGCGCACCGGATGGGTGCGACTGAGGAATAAAATCGGGTGCCACGCGCGAGCCGACTGACCGCAGCCCGCAACGGTGATCAGCCGCGTGCTCGCGGCGGCGGCACGGGCACCTCGGCCACGCGTGACACGCTCACTTCATCCGCTGGGCGCATGTAATCACGCCCCGAAAAGAATTTTGCCGCTAAGAGGCGGATTTCACCCGAAGCAGGATCAGCCTTGGCCTTCACCTTGGCGTTGTCGTCCTTGGCTAACGGGGCCTGCTCCGAGTTCTTGCGCCCGTCTTGGGCGACCTTACATAACGCACAGGGTGCGTCCACGAGGGTCTTCGATACGGCGGCCGAAGCGGTCAGTTGAGAGGCGTTATCGACCGACATCTTGGTCCAAGCCACGACCTGCAAGAGGTCCCACGACAGACCCGACGCGGCGAGCCACGCCACGAGGGCGAGCCAGGCGAGGGGTTGACGGAAGCGACGCACGAGGAACTTACGTGCAGGATGACCCGGACCTTCAACCCAATTCCCGGACCTCGGACCGGGTCTTACGTCCGCTTATCGAGAGAATAAGCCTACCCGACGTACGGAGTCGGATCCTGCACGCTAGCGCGCAGAAAGGCTTCCTTACGCTCCACGCAGGTACCGCACTTGCCGCAATGCTTATCGCCACCGACGTAACAGGACCAGGTCAAAGCAAAGGGAACGCCGAGAGCGACGCCGCGCTTCACAATCGCGGTCTTATCCATGCCCACGAACGGGCGCTCGAGCGAAACTTCATGCCAGTCTGCGAGACGGATGGCTTTGTCCAAGGCCTCGGCGAAGGCCGGACGGCAATCAGGATAGATGGCATGGTCGCCGCCGTGGGCACCATAGGCGACCGACGTGGCCTTGAGCGACATCGCCCAAGCCGCAGCGGTCGCAATCAGGAGCATGTTCCGGTTAGGCACGACGGTAGCCTTCATGCTGGCCTCCTCGTAATGACCTTCGGGGACGTCGATCTGGGCATCCGTCAGCGCGTTGGCTCCAAAGAGCGGCGTCAGCCCACGAAGGTCCGCGATGCGATGCGGGACCTTGTAATGGGCGCAGATTTCGGCGGCGGCCACGAGTTCACGGCGGTGGCGCTGGCCGTAGTCGACGGAGAGCGCATGCACTTCCCTGCCCTCGGCCAACAAGTGAGCCAGGAGGACGGTGGAATCCATTCCGCCGGAGTGAATGATGACGGTGCGCTGCATCAGCGGGGAAGTTGGACGCGGACGGAGCCGAGGGCGAGTCCGTTAATCGCGGACCCGCAGCTTGGCGCCCAGCTTGTCGAGGTGCGAGACCGCCACGGCCTCGCCGACGCGCATGGCGGCGGACTCTTTGCGATTACCGTCGCGCAGGCCGGAAAGGTGCAGCCAACCGTGAGCGACGTAGAGTCGCAGCTCGGTGGCCAGCGTGACGCCATGCTCCTTGGCGGCCCGGCGGGCTTGGTCGATGTTAACGCAGATCTCACCGGCGAACGCTTCGCCAGGGTGCTCTTCGCCGACGAACGTGATCACGTCGGTCACGGTCGGGTCGCCGAGGAATTCGTCATGAAGCTTGGCCGTCTCCTTGTCACCAAGGAAGGCGATCGACAGCGACCCTTCGGGGCAGTGGTAGCCTTTCAGTTTGTCGAGCGCATGGACGACACGCTGGACGGAGACCGCGGAGACCTTGGTCTTCGCGTGGCGGACGGAGATGTCGACGATGCGGCTCATGCGGCGTCGAAGACGGGCTTGAGCCGCGTCCAGAGCTCCGAAAGCGCCTGCGGCAGGACGCGCGTATCGCCGATGACGGGCATGAAGTTGTGGTCGCCGTCCCAACGCGGAACGACGTGGAAGTGGAGATGCGTCGGGATGCCCGCGCCGGCAGCCTTACCGAGATTGAGACCCATATTGAATCCGGCCGGAGTCATCACCTTCTGCAGCACCGCCTGACAACGCACCAGCAGGGCCATCATCTCGGCGCGTTCGGCCGCGGTGAGGTCGGCGAGCTCGCCGACCTCGCGATTGGGGAGCACCATCAGGTGGCCGGGGTTATAAGGCGAGTTGTTGAGGATGACGAAGCAATGGGCACCGCGATGCAGAATCAGGTTCGCCTCGTCGTCGTTAGCCGCGAGCAACGCCGCGAACGGACTGCCGGCGCCGGGCACCTTGCGGGAGCGGATGTACTGGATGCGCCAGTGCGGGTGAAGCTGTTCGGACATCGAGATCAGGAGGCGTAGCCCTTGGGTCGGGCGAGGTGCCAATTGCATGCCGTCAGCACGATGCTGTCGAGCGTGTCGTAGCGCGGCACCCAGCCGAGTTCGCGGCGGACCTTGGAGGCATCGGCGTAAAGCGCGGGCGGATCGCCTTCGCGACGAGGGGCGAACGCATGCGGGACGGGTCGGCCGAGGATGCGGCCGACGCTCGCGATGACGTCCTTGACCGAATACGGCGTACCCGTGCCGAGATTATAGAAGTGAGCCTGCCCGGGCTGGCTTAGCTTAGGCAGAACGTCGAGGTGAGCCCGGGAAAGGTCGTCGACGTGGACGTAGTCGCGCAGGCAGGTACCATCCGGGGTAGGGTAATCCGTGCCAAAGACCTGGAGCGGCGGGCGGCGGCCGAGCGCGGCGGCGATCGCGAGCGGAATCAGGTGGGTTTCGGGCGAATGGTCCTCACCGATGGCACCGTCCGCCAAAGCCCCGGCGGCGTTGAAGTAACGGAAAGCGGCGAAGCTCAAGCCATGCGAGGACGCGAGCTCCCGCAGACGCAGCTCGACCGCGAGTTTCGTGGCGCCGTATGGATTGATCGGGTTCTGCGGAAGGTCCTCCGTCATCGGCATCTTCTCCGGAATACCGTAGGTCGCGCAGGTGCTCGAGAAGACGAGTTTCTTGACACCCTCAGCGCGCATCGCCTGCAACAGACCTTCGGTCCGCACGACATTGTTCTCGTGATAGCGGGCGGGCTGTTGGACGGATTCACCGACATTCGTGAACGCCGCGAAATCGATGACCACTTCGGCGGCGGACTCGCGCAGGGCGGCGCGGACCGCGGCCTGATCGCCCATGTCTGAGCGGAATAGTTTCGTCCCCGCCGGCACGGACTCCGCGTGGCCATAGGACAGGTCATCCAGCACGGCTACCTTGTGCCCGGCGGCCAGCGCCTGCCGGACGCAATGGCTGCCGATGTAGCCGGCACCGCCCACCACGAGCACGTTCATGACTGGCAGATAACCCCCACCAGACAGCCTAGGCAAGCGGGATAGGGTCGCTGGACGCTCCAAAACCTTGCCAGCGCCGTCCCGAACCTCCTATCTGCACGCATTCATGGACACTTCGGAAACAAAACCCGGCAGCTACGACTTCCCCGCCTTCGAACAGAAGTGGCAGGCCGCTTGGAAAGCTGGCGCCACGTTCCGCACCGAGCCGATCTCCTGCGGTAAGCCGAAGTACTATGTACTGGACATGTTCCCCTACCCCTCTGGCGCCGGCCTGCACATCGGCCACCCCGAGGGCTACACCGCTTCGGACATCCTTGCCCGCTACAAGAAGGCCAACGGCTTCAACGTCCTCCACCCGATGGGCTGGGACGCCTTCGGCCTGCCCGCCGAGCAGCACGCGATCGCCACCGGCGAGCACCCTGCCGTCCAGACCAAGCGCAACATCGACAACTTCCGACGCCAGCTGCAGATGCTCGGGTTCGCGATCGATTGGGACCGCGAGCTCTCTACGACCGACGAGAACTACTTCCGCTGGACGCAGTGGATCTTCCTCAAGCTCTTCCGCCACGGCCTCGCCTACGTTTCCGAGAAGCCCGTCTGGTTCTGCCCGGCCCTCGGCACCGTCCTGGCCAACGAAGAAGTCCTGAACACCCCGGAAGGCCCGCGCTCCGACCGCGGCAACCACCCGGTGGAGCGTCGCCCGATCCGCCAGTGGGTCCTGCGCATCACCGCCTACGCCGACAAGCTCATCGAAGGCCTCGACCATGTCGACTGGCCCGACTCCACCAAGCGCCTGCAGAAGAACTGGATCGGCAAGTCCGAAGGCGCCGA
>SXGQ01723243.1_pt1 | contig 30707 bp, 22 predicted proteins | sample 3178371 | NCBI WGS metagenome assembly SXGQ01 (sample SAMN11356859, study PRJNA531348) | freshwater metagenome | isolation source: freshwater sample F1-20 | place: China: Fuxian Lake, Yuxi | collected 2017-12-25
CCCATGATCTTGCGCCAGCTGTAGGCGAGTTCCGGAAAGCCGTGGATCAGCAGGATGCCCGGGCGGCCGGGCGTGTCGTAGCCGGCCTCGAGCACGGGCATGCGCAGGCCGTTGACGCCGTTCACGAATCGCGAGCGGATGCCTGGCGGCAGCACCGCCTGGCCGAGCGGACCGATCGGCGCGCCCGCCGCCGGCTGTGCAGGAACGCGCGCGCCGAGCGCCAGCGGCGTCAGTGCGCCGAGCGCCGCGGTGAACTGGCGCCTGGTGAAAGTGGGTCGGCGACTGCTCATCGGGCCTCCGTGGCAACTATAAGCGCGCCGACCCCGTTCTGCTATTTCGTTCCTGCCGCCACCTTGAGGTCGATCGCCGCCACGGTCTTGTCCCACGCCATGGTCATGGTGGCGCCGGCCGCGGTGACGTTGGTGAAGTTGATGGTGAACTGCTCGACCGAGGCGTCGCCCGGGCGCACGGTCATGGGCACGCGCAGCAGGTCGAACTTCGGATCGTAGTTGCTGGCGCCCGACAGGCGGACCTTGTCGTTCGGGTCGAACTTCTCCTGCACGGGCTGGTTGCTCATCACCAGGGTCCAGTTGCCGGGCTTGAGGTCCACGAACACGTTGTAAACGCCCGGCGCCAGGGTCTTGTCGCCAATCTGCAACGGCACCTGCGTCGTCAGGCGCGTGGTGTTGTTGGCACCGGCCCGCCACACGGGCGCGCCCGCGTTGACGGTCTTGCCGTAGTCGGCGCCGGCGCCGAAGATGTCGGCGCGGCCGCGCAGCAGCGGGCGGCCGTAGTCGACGACAATCCACTTGCCGTCGCGATAGGCCTGGCCGCCCTCGGCCGTTTTCTCCCACCGGCCGCCCACCTGGATCGATGCCTGGCCCTGGGGCGACGGCACCAACTTCACCTCGGGAATGGCCTGGGCGAACACCGCGGCGCCCATGGCGCCACACAACACCGCGACTGACAGAAGCGAACGCATGGAAACTCTCCTTGAAATGGAAACGGACAGCACTACTTCACCTGGTGGGGCACGCGGATGAAGTTGCCGGCGATGCCGGCCTTCAGCAGCGCAGTGGCCCTGGCCTGCTTCGCCGGATCGCGGGGGTCGAAGCGCTACACCAGGACGTTGGTGTCAATCAGCGCGGCCACGGGCGTACAGTTCCTCGCGAGTCCAGCCGCGGGTGGCGCCGGCCGGAACCGGCTGGCGCTGGCGCTTCGTGGCGCGGTCGAAGTGCGTCAGCCGCTCGCGGGTGTCCTGTTCGACGCCGCCTTCGCCCCGGCGGGTGACCAGCAGCATGCCACCATGGACCCGGATGTCCAGCGTGTCGCCAACGGCAATACCGGCCGGCGTCACAGCGGCTTTCGGCAGGGTGACCTGGAATTTGCCCGTCACTTTGGCCATGACTCGAGGCTGGCAGACCTCAAGGATTCTGTCAAGGATTTGCCCTTGTCCGCTGCGGCCCCCCGCAAGGGCGGCAGTAGTAGGATCGGCATCATGACGCGACGCCGCTTTGTCTCCGCTCTGCTCTTGATCGCCATCGCCGTTACCGGCGGTGCCGATTGGACGAACCTAGAGCTTCGTCCCCACGCACAGTTGCTTCATGCGCAGGGGCAAACGGCGACGGCTAAAGCCATCGCCCTCCAGCCGTCGGACCTCGCGGGCCTGCGCCTGCGTAACATCGGCCCCGCCACCATGTCGGGCCGCTTCGTTGACATGGACGTCGTCGAAAGCAATCCCTTCATCATGTACGTCGCCTCGTCCACGGGCGGCATGTACCGCACGCTCGACAACGGCATCACCTGGGCGCCGGTGTTCGAGCGCGAGGGCACGCACTCGATCGGCGACGTCGCGATCTACCAGCCCGACCCCAACATCATCTGGGTCGGCACCGGCGAGCGCGCCAACCGGCAGAGCGTCGGCTGGGGCGACGGCATCTACAAGTCCACCGACGGCGCGAAGACCTGGACCAACGTCGGCCTCAAGACCTCCATGCACATCGGCCGCATCGTCACCCACCCGTCGAACCCGGCGATCGTGCACGTGGCGGCGCAGGGTTCGGTGTGGGGCCCGGGCGGCGAGCGAGGCGTCTATCGCACGCTGGACGGTGGCAAGACCTGGCAGCGCACGTTGCACGTGGATGACGACACCGGCGCGACCGATCTCGCGATGGACTCGCTCGATCCGAATGTGCTCTACGCCGCCACCTACCAGCGGCGTCGCACGGCGTTTGGCTTCAACGGCGGCGGCCCCGGCAGCGCGTTGTGGCAGAGCACTGATGGCGGCGCGACCTGGACCAAGCTGACCGGCAACGGCCTGCCCGACGGCGAGTACGGCCGCATTGGCATTTCGGTCTACCGCAAGGACCCGCGCATCCTGATCGTCAGCATCGAGCAGGGTTTCCGCTACAACGCCTCCACCGCGTATACCGAACGCCGCGGCGGCATCTACCGCAGCAACGACTCGGGCAAGACCTGGCGCTTCATGTCGAACTGGAACCCGCGGCCGATGTATGCCAGCCAGCCGCTGATCGATCCGCAGGACGACCGCCGCGTCTACATGATGAACTCCTACTCGTTCTCGGACAACGGCGGCGAGTCGTTCACCACGCCGAGCCAAACGCTGCACGGCGACGACCGGTTCGTGTGGGTCAACCCCAAAGACTCGCGCCACGTCGTCAAGCTCGATGATGGCGGCATCGGCATCTCGTACGACCGCGGCCTCAAGTTCCTGTATGTGCAGAACCTCCCGGTGTCGCAGTACTACCGCGTCGCCGTCGACAACGAGCGGCCCTACAACATCTACGGCGGGCTGCAGGATAACGGCTGCTGGAAGGGCCCGAGCGCCAGTTGGACCACCAGCGGCATCCTGAACGAGCACTGGTCGCGGCTGTGCGGCGGCGACGGGTTCTTCACCGTGCCCGATCCCGCCAACTCGCGGATCGTGTTCTCGGCCAGCCAGTTCCTGGGCCTGCAGCGCAACGACACGCGCACCTTCACGACCCAGGACATCCGGCCGGGCGACCCACAGGGCGCCATCGGCGATCGCCGCAACTGGAACACCTGGGGCAAGGACGTGCCGCCGCAAGTGCTGGGCAACGAGTGGCACTACGCCAACTGGGATGCGCCGATCGCGTTGTCGCCGTTTGATGCCGCCACCATCTACGCCGGCGGCAAGCACCTGTTCCGCTCGCGCGACCGCGGCAACACCTGGGAAGACCTGGGCGACATGACCACCGGCGTCGATCGCAGCAAGCTGCCGGTGATGGGCCGCCTGCCCGACGAAAACGTGCTGTCGGTGGACGATGGCGTGCCGTTCTACCCAGGGCTGGTCTCGATTGCGCTGTCGCCGCTGACGCGCGGGCTGATGTATGTCGGCACGGACGATGGGCGGTTGCGGCTGTCGACGGATGACGGCAAGTCGTGGACCGACCTGCAGGACCGCCTGCCGGGGCTGCCGAAGTCGTCGTGGTTCGGCGGCATCGAGGTGTCGAGGCACAACGCCAACACGGTGTACGTCGCCGTCGACAACCATCGCAGCAACGACCTCAACAACTACATCTACAAGTCGGTGGATGGCGGCAAGACGTTCGCCGCCATTGCCGGCGACCTGCCCGCGGGCCGCGTCGTGCGCACGATCCGCGAAGACGTGAAGAACCCGAACCTGTTGTTCGCGGGCACCGAGATCGGCGTGTTCTTCTCGCCGAATGGCGGCAGCAACTGGATCGAGCTGAAGAACAACCTGCCGACGCTGCCGCATAACGACCTGGTGATCCACCCGCGCGACAACGACCTGGTGCTGGCCACGCACGGCCGCGGCCTCTGGATTCTCGACAAGATCAACGCGCTGCAGGAAATGACGCCCGCGGTGCTGGCGTCACCCGCGCACCTGTTCACGGTGGCGCCCGCGTACCAGATTCGGCAGACCAACCTGAAGGCGCATACCGGTGACATGTGGTACCGGGGAGAGAACCCCGTCAACGGCGCGCTGGTGGACTACTGGTTGGGCGCCGCCGGCACGGCGCCGGCGATCACGGTGCACTCGGCCGGTGGGCAGCTGATCAACACGCTGCGCGCAACCGCCAGCAAGGGCGTGAACCGCGTGGTGTGGAACCTGCGCGAGACCGACCTGCCGCTGCGCGGCGGGGGCGGCGGCGACGATGATGCTCCGCAGACCGGCGGCATGCCGGGTCCGCTCGTCGCGCCGGGCACGTATGTGATTCGCATGGTTGCCGGCGGCCGCACACTGGAGCAGAAGGTCGAGGTGCGCGAGGATCCGCGCATCGATGTGACGCCGGCGGAGCGCAAGCAGTGGACCGATGCGCTGACGCAGGTGACGGCGCTGGCGCGGATGTATGCGCCGGTGAACGAGCGCATCCAGAAGCTGGGCGGCACCGGCGCCGACGTCGTGGACCTGAAGCGCCAGTCGCGCGAGCTGCTGTCGCGCATCTCGGGGCTCTACGGCGCGATCGGCCGCTGGACCGGCGCGCCGACGAAAGACCAGGCGTCGCGGCTGGCGTATTACCAGTCGCTGGCGAAGCAGTTGGCGGCGAAGGCCCCGTAGGAGTACGGAGAGCGATGGCTTTAGCCGTCGCTGCACCCAGGAGAGCGATGGCTTTAGCCGTCGCTTCCTCCCCGGGGCCTCTCCTGCACGGCCGCCATCAGTTCGGTAAGCGAGTACCTGGCTGACCCAAGGTAGGGATACTGTTCCGGTGAACGCACAAGGCCCGCGCGGACAGGGTTCGCCACGACATAGGCCGCTATGCCGATGACTGACTCGTCGTCTCGAAGCGTGTAGTCCCAGTATCCTTCTTGCCAGAGGTACTGTCCGGTTCGGCGGCGCTCCCAGAAGCCGGACAGCTGCCGCCAGAGGCGCAGCCATTTCAGGAAATCCGCGTCGGGTTGTTCCCCCTCAACCAGGACGTGGACATGGTCCGGCATCAGGCAGTACGCGATTACCGCGAACCCGTGTTTCTGAGTCGATTGAAATAACTGCGTGGTTACTGCCGCGCACAAAGCGGGATCCAGAAACGACGCGCGCCGGCCGTAGGTCGAAGCCGTCAGGAAATAGCAATAGAACCCGCGATATTGGTCGAGCGGGAGTCGATGGGGATGGCGCGCCATGCTGAGTAACGGTTGCAAGGGGCGGACCGGCTGTAGAATTGTCTGACCATGCGAACTCGAATTCTCATTGCGTTGATTGCCGTGGTGACGGTGGCGGCGACGGCTAAAGCCATCGCCCTCCGGGAGGCACCCGCGACGGCTGAAGCCGTCGCTCTCCAGTTAACCTATCCCGATCCCACCCAGCGGGTGCTCACCCACCGCGAGCAGAACGCGCTGGTCACGCCGTGGATCAAGAAGCGTTTCGACACGCTGCTCGGTCCGCTGATGACCCGCGAGGGCATCGACATGTGGATCATCCCCACCCGCGAATACAACGAGGACCCGGTGTTCGCGTCGATGGCGCCGCTCACCTACTACGCGTCGCGGCGCCGCACGCTGCTCGTGTTCTACAACCCGGGCGGCGGCAAACCGGCGGAGCGGTTCTCGATTGGCCGCTTCGACTACGACGGCATCTACCCGATGGTGGCCTCGACCAACGACGGCCAGCACGAGGCGCTGCGCAAGCTGGTGGACGAGAAGAACCCCAGGGTGATCGGCATCAACGAATCGGACGCGTGGCAGCACGCCGACGGCATTACCGCCAACGAGAAGCGCCGGCTGGTGGAGGCACTGGGCCCCGCGCATGCCGCCAAGATCACGTCGGCCGAGATGCTGGCGGTCAGCTGGCTCGAAGTGAAGCTGCCGGAAGAACTCGAGGCCTATCGCCACGCCATGAAGGTGGCGCACATGGTGATTCGCGAGGCGTTCTCGAACAAGGTCATCACCCCCGGTCAGACCACCAACGAAGACGTGGTCTGGTGGATGCGCCAGCGCGTCGTCGAGCTCGGCCTGGGCAAGTGGTTCCAGCCGTCGGTAACGATTTTCCGCCAGGGCGAGAAGACCAGCCCGCGCGGCGTGATTCTGCCGGGCGACATGCTCCACACCGACTTCGGGATCGTCTACATGGGCTTCTCCACCGACACGCAGCACAACGCCTACGTGCTGAAGCCGGGAGAGACCGACGCGCCGGCAGGACTCAAGGCCGGCCTCAAGGCGGCCAATCGCCTGCAGGACCTGACCATGCAGTACGCGCGGCTCGAACGCACCGGCAACCAGGCGCTGGCCGATGCGCTGGCCCAGGCGAAGAAGGAAGGCATGGTGCCGTCGATCTACTGCCACCCGGTCGGCTATCACGGCCACGGCGCCGGGCCGCCCATCGGCATGACCGACTACCAGCAGGGCGTGCCGGTTCGCGGCGAGTACGTGTTCCGTCCCAACACGTGGCATTCGATCGAGCTGAACGTGACGCACAACGTCCCGGAGTGGGGCAACCAGCCGGTGCGCTTCGCCCTTGAAGAAGATGCGGCGATCATGCCCGGCGGCAAGTGGGACTGGATCAACGGACGGCAGGAAACGTTCTACTTGATCAAACCGTGAAGTACGTCGCGTTGTCGATCATGCTCATCACGGCCTGCGCGTCATCGACGATCGCCCAGCGGCAGCCGGCGCCGGTGCAGGGGTACAAGCTGGTCGCGACCTATCCGCACGACCCGGCGGCGTTCACGCAGGGGCTCGTCTTCGCCGATGGCCATCTCTACGAGAGCACGGGGCTGAACGGCGAGTCGACGGTCCGGCGGGTGGAGATCGCGTCCGGCAGGGTGCTGCAGCGGGTGACGGTCCCCGAGGAGTACTTCGCCGAGGGACTCGCGCTCGTCGGCGACGAGCTGCTGCAGCTGACCTGGCAGCACCAGCGCGGCTTCGTCTACGACCGCAAGACGTTCGCGCGACGGCGGACGTTTGCCTACCAGGGCGAGGGCTGGGGCATTGCCTACGACGCCACCGGCGGACTGGTGATGAGCAACGGCAGCGACACGCTGACCTTCCTGAATCCAAAGACGCAGGCATCGCTCCGGACGCTGCGCGTGCACGATGCCGGGCGGCCGGTGTCACAACTGAACGAGCTCGAGTGGATCGACGGCGAGATCTGGGCCAACGTGTGGATGACCGATCGCATTGCGAGGATTTCGCCGGTCACCGGCGACGTCAAGGCCTGGGTGGACCTCGCGACGCTGTGGCCCCTCAGCCAGCGCCAACCGCCCGCCGACGTCATGAACGGCATCGCCTACGACAGGGCCACGCGCCGAATCTTCGTGACCGGCAAGAAGTGGCCGCGCGTCTACCAGATTGCCGTGCCGTAGTCCTCGCTGCCGGGTCCGGCTGAAGCCGGACTCTACTTGAACCGGAGCGCCGTGGTGTTCATGACGCGGTAGACCGGATACGCCTCGCCGGCAGCCAATCCCTCTTCGATGACGTTCCAGGTCACGAAGCCGTCATCGCTCTCCGGTTCGAGCAGGTAGAACGCCAGCCGCGCCAGCGGCTGATCGGCGGGGACGAACAGGGCGCCGGGCTCGACGGTGAGTTGCGCGTTCTCGAAGGTCCCCTTCAGCCGGGCCTCGCGACGGCCCTGGAACACGCGCTCGGCGCGCGTGTAGCCGGCAATCGTAAAGCGCGCCACCGACACTTGCCCGGTCGTGGTGACCGGCTGCACCCGAATCCCGTGCCAGCGCAGGCGCTCGATCGCCGCCGCCACGCGGGGGCCGCTCGGAATCAGCCAGCCCTTGGGCATGGCCGCCGAGCGCGTGGCCGCGAACACCCCGTAGTCCTTCATCGACACCGGCACGGCCAGGTCGGTCATGGCCAGCATCTCGCGGCCCGATCGCGGGTTCAGTACCTTCTTCACGTCGCCGACGAAGATTCCCACCCGCTCGGGCAGCGCGAGAATCTCGAAGTCGAGGCCGAGTTCCACCGGCTTGGCGGTGGGCGGCGCGGTGAACTCCCGGTCGGCCTGCGCGGTGAGCTGGAGGATCTGCTTGGCATTGGCGGCGGCCGACTTCCAGATCTCGGCCACGAAATCTTCGGTGACATCGACGCGGCCCTTGAAGTCCAGGTAGCTGTACGCCTCCGACAGGATGGCGATGCGATTGCGCAGGCCCGCGTAGTTGTTGCCGAAACGCGGCCGATGGTCAAACGTGCGCCACGCAACGTTGCCCGGGTTGGCGGGATCGACGCGCGAACTGTCGCGGCTGGCGCCGTCCTCGGGCGCGAAATTGCCGTAGTAGTAGGTGCGCCAGTGGTGGTCCTTCAGCATGGCGGCGCGAATCGGCGCCAGCATGCGATCGCGCGTGAACGCGATCAGCCGCGCATCCGCGTTCGGGTTGAGGATGGGCGAGTAGGTCAGGTGGTTGGCGTGATACGAGCCGTTGGTGGTGTGCAGGTCGACCAGCACGTGGGGATCCCACTTGTTCATCAGTCCGACCAGCGATCGCGCCTCGGCCGAGTCGAGCTTCATGTAGTCGCGGTTCAGGTCCAGGCCCTTGGCGTTTTCGCGCGTCCCGACGCCGGCCACCGGCCCGTACTGCGCCGCGCGGTTCTGCACGTTGACCTTCTCGTTGCCGTCGGCGTTGTAGTTGGGCGCGATCAGGATGACCAGCTCCCGCGTCAGCGGCTTCAAGTCCCCCGAGACCAGGCGGCGGGCCAGCACCAGCACGGCCTCCTTGCCCTCGACCTCGCCGGCGTGGATGTTGGCCTGCACGAACACGAGCGGCCGTCCCAGCTGGCGCGCCGCGGCAGGCGTCGTCACCTGCGGATCGGAAATCACCATCAGGGGCAACTCGCGGCCCTCTTCGGTCGTGCCAAAGCTTTCGAGATGCACGAGCGGGCTCGACTTGGCGAGGCCGTTCGTCACCCGCTGCACATCGGCGTGCGAACTCGTCTCCTCGTAGTTGGTCAGCTCGGCTCGCGTGCGCAGTTCGGCCGGCTGCTGCGCCGAGGCGGTGGTCATGGCAATCAGGATGAGGGCGGGAACGGAAGGACGACGCATGATGGCGAATTATGGCCCAACTGCCCAGGCGCTGCCGGGCTTAACTTGCCAATTTCGGCCGTCAAGCGTTTCTCGGGCACGCTTGATGGCGCCGAACGTTACTGTGGCGCCGTCGCGGTGGCCGCCGGCTGCAAGTACTTGTTGAACCAGTTCAGGTATCGCTGCAGCCGATCGCGCTCGTAGCTCGGAACTGTCAGGCCGTGAAACTGGCCGGGGTAGATCACGAGCTGGGTGTCGACGCCCAGGCTCTTGAGCGCCTGGTACATCTGCTCGCTGCCGGCGATCGGCACGTTGAAGTCCTTCTCGCCGCCCATGAACAGCGTGGGCGTCTTGATCCGGTCGGCGTTGAAGAAGGGGTAGGACACCTTCATCCACTTGTCCTTCGCCTTCCACGGCGGCCCCATCTCCTGCTCGTACTGGATGATGTACTGGTCCATGCCGTACATCGTGAACTGCATGGAGCTGCCGGCGCCGCTGATGGCGGCCTTGAAACGGGTGTCGGTGGCAATGGTGTAGTTGGTCGAGATGCCGCCGTAGCTCCACCCGCCAATGCCGAGGCGGTTGGGATCGGCAATCCCCTGCCTGACCACTTCATCCGCCGCACCGAGCAGGTCGATCACTTCGAGGTTGCCCCAATCGCCGTGAATCACCTTCTGCCACGCATTGCCGCGCCCGGCGCTGCCGCGATAGTTGATGGCGAGCACGACATAGCCGTTGGCGGCGAGGAACTCGCGATCGAAGTTGAAGGCATGCTGGTCCTGCCCGTTCGGCCCGCCGTGCACGATCAGCAGCGTCGGATACTTGGTCCCGGCCTTGAAACCCGCCGGCTTGACGATCAACCCGTTGACGACCGCGCCATCCTTGCTCTTGGAGGTGAAGTCCTCGGTGGTCGCCAGCTGCAGCTGCGCGGCCAGCGGATCGTTGTGTTTCGTCAGCTGCCGGAGGTTCGCGCCTTCGAGTGCGTAGACCTCGGTGAACTGCGTCGGCGAGGTCGCGAGCACGGCGAAGTGGCCGTCGCTGCCCGGGCTGAGCGCGCTGATCACGCGGCGGCCGCTCGACCTGCGTTGCGGCGTGCCGCCGGGATTCTCGGCCGGCACCGTGGCGACGTGATTGGTGCGATCGTCCTGCAGCAGGAACGCGAGCTGCTGGCCGTCGGCCGACCACGACACGTTCGACACCGCGCGATCGAGCGCCGGCATGTAGACGGGCGGATTGGTCGCGGGTCCCGCCGAGGCCGGGGGATTGGCCGGCACGACGATCAGCTTGCTCATGCTGTAGGCGGTGTTCTGATCGTTGTCGCCAGTCAACGCGGCAATGCGGCTGCCGTCGGGGCTCCACGCCGGACGGCCGCCCTCACCCGCGGGCGTCTTCGTCAACTGCTTCGGCGTAGCGAACGGCGAGGCATCCACCACCCACACATCCTCGTTCGAGGTGCGATCGGGATCGACGGCGCCCCGCTTGCTGAGGAACGCGATCTGCTTGCCGTCGGGCGACCACGAGGGGCTCACATCGTCGGTGTTGCCCTTGGTGATCACCGTGGCGGTTTTCGTGGCGAGGTCGAAGATCGCAATGTGGCGGTACAGGTCCTTGAGGTAGCCTTCGCGATCCTGCTTGAAGTGGTAGCGATCGATCACGATCGGCGGCGCGGTCTTGCGCTTCCAGCCGTCCATCTTCTCGGGCTCGTCGGCGGGATCCTCGTCGCTCGCCACAAAGGCAAGGCGCGTGCTGTCGGGCGACCACTGGATGTCGGAGACCCCGCCCTTGACGTCGCTGACGCGCTGCGCCTCGCCGCCGGCGCGGGGCAGCAACCAGATCTGGCCGCCCTGCTTCTTCTCGTCCTCGGTGCCGCGCGAGGCGACAAACGCGAGGTACTTGTTGTCGGGGCTCCAGCGCGGCGACGATTCGCCGTCGGGCGAGGAGGTGAGCTGGACCTGCTCGCTGCCGTCCCACTTCACCATCCACAGGTCGGTATTGCGCTTGTCCTTCTCGGCATCGATGGTCGAGACCGTATACGCCACCCACAGGCCATCGGGCGACCGCTGCGGATCGCCGACCCCGATGATGCGGGAATGGTCGTCCAGCACCAGCGCGCGGCGTGATTGTCCGGCGGGCGCGAGCGGGGCCATGACGGCGAGGACCAGGGTCAGGCCGAGGAGACGTTTCGTCATCCGGACACTATAACCTCATGCTATTCTTCCCGCCGCACTGGGCCGCATTCCGCTGCCCTCAGCGTCCCGGGAGGATTCTTACATGCGCATTTCTCATTTCCTGACAGCGGCCGGAATGGCCCTGGCACTGGCGATCACCATGTCGGTCACTCCGCAGGCACAGGCCAAGACGGATGAAGACTACGACAAGTTGATGAAGGCGGTTGGTGCGGCCATGGGCGCCGTGCGCGGTGCCGCCAAGGAACAGAACGTGGCCGGCATCTCGGCCGAAGCCGCGAAGATGGTGCCGCTGTTCAAGGAGGCCCAGGCGTTCTGGACCGCGCGCAACAACGCCGAAGCCGCCGAATGGGCCGGCGCGGCCATGAAGCACGCCGAAGCCCTGGCCAATGGCACCGATGCGCCAAGCATCATGGGCGCGATGAAGGAACTGGGCGGGACCTGCCAGACCTGCCACGCCAAGTATCGCGAAGGCGCGCCCGGCGCCTTCACGATCAAGAAGGGCTAATCGCGGTGGGGGCCCCCTGAAAGGGGGGCCCTACTTAACCGCCGCAACCGCCACGATCGTGGCGCCGCCGTCGGTCAGCATCGTCACGGTGATCGACTCGCCCGCCTTCAGCTCGCGCGTCAAGTCTGACAGGCGCAGAAACATCCCACCCGCTTTCAACTCCAACGAGCCGTACGCGGCGACGGTCAGGTTGTCGACCGGCTTGTCGGCGGAATAGAGCTCGACCTTCCCCGCCGCATCGCTCGTCGCCGACATCACGTAGATGTCGTACATCGACGGGTTGTTCAGCGTCAGGTAGACCGACGCCGCCGCGCCCGACCGAACGATGGTCGCGTCGGTGGCCGTGGTCGCCGGTTGCGCCCATACGAGGACCGCGATCGCCGAGACCAGGTGCGCGATCATTTCGGCAGGGCCTGCGGCATGTCGGCGACGACGTAGACCACGGCGGCGATTGCGGCAGCGGCCTTCGAGACCTCGGCGGGCGCGATCCGGTCCACCGTGTCGGCGGGGGTGTGGTGAATGGTGAAGTACTTATCCGCGTCGCCCTGGTAGGCCATCATCGGCACCTTGCCGAGCGTCGCGATGGGGCCGATGTCGGCGCCGCCGCCGCCGGGCCCGATGTTCTGCAAGCCAAGGGGCGCGAGCAGCGTGGCAATGTCGGCCATGATCTTCTGCGCCGCCTCGGAGCCGGTGAAGCCGAGCCGCGCCGGGGCGAACACCCCCGAGTCGGACTCGAGTGCCAGGATGTGCTTGGCGGCCTGCTGCGCGTGCTGATCGCGATAGCCGTTGCCGCCGCGCATCCCGTTCTCCTCGTTGGTGAACAAGACCACGCGCACCGTGCGCTTCGGCCGGATGTTCAGCTGCTTCATGAGCCGCGCGGCTTCCCAGGTCACGATGCACCCCACGCCATCGTCCGAGGCGCCGGTGCCGGGATCCCACGAGTCGAAGTGGCAGCCAACCAGCACGATCTCGTCCGGCTTCTCGCTGCCGCGAATTTCTCCGACGACGTTGAAGGATTCGGCGTCGGGTTCAAAATGCGCCTCCATCTTGAGGCGGACGCGGACCTTGAGGCCGCGGTTGGCGAGGCGCTCGATGCGCAGCGCGTCCTCGACGGCGATGGCGGCGGTCGGGATCTTCGTGACGGTGTCGTCGCCGTAGTTCATGCCGCCTGTGTGGGGCGTGCGCAGGCCGACCGGCCCGACCGAGCGGACCAGTGCGGCGACCGCGCCGTGCTGCGCAGCCATGCGCGCGCCGCCCGATCGATAGGCCACCGTCTCGCCGTAATTCGTGTAGGCGACGTTAAACAGGACGATCTTGCCCTTCGCCTCGGCCGCCCGCTTCGCCAGCTCCTCGCCGCTGCCGACCACCATGACCTCGGCCTCGATGCCGGCCGGCGGCGTGGCGATGCTGCCGCCGAGCCCCAGCATGGGCACGACGTGATGCGGCGGGTTGGTGATCTCGAGGCTTTCGGCGCCGCGCACCCACGTGGGCACCATCACGCGCTCGGTGTGGACGTTCTCGAGGCCGTCCTTCGTCATGGTCTCGACCGCCCAGGCGATGGCGCGGTTCAGGTTGTCCGACCCGCTGATGCGCTGCCCGTAGGTGTCGGTCAATTCGGCCACCCGGTTCCACGCGAACTGGTCGGCGGTGGCGGCCTGGATCAGCTTGTCGGCGTTGTCGCGATAGGGATCGAGCCACGCGGGCCGGCCTTGCGCAGACGGCGACAGGGTCAGGACGGCAACAATCAACAGGAGCGAGGCGGCCGGCGAACGCATGGCGTTGATTATACGGGGACGGCTGGGGCGGTTGCCGGGCCCCGCCAGCGGGGGCGTGGGCTGAACAACCGTTCAGAGGTGCAACGCCGAGAAATCCGGGGACCACATCAGTGTTATAAAACTCGGTAATCGGCCTGCCTCAGGGACCGTCTTTTCAGTCCCAGGGCAGTGCGCGCTAAGGAGTCGGATATGAATTGGAAGTCTTGGAGTGTGGTGTGGCTGACCGCACTGGCGCTGACCGTGGCGCTCGTGGGTTCGGCCGAGGCGCAGCAACAGACCGGCGCAATTACCGGACGGGCAACCGACGCCAGCGGAGGGGCCCTGCCTGGGGTCACGGTGTCGATTGCCAGCCCCAACATGATCGGCGGCGCGCGCACGACGATTACCGATGAACAGGGTGTGTACCGTTTCACCCTGCTGACGGGCGGCCAGTACAAGGTGTCATTCGAGTTGCCGGGTTTCGCCTCCCTGAACATCGAGGGCGTCAACCTGAACGCGGGCGCGACCGCGACGATCAACGGCAAGCTGGAAGTCGCCACGCTGCAGGAAAGCGTCACGGTCACCAGCCAGTCGCCCACCATCGACCTCGAGTCGGCCAACGTCGCGGTCAACTGGGATCAGCAGAAGCTCGACGATCTGCCATCGAGCCGCAGCCTCACGGCGCTGGTGTCGATGATCCCCGGTCTCTACGCGACGTCCCTGGACGTGGGCGGCTCCAGCTTCGGCACCGGCTCGGGTCCGGCGGCGCGCACTTTCGGCCGCGCGGGCGGCGGCGTGGTGAGCTACGACGGCATGATCTGGGATCAGACCTACGGCGACTTCGGCACCTACGAAGAGGCGCAGATCACGACGGCCGCCAAGGGCGCGGATGCGATGAATCCGGGCGTGACCATGAACCTGGTGGTCAAGTCGGGCAGCAACGTGTTCAAGGGCCTCGGCTCGGCCAACTACCAGTCGGGCGACTTCCAGAGCAACAACATCACGCCCGAACTGATCGCCAAGGGCTACGCCCCCGGGGTGAACAAGTTCACCAAGCAGACCGACTACTACGGCGAAATCGGCGGCCCGATCCTGAAGGACCGGCTGTGGTTCTACGCGAGCCACCGCGATGCTTCGTCCGGCCAGCTCATCCCGGGCTTCGTGCAGTTGTCGGATCGGTCGCAGGTCGAGTTCTACACGAAGCTCCAGGATCCGACCCTGAAGATGACCTACCAGATGACCAAGAACAACAAGTTCGAGGCCATGGGCCAGGTCGGCCGCAAGTGGCAGCCGTATCGCACGGCCAGCCGCTTCGTGCCGCTCGAATCGACGCAGAACCAGGACTCGTGGTCGCTGGTCGGGCCGTCGTTCAAGTACCTGTCGATCCTGTCGTCGCGTGCCACCTTCGATGCCAGCCTGCAGCGTGGCGGTTACTGGTGGCCCGACGTGCCATGGACCAGCGACGTGCGCAAGAGTGACCTGTCGACGACGGCCGTGCGCGGCGCGTTCCTCGAGACCGATCGCGAGCCGCGCCGCTGGCAGTACGGCGCCACGGTCGCGTACTTCGCCAACCTGTGGGGCAGGAACCACGAGCTCAAGAGCGGCTACCTTGGCTGGCGCAACATCTCGGATACCGAGAACCTCGGCTATCCGAACCAGCAGCAGTACCGCTACCGCAGCGTGACCGGCGACCCGGGTTGCAACGAAGCCGCCAATTACGAGGGCTGCTTCACGCGCCCCGACTCGGTACTGGTCTACGACTACCCCAACACCACCGGCTCGGGTGAGTGGTACAACTCCCTTTACCTGAACGACAAGATCACGGTGAGCCGCAAGCTGACGTTGAACATCGGCGTGCGCTTCGACCGTTACTCGAGCTTCCTGCCCGAGCAAGGCAACCCGGGCACCGGCCCGTTTGCGACCAAGAACATTTTTGCCGCCAAGGGCGAGGAGAACTACCCGATCTACCAGACGCTGGTGCCGCGCATTTCGGCGGTGTATGACCTGACCGGCGAGGGCCGCGTGGCGCTGCGCGCCAGCTACGGCCGCTACGTCGGCGGCAGCTCGGGTGCGAATGCCAACCCGGGACCGGGTGCAGCCGACCTCAATCCGAACGCGATCATCACCCGCACCTACTCGAACTGGGACGGGACGATCCCCTATGTGCCCAACCCCGCCAACCTGACCTCAACAACGGGCGGCGGCGCCAACCGTTCGATCGACCTGAACCTGAAGGGACCGGCCGTCGATGAGTACACCACCGGCCTCGACCTGGGCCTGAGCCGCGTGCTGACGGTGCAGTTCAACTACGTCTACAAAATCGACAGCCACCGCAACCAGTCGATCAACCTGGCGCTGCCCTACGAGGCGTACACCCAGACCACGACGGGCATCGACCCCGGACCGGACAACCGGACCGGAACGGCCGATGACAAGACGCTGGTCATCTACTCGGTGCCGCGCACCTACCCGACCTTCGGGCAGAACATCGAGCGCATTGTCCAGACCACTGGCCGCAACAGCTACCACGCGTTCGGCACGACGCTGAACCGGCAGCTGGCCAACAACTTCACGTTCCTGGTGGGGTTCGACGCCGACTACCGCAACCTGAAGGATAGCGCTCCTCGTAACCCTAACGAGGCGTTGTACGGTTCAGGCACCCTGGCCGGCCAGAACTACCAGTTCGCCCGGCCGTCGTGGAATTACTCGTTGCGCGTGAGCGGCAGCTACAACCTGCCCTGGGGCATCATGTACTCCACGTCACTGTTGGGACAAACCGGCGACTACTACTTCCGCGAAGTGCAGATCCGCGACGGCAACAACGTCCTGACGGCGATTCGGGTTGACCCCCAGGCCGGCCGCTACGAGTGGACGAGCATCTGGGACAATCGCCTCTCGAAGCGGTTCAAGACGTTCGGCAACCAGTCGCTCGAGGCGACCTTCGACCTGTTCAACACGATGAACGTCAACACCATCAGAGAGCAGACCAACCGCGTGGGCTCGACCTACCTGCAGCCCACCGAGATCATCGCGGCACGGGTGTTCAAGCTCGGCGTGAAGTACCGCTTCTAAATCACCGCCGGCCGGGCATCCTTGCGGGTGCCCGGCCGGCGTGCTACTCTGTGCTACATGATGAACATCGAAGTCGCGCGGCGTGGCCCCGACACCGTCGGCGTTCGAGAACTCCGCCAGAACCTGTCGGTCTACCTGGACCGGGTGAAGCTCGGCGAAACCCTCAGCGTCACCGAATATGGCCAGGTGGTGGCCATCCTGGCGCCCCTGCCGGCGGCCAGGCTCACCACGCTCGAACGCCTGGTTGCCGAGGGCCGGGCGACGGCGCCCACTCGTTCGCTGCGCGACCTGCCCCCACCCACCCCCGGACGGCCTGACGCTCCCGCGAGTGAAGACGTCATTGCGGAGCTACGTGAAGAGCGGCTCTGAAGAGGGACTGTGATGGTCGCCTATTTCGATTCTTCGGCGATCGTGAAGCTCGAGCGGCTCGAACGCGAGTCGCTGGCGCTGATTGACTACCTCACCGACGCGGAAATCGAAGCCTCGACCTCGATCGTCGCCGGAGTCGAGGTGGCGCGCGCGCTCAAGCGGGTCCGGGCGACCGCGCCGCCAGCGAACGAGCCCATGCGCGGTTTTTTTCTGCTGGAGCTTGATCCGGCGATCTGCGCCGCGGCCGGGACACTCGAAGCGCCGACGCTACGATCGCTCGACGCCATCCACCTGGCGACCGCGCTGGCGATCGACGACGACCTCGACTTCATCACCTACGACGACCGGCTGGCCGCGGCCGCGCGCGAACACGGGCTGCGGGTCGTGCAGCCCGGAAGAGCCTGACTACTTCACTGTCACCGCGACGTAGCCGTTGGTCCAGCAACATTGGTTGCCGGCCGAGGTGTCGGGGCGGCCGAAGTTGTCGACGCGCACGCGCAGGGTGTAGGCGCCGGGCTGGGCGAACGTGGCCATCGTGGCGGCAGTGCCCGCCAACTCGGCCATGCCCGTCCGGGCGGGGTCGAATTTCACCGGCCCCGGCCCTGAATGCTTGTACCAAACCACGTTGACGGCGGGGCGAGCCGGGCCGCGCGTCTTGAGCGGGATCGTATCGGCCTCGCGCTTGCTGTCGTCGTTGATCCAGATCGTCACCGGCAGCGGCGTGCCGACGGTGGCCTGCAGCGCCGGCGCTTCGATGCCCATGGGGCCGCGGCCCTCTGGGCCCGTGGCCGCAAACCGCAGGGCCGGCGGTATCGAGCCCATCGCCATGGGCCACTTCAGGCCGTAGGCGCCGGTCTTCGTGCGGCCCGGCACCTTGTGGGTCTGCCCGGCGTGGCGCAGGGTCCACACCACATCGCCGGTGAACTTCGGCGGCACGGTCACGGTGAACACGCCGCGCTCGCGATCGCGGCGCGCGCCGGTCGGCCCGCCGCCGGAAACCGGGGGAAACGACGTGGGTTGGCCGCCGTCGAACTCCTTGGGCTCGATGAAGTTGTTCGGGCCCAGAGGAATCTCGACGACCTCCGTCGCATTGAGGTTCGAATAACCGAACGAGAACGAGAAGCTGCCATCGGCATTCTCGTAGAAGCCGTCGAAGAACGGCACCACGCGCTGGCCGTCAGGCGGGGTCGGCGCGAGAGGCCACTGCTTCGGCGCCTGCGCACCGACCACTCCGATCGCCGCCGTCACAAGAACAGCGCTCAGTATCCACGAGCGTCCACGCACGACGGTTACTGCCTGTCCCGCGGAGCCACGTCGGTCGTGGTTTTCTTCTTCGCCTCACGCTCGGCCTTCAGCCGGGCGTAGCCCTCGTCATCGAGGTGCGTGACCGCGATCCACGCGTGCGACATCTCATCCGCAGTCCGGCTGCCCGGGCCCACCCACTGGTCGGGATCGGGATTGCCCTTGTTGTTCGAGGAGTTGTCGTAATAGCCGGTGATGACCAGCACGGCGCCCGCCGGCAGGAGCGGTGCGGCATCGTCGGCATAGATATGACTGGTGTGCCAGTTGTTGGTCCAGTTGGAAACCGAGCTCACCATCTCGAGCCGGCCGGTCTCGGGGTAGAAGATCTCGAGCGTCTTGGCTACGAGGCGGAAATGCCCGTGCGGCTGGAAGCTGTCGATGCGCACCGGCGTCTTGAAGGTGTGGAACCCCTGGGTCATGGTGGTGCCGTGGGGCGGAATCTCGAGATCGCCGCCTTTCATGGTCATCAGGTAGAGCCTCAGGTCCTGCTTGTACTTGGCCTGGTGATCTTCCGGATAGAGCCAGATGCCCATTTCGATGACGTCGTTGGTCAGCTCCTCGCCGGTCGGGTAGTAGTGCACGTCCCAGCGCACCAGCGCGTTGGCCGGCATCGTGCGGCAGCCGTCGGCCGGCACGATCTCGCCGGTCTTGCCGAGGGCGTATTCAGACACGCGCTGGGTTTCCACGTAGTTGCCCGACTTCTCGTCGAACTCCACGAACTCGGTGTTGGCGTGGTGCGCGGCGGCGCGGCCCTTGCGCGACGGCTTCACCGACACGGCCTTGATGCAGCGGTCCTTGGTGAGGCCGGTGGGGACGATCGGCCGCCACCACACGTCCTGTCCACGCGCCGCCAGTGTAAAGGGCTTGGTCTTGACGATCAGGTCGGGCGGTCCCATTTCCTTCTCGAACGCCCACTCATTCGGGTTGGCGAAGGTCACCGGGGGCGGCATGTCGGCCGGGTTGCCTTGCGGCGCGCCGCTGTCGACCCACCTGGTAATGGTCTGGATCTCCTTCTCGCTGAGCCGCAGGTCGTCCTTGAGGTCCTGGATCCCGACGTTGCGGTCGTAGCGATAGGGCGGCATCTCGCCCAACATCACCTTCTGCTTGATCGAGCGCGCCCACGGCCTGACGTCGGCGTAGGTCTTGAGTGACATCGGCCCGATCGAGTCGGGTTGATGGCACTGCTGGCAGCTCCGCTGAAAAATTGGCGCGATGTCCTTGGCGAAGGTCACCGCCGCCGGCGTGGCGGCCTGCTCGCCCTGAGCGACGTCGAGTGGCTGGGCCGACGGCCTCGCGACCGATGCGGAAACAAGGACGACACCGAAAAGAACGACAACCCCGGCCTGGAAAAGACGGATGCACGGCTGAGACATCTGGCTACCTCAAGCCGGGATTGTAAGGCCAATCGCCTCTAAATGTGAACAGGCAAGAGCCCCATCCCGGCAGAGGTCAAAATTGCGCAAAAAGATGCCCAAAAACCTTGATATTAGCGGGCCTGCCCCTTCAGGTGGCGGTCGAAGAACTGCACGAGCTTGCGGTAGAAATACCTCGCGTAGTGCTCGCGCGCCGTCCATGCGTGGGTCGCGCCGGGGGCGGTCGCGACGTCAAAATCCTTGCCGAGCAGCATCAGCCGCTCCGCCAGCGCCATGGTCGTGCGGAACGGGACTACGTCGTCCATCAGGCCGTGGATGATCAACAAGGGATCACGCAACTCGTCGCCGAGGTGCAGCGCCGATCCCCGCACGAAGGCCTCGGGATGCGATGCGGGTGTCCTGGTGATCGCGATGTCGTCCGGTCCGAAGGCATGGGGATCGACGGCGGGCGCGCCGGCAACACCGGCGGCGTAGACGCCCGGCCGCTTCAGCAGCGCATAGACCGAGAGCAACCCGCCGTAGCTGCTGCCCCAGATGCCGATGCGTTCACCGTCCACATACGGCACGGCCTTCAGGCCATCGACCGCCGCCTGCAGGTCGTCGAGGTCCTTGCCGCCGTAGTCCATCAGGAACGCCTCGCGGAACGCGCGTCCGTAGCCCACGCTCCCCCGCACATCCACCTGCACGACGATGTAGCCCTGCCGGACGAGGAATTGCTGGAGGGTGCCCGCCAGGCCGTTCCAGCGATTGCGCACGGTGTTCGAGTAGACCGGCCCGAAGATCACCGGGTGCTTGCGCGACTTGTCGAGGCCCGATGGTTCGAGAATGCGCGCGTGCACGACGAAGCCGTCAACGGCGTTGGTGTAGGTGGCGTAGCGCGGCCGCGCCCACACGTGCCGCGAGAACTCCGGCAGCGGGGAGTTGGTGACCCGGCGCGGGTTGGCCGCAGCCGCCGCCCCGACCATCAGTTCCGGCGGCGTCACATCGTCGGTCCAGATCGTCGCGAGGTGGCGGCCGTCTGGTGACATCACCGGCGCGTGCGTGCCGGCCAGTGTCGTGATGGCGACCGGCCCGGTCGCCAGTGCGGGCAGGGCACCCGGCGCCGCGCGATAGACCTGTCGTTCATAGGCGTTCTTCTGCGTGCTGGTGAAGATCAGCGCGCCATCGGCGGTGATGTCGACGAGCGAGGTGACATCCCACGCACCCGACGTCAGGGCGATCGGGGTCGCGGCGGGCCCAGTCGCATCAATGGCGTACAGGTGATCGCGTTCCGAGAGATCAGCCAGGACGACGATGCGACGGCCGTCGGGGTGCCAGCGGGCGGCGTAGGAGGGATAGATGCGCGTGTCGCGCTGGTCGTGCCACAGCAATCGGGGCGTGGCCGCACCGGCGTCAAGCACCGACAGCCACCGCTCGGTGCCGGTGTCAGAGACCCGATCGATCAGCAGCCGGCCGTCGGGGGCCCATGCGAAATCGCTGACCGCGCGGGAGCCGGGCGCCTCGAGCGCGATCGGCCGCATGGCGCGAGTCGCGAGATCGAGGACGTGCAAGGTGCGGCGTTCGTTCTCGTCGCCGGGATAGCCGCGGCGCAACTCGCTGGCGATGGTCTCGTCGCCCAGGTACGAGGGGAACGGCACGCGGCGGATGTGGCGGCGATCGACCTGGTGCACCACGATCGACTGGCCGTCCGGCGCCCACGCGAACGGCCGCCAGCTCGCGCCCCAGATGCCGGTGCCGATCTCGACGTCGGCACGGTTGTAGGTGCCGAGCGGCACGCGCGCGATGCCAGGCACCGCGATCTCGGTCAGCCGCGACGGAGGGGCGCTGGCATCGAGCGGCCACAGCCACAGGTCACCGGCGCGCAGGAAGGCCAGCCGCGTGCCATCGGGCGACACCGCCAGGTGTGACGCGGCGCCCTGGAGGTCGAGCCGCACCGGGATGCCGGCCTCGGCATCGACGCGATAGGTGGCGCCTGCTGACGTGAAGAGCACCGTGCGGCTGTCGCGCAGCCACAGGTATTCGCCCACGCCGCTGCGGGCGCGAGCCGCAGCCTGCGCGGCGAGAGCAGCGGTTGATCGCCCGTCCGGTGGCGGCGGCGAGGGATGGGTGCGATCTAGGTCGGTGAGCCGGCGCAATCCGCTGCCGTCAGCCGCGACGATCCACAGGTCGCGGAATGGCAGGCCGCGATCGTTCCACGCAAAGACCAGGCGCCGGCTGTCGGGTGACCACGCGGGCGCGGCGGGCGGCGTGCCGATCACGCTCGGTCGCGAGGTGACTTGCTCGAGCGTCAGCGGTGCGACTGGCTGGGCGGCGGCAGGTCCGGCGAGCAGCCCAAAGAGGATCGCGAACAGCACGCGGCGTGGGGCAATCGGCATCGCCGGATAGTACAACGGCTATACTGGCCGTTCCATGTCGGAACCAACCGGTCGGGCCACGCTCGCCCGTGAGATGGGTGTGCTGGGACTGACCGCGACCGGCGTCTGCGCCATGGTCGGCGCCGGCATCAACATCATCCCGTTCATGATCCAGCGCAACGTGCCGGGCATTGGCCCGTACGTGCTGCCGGCGTTCCTGTTCGCGGCACTGCCGGCCATCCTGGCCGGCCTGGCCTACGCGATCCTGGCGTCGGCCATGCCGCGCGCCGGCGGCAGCTACGTCTATGCGAGCCGCGGGTTGAGCCCCTACCTGGGCTTCGTGGCGTCGTTCTCGCAGTGGTTCGCGTTGTGCGTCGCCATCGGCGTGGTGTCGTATGTCCTGGTGCCCTTCATTCGCGACATCGCGGTGGCCGCGGCGTGGCCAGCCGTGGCCGCGGCGCTCGAGACCGGTCCGGTGCGGCTGACGATCTCCCTGGGCGTGTTGTGGGCGGCAGTGGCCGCCAACCTGCGCGGCATCGCGTTCTATCAGCGGCTGGTGGTGCCGCTGATGTTCCTGACTTTTGCTCTTGGCGGCGTGGTGGTCGTGGCGGGCTTCTGGTTTGGTGCCACCGACTTCGCCACCGCGCTGATGGCGGGCGAGGGCCGCGCGATTCCCGAGCTGCCGAGCCGCTTCGAGCTGTGGCCGTTCCTGTCGGCGTCGGCGGTGCTGTTCGCCTCGTTCATCGGCTTCGATGCGATTGCGCAGGCGGGCGGCGAGGCCCGGAACCCTGGCCGCAACCTGCCCCTGGCCATTGGCTTCGCGGTCGGTTCGGTCGCGCTCTTTTATCTGCTGTTCACCGCGGCCGTCTACCACGCGGTGCCCTGGCAGTACGTGGCCGACGAGGCGCTGCGGCGCGATGTGACGGCGCCGGGCCTGCTCGGCTACTTGCTGCCGCCGTTCTGGACGGTGGTGATCGTGTCGGCAGCGGCCGTGGCGCTGGCCAAGGACCTGCCGGCCATGCTGCTGGCGACCTCGCGCCTGATGTTCGCGTGGGCCGAGGACGGCATTTTTCCCAAGGCCGTGGCGGCCGTGCATCGGCGGCATCGCACGCCGCACGTCGCCGTGATCGCCAGCGGCGTGATGGCGACGCTCGGCATTCTCGGCAGCCACCTGGCCGGTGACTTCTTCCTCGGCGTGGACATTCTCGTCACGGCGATGCTGGTCAACTTCCTGTTGATGGCCGTGTCGGTGCTGACGCTGCCGCGGCAGAACCCGGTGCTCGCGCGCGCGGTGACGGTGCTGCCCAACCCGGCGCATCGCGTGCCGCTCGCGGTCGTCGCGGTGGCCGTGATCGGAGGCTTCCTCGCGATTCACACCATCAAGGACCTGACCGCGCCGGCCGCGGCGTGGTATTTCCGGTCGACCTGGTTGTGGGCCGCCGTGATGGCGGCCGGCACCATCATCTACTGGCGCGAAGTCGCCAAGCTCAAGGCCGCCGGCGTGGACCTGCCGGCTCGTTTTGCGGCATTGCCGCCGGAGTAAGCCGCAGTTGGCACAGTCGCTCCACGTTCCCAGAACCGATCTCGCGCCGGGCCTTTCCATTGCGCGTGTGCTCACCGGCTTGTGGCAGCTCGCCGACATGGAACGAGACGGCCGGTCAATCGATCTCGAAAGTACCGCGACGGCCATGCAGCCCTATGTCGAGGCGGGGCTGACCACGTTCGACATGGCCGATCACTACGGCTCAGCGGAACTGGTGGCGGGGAGGTTCCGGTCGCGTGGCACCGGCCGGGTGCAGTGCCTCACGAAATGGGTGCCCCAGCCGGGCCACGTCTCGAAAACCGATGTGCGCCTCGCCGTCGAGCGGGCGCTCGGCCGGTTGCAGGCGGAGTCGATCGACCTGCTGCAATACCACGCGTGGAACTACGCCGACCCCAGTTGGCTCGAGACCCTCTACGACCTGCAGGAGTTGAAGCGGGAGGGCCTGATTCGCCAGCTCGGGCTGACCAATGTCGACACCGCGCACCTGCGGATGGTCAGGAACAGCGGGATCGAGGTGGTGTCGAACCAGGTCTCGTTCTCGCTGCTCGATCAGCGCGCGGCCGCCGGGCTGGCGCCGTACTGCGCGGTCAGTGGCGTTGGGCTGCTGGCTTACGGGACCGTGGCCGGCGGATGGTTGACCGAGAAGTGGCTCGGCCAGCCGGAGCCCGACTGGGAACGCACCGGCACGTGGTCGATGATGAAATACGGACGCTTCCTGCGAGTCGCGGGCGGGTGGGAGGCCCTGCAACGCGTGCTGGCGGCGGCCCGGGTGGTCGCGGCCAGGCACGGGGTGTCGATCGCCAACATCGCGACCCGCTACATCCTCGAACAACCCGGCGTCGCCGGCGTGATCGTCGGTGCGCGGCTGGGCGAGCGGGCCCACATCGACGATACGTTGCGGTTGTTTTCGTTCTCGCTCTCCGACACCGATCGCGCCGAGATTCGCGCCGCCCTCGACACCCTGCAGCCCATTCCCGGTGACTGCGGCGACGAGTACCGCAAGCCGCCGTTCCTGACGGCTTCGGGCGATCTCAGCCATCACCTGCAGGGCATGCCGGCCCCCTACGGGACCCGCGCCGGCGACGATGGCCGAAGCCGCTGCCTGAGCGGCACGGTGTGGGAGACCGCCGCCGGTTTTGCCCGTGCCATTCGCCACGGACAGCACATCGCCGTGTCGGGCACCACCGCCACGCTTGGCAACCGGGCCATCGGCGGGCAGGACGCCGCGTCGCAGACGCACTTTGCGATCGACAAGATCGAAGGGGCGCTGCAGTCGCTTGGCGCCGCGCTCACCGATGTGGTGCGGACGCGGGTCTACGTCAGGCACGTCCGCGACTGGGAGGTGGTGGCGCGCGCCCACGGCGAGCGCTTTGGCCGGATTCAGCCCGCCAACACGCTGGTCGGCGCCGAGTTGATTGGCGACGAGTACCTCGTCGAGATCGAAGCCGACGCGATCACCACCATCGAGGGAGAGAGACGATGATCAAGTACGGGCTCCTTGGCGTAGTTCTGATCCTGTCGGCCGGCGCGCTCGGGGCCCAGGCTCCCGCATCCACCGATCCGCAACTCCTCGCCGTGTTCGCGGACTGGCGCACCTTCGAAGAGCCGCCCCGCCTCGCCGGCGGCGTGCCCGACTACTCGCCCGCGACGAACGCCCGGCGGCTGGCCGAGCTTGGCAAGCTGCAAGCGCGGCTGCAGGCGATCAACCAGGCCGGCTGGTCGATCCCGCAGCAGGTCGATCACCACCTGGTGCGGGCCGAGATGAACGGGCTCGAGTATCACCTGCGGGTGCTGCAGCCGTTCGCCCGCGATCCCGCGTACTACGCGTCGATCATCACCGGCGAAAGCGACACGCCCGCCAAGGAAGGGCCCGTGATCCACGGCGCCATCAAGCTCTACGACTATCCGGTCTGGCCGCGCACCGGCCTCGACGCCGTCCAGCCGCTCTCCGCCGCGCAGTCGGCCGAGCTCGCGACCAAGCTGCGAACCATTGCCCCGCTGCTCGTCTCGGCTCGCCAGAATCTCGCGGCGGCCAACGCCAAAGACCTGTGGGTGGGCGGCGTTCGGGCTTTTGAAGACCAAAGCGCCGCGTTACGAACCCTGGCCATGCGCGTGCCCGCGAGCGATGGCGCGTTGGCAAGCGCCGCCGAAACGGCTCGGGCCGCCACCGACAGCTTCGCCGACTGGCTGCGAACCGAGGCGCCCAAGAAGACCGGGCCGTCAGGCATCGGCAAGGAGCAGTACACCTGGTACCTGCGTAACGTGCTGCTGGCGCCGCTGTCGTGGGAGGAAGAGGTCACCATCTTGCGGCGCGAGCTGGCGCGTGCGCACGCGTCGCTGCGGCTCGAAGAGAACCGCAACCGGAACCTGCCGCCGCTGCCGGTGGCCGACACACCTGAGGCGTACGCCGCGCTGCAGGAGAAAGCGATTCCGCGTTACCTGAAGTGGATGGCCGACAACCGCATCCTGACCATGGAACCGTGGATGGAGCGCGCCATGCGCGAGCGGACGGCGCCGTTTGCGGCGGAAGCCAATCGCAATTTCTTCATGCAGGCGACCCAGCGCGATCCCATTCCGCTGTGGACGCACCTGTATCACTGGTGGGACAACATGCGCATCCGGGTGGCGCCGCACGCCAACCCGATTCGCCGCCAGGCGCTGCTCTACAACGTGTGGATGAGCCGTGCCGAGGGCATGGCCACGGCGATGGAAGAGTGGATGATGCACGCGGGCTTGTACGACGAGTCGCCGCGATCGCGCGAGATTGTCTGGATCATGCTGATCACGCGCGCGGCGCGCGGCCTCGGCAACCTCTACGCGCACGCCAACGACCTGACCATGGCGCAGGCGGCCGACATCCACGTCAACTGGACCCCGCGCGGCTGGATGCGGCGCGATCCGCTGCTCGGCTTCGAGCAGCACCTCTACCTGCGCCAGCCTGGCTACGGCGCCAGCTACATCACCGGCGGCCGGCTGATGGAAGAGATCATCGCCGAGCGGGCGCGGCAACTGGGCGACGCCTTCACGCTGCAGCGCGTGATGGACGAGATCAACCAGGCCGGGATGATTCCGCCCTCGTTGATCTACTGGGAGCTCACCGGCGACGACCGCATGGTGCGCGAGTTGCAGGCCGGACGGCCGTTGCCGCCGCGCTGAGGCGGCGCTCAGGCGCTGATCAGGGCTTCGAGCAGGGGGTGAGGGCGCGAGGAGAACGGGTTGGTCACCGTCACCCCGCGCCAGGTGAAGCCTTCCTGAAGATCCTCGGACAGCAACAACCGGCACCGCGCGTCGGCGGCGGCTGACAGCATCACCAGAACGGTGAACAGGTCGCCGAGCGCCTGCACCGGCACCAGCGTGGATTCCGGCATGAGGGCGCGGCAAGCGCAGGTCGCAGATGGGCGATAATGGCGTGCCACCGGCCTTTGGCCTCTCGCAGACTGGAGCTCACATGTTTCGATTCACGCCCGTCGTTGCCGCCCTCGCCCTGATCACTGGCGTGGCCGCCGCCCAGGCGCAGACCGCCGATCGCAAGGTCATCACCCTGGATGGCGCCAAGGCGATCCTGGCCGCCGCCGAGGCCGAAGCTTTGCAGAACAAGTGGACGGTCGCGATCGCGGTCGTCGACGAGTCCGGCAACCTGATTGCGTTCCACAAGGTGGATGACACCCAGGTTGGCAGCATCGACATCGCCATCGGCAAGGCGCGCACCGCGGCGCGGATGAAGCGGCCCACCAAGGCGCTCGAAGACGCCGTCGCCGGCGGGCGCACGGTGATGCTGGCGATCGAGGGCCTGACCCCGCTCGAGGGCGGCGTGCCGGTGATGCTCGGTGGCCGCGTGATCGGTGCCGTCGGCGTGAGCGGCGTCACCTCGCAGCAGGACGCGCAAGTGGCCCAGGCGGGCGTGGCCGCATTGAAGCAGTAGCGCCCCGCTGAACCCGGTTTGGCCGTTCGTCACGGCCTTTCCGGATCAGAAGCCCAGCGTGTAGACGACCTTGAAGCTGCGGCCGGCTTCGAGCAGCTGGTCCTTCAAGTAGTTCAGGTGATTGCGGTACGACTCGTTCGCGGCATTGTCGAGGCGCGCCGTGAAGGTGTGCAGGGCACCGCCGCGGGCGATCGAATACGAACTGAAGAAACGCGCCGTCAGGTAACCGTCGGTCGGGGTCTCGGCGCCGTAAACGCGGCTCTGGTTCGACGCCACGGTGACACTGCCGCCGGCCTGGAACGCGTTGCGCTGATACTTCAAGCCCGTCGTCACCCGGAACGGCGGAATCCGCGGCAGCGGCTCGCCAGTGTCCTTCAGCTCACCGGTGACCCAGTCGGCGGTCGATTCAAGGGTGAACAGGGTCGACAGCTTGAGGTCGAGGTGCGCTTCGACGCCCATCAGCACGCTGTCGCGGCCGACGAACTCGACGAACGGGAACTCGCCATGGTCGTGGCCGCCATTCTCGTCCTCTCCCTCGACGCCGAACAGTTCGTCAAACCCTGCTTCGCGCTCCTCGAATTCCTCTTCGCTCAACGGATTGCGGAACACGTAGTTCTTGATGTCGTTGCGGAAGAACGTGAGCTCGGCCTCGAAGCGGTCTGACCGGCCACGCAGCGACAGGTCGAACCCGAGGCCCTGCTCGGCCGCGAGGTTGGGATTGCCGATCTCGAACGAGAAGTTACCCGGGTGCGGCCCGAAGAAGTACAGCTCCTCGAGGGCCGGCGCGCGAGCGGCGCGGGCCAGGCTCGCGGCAATCACGAAGTTGTCGCGGGCGGCCTCCGGCTGGATCAGCAGGCCGAGCGAGCCCGACCACTCGGTGAAGTCACGCGCCGGCAGCACGCCACCGGGCTCGTAGTTCGTCTGGTCGAGACGGCCGCCAAACTGCAGCGTGGCGTGCGACCACTTCACTTCTTCATAGAGAAACGCCGCGAAGCTCTGCTGGTTCACCGGTGGCGACAGCGCTTCGGCGCCCGTGGCCTTGAAGGCGCGATCGAGAAACCACCCGCCGAGGCTGCCAACCAGGCGGCCGGTGGGCCGATGCGACAGCAGCACCTCGCCCTCGACCGAGTCGTTGTTGAAGGTGGTGCCCACCTCGCCACCTTCCACCTCGGAGTGCTCGTAGCGACGCACGCCGAGGGTGGCGCGGTATGACCGCAGCCAACCGCCCATCTCCGACGCGCCCGCCCGCGCGCTGAACGCGTGCCGCTTCGGCGTCAGGCTGATCTGGCCATCTTCCACGACCGGAATGCCGTAGCTGGTGTCGTCGTAGCCGTAGCTGGCACCCACATAGGAGTTGTCGCCGGTCCACGCGCCACCGACCTGGCCCATGACCATGCGCGACTGGGAGTTGTCGACCTCGCCTTCGGGCGTCGTCATGTTGCCCGAGCGGCGGCTGGCGCCGCCGAAGTGGAAGGCGAACGTGCCATTGCCGACGTGGACGTCACCGGCGCCGCCGGCCTGGCCGCCGTTGCTGCCGAAGTCCACGGTGAAATCGCCGGCCGTCGTGGTCGTCTTCTCGGTTGGGATCTGATCGGTGATCACGTTGACGAGGCCACCGATCGCATTGGCGCCGTACAGCAGCGTGGCCGGGCCGCGCACGACCTCGATCCGCTTGGCCGCGGCCGGATTGATCGGCACGCCGTGGTCCGCCGACTGGCTCGACAGGTCGCCCATGCGCTGGCCGTCTTCGAGCACGACGACGCGGTCGCCGTCGAGACCGCGAATCACCGGCCGCGCCGGGCCGGGACCGAGCGAACGCATGGCCACGCCCGGCGACTCCGACAACGTGGCGCCAATCGTCGACTCCAGTTGCTTGGCCAGGTCCTGGCCGGCCAGCACCGAGGTCGGCTGATACGACTCGAACTGCGGCCGCGCCTGGGGGCTGACCGACAGGATCTCGGCAAAGTGCAGGTCGAAATCGATCGACAGATTCAGGGTCGCCGGCGTGGCGCCCACGGTGACCTCGGTCCGCCTCGTGGTGTAGCCCTCGGCCCGCACGCCCACGTGGTACTGCCCTGGCGGCACCGCGTCGAACACGTAATAACCGTCGTCATCCGCGCGCACTTCGCGCCGCAACTCGTCGATCACGACCAGCGCGGCGGCCATGGGCAGGTTGGTCTGGCCCTGCGTGACCCGGCCGCGGAGGGTGGTGCCGGTTTGCGCAGAAGCGGTGGGGGCGATGACAGCCGAAACGACCAGGGCGGCAATGAAAAGAGCAGCTGACAGACGGTTCATGACCTTCCTACCCTAGCCTCGCCGCGACGGCCCGGCTACCAATTCCCGCCTGCCGACGCCTGTGGGCCGGTGAATGGTCGTTTTCGGCCCATGAACGGACCGCCCGGGGTGAGTGGGCCGCCACCGGGCGGGCCCGCCTTGGCGGCCGCTGCTGGCGGGTGGTCGAAGCCCAGCACATCGTCTCGACCATGAAGCTGGTGGATACGCTGGCCGAGCAGGCCCTGCTCGAGCAGCTGCTCGAGGGGGCTTGATCTCACGGAGCCCCCCTTTCACGACGATGCGGCGTTGTGGTCGGACGAGGGCAACTACGAGCCGTGCCAGGCGTTGGCCGATGCCGCGCGCGTGGCCGGCGTGCAGGCCCTGCGCTATCGCTCGGTTCGCGATCCCCGCGGTGGACAGAACGTCGCGCTGTTGACCTGCGCCGCCTTCACATCTCGCGAGCCGGTCGAGCGCCAGACCTGGCGCCTGCAGCTTGGCGCCGCCGGCGCCCGGGCGATCTGTGACAGTCCCCCGGCACGCCTTGAATTGCTTGCACTTTCGGGGCCGGCGGGGCATTCTCGGCGCGCATGATTGGCGTGGCCGGCATCCTCCTGTCCCTGGTTCTGCTGATGTACCTCGCCTACCGAGGCATCAACGTGCTGGTGCTGGCGCCGCTGTTGTCGCTGCTGGCCGCGCTGCTCGGCGGCGACCCGCGCATGCTGGCCATCTACACGCAGGTGTTCATGGTCAGCCTCGGCGGGTTCGTGGCGAAGTACTTCCCGTTGTTCCTGCTCGGCGCGATCTTCGGCCGGCTGATGAGCGACTCCGGATCGGCCACCAGCATCGCCCGATCGATCGTCGCCTGGCTCGGCCCGTCGCAGGCGCTGCTGGCGATCGTGCTGGCCTGCGGCATCCTGACCTACGGCGGCGTGTCGGTGTTCGTCGTCGTGTTTGCGGCCTACCCCGTCGCGGTGGAGTTGTTTCGCGCCGCCAATACGCCGAAGCGATTGATTCCAGGGGCGATCCTGCTTGGCGGCGCCACTTTCACGCTGAGCGGCATGCCGGGCACGCCGTCGATCCAGAACGCC